>Ga0123328_1001600_pt1 | contig 21735 bp, 22 predicted proteins | sample BioC12SIPDNA_2_FD_89702 | JGI IMG/M metagenome (GOLD analysis project Ga0123328, IMG submission 89702) | Anaerobic biogas reactor microbial communites from Washington, USA - Biogas_R1_A C12 SIP DNA | ecosystem: Engineered > Bioreactor > Anaerobic > Unclassified | place: Washington, USA...
CTTCACCTACGAGGTCAGCCGCGCGCTCGCCGCGTGCGAGGGGGCGGTCCTGGTCGTCGACGCGAGCCAGGGCATCGAGGCGCAGACGCTCGCGAACGTCTACATGGCGCTCGACCACGACCTCGAGATTTTGCCGGTCATCAACAAGATCGACCTCCCGAGCGCGCGGCCGGACGTCGTCAGGCACGAGATCGAGGACGAGATCGGCCTCGACACCGAGGGCTGCCCGCTGGTGTCCGCGAAGCAGGGCATCGGCATCGACGAGGTGCTCGAGGCGATCGTCAAGGTCGTGCCGCCGCCCAAGGGGGACGTCACGGCGCCGCTGCAGGCGCTGATCTTCGATTCGTACTACGACAACTACCGCGGCGCGATCTCGTCGGTGCGCGTGCAGGCGGGGAGCGTCAGGATCGGCGACCGGATACGCATGATGGCCGGCGGGCGCGAGTTCGACGTGACCGAGGTGGGAGCCTTCATCCCCGGCGGGTATTTCCCGACGGAGGCGCTGAACGCCGGCGAGGTCGGCTACATCGCCGCCTCGATCAAGGACATCGCCGACATTCGCGTCGGCGACACCATCACCAAGGCCGACAACCCCGCGAAATCGCCGCTGCCCGGATACAAGCCGGTGCTCCCGATGGTCTATTGCGGCATCTACCCGGCCGACGGCGCGGACTACGAGAGCCTGCGCGACGCGCTCGCGAAACTTCGGCTCAACGACGCCGCGCTCTCGTACGAGCCGGAGACCTCGGTCGCGCTCGGCTACGGCTTCCGCTCGGGCTTTTTGGGATTGCTTCATATGGAGATCATCCAGGAGCGGCTCGAGCGCGAGTTCGACCTGGACCTCGTGACGACCGCGCCGAGCGTCGTCTACAAGGTCGTCAGGACGAACAACGAGGTCGTGATGATCGACAACCCGACGAATTTGCCGCCGGTGCAGGAGATTGCGTGGATGGAGGAGCCGTTCGTCGACGCGCAGGTCATCTCGCCGCAGGAGTACGTCGGCGCGATCATGGAGCTCTGCCAGGACAAGCGCGGCGCGTTCCGCGACATGAAGTACGTCGAGGGCGGCCGCGTCGTGCTCCACTACGACCTGCCGCTCAACGAGGTCATCTACGATTTCTTCGACCAGCTCAAGAGCCGCACGCGCGGCTACGCGTCGCTCGACTATGAGTTGAAGGGATACGTCAAGAGCGACCTCGTGAAGCTCGACATGCTCTTGAACGGCGAGCAGTGCGACGCGCTGTCGATCATCGTCCACCGCGACCGCGCGTACCCCCGCGGGCGCTCGATCGCCGAGAAATTGAAGGACGCGATCCCGCGCCAGATGTTCGAGATTCCGATACAGGCCGCGATCGGCGGCAAGGTCATCGCGCGCGAGACGGTCAAGGCGCTTAGGAAGGACGTGCTTGCGAAGTGCTACGGCGGCGACATCACGCGCAAGAAGAAGCTGCTCGAGAAGCAGAAGGAAGGCAAGAAGCGCATGCGCCAGGTCGGGAGCGTCGCGGTGCCCAGCGAGGCGTTCATGGCCGTGCTCAAGATGGACTGACGGGGGAGAGCGAATGAAGCCGAAGTTTGCCGCGAGCGCGAAGCCGACGATCGAGGGCATGCGCGTGCTCGTCGTGGCCGCGTACGGGAAGAAGCTGCGCATGCGCATGCTCGCGAGCGGGCTCGTCGTGCTGCTCGCGCTCGGGTTCGTCGTCTGGACCGGCTTAAAGCCCCTGTCGCTCGGCATCCTCGCGCTCGCGCTCGCGTTTTTGTGGTTCTTCGCTCGCTCGAAAAGCCGCATGGCCGAGAAGCTGCTCGCCGCGAGCCCGAACCAGGCGCTCGTGACCGAGTTTCGGTTCATGGACGACGCGCTCTACACGCACAATTCCGAGGAGGACGGCAAGATACTCTACCCCGCGATCACGCGCGTGTGGTCGGACCGCGCGCACTTCGCGTTCTATTTGGAGGACGGCTCCGCGTTCGTGATTCCCAAGGCGGGATTCTCCGAGGGCGAGGTCGACCGGTTCCCCGGGTTTGTGAAGAAGGTGACGGGGAGGAACGTGCTGGAGGTATAATGGTGAACCCGCTTTCGATCTACATCCACATACCGTTCTGCCGCTCGAAGTGCGCCTACTGCGACTTTGCGTCCTATCCGGGGCGCGAGGACCTGTGGGAGGCGTATTTCCGCGCGCTGTTTTCGGAGATTGAGCAGGCGTCGGACAGGGAGCGCCGCGTCGAGACGGTGTTCTTCGGGGGCGGCACGCCGTCGTTCGTGCCGGTCGCGTTCATCGGGGAGGCGCTCGAGGGTGTCGCGAAGGCGTTCGATCTCGCGCCCGGCGCGGAGGTCACGCTCGAGGCGAACCCCGGCACGCTGACGCCGGAGAAGCTCGCGGCGTACCGCGCGATGGGCGTCAACCGGCTGTCGCTCGGCGCGCAGAGCTTCGACGCGGCGCTTCTGCGGGACGTCGGCCGCATACACACGCCGGAGGACGTCGAGGCCGCCGTCCGGATGGCGCGCGCCGCGGGGTTTGAGAACGTCAGCCTGGACCTGATGTACGCGCTGCCGGGGCAGGCGATGAACCAGTGGGAGAACACGCTCCGGCGCGCGATCGAGCTTTCGCCCGAGCACGTCTCCGTGTATTCGCTGATCGTCGAGGAGCACACGCCGATCGCCGCGCGCGCGCCGGAGATTCCCGATGACGACGAGGTCGTCGAGATGCAGCGCCTCGCGACCGCTCTGCTCGAGGAGGCGGGCTACCGCCGCTACGAGATTTCGAACTACGCGCGCGAGGGCTTCCGCTGCCGCCACAACGTCGCCTATTGGAAGAGGGCGGAGTACCTGGGCTTCGGCGCGGCGGCGCACTCGTTCTTCTCGGGCGAGCGGTTCGAGAACCCCGCGGGGCTCGAGGACTACCTCGCCGGCCGCCGGCGCGAAAACCGCAAGCGCATCTTCTCCGCGGAGGCCGAGGAGGAAGCGATACTGCTCGGAACGCGCATGTGCGAGGGGATTTCACTGTCCTCGTTCCGCAGCGAATTCGGCAGGGACTTTCCCGCCGGGCGCGAGGCGGCCGTGCAAAAGCTCGTCGAGGGCGGGCTCGCCGTGCTCGACCGCGACGCCTTTTTTCTGACCGAGCGCGGGCTCGAACTTCAGAGCGCCGCAGTGCTCGAGCTTCTGTAATTTACAATCATTGTCTGGCTTTTCCGCGCGAAAAATGCTATAATAACTTCAGAAATTGGGAAAACGGCGCGTTTTTCCGAACGATTTCCAACCGGCGGGTCGAGAATATTCGAAAAGGATGGCTGCTCATGGCAAACTGCGCGATTGTCGGCATCAACTGGGGGGACGAGGGCAAGGGCCGCATGGTCGACTACCTTGCGAAGCGGTACGAAGTCGTGGTGCGCTATCAGGGCGGCAACAACGCCGGGCACACCGTGATCAACGAATACGGCAAGTTCGCGCTGAACCTCCTGCCCAGCGGCGTGTTCCAGCCGGGGACCGTGAATCTGCTCGGCTCCGGGACCGTCGTCGACCCGAAGCACCTCGTCGGCGAGATCGCGAAGCTCCGCGAGCGCGGCGTCCGGATCACTGCGGAGAACCTCAAAATCTCCGACCGCGCGGCGCTCGTGCTGCCGATCCACCCGCTGCAGGATCAGTGGGAGGAGAAGCGGCTCGGCAAGGACCACTACGGCTCGACGCTGCGCGGCATCAGCCCGATCTACGGCGACAAGTATATGAAAAAGGCGATCCGGATCGGCGACGTCAAGTACCCCGAGGCGCTCGAAAAGCACCTTCGGCGGCTGATCGACTGGAAAAACGACGTGATCGTGCCCGGCTACGGCGCGCAGAAGCTCGACTTCGACGAAATGCTCTCGTGGATTCACACGCATTGCGACCCGCTGATCCCCTATATCTGCGACGCGGGCGAGCTGCTCGAGCGCGCGCAAGCCGACGGAAAGAACATTTTGTTCGAGGCGCAGCTCGGCGCGCTGCGCGACATCGACTACGGCATCTACCCGTTCACGAGCTCTTCCTCGCCGCTGGCCGCGTACGCGCCGGTCGGCTGCGGGCTGCCGAGCCTGAAGGTCGACGCGGTCGTCGGCGTCGCGAAGGCGTACTCGACCTGCGTCGGCGAGGGGCCGTTCGTCGGCGAATTGTCCGGCGAGGCGGCGCAGCTTCTGCGCGAGGCGGGCGCGGAGTACGGCGCGGCGACCGGCCGCCCGCGCAGGGTCGCGTGGATGGACCTCGTCGCGACGCGCTACGGGACGGTGCTGCAGGGCGCGACGGAGCTCGCGCTGACGAAGCTCGACGTGCTCTCGTACCTCGACGAGATTCCGGTCTGCATCGCCTACGAGCGGGACGGCAGGCGGCTCGACCGCTTCCCGTTCACGCCCGAGCTCGACCGGTGCGAGCCGGTCTACGAGGTGCTGCCCGGCTGGAAGGCGGATATCTCCGGCTGCCGCGAATTCGAGGAGCTTCCCGAGGCCGCGCGCGAGTACGTCGAGTTCATCGAAAAAGCCGTCAAGTGCCCGATCCGCTATGTGTCGGTCGGGGCGGAAAGAGACAGTTTAATCATCCGGTAAAGCGGGGGAATTTCCATGCGCGACAGCTACGAATCGCCGCTCAACAGCCGCTACGCGAGCCGGGAGATGCAGAAGATCTTCTCGCCCGACCGCAAGTTCTCGACCTGGCGCAGGCTCTGGGTCGCGCTCGCCGAGGGCGAGATGGAGATGGGCCTGCCCGTGACGAAAGCGCAGGTCGAGGAGCTCCGGGAGCACATCTTTGACATCGACTACGAGGCCGCGGCCCGTTACGAGGAGCGCACGCGCCACGACGTGATGGCGCACGTGCTCGCCTACGCCGATGCGTGCCCCGGCGCGCGCGGCGTGATCCACTTGGGCGCGACGTCCTGCTACGTGACCGACAACGCCGACATTTTGATGCTGAACGACGCGCTCGCGCTCGTCCGCAAAAAGCTCGCCGAGGTGTTGAGAAGGCTGCGCGCGTTCGCGTGGGAACACCGCGCGCTCCCGACGCTCGGCTACACGCACCTGCAGCCCGCGCAATTGACGACGGTCGGCAAGCGCGCGACGCTCTGGATGCAGGACCTTTTGATGGACCTCGAAGGCATCGACTTCGCGCGGAAGTCGCTGAAATTGCTCGGAAATCGCGGCGCGACCGGCACGCAGGAGAGCTTTTTGAAGCTGTTCGACGGCGACGGGCAGAAGGTCGACGAGCTCGAAAAGCGGATCGCCGCAAAGCTCGGGTTCGAGAAGTGCTTCGACGTCACCGGCCAGACCTACCCCCGCAAGCTCGACAGCCGCGTGCTCGCGGCGCTCTCCGGCATCGCCGAGAGCGCGTACAAGTTCGCGCAGGATTTGCGGCTCCTGCAGTCGTTCCGCGAGGTCGAGGAGCCGTTCGAGTCCGGCCAGATCGGCTCGTCCGCGATGGCCTACAAGCGAAACCCGATGCGCTCCGAGCGCATCTGCGCGCTCGCCCGGCACGTAATGGCGCTTTTGCAGGACGCGCAGATGACCGCCGCGACGCAGTGGTTCGAGCGCACGCTCGACGACAGCGCGAACCGCCGCCTTTCGCTGCCCGAGGCGTTCCTGGCGACCGACGCCGTGCTCGAATTGTACGCGAACATCGCCTCCGGCATGGTCGTCTACCCGGCGATGATCGGGAAGCGCGTGCGCGAGAACCTGCCGTTCATGGCGACCGAGCAGATACTGATGGAGGGCGTTCGGCTCGGCGGCGACCGGCAGAAGCTGCACGAAGCGATCCGCGTCCACTCGCAGGCCGCGGCCGCCAGGATGAAGGGCGAGGGGCTCGAGAGCGATCTGATGGACAGGCTCGCTTCCGACCCGGCGATCCCGCTGGACCTCGCGGCGCTTTCCGACCTGCTCGATCCCCAAAACTACACCGGCCGCGCGGCGGAGCAGGTCGAGGCGTTTCTCAAAAACACCGTCGATCCCGCGCTCGGGGCGCAGCCGGGGATAGAGATCGGGGAGATCAGATTATAGTCGTCGCGATCGAGAACATGATGATCAGCGCGCATACGTCCGCAACGGTCGAGATCAGCGGCCCCGCCATCAGCGCGGGGTCGAGCTTTACCGCGTGCGCGAGCATCGGGAGCACGCAGCCGAGTATGTTCGCGATCGTCACCGTCAGAAGCAGCGACAGCGCCACGACCATCGCGGACATCGGCGTCGCGCCGAAGATCAGCATCGTGATCCCGAAGTGGACGGCGCCGAGCCCCGCGCCGCAAAGAAGCCCTATGCGGACCTCCTTCCAGAGCACCTCCCACAGCATCGAGAGCGTCAGTTCGCCCAGCGCGATTGCGCGGATGATCATCGTCGAGGATTGCGAGCCGCAGTCGCCGCCCGCGTCCATCAGAAGCGGCATGCTGCTGACGACGAGGATTCCCAGCGCGCCCGAGGTCAGCAAAAACCCCTGGTAGCCCTGGATCACGCGCTCGCACAAAAGCGACGAGAGCAGGAGGACCACGAGCCACGGGATGCGGTGCATCGCCAGCATCCAGGCCGACGAGGTCGCGTAGCTCTCCTCCGAGGGCAGCATGCCGGCCATCCTCTCGAAGTCCTCGGTGTTCTCCTCCTCGATGACGTCGACGATGCTGTTGACGCCGATCGCGCCGACGAGCAGACCGTCCTCGTCCGTCACCGGCAGCGACATCAGGTCGTATTTGCGCACGAGCTTCGCCGCGTGCTGCTGGTCGTCCGCCACGCTCACCGACATCACGTTCGCGTCCATCAGCGATTCGACCGGCGCGTCGTCCTTCGCAAACAGCAGCGTCTTCAGGTCCAGCGCGCCGATCAGACGGTCGTCCGCGTCGGTCACGTAGATCGTGTACATCGCGTCGCTGTCGAGCCCCGAAGCACGCAGCTCCAGCAGCCCCTCGCGCGCGGTCGTCCCGGCGCTCAGCCGGACGAATTCGGGCGTCATGATCTCGCCCGCGGTGTTCCGGATCGTCTCGGGCATTTCCCCCACTCCTTTCACAATGCAAAGCAGACGCTGCCCATTTTGGGGCAGAGCCCTTTTGCTGATGTGGAAGTGTTATGGAAATGGAGCGGGCGGCCGGCGCAAAGCCCCGGCTCTATGAAATCCCCGCAAGGAGAACTTCAGCGGACCGGCGCGGCCGACCCGACTGCATTCCAACTACTTCCGCCGCCAGCGTCGTCCACCGAGTCCACCTCCTAGAAAGTTATTGCACCCTATAACACGAATTCCCGGCCATGAATGCGTCGTCGCGCCGGATCTTTTCCCGTCCCGCTGTGTCGCCCTCCGCTCAACGTAGCTCCGCTACGCCTCGCTCCGGCTCCTAGCGGGACAGAAAAACCTCTCGCCGCTTTGGACGCATTCCTGTCCATCATTCGTATTATAGTCTCGTTCTGCTCTTATGTCAATCCGCCCGGAGCCTGTTGCGCCAGATTTTAAACCGCTCCTCCGGCTCGGCCTCGAAGCGCATGCGCTCGCCGGTCGTCGGGTGGATAAAGCCGATGACCCCGGCGTGCAAAAGCTGCCCGCCCTTGACCGGGAACGGGGATTTTTTCGGCCCGTAGGCGGGGTCGCCGAGCACCGGGTGGCCGATCGAGGCCAGGTGCACGCGAATCTGGTGCGTGCGCCCGGTCTCGAGCCCGCACTCGATGAGCGCCGCGCCCCGGAGCGGCTCGAGCACGGCCCAGTGCGTCACCGCCTCGCGCCCGTCTAAGCGGATGGCCATTTTCTTGCGGTCGGTCGGGTGGCGGCCGACCGGCGCGGAGACGGTGCCGGCCTCCTCGCGGAAATTCCCGATCACGATCGCGAGGTATCTGCGCTCGACGGTGTGCGCCTTGATCTGCGCGGCGAGCGACACGTGGCTAAGGTCGTTCTTCGCGACGAGCAGCAGCCCCGAGGTGTCCTTGTCGATCCGGTGGACGATGCCCGGGCGAATTTCGCCGCCGATGCCGGAGAGCCCGGAGAGCTTATGGAGCAGCGCGTTCACGAGCGTGCCGCCCGGGTTTCCCGCCGCCGGGTGCACGACCATGCCGGAGGGCTTGTACACGACCGCGAGGTCCCTGTCCTCGTAGAGCACGTCGAGCGCGATGTCCTCGGCCTCGGCCCTCGCGGGCGCGGCGTCGGGGACCGTCAGCTCGACCTCGTCCCGCGCGCGCAGCTTCACGCCCGCCTTCCGCGCGGGCTCGCCGTTGACGAGCGCGCGCCCCTCGGCGATCAGCGAGGAGATGCGCGAGCGCGTGAGGCCGCAGCGGTCCGCTATGTAGGCGTCGAGCCGGGCGCCGGAGTCGGCGGCGTCGACCGTCCAGGAGAGCTTTTCAGCCATGCGCGCGCCTCCGATCCGCCCGCGTGACCGCGAGCACGCACAGCGCGCAGCCGGCGAGTATCGACACGTCGGCCATGTTGAACACCGGGAAGCGCACGAAGTCGAACTCGAGGAAGTCGATCACAAAGCCGTAGCGCAGCCGGTCGTACAGGTTCGAGAGCCCGCCCGCGAGCACGAGCCACAGCCCCGCGCGCGCGGCCTTCGGCATGTTCGGATACCGGAACAGGCAGAAGGCGACGGCCGCGTTCAGGATCAGCACGACCGCGGCGATCAGCCCCGTCCGCCCGTAGAATAGCCCGAACGACGCGCCGTAGTTCTCGACGCCGCGGAAGTTCAGTATGCCCGGCACCGCGCGCACCGTGTCCGCAAGCCCCGTCGACCAGACCTTCGTCAACCGGTCGATCAAGATGACGATCGGCATAAGCCAGATCATGCTACATCTTTGCCTGAATCGCATGCACAACCTCCGCGAGGAACCCGCCGATCAGCGGGATGTTCTCCACCACAATGTTCCGGATGATGATCGCGACGAGCGCGCCCAGCATCGCGACGCCGAGCGTGATGCCGAATCCGCGCAGTATCCCCTGCAGAAGGCTGTCGATGATCAGCCGCTTCCGGTCGCAGACATACCGCATGTATTCCTCCAGCCGCATCCTCTCGAGCGAGCCGGCGATCTTTTCGAGACGCTCCACCAACCGTTCGTCCATCCGCGCGCCCCCTTCTTCCAGAATTTTACCCTGGGGGGGACGGGCGTATACTCCAAAAACGCCCTGCCCGCAGGCAAGGCGTTCCGGATCGGGCGCTACAGTCCTTAATCAGTCAAACAAGGATTCCGTATCCTTGAGGATCTTCACCTGTCCTTCGACGAGGCGGCGGAACGCGGTGCGGTAGCCGGAGATCGACTTGCGGATGCCTTCGGCCTCGGCCTTGACGGTTTCCGCCTCGGCCTTCGCGCTCGCGGCGATCTGGGCGGCCTGTTCCTCGGCGGCGGAGACGAGCTGCTGCGCCTTCTTGCGCGCGTCGGCGACGGTGTCGTCGGCGATGCGCTGCGCGCCGATCAGGGTGTCGCGCATCGCAAGCTCGAGGTTTTTGAAATAGCTCGGCTCGTCGTAGGCGGGATCGCCGCTCGGGGCGGCGGGCGCCGGGGCGACGGGCGCCGGGGCCGGCTCCTGCGCAAACAGCGGGGCGGGGGCGGACTCCGCGGCCTTCAGCTTCTCGGCGAGGGCCATGTTTTCCCGGATCAGAACGCTAAGCTGGTCGGCGATCTGGTCGAGAAAATCATCGACCTCCTCGACCATATAGCCGTCGCGCTTCTGGCGGCTGAACTCTTTTTCCTGAATATCTTTCACACTGATCGGCATGTTCTCTCTTCCTTTCGTAGCTAGAAGTGCACAGGTGCTCTGCTTCGATATTCGGCAATGCCGGAAGAAATCCTCCCTGCGCGCCGAAAAGTTGAATTTTCTTCACTTTCCGAACATGAAGATGCGCACGCCGAGCCGCCCCTTGCGGGTCTCGCCGGTGATCTCGGCGAGCTTGAACCGTCCGTAGCCGCGCGCGGAGACGATGTCGCCCGCCGAGAGCTTCGCGTCCGGCCGCGGGTTGACTTCGTGGTTCACCTTGACGAGCTCCGACGCGATCAATTTCTGCGCGGCCTCGCGGGACAGGTGAAGCGCCGAGGCGACGAGCGCGTCGAGCCGCTCGGACGCGACCGTCCTGTACGAGATTGCGCCCCCGGGCTCCGGCGCCTCGAAGTCGCCCGCGTCGCGCTCGATTTCGAGCCGGACGCGCCCGGCGGACTCGAGGTTCAGGAGCACGTAGTCCGCGACGTCCCGGTGGACGAACGCGAGCGCGTGGTCGGAAAGCACCGCGATGTCCCCGAGCGACGCGCGCACGATGCCCAGCGCCATGATCGCGCCGAGTATGTCCCGGTGGCCGGGCGAGCCGTACCTCGGGTTCCACGAGAGCCTGAGCCGCTCGATCGGCCAATTTCCCGGCTCGTCCGTGTAAAACGCGGCGACGCGCCTCTCCGCGCCCGGGTATCCGCCGAAGAAGTCCACCTGGCAGCCGGCGGCGTTCGCGGCGGCCCGGGCGGCGACTTCCAAGGGGGGCTCGAGGAAGCGCGTGTGCGCGGGCTCGCCCGTGCGCGATGCGCGCAGCGCCAGCTCCCGAAGCCGCTTCTCGCCGAGGTCCCCGTCCATCACAGCCCCATCGGGAAGAAGACCCGCCAGTAGAGCATCCAGAGCAGCTCGTTCGCGATCGATATGCCGATCACCGAGAACCAGATCGTGAAGTCGATCGGCAGCCCCGTGCGCCGCATCACCCACATCGCCGGGCGGCGAAACGGCACGACGAACGGGTAGACGAACTTCGCGAGCAATTGCATCAGCCGGTTGTTGAACCGAAGAAGCGTCAGGAGCCAGTACGCGAGGATCGCGGTTCGAACGACCCAGAGGAAGATATCGACCGTCCGGAACACGGCGTACATCGTCATCGGCTAGAACCTCCGCTCGACGTCGTAGGTCTCGTTGACCTCGACGGTGTTCGGCGCGAGCACGTACGTGCGGTCGGACGCCTTGCGGATCGTCGCGCTCAGCGCGAATACGGCGCCGGAGAGCGTGTCGATCGCGCGCTGCGTGAGCTTCGGGTCGATGCCGTCTAGCGTCAGTACGACGACGTTTCCGGCGATCAGGCTGTCGATCACGTCGCAGCAGTCCTCGAGCGTGTTCAAAGAGCACATCAGCGTCCGCTGGCGCGCGCGGGGCGCGGGGCGGGGCTCCGCGGGGGCGCGGGGCGCCGGCGCATCGAGGTTTGAGAAGCGGGAGGCCGCGCGCGGCGTGTAGTCGTAGCCGGTCGAGCGCGCCGATTCAGAGGGCTTGCGCACCGGGACGCGCGTCGAGCCGTAGCTGTCCGAGGCGTGGCGCGGCCGCTCGTCGCGGACGATCGAACGCTTGCGCGTGTCCTCGGTGCGCGGGCGCTGCTGCTGCGGAACATAGGTGGACGGCCTGCCGTAGCCGTCGGCGTACCCGCCGGAGGGGGCCTTCTGCGGCTCTTCCTCGTCCACGAGGCCGATAAAGTTCAGAAATTTGTTTACGCCGCCCTGCTTGCGAGCCATTGCGATTCCTCCCAATTTCAGTTTCTTTCGCCGAACAGCGCGCGCCCGAGCCGGACCATCGTCGCGCCTTCCTCGGCGGCGACGAGGCAGTCGTCGGACATGCCCATCGACAGGACGCGCATGTTCGCGCCCGGTATATCCGCTTCGCGCAGGCGGTCAAACCATGCGCGCATCCCGCGAAACAGCGGCCGGACCTCCTCGGGGTTTTCAACGAGCGGCATCACCGCCATCAGTCCCTCGACCCGGACCCCCGGGCGCGAGGCCGCCTCCCGGACGAACGCCTCGAGGTCCTCCTCGAACACGCCCGCCTTTTGCGGCTCCTTCGCGATGTTGACCTGCAAGAGCACCGGCATCCGGATTTCCAGCGCGGCCGCGCGGCGGTCGATCTCGTTGAGCAGTTCAATCCGGTCGAGCGACTGGATCATCGACACCGCGGGCAGCGCCTGGCGGACCTTGTTCGTCTGCAGCCGCCCGATCATGTGCACCTCGAGCCCCGGGTGGAGCCGGTCGCGCTTTTCGAGCAGCTCCTGCACGCGGTTTTCGCCGACCATGCGCACGCCGAGATCGTAGACCGGGTTGATGATCTCGGGATCGAGCGTCTTCGTGACCGCGAGTATCTCGACGCCGCCCCACTTCGCGGAGGCGTCCCGGAGCCGCTTTTCGATCGCGCGGAAGTTTTTTTCAAGCGTTTCCATATCGTCCCCTATTTGATCAGAACCTTCTGGCCGACCTGCAGCGCGTTCTCCGCGAGCGGCTGGATCAAGGCGTCGGCCCCGTCGTTGAACAGCACGTCGACCGGCACGAACGTCCCGCCGGGCACGTCGTAGAGCCAGACGCCCGCCTGCCCGCCCTGGTTGTAGATCGCCTCGGAGGTCACCGAGAGCCCGGTCAGGTTCTTGCTCAAAAACGCCTGCCCCGACCGCTGGTAGATCAGCGGCCCGATCGGGTCGTCGATCTGGAACACCGCGAGCACCTCGTTGTCGATCTTCTTGACGCGCGTGACCTTCGCGGTGTATACGACGTCCGCGAACCCGTCGAACTGCAGCTTGTACTCCTGCTCGAGCACCGGGTTCCACGACTTTCCGTCGGTCAGAATCGCGACGTACCACTCGCTCTGGTTGACGAGCCGGTAGATATCGGTCAGGCGCGACTTCTCGCCCTTGGGCGCCTCGCGCGCGAGCACCGACCTGAGCTCCGCCGGCGTCAGCGCCTCGAGGCCCTCCGGCACGAGCGTCTTCTCATACCCGTCCATGTAGAAGGAGATCACGCCCTGTCGATCCGCCCGGGCGACGGTCCGCCACGAGGAGATCGAGTTGAGCCGCGTGGTCTCGTCCTGGTAGAGCTTGTTGAGCTTCGGGTCCTCGCGCTTGTTGCTGCGCATGTATTCCTGCCGGTTGACCATCGCGGTCTCGAGCTGGCGCGCGAGGTCGAGCAGGTTTCCGGTCGTCTTGTTCGTCACGAGCGCCTTGAGCTCGAGCGCCTTCATGTCTACAATCCGGTCGAGCCGGTTCAGGTTCGGGTCGACGATGTTCTTCAGGACCGTCTTGTGGTAGGCCTGTATGTTCTGCCGGATCGTATCGAGCTTTACGAGCTCGCTCTCCGAGTAGCCGGTGGAGTAGAGGTAGGCGATCGTGTCCCCGGCCTCGAGGAGCGTGCCCTCCGTCGCGGCGTACTCGATCCTGGCGACCGTGCCGGAGGAAAAGACCTCCTCGTCGCGGATGATCACCGCGTCCATCCTGTTTGTGTACGCGGCGGTCGCCGAGACGATGATCGCTTCCTTGTCCCCCAGCGAGAGATACGGACGGACGATCAGAAACACCACGATCAAGATCGCAATCAGGAAGATATAGAACCTCCCGGTGACCCGAATTCTGCGCATAGTGCCTCTCGCTCCAAACAGACTAAATGCCAATTCGAACGCCTCCGCGACGCTTTCGAGGCGCGGTTGGCGTTTTCTGGGGTATAATCGCGGACAGTTTTATCCACCATATACTATTATAATCCCTTCCGGGGGAAGATGCAACCGGCCACTCTTGACATTACCTAGACGAAATCATTATAATGGCGGGAGAATCGGGAGGCGAAACTGTGTTGAAATTCAGTCGGGAGGCCGTCGCCATCGGGGATTTTTCGATACGGTTCTACGGGATGCTGATCGCCCTGGGCGTGCTTCTGGGCGTGCTGCTCGCGCGGTCGCGCGAGCAGCGGCTGGGCGTGCGCAGGGACACGTCGCTCGACTTAGCCCTCGTCTGCGTGCCTGCGGCGATCGTGGGCTCCCGGCTCTATTACGTCGCGTTTTCGTGGGAAATCTACCGGGACGACCTTTTGAAGATATTCTCGCTGCGCGAGGGCGGCATGGCGATCTACGGCGGCGTGCTCGCGGGGATACTCGCGGGCTGGATATTCTGCCGCGTTCGGAAGCTGCCGTTCTGGAAGCTCGCGGACCTCGCCGCGCCGTCGATACCGCTCGGGCAGGCGATCGGGCGCTGGGGGAACTTCCTGAATCAGGAGGCGTTCGGAACCCGGGTCGGCAATCCGTCGCTTCAGTGGTTCCCGCTCTCGGTGTACATCGAATCGGACGGCGCGTGGCACCTGGCGACGTTCTTCTATGAATCCGTGTGGTGCTTCCTGATCGTCGCGTTCCTGCTGATCTTTGAACGAAGGAAGAAATTCCGGTTAACGGGCGACATGTTCCTGTGGTATGTGTTGCTCTACGCGCTCGGGCGCGCGCTGATCGAGGGGCTGCGCACCGACAGCCTGATGGTCGCGGGGTTCCGGGCGTCGCAGCTCGTCGCGGCCGCGCTGTTTGTGCTCGCGGGGGTCGTGCTTCTCGTCCGCCGCAAGTTGCGCTTTTGACCGGGATGTGGTATAATTTGCCCAACTGCCGCCGGTGGCGGAGTATACGGAGGGATGGATCATGGCGAACTACACGATTGTCACGGATTCCTCGTGCGATCTGCCGGAGGCGCTCGCGCGGGAACTGCAGCTGAAGGTGGTGCCGCTCTCCCTGATGATGGAGGGAAAGCAGTATCTGAACACGACCGACGCGCGCGGCATCGCGAACAGGGCGCTCTACGACCGGCTGCGCGCCGGCGCGATGGCCAAGACCTCCGCGGCCAACAGCGAGGATTTCTATGCGCTGTTCGAGCCGGAGCTTGAGGCCGGGAGGGATGTGCTCTACATCGGCTTTTCCTCGGCGCTCAGCGCGACCTTCTCCGTGGGCGCGAACGTCGCCGGGGAGATGATGGAGAAGTACCCCGGCCGCAAGGTGTACGCGGTCGACTCGCTGTGCGCGTCGCTCGGGCAGGGGCTGTTTGTGTACCTGCTCGCCAAGCGCAGGGACGCGGGCGCGGACATCGACGAGCTCCGCGACTACGCGGAAAATCTGAAGCTCTCCGTCTGCCACTGGTTCACCGTCGAGGACCTGCAGTTTCTGCGCCGCGGCGGGCGCGTGTCTGCGGCGGCGGCGGTCATCGGCTCGATTCTGAGCATCAAGCCGGTCATGCACGTCGACAACGAGGGAAGGCTGATCCCCGTCGAGAAGGTGCGCGGCAGGAAGGCGTCGCTGCGCGCGATCGCCGACCATGTCGAGAAGTCGATGCTCAAGCGGGACGACCAGATCGTGTTCATCAGCCACGGCGACTGCGAGGAGGACGCGAAGCTCATCGCGGGCATGGTCGAGGAGCGCACCGGCATCAAGGCAAAGCTGATCGACTACGTCGGGCCCGTGATCGGCTCGCACTCGGGGCCCGGAACCATCGCGGTGTTTTTCCTCGGAAAAGAACGATAACGGCCACGGGAGGGGTTAGGGAATGGTGAAAATCTCGGCGGACAGCACGTGCGATCTTTCCCCCCAACTGATTCAGGAGTACGGGATTTCGATCGTGCCGCTGTACATAATCAAGGACGACCAGTCGCTTAGGGACGGCATCGACATCGTCCCGGAGGACATCTTCGAACACGTCGAAAGGACCGGAAAGCTCCTGACGACCTCGGCGGTCAGCGTCGGGGACTATGCGGAGGTATTCGCGGGCATGACCTCGGACGGCAGCGAGGTCGTGCACGTGAACATCGGCTCGGAGTTTTCGGCCTCCCATCAAAACGCGATGCTCGCGGCGAAGGAGATCGCGGGCGTGTACCCGGTGGATTCCAGGAGCCTGTCCTCCGGAAGCGGCCACATCGCCATCGAGGCCGCGAAGCTCGCGAGGGCCGGAAAGTCCGGCGCGCAGATCCGGAGGGAGATGGTGAAGCTCGCGGAGCGCGTCGAGGCGAGCTTCGTCATCGAGCGGCTCGATTATCTTCGGAAGGGCGGCCGCTGCTCCGCGGTGCAGGCGCTCGGCGCGAACCTTCTGCACCTGAAGCCCTGCATCGAGGTGCGCGACGGCAAGATGGCCGTCGGCAAGAAGTACCGTGGCTCGTTTGAGAAGGCGCTGCGCGAGTACATCGCCGACCGGCTTAACGGCCGCACCGACATCTGGCCCGGCCGCGCGTTCATCACGCACGCGGGCTGCGAGCCGGAGATGGTCGAGATGGTCCGGGCCGCCGCGGAGGAGAGCTTCCACTTCGAACAGCTCATCGTCACCCGCGCCGGCTGTACGATCTCGAACCACTGCGGCCCGCACACGCTCGGGATACTGTTCATCCGGAAGTAAGTCAAATTGAAGCGAGCCCCGCCTGCGATCTTCGCGGGCGGGGTTTTTGAAAATACAACAGGCCGCCGTGCTGCGGAACACGGCGGCCTATCAAAAAGGAGAGGATCATGAAGAAAATCCTACGCGGCCACTATACCATGCCAATGTTGTGTTTCCAACGAATTCGGGTTAAATTCCAATGGAAAACCAGAACATAACAGAACGCGCGGCCGATGTGTCAAAAAACGGCGAAAAACCGCCGCGCGCGCGTTTGACAGCCGGGCGTTCGAATGCTATCATATAGGGCAGAAAAAAGGACGGAGGTTCAAGGGGCATGAAAATTGCGAGATATATCGACCACGCGGTGCTCAAGCCCGCGATGACGCCCGACGAGGTGAAGATGGCGATCCAGCTGGGCATCGACCACGGCGTGTTCTCCGTGTGCGTGCAGCCGCGGGACATCGCGCCGGCCGTCCGGATGTGCGAGGGCACGGACACGCTCGTCTCCTGCGTTCTCGACTTTCCGCACGGCTGCGGCGGCGCGGTTGCGAAGCGCGAGGCGGCGAAGGCCTACTGCGCGCTCGGCGCCAGGGAGATCGACATGGTCATGAACTACGGCGCGGCGAAGGGCGGCAGCTGGGACGTTGTCAAAGAGGAGATTCGGGGCGTCGTCGAGGAGGCGCACGCGCGCGGCGCGCTCGTCAAGGTGATCTTCGAGACGTGCGAGCTCAACGAACAAGCGATTCGCGCGGGCGTAGACGCCTGCGTCGAGGCGGGGGCGGACTTCGTCAAGACCTCGACCGGCTTTGCCGCCGCCGGCGCGACCGTCGAGGCGGTCTCGGCGATGGTCTCGCAGGCGGCCGGGCGGATTCAGGTCAAGGCGTCCGGCGGCATCCGCAACATCGGCGACGCGAGGCGGTTTCTCGAGATGGGCGTCGCGCGGCTCGGCGTCGGCTATTCGACGACGGTCGTGCTGGTCAACGAGGAAGGCGAATCCAAAGAAGCATATTAACAAGCGCGACGATCGGGCATCGGAGGCAAGCATGTACAAGATTTTGGAAAAACGCCGGCTGAACGACAGCGTGACGCTGATGCGCGTCGACGCGCCGCTGGTGGCGAAGAAGGCCGGCCCGGGGCAGTTCATCATCCTTCGCATCGACGAAAACGGCGAGCGCATACCGCTCACGATCGCCGCCTACGACCGCGAAAGCGGCAGCGTCACGATCATCTTCCAGAAGGTTGGGCTCACGACGATGCGGCTCGACGAGAAGGAGGAGGGCGACGAGCTGCTCGACTTCGTCGGCCCGCTCGGGCGCGTCAGCCACTTCGGGGACGTGAAGGGCAAGCGCGTCGCGGTCATCGGCGGCGGGCTCGGCATCGCGATCGCGTACCCGCAGGCGGTCGCGCTCGCGAACCTCGGCGCGGAGGTCGACATGATCGTCGGCTTCCGGAACATCGGCCTCGCGATACTGCTCGACGAGCTCTCCGCGGTCTCGAAAAACCTGATCGTCATGACCGACGACGGCTCGAACGGTCACAGGGGCTTCGTGACCGACGCCCTCAGGCAGCAGCTCGACGCGGGCGTCCAATACGAGCACGTCGTCGCGATCGGCCCGCTCCCGATGATGCGCGCGGTGTCGGAGATGACGCGCCCGCTCGGGATACATACCGTCGTCAGCATGAACCCGATCATGATCGACGGCACCGGCATGTGCGGAGGCTGCCGGCTGACCGTCGGCGGCGAGATGAAGTTCGCGTGCGTCGACGGCCCGGAGTTCGACGGGCACCTCGTCGACTTCGACGAGGCGATGAAGCGCGCGAGGATGTACGCGCCCGAGGAGAATTTGAGCAGGGAGAGACACGCCTGCCGAATGGAGGAGGCCGCCAAGCATGTACAATAAGAGCCCGGTCAAATTGCCGGCGCGCGAGCAGGACCCCATCGTCCGGCGCGGAAATTTCAAGGAGGTGTCGCTGGGCTACTCGGCCGAGATGGCCGTCGAGGAGGCCTCGCGCTGCCTGAACTGCAAGCACCAGCCGTGCGTAGAGGGCTGCCCGGTCAACGTGCAGATTCCGAAGTTCATAGGGCTCGTCAAAGAGGGCGAGTTCGAAAAGGCGTACGAGGTGATCCGCGAGACGAACAGCCTGCCGGCGATCTGCGGCCGCGTCTGCCCGCAGGAGAGCCAGTGCGAGGCGAAGTGCGTGCGCGCGATCAAGGGCGATCCGGTCGGCATCGGCCGCCTCGAGCGGTTCTGCGCAGACTACGCGATGGCGCGCTCGTGCCCGGTCCCGGAGCTGCAGCCGAAGAACGGCAAGAAGGTCGCGGTCGTCGGTTCCGGCCCCGCGGGGCTGACCTGCGCGGGCGACCTGGCTCGGCTCGGCTACGAGGTCACGATCTTTGAAGCCTTGCACACGCCGGGCGGCGTCTTGATCTACGGCATCCCCGAGTTCCGGCTCCCGAAGCGGCTCGTGAAGCAGGAGATCGAGAGCGTCGAGGCGATGGGCGTCAAAATCGAAAAGAACGTCGTCGTCGGCCGCTCGGTGTCGCTCGACGACCTGTTCGACGAGGGATACAGCGCCGTGTTCGTCGGCTCCGGCGCGGGGCTGCCGAAGTTCCAGAACATTCCGGGCGAGAACCTGAACGGCGTGTACTCCGCGAACGAGTTTCTGACGCGGATCAACTTCATGAAGGCGTACACGTTCCCCGAGAGCGACACGCCGGTGCGCGTCGGAAGAAGGGTCGCGGTCATCGGCGGCGGCAACGTCGCGATGGACGCCGCGCGCTCGGCGCTCCGGCTCGGCGCGCAGGAGGTCTCCATCGTCTACCGCCGGAGCGAGAAGGAGATGCCGGCCCGCATCGAGGAAATCCACCACGCGCGCGAGGAGGGCATCATCTTTAAAATGCTCACCGCGCCGACCGAAATCCTCGGCGACGAAAAGGGCTCCGTCCGCGCGATGACCTGCGTCGAGATGGAGCTCGGCGAGCCGGACGCGTCCGGGCGGCGCAGGCCCGTCGTGAAGCGGGGCAGCGAGTTCACGATGGACGTCGACACCGTCGTCGTCGCGATCGGCAACAGCCCGAACCCGCTGATCCGCGATACGACGCCGGGATTGCAGACGCAGAGGTGGGGCGGCATCATCGTCGACGACCGCGGCGCGACGAGCCGCGAGAACGTCTACGCCGGCGGAGACGCCGTCACCGGCGCCGCGACCGTGATCCTCGCGATGGGCGCCGGCAAGACCGCCGCGCAGGCGATCCACGAGAAGTTGAGCAAGCAGGGATAAAAAACGAAGCGCCCTCCCAACGGGGGGCGCTTCGCTGTCGTCCGCATCAAAAACCGCAGCTTTTCAACGCCTTTACCAAAATCCTCCGACGTACGAGTTGAACTCCCCCTTGCCGAGCAGTCCGCCGCTGCGGTCGATGCAATACGGCGTGTTGTACGACGCCCAGCCCGATTCGAGCAGCACCTTGGCGTACCCGGGTTTATCGAAGCCGTACACGTAGCCCCAGACCGGCTCGACGGCGACGTTTCCCTCGGCGTCGAGGAAGCCCCAGAACCCGTTTTCGCCCTTGAACGCGGCGAGGCCGTTGACAAAGCCCTGCGCGTCCGCGAGCGTGCAGGGGATTTTGAGCGCGCCGGTCTTGTCGATGAAGCCGAATTTCCCGGTCGCGCCGTCCCGGACGAGCGCGAGGCCGTCCGCGGAGAAGTCCTCGGCGCTCTTCCACGCGGGTTCGATCGCGACGTTGCCGGACGCGTCGAAATACCCGAAGCGCGTTCCCTGCAGGCCCGCCTGCTCGAAGCGCGCGAGCCCGTTCGCGAACGTGTACGACTGCCCGAGCCCGCTGAGCAGCACGTTTCCGCTCGCGTCGATCATCTGCCACTCGTCCGCGACGGCGGAGGGGCCGCTGTCGTGGTCGTCGACCGGCCCGTCGTAGACGAACGCGACGCCCGAATGGAAGCTCGTCGCGTACTTCCACTGCCTTCCGAACCCATCGCTGCCGTCGAGCTTGAGATAGCCGCAGCGGCCGTCCTGCTCGACCTGCGCGAAGCCCTCGGAGAAGCCCTCGGCGTAGTCCCATACCGGCTCGCTCAGCCACGAGCCGTCCATCCGGATGAAGCCGTAGCCAGAGTTCGCGTGCGCGCGCGCCGCGCCCTCGCGGAAGGCGTCGACGTAGTCGCAGCTGGGCTTCGCGAGCACGTTCCACTCGGAATCGACGAGTATGCAGCCGTTGTAGCCCTTCGCCGCCGCGAGAAGCGCCTCCGCGCGCGGGTCCGCCGCCGCCTTGCCGGGACCGGGCTTCACCTCGTAGAGCGCGAGCCTGTCCGGCGCGAGCAGATCGGCGCTCCGGGCCGTGAAGCCGAGCCCCGCGCCGGTCCCGATGTCGACGAAGCAGCGCAGGGAGCCGGACGATTGCTCCTCGATCGCGCAGGCCGCGCCGCCGAACGCGAACTCGAGCGAGCCCCACTCCGGCTCGATGACGGTCGCGCCGGTCGCGTCGATGAGCCCCACGCGCGAGTTGATCCGGACCCTGGCCATCGGCCGGCCCTCGACCCATTCCTCGGTGAACGGCCCCGCGGCGTCAAACCGCGCGGGGACGAGCGCGCTCCCGTCCGCGCCCTCGAGCCCGAGCTTCCCGACCTCCTCGAACCAGCGCACGCCGTACTGCAGTACGTATGCCGGGCGCGCGGCCTCCTCCGCGACGCACGCGGAGGAGACGAGGAGCGCGCAGATCAGAAGCAAAAACAGCCTTTTCATGCGAATCCTCCTTTCCCGTCTGGGAAAATCTCCCTGTTAGACGCACAAAGCGCGCGTTCGGTTGCGCATGTGCCGGCAAAAGCGCAATAAGAAGGCGCCCCCGCGGGACGCCTCGAGACATGCGCTTCGAATGCCTGATCACTTGCCCATCCCCTTGAGCGCGCGGAAGATCAGCTCGTCGAGCTTGTCGGTCTGCCCGGCGACGCCGCTGACCGCGCGCGCGGCCTCGCTGGAGGCGTAGCCCAGCGCCATCAGCGCCGCGACCGCCTCGCTCTCGATGCCCTGCGCGATCGGCGCGACGCCCGCCTGCCCGGTCAATTCCGCGTTGTCGACCTTGTCGCGCAATTCGAGCACGAGCCGCTGCGCGGTCTTCTTGCCGATGCCGGGCACCCTCGTCAGCGCGTTCGCGTCTCCCGCGACGAGCGCGAGCGACAGGTCCTTCAGGGGCAGCGAGGACAAAATCGACATCGCCGTCCGGGGGCCGATGCCGGAGACCGTTCGCAGCCGCTCGTACATCCGCTTTTCCTCGCGGCTCGCGAACCCGAACAGCTCCATCGCGTCCTCGCGGACGCTGAGGATCGAATACAATTTCATCCGGCCGCCGGTCGGAGGCGCCAGCGACAGCGTCTGCGCGCTGACCATCAGGTGGTACCCCACGCCGTTTACGTCCAGTACGATCGACTCCGGCGTCTTTTCGGCGACCACGCCGTCAAAATGTGCGAACATACGTCCTCCCGCGAGGGCATTGCCCCTATTTGATCTTGAACAGCTTTTTCATCTGCATCGAGTTCGCGTGCGTCAGTGCGACCGCCAGCGCGTCCGCGGCGTCGTCGGGCTTGGCGATCTCGTCCATGTTTAAGAGCGCCTTCACCATCCGCTGCACCTGCTGCTTGTCCGCCTTGCCGTAGCCGGTGAC
>Ga0123328_1001602_pt1 | contig 21733 bp, 23 predicted proteins | sample BioC12SIPDNA_2_FD_89702 | JGI IMG/M metagenome (GOLD analysis project Ga0123328, IMG submission 89702) | Anaerobic biogas reactor microbial communites from Washington, USA - Biogas_R1_A C12 SIP DNA | ecosystem: Engineered > Bioreactor > Anaerobic > Unclassified | place: Washington, USA...
CGCCGGGGCAGACGGAATCCCGCCAGCGCCGCGCAGGCGTCGTCCAGGTCGATGCCGCCCTGCTGTCCGCACGCCGCCAGCGCCGCCAGCGCATTGAGCACGTTGTGGCGGCCGGTCAATTGGAGCCAGGCTTCGCGCCGCCGGCCGTCCGGCGCCCGCACCGCGAAGCGCGTGCCGCCGGGACCCGCCTCCAGCACCTCTCCCCGGTACTCCGCCCCTTCGGCAAATCCGAACGAGATGCCGCCGACGGCCCGTCCGAGCCGCGCCGCCTCGGGATCGTCCGCGCCGGCCACCACGGCGCGCGCCTGGCGCGCAAAGGCTTCAAAGCATTCCACCATGCCGGCCCGCGACTCGAAATGCTCCATGTGGTCGAATTCGATGTTCGTGATCACGGCGATGTCGGGCGCGTAGTTGGAGAGCGTCCCGTCGCTTTCGTCGGCTTCGATGACCAGCCAGTCCGACGTGCCGGCGCCGGCCGGGGCGCCGTCCGGCGGCAGTTCCCCGCCGATGCACCACGACGCGTCCACGCCGCACGACCGCAGCAGATGGGCGGTCATCGAGGAGGTGGTGGTTTTGCCGTGCGACCCGGCCACGGCGAGGGTTCGCCAGCGCTCGGCCAGCACCGGCAGGACCTGCCCGCGGCGGTACAGCGGAATGCCCAGCGCCTCCGCCGCCCGGCGTTCGGGATGATCCGGCGCCAGCGCCGGGCTGTACACCGCCCAGTCCGCCCCGGTCAGATGGGCGGAATCGTGGCCCGTCACGGCGGAAATCCCGCACGATCGCAGCCAGTCCAGGGTCCGCGGAGCGCCCGCGTCGCAACCGTCCACCCGCAGGCCCCGGGCGGCCAGCAGGCGCGCAACGCCGGCCATGCCGATGCCGCCCGCGCCCATCAGGTGCACGCGCAAACCCCGGGCGCCGATCCAGCGCCGCAGGTCATCGCGCCAGCCGCTGCCGTTCGCCGCCGTCATGGCTTCCGGGCGCTGGATTCCACCAGCGAGGCCAGGGCCTGCGTGCCGTTGCGGACGCCCTCGCGCCGGGCGGCTTCGCGCATCCGCTCCAGGCGCTCGGGGCGCTCCACCGTCTGCGCCAGATAGGCCTCCAGCCAGCCGGGCGTCAGCGCCGATTCCTCCACGACGTCGGCCGCGCCGCGCTTCTCCAGCGCGCGCGCGTTGGCGGTCTGGTGGTCCATGGCCGCCAGCGGATACGGCACGAAGAGCGCCGGCACGCCGAAGAACGCCAGCTCGGCGCAGGTCGAGGCGCCCGCCCGGCAGATGGCGAGATCCGCGGCGTGATACAGCGGGGCGAGATACTTGGTGAAGGCGATCACGTCGGCCTCCACGCCGGCGGCGCGGTAGCCGTCGCGCACGGCGGACTCATCCTGCACGCCCGTCAGGTGCGTGACGTGGATCTCCACGCCCGCGCGCTTCAGGCGTCCGAGCGTCTCGACGAGCACTTCGTTCAGGCGGTGGGCCCCCATGCTGCCGCCCGCCACCAGCAGGCGGAACGGCGAGTGCACGGCCCGGGCGCGCGGCGGCAGGGCCGCCGCCGCTTCCGTCAGTTCTTCGCGGAGCGGCAGGCCGACCACGGTGATCCGTCCGCGGCGCAGATGGAACCGGGTTTCCTCGAAGCCGGCGGCCACGGCGGCGGCCGAGCCCGCAAACAGCCGCACCGCCCGCCCGGGGATCACGTTGGCTTCGTGCAGCACAATGGGCACCCCCAGGAGGCGCGCCGCGCCGCAGGGCCCGACCGACGCGTAGGAGCCCATCGCCAGCAGCACGTCCGGGGGATTCCGGCGCATCAGCGCCCGGCACCGGCGCACCGCGCGTGCCAGATGCCACGCCGCGCCCAGGGACTTCAGGGAAACGCCGGACGGCAGACCCCGCGCCGCCACCTGCACCACGGGACCGTCCCAGTCCCGCAGCGCGGCTTGTTCGGTGTCCCGTCCCGTCAGCCACAGGGTCACGTCGTGTCCGCGGCGAAGCAATTCATGCGCCGTCGCCAGCCCCGGGAACACATGCCCGCCCGTTCCTCCGCACGCCACCGCGATGTTCATGACCGGCCCCTCCCGGTGCGGGCGGCACGGCCCGCCGGCGCCGCCGCGCCTTCTGCCGACAGCAGCCACCGTTTCCAGCCCAGGCCCGACGAAAATCCGCCGAGGCGGCCGTTTGCGGCCGTCACGCGGTGACAGGGAATGAACAGCGGCACCGGATTGGCGCCGCAGGCCCCGCCGGCCGCGCGCGCCGCGCCCGGCCGGCCCGCGCGCCGGGCGACATCGGCATACGTCGCGGTATTCCCGCGGGGAATCCGCAGCAAGACCCGCCAGACCTTCCGCCGAAACGGCGAGGTCTGTTCAACAACCGCCGGATGCACGGCGGGAGCGGGGCCCGGCTCGCGGCCTTCGATCGCCGCCCGGGCAAAGGCCAGCGCCTGATCCAGCAATGGCGGCGAATCCTTCGGCCGCCGCACGCGGCGGACGACGGGCGGGATGGAGGCGGCAACGGGCGCCGGCGGCAGATCGCACCGCCAGACTCCGCGGGAATCCGCCGACACCACGACATCCCCCCACGATGTCTCCAGCACCCCCGTGCGGAGATCCGGCGGCGGCGTGTTCATGTCACCATCTTGAAGAGAATGAACCCCAGCATCAGCACCATCAGCACCATGAACAGCGCGCGCAGGCGCTGATGGCCGCGGTCCTGGCGGGCTTCGCGGACGCGTTTGAGCCCCGTGGTGCCGAAATAGCTGCGGAAGCGGTCGTGTTCCGGCGGCAGCAGCCGCGCGGAAACACCCTGGCCGCCGACGGCCGGGCGCAGCAGGTCGGTGCGCTGCAGGCGCGGCATCACCACCCGCTTGGTGTCCAGTCCCTCCGGCCCGGGGGCCAGTTCCACCGAGACCCCGTGTCCGGGAAGGTCCGCCGATTCCATTTCCAGCACGCCGGTCGCCAACGGCGGCGGCAGGGCTTCCACGGGAATCTCGCGCAGGGCGGACTCGGCCTGGTGCCGGTCGGACTCGGGCATCGAATCCGCCCAGCGCCGCACCTCGCGGATGCGTTCGCGGACGCGCCGGCCTTCGCGCTCGATCTCGCGCAGGCGGCGTTCCAGCAACTGGGCTTTGCGCAGGGCGGCCATGGGTCAGAACGCGTAGTAGAGCATCATCCAGATCACGGCCAGCAGGGCCAGCAGCACCATCAGCGGCAGGGTGAACGCCAGCCCGGCGCTCAGCCAGTAGCCGAAACCCTGTCCGCCTTCCGCGGACGCGCCGGCGGAAACCGGCCGCCGATCCGCGGCAGACGCGCCGTCGCCGGACGACGGCCGAAAGGCGTCAATCCGGGCCAGCGCCTTGGCGGTATCCGTCCGAACGCCGTCCAGCAGCGCCAGGGCGCGGTTGAGTTCGTCCAGCAGATTGGCGTCGTCCCACTCGTCCTCTTTCAGGGCGAGCACCTCGTCGAGGCGTTCGCGGAACGCGCGCCGCGTTTCGTCCAGCAGCTGCGCCAGGCGCTCGGCCTGCAGGCGCTCCTTGTCCATCTGCGCCAGGCTCGCCTGGAGACGGTCTTTCAGTTCGCGCCGGCCCGTGTCGAACGCTTCCTGCTTCTGGCGCATTTCCTCGAGGAGGCGCCGTTCGCTCTCCAGCTCCTCCTGGCGCGCGCGCAGCCGGTCGAGCTCCTGGGCCTTGTCCACCATCTGTTCGGTGACTTCCTGCTTGTGCCGCGCCAGGTGCGTCAGCGTCAAATCCCCCACCGGGCGGTTCGGCAGATCGCGCGACGACGGAATGTGGCCGTCGCGGGGTATCGCCGCGCCTTCGTCGTCGAGCTTGATCTTCAGCGCCGCTTCGCGCTCGCGAACCAGGTCGTCATCGAAAAAATCGGTGGCCATGCCGTCAGCTCCTGTTCAGTCCGCCGGAATCACGAGGGCGGTGCCCACGCGGACGTTGTTGGGGTTTTGAATCCGGTCGCGGTTGGCGTCGAAAATGCGGTTCCATTGGGCCGGGGAGCCGTAGTAGCGCGAGGAGATCGTGCCGAGGGTTTCGCCGGCGCTGACGACATGCGTGCGGACGGCGGGCGGCGGAGCGGCGGCGGCGCTCGGGGCGGGGGCCGCGGCGCGGGCCGCGGGGGCGGCGGGCGATGCGGCGGACGGGGAAGCCGAAGCCGCGGCGGCCTGAATCTCGCCGGATCGCCAGAGAGCCAGTTCCGTCTCCAGCGCGCGGATGCGGTCGTTGCGCACCTGCAGATCGCGCTGCCATTCATCGGGGGTGGCGCCGATCTGCGTGGCGAAATTCATCCGGGCATGACGGATCAGCTCTTCGACCGCTTCGCGGTTCGGCGTGTCCGGGCGCAGGTCCAGATAGCGCCGATAGTGATAGATGGCGGCGACATAGTCTTCGCGGAAACCATCGAGCATCAGGGCCAGCTCGCGGTGCGCCAGCGCCAGATCCGGTTTCCGGTCCAGGGCCCGCTCGCACCACTCGATCGCCCCGTCAATGTCCTGCGCGTCTTTCGCGGCCAGCGCGCGGCGCATGTGCCGGTTGCGGGCCTCGCGCTGATCGTCGGATGCGCGCCGGCAGCCGGCCGCCGCCGCCAGTACCAGCAGCGCCGCCAGGGCTCCCACTCGCGCAACATTCAACACCCTTCTCATGGACGGCACCCTATCAAATCCCTAATCCGGAAATCAAACAAACCTTCCGGCGATTTCCCCCCTTCGGGTGCATCTGCGATCCGGTGCATCCAAATTGGCCGCCTATCCCGCGTCGTCGCCGTTCCGGCCTTCCCGGCGGCGGCGGCGGAAGAACCCCTGGATCAGCGCCGCGCACTCCTCCTCCAGCACCCCGGCGATCACCTCGGCGCGGTGGTTCAGTTCCGGCGTCTGCAGGATCCGGAACCGCGACAGCCCGCCGCCCCGCAGCGGATCGCTCATGCCCCAGACCACCAGGGGAATCCGGGCCAGGACAATCGCCCCGGCGCACATCGGGCAGGGCTCCTTGGTCACATACAGGATGCTGTCGGTCAGCCGCCAGTCGCCCGCCGCGCTGGCCGCCTGCGTAATCGCCAGGATTTCCGCATGGGCCGTCGGATCCTTCAGGGTCCGGGTCTGGTTCCAGGCCTGCCCCGCCAGCGTCCCGCCGTTGTAGATGACGGCGCCCACGGGCACTTCGCCGGCTTCCGCCGCGCGCTCCGCCTGCCGCAGCGCCAGGCGCATCCGCACCTCGTGCACCGCCATCCCGGGGGGGGGCAGACTCATGGCCGGGGCTCCCCGCCCAGCACCCAGCGCTTGTTGAACCAGAAATAGTTCTCCGGATGCGCCCGCACCGACTCCCCCAGCCGGTCCATCACCGCCTGCATGATCCGTCGCCGGTCTTCCGCCTCGTCCAGCCGCGGATCGGACTCCACGCGGCCCGTGATCCGCCACTCGTGCCGCACCCAGCCCCGGCGGAGCACCTCGGCGGTCAGGATCGGCACGCCGGCCTCCCGCGCGAAGCGCGCCGCGCCTCCCGGCACTTCCGTATCCACGCCCAGAAACCGCACCGGCACCGCGCCCGCTTTGGCGCGCACGTCCGGCAGCAGCGCCAGCGCCTGCCCGGCCGCCAGCTTGCCGGCGATTTCACCGATGCCCCGGCTGCGGTTCTCAATGGCCTCCACGCCCGTGCTGCGCCGGATCCGGTTGATCCAGGCATCCATCAGGGGATTCTTCTGCCGCCGGGCCAGCGTCATCAGCCGCACGCCCTGCGAATGCAGCGCGATGCCCGCCAGTTCCCAGTTGCCCATGTGCGGCACGGCGATAATGGCCCCTCTCCCTTTCGCCAGTTCGGCCCGGACCTGCCCCACCGGTCCCAGGTCAATGTGCCCGGCCACCCAGTCCGGCGTGATCCGGGACAGGCGCATGCCCTCGACCGCCGTAAAGGCCAGGTTGCGAAACGCCTGCCACGCGATCCGCCGCAGCGCCCGGTCGGAAATCTCCGGTCCCAGGGCCTGGCGAAGGCGGCGCAGGGTGCGGGCGCGAAGCCCGCTGCCCGGCAGGAAGGCCACCCGCGCCGGCCCCCAGGCCAGCGCCAGCGCCGCCCGGTGCGGCAGCGCCGCCAGCAGGCCCGATGCCGCCCGCAGCAGCGCGTATTCCAGAATGTGACTTGGTTTGACGTTCATGGGACCCGCCCGGCGGGCTCCTTCGCTTCGATCAGCACGCGGAACCCGGCATCCCGCCCGCGGTAATCCGCCGGAAAGACCTGCCGGCGATCCACCCGCAGCCGCGCCGGATCGCGCTCCGGCCAGGCGCCGCCGCGCGCCGCCCGGATTCCGGGCGGATCTCCGGGAGCCGGTGCGCACCACTCATAGACATTGCCGGCCATGTCGCGCAATCCAAATCCGTTGGCGGGATAGGCGCCCCCGCGCGGGGACGGTCCCGGGGCATCGAACTGCGCCAGCATGGCCGGATTTCCACCCCAGCCCCAGGGATAGGGCGCGCCATCCACGCCGCCGCGCGCCGCCGCTTCCCATTCGGCATCCGTCGGCAGGCGCACCGTCCGGCCGAGGCGCCCCGACAGCCAGCGGCAGTAAGCCTCCGCCTCGGCCGGCGTCACCTCCGCCACCGCCTGCCGCCCGGAACCCCGCCGCACCGCATACCGCCCCCCGCCGCGCCGCTCGATCTGCGCGCCGCCCGGATACCCCGCCACCCGCTCCGCATTCAGATACGCCGCAAACTCCCGGACCGTCACTTCGCATCGCCCCATCCGGAAGCCCCCCGCCGGCCCGTGGCGGGTGTCGTGTTGCGGAATCTCGACTCCGGGCGGGCCGGAGCATCCGGTGCACGCCAGCAGAATCAGTCCGACCGCCATTCCCACGCGCTTCATGGCCGCTTTGTAGCGCATCCGCCTTTGACATTCCACTCCGAAATCCCCATACTGTCCCCCGAAAGTCAACCCGACGCGAAAGGTGGCGGCAATGGAAAAGCGCAAATCGAAGTCCATCGGCTACGGCATGTTTACCGGCATCTACGGGGTTCTCGCCCTCGGTCTGGTGCTCGGCATCCTGATCGGCATTCCCCTGCGCCGCATCGAAGGCTGGGAGGGCTCCCTGTCCGAACTCGCCGCGCTGCTGGCCGCCGGCATCGGCCTCGCCTACATCCTGCTGGCCATCGTGGAATGGTTCCTGCAACTGAGAGCGCTGTCCGCCAATCTCCTGCCGGATGAGCTGGATCTGTCCGAGCGCGCCGTCGCCACCGAACGCCTGGCCGCGCTCAAGGGCCATTCCCTCCTGCACCGCCATGTCCGCCGCCTGCTCGCCGCGTGGGCGGCCGGCGCCTCCGGCCCCCAGGTCGCCGTCATGGCCTCCAGCCAGATGCAGCGCCTGCTGGGCACCATCGCGGCCGAAACCGGCGCCATCCTGATTCTGCTGGGCGCCACGGCCGGCTTCATGCCGCCGCAGATGCTGCTGACCCTCACCACCGGCCTGATGGTCCTGCTGGCGCTGGTCGCCGTCGCGCGCATCCAGCTCGCCTCCCATCTCGCCGGCTACATCGAATCCAATCTGCTCGCCCGCATCGGCAACGACACCCCCGCCGCCGCCGGCCTCGAATTCGCCCAGACCGTCGGCAAGTCCGTGTCCGACTCCACCGCCGCCCTCGCCAAGGCCCAGACCGCCTTCGCCGAACAACTCGCCAAGGCCCAGCAGGACTCCTCCGCCCAGCTGGCCAAGACCCAGCAGGAATCCGCCGCGCAGCTCGCCCAGGCCCAGTCCGAAGCCGCCTCCCGGATCGCCAACGCCCAGCAGGAAGGCTCGGCTCAGCTCGCCAAGGCCCAGGACAAGATCGCCGAACAGCTGGGCCGCGTCTCCGAACTGGCCGGCTCCATTGACAACATCCTCAAGCTCCAGCAGGCCGTCGACGGCACCCTCAAGGGCGTTGCCGTCACCGACGAGTTCAAATCCACTCTCTCCGAACTCAAGCGGCATCTGGCCGAATCCGACGAACTGCTCAGGAACGCGGCCAAGCCGCGCACCATCCGGCTCGTGGAGAAGGACAACGAATAGACCGCCCCCCATGGACGGCCTTCCCCCCGCCCCCGGGCCCGCTTCCGCGCCGGGGGCGGATTCGTCTCCGCTGCCGCCCGGCCTCTATCTCGTCGGCACCCCCATCGGCAACCTCGAGGACATCACCCTGCGCGCCCTGCGCATCCTGCGCGACGCCACTCACATCCTCGCCGAAGACACCCGCCATACCCGGCGGCTGCTGGACCGCCACGGCCTGCGCACCCCCATGATCTCCTGCCACAAGTTCAACGAACGCGCCCGCATCAACGAAATCCTGGGCCGCCTCCGCGCCGGCGAAGCCCTCGCGCTCGTCACCGACGCCGGCATGCCCGGACTGTCCGATCCCGGCGCCCGCGCCGCCGCCGCCGTCCGCGAAGCCGGCCTGCCCGTCACCGTGATCCCCGGCCCCTCCGCCCTTACCGCCGCCCTCGCCCTCTGCGGCGCCACCGAAGGCCGCGGGTTCCTCTTCGACGGCTTTCTCGACCACAAAACCGCCGCCCGCCGCCGGCGCCTCCGCGAGCTCGCCTCCTTCCCCGCCCCCGTCGTCTTCTACGAATCCACCCACCGCATTCTCAAGCTCCTCGATGAAGTCGAAGAAGAACTCGGCCCCGAACGCCGGCTCTTCATCGCCCGCGAACTCACCAAGAAATTCGAGGAAACCCTCGCCGGAACGCCCGCCGACCTCCGCGCCCACTTCGCCACCCACTCCCTGAAGGGCGAATTCGTCGTCCTGCTGCTGCCCGCCTGACCATGCCGCCCGACCTCCGCAAGATCTACGACGGCTTCGCCGAAACCTACGAGGCCAACCGCGGGCTCTTCGACATGTCCGGCCTCCTCGAACCGTTCTTTCACCGCCTGCCGCCCCGGCCCGGCCGGCTCCTCGACCTCGGCTGCGGCGCCGGCGAACCGTTCCCCCGCTTCTTTCTCGACCGCGGATGGGACGTCACCGGCGTGGACTTCTCCCCCCGGATGCTCGAACTCGCCGCCCGCTACGCCCCCCGCATGCACACCCTCTGCGCCGATCTCGCCGACGTGGACTTCCCCCCCGCCGCCTTCGACGCCGTCACCTGCATCTACGCCCTCTTTCACGTGCCCCGCGCCCGCCATCCCCCCCTCTTTCAACGCCTGTTCCGCTGGCTCCGGCCCGGCGGCAAGGTCCTCTTCACCTACGCCACCCGGGACTACACCGGCGCCGACGAATTCGAAGGAACCAAGGAATTCATGGGCCAGCGCCTCTTCTACAGCCACACCACCCCGGAGAACCTCCGCACCCAGCTCGACGCCGCCGGCCTCGTCCCGGACGCCTTCGACCGCCGCGCCATCGGCGGCGAAACCTTCCTCTGGGTCACCGCCTCCAGACCCGCCTCCCCCGGCCTCAATCCCCGGCGTTGATCGCCGCCAGCTGGTTCACCAGATTGGTGATCCGGAAGGTCCCGGTGTTTCCAAGGTCATCCCGCCACGGCCCCTGGCAGGCTCCCAGGGATTCGTCGGCCGTGCCGTCCAGCGTCACCCAGTTGTTGCGCTCCCGGAAGCGAAGTTCCAGCACCGCACGCGTCCCGTTGAACGTCCCCACCACGTCTCCCTCCCCCTGGCTGGACGTGAACTGTCCCCTCACCGCCTCGCCATCCTGCACCCGGATATCCAGATCGATCTCGCACCGGCCATCCCGGTTTTCATAGGCCCCTCTCCAGCGGCCAACAAACGACCGCTCCGCGGCTTCCGCCGCCGGGGGCACGTCCGCCGCCGGCGCATTGGTCACCACCACCTCCGTCACCGTCTCCACCCCGTTGACGGTATTGGTGACCGCACCACGGCGGTCTCCTCCCCCGCGTCGTCATCGTCGTCGCTGCACCCCGCCGCGACCCACACCCCCAGCACCATCGCCAGCCCCAGAACCCGGATCCATTCGCGCTTCATGGCCACTCCTCCCTTGCGTCTCCGCATATATAGTTATTGCAATAACTATACTTTTTTTCTGCTTCTCCGTTTCCGCCGCTTTTCGGACTTCCCCGCCCCGGCAGGCCATGATATTTTTACCGCTTCGTTTGACTAGTGACGAAAAGCAAACCCCGATCGGATCCGACCATGACACAGACCAAACTGCTTTCCGCCAACCAGGCCATCGCCTGGGCCGCCTACCGCTCCGGCTGCCGCATAGCCGCCGCCTATCCCGGCACGCCCTCCACCGAAATCATGGAGCATGTCGCCGAATTCAAGGGCGCCATCGACTGCGAGTGGTCCGTCAATGAAAAGGTCGCCATGGAAATCGGCGTCGGCGCCTCCCTCGCCGGCGTCCGCTCCCTCGTCGCCATGAAACACGTCGGCCTCAATGTCGCCATGGACCCCCTGATGACCTTCACCTATATCGGCGCCATCGGCGGCATGGTCATCGTCAACGCCGACGACCCCTCCCTTCACTCCTCCCAGAACGAGCAGGACAACCGCTCGCTTGCCAAATTCGCCAAGTGCATCCTGTTCGAACCCGCCGACTCCCAGGAGGCCTACGACATGGTCTGCGCCGGCTTCGAACTCAGCGAAAAATATCAGGTCCCCGTCATCGTTCGCACCACCACGCGCACCGCCCACACCTCCACCCTTGTGAACATCGGCTCCGGCGAACGCGGTGAAGCCCCCGCCATCCCCTACGTCAAGGACGCCCGGCGCAATGTCGCCATCCCCGCCCACGGCCGCCTCATGCGCGTCAAGGTCGAGGAACGCTCCGCCGCCCTGCGCGAACTCTCCGAGACCTCCCCCTTCAACCGCGCGGATCCCGGCATCGGCGATCTCGGCTTCGTCGCCTCCGGCGTCGCCTGGCAATACGTCAAGGAGGTCTTTCCCGACGCCCCCGTCTTCAAGGTCGGCCTCTCCAATCCCCCCCCCATTGAAAAAATCCGCGCCTTCGCCGCCGGCCTCAAACGCCTTGTCGTCATCGAGGAATCCGATCCCGTTCTGGCCGAGCAGATCCGCGCCGCCGGCATCCCCGTGGTCGAACCGAACACCGAACTGCGCATGATGGAACTCAACCCCATGCGCCTGGCCGCCCTGCGGACCGAACTGCTCGGCGATCCCCGCCCCGACGCCCCCGCCCCCGAAACCGGCCTGCCCACCCGTCCGCCCGTCCTCTGCTCCGGCTGCTCCCACCGCGGACCCTTCTATATTCTGTCCAAACTCAAGGCCGCCGTCTGCGGCGACATCGGCTGCTACACCCTCGGCGCCGCCCCGCCCCTCGCCGCCATGGATACCTGCGTCTGCATGGGCGCCGCCATCGGCACCGCCGTCGGCATGCGCAAGGCCGGCCTGCCCAACAAGCGCATCGCCGCCGTCATGGGCGACTCCACCTTTTTCCATTCCGGCATGACCGGCCTGCTCGATGTGGCCTACAACCGCATCCCCGTCACCGTCATGGTCTTCGACAACCGCATCACCGCCATGACCGGCCACCAGGAAAATCCCGGCAGCGGCCACACCCTTCTCGGCGCCGAATCCCCCCAGGCCCGTGTGGCCGACATCGCCCGCGCCTTCGGCATCCCCCGCGTCCACGAAGTCGAACCCTACGACCTCGCCCGCCTGGAAACCGTCTTCACCGAATGCCTGGACTCCGGCGAGCCCGCCGTCGTCGTCGTCCGCGGCCCCTGTGTCCTGCACGAAAAATGGGCCGGCAAACATATCAACGCCGTGGACCCCGGCAAGTGCACCGCCTGCGGCGCCTGCTTCCGCCTCGGCTGCCCCGCCATTGTCCGCGGCGAACCCAGGGATGCCGCCGGCAAGCGCTTCCAGTCGAAAATCGATCCCATGTTCTGCACCGGCTGCAACCTGTGCGCGCAGGTCTGCCGGTTCGACGCCATCGCCCCCGTCCAGTAGGAAGGATCCCCCCATGACCACCCCCCGCGACCATTCCGTTCCCTTCAACATCTCCCTCGTCGGCGTCGGCGGGCAGGGAACCCTGCTCACCTCCGACATCCTCGCCCTCGCCGCCATGCACGCCGGCTTCGACGTCAAAAAATCCGAAATCCACGGCATGTCCCAGCGCGGCGGCTCCGTCATCAGCCAGGTCCGGTTCGGCACCCGGGTCTTTTCGCCCATCATCCCCGACGGACAGTCCGACGTCCTCGTTTCGTTCGAGCGCACCGAAGCCCTCCGCTGGGTCCATCTCGCCAAGCCGGCGGCGAAGATCCTCGTCAACAACATGGAGCGCATCCCCGTCACCGTGTCCAGCGGCCTCCAGCCCCCGGCGGCGGATATGGACCAGCGCCTCGCCGCCCGCCCCGGGCTCCTGCTGCTCGACGCCAATCCGCTCGCCGAACAGGCCGGCAACCTCCGCACCGCCAATGTCGTGCTCGTCGGCGCGCTCTCCACTCTCGTCCCCTTCGACGAATCCCACTGGCAGACCGCCATGCGCGAACGCATCCCCCCCAGGTTCCTGGAGGTCAACCTCCGCGCCTTCGATCTCGGCCGCGCCGCCGTCGGCTGAACAGCCCCCCGCGGCCCTGCCCCGTGGGTGAATCCGGTCCGCTCAAGTTCACCCCCCCCCGCCACTCCAGCCCCCCCGATCCCCAAACTGTTTACTGCCAGAATATATAGTCCTTGCAATAACTATAGTTATTGCAATAACTATACAAAACGCCAAGGAGACCCGATCATGAAAATGCTGAACCCGACTCTCTGGAGAACCTGCCGGATGCTGGCCGGCTCCACCCGCATCCAACTGCTGCGGGAACTGCATGACCGTCCCGGCCAGAACATCGCCGCACTGGCGAAAGCCGTCGGCATCAGCCAGCCCTATGCCAGCCAGGAAATGCGCCGCATCCAGTCGCGCGGCTTTCTCCGCCCCGTTCATCAGGGCGCATCCCTGATCTATCAACCCGCGCCCGATCCGCAGGTCGCTTCCGCGGCGCCCTTGCTCAAGGCGGTGCTGGCCGCCATGGAGGCCCAATCCGCCCCTCACGATGCCGACATAGGCCGCATCGCCGCCGGACTGTCCCACGAACGCCGGATCGCCCTTGTCCGGTCGCTGCTGCAATCATCCAAAACCACGGCTCAGCTGCGGGCGGAAATCCCCATGGCCCCCTGTTCCTTTGACCTGCATCTGCGCACGCTGATTGCCAGCGGCTTTGTCCAGCGCCAAAACCGCACCCTGTCGTTCCAGGTGCCGAACCACCCCGTGGCCAAAGCCCTCGCCCGCCTGCTCCGCCAGGGCGCCGCCCAATAGGGCATATTCAGATGTACTGTAGCCGCTGCTGAACGGCCATGAAGATCAGCTCACCCGGAGGGTTCGCCCTAGCTGAAGCCTCCCATCCGGCGATGGGCAGGGCAAGGCGTCCCTGCCGAGCCGGGCTGTTTCCGGAATCGAACGGCTTCGAAATGTACATACATGGCCTGGCCGCATGCCCCTTCATATCGGCGCTGGACATGCTCCCCGGGATGGCGTAGCGTCCCGGTTCCGCTGTGCACAGAGCGCGGCGGCTCTGTGGAAGCATGGCCCGATGGCGTCGTGAACCCCCACCTGACGCAACCCGCCACCGGAAAGAATCCCCGATCATGAGCTTCCATTCCCTGGGCCTGGATGCCCAGCTTCTTCGAAACGTCGAGGCGCAGGGCTATGCCCTGACAACCCCCATTCAGAAAAAAACCATCCCGGCCATTCTCGAAGGCCGCGATGTCGTCGGCCTGGCCCAGACCGGTACCGGCAAAACCGCCGCGTTCGTGCTGCCCGTGCTCCACCGCCTGCTGTCCGGCCCGCGCCGGAAGCTGCGCGCGCTGATTGTCGGCCCCACCCGCGAGCTGGCCGAGCAAACCAAGGATGTCCTGCTCAAGCTGGGCGCCGGCACCGGCCTGCGCCACGTCACCATCTACGGCGGCGTGGGCATGCAGCCGCAGATCAACGGCGTCCGCCAGGGCGCCGATATCGCCATCGCCTGCCCCGGCCGCCTGCTGGACCTGCTCGGCCAGGGCAAGTTCACTCTCGACCACGTCGAATGCCTGGTGCTCGACGAAGCCGACCGCATGTTTGACATGGGCTTCCTGCCCGACATCCGCAAGATCCTCAAGCGCCTCCCGGCCGCCCACCAGACCCTGCTGTTCTCCGCCACCATGCCCGACGAAATCCGCAAGCTGGCCCACGAGATCCTGCGCGACCCCGTCACGGTGCAGATCGCGCACTCCAAGCCGGCGGAAACCGTGGATCACGCGCTCTATCCCGTGGAACAGGGCCAGAAAACAGCCCTGCTGCTGGAGTTGCTGAATACGCTGGGCGACGGGTCCGTGCTGGTGTTCACCCGAACCAAGCACCGCGCCAAACGCCTCGCCGCGCAACTCACCGCCGCGGGCCGCCGCGCCGCCAGCCTGCAGGGCAACCTCTCCCAGCGCCAGCGGCAGGCCGCCCTCGACGGCTTCAAGTCCGGCCGGCACCAGATCCTTGTCGCCACCGACCTGGCCGCCCGCGGCATTGATGTCGCCGACATCACCCACGTGATCAATCTCGACATGCCCGTCACCGTGGATGACTACACCCACCGTATCGGCCGCACCGGACGCGCCGCCAAGACCGGCGACGCCTTCACCTTCACCACCCGCGAGGACGAAGGCGCCGTGCGCGCCATCGAACGCCTGCTTGGTTTCAAGATCGAGCGCCGCCGCCTTGACGGCTTCGACTACTCCCGGGCACCCGCCCCGCAGGCCTCCCCCTCCCGCCCCCGTGCCCAGCCGCCCCGCGCATCCGCCCGGAAGCCCGGTGGAAAGCCGGGGGGAAAACCCGGCGGAAGGCCCGGCGGCCAGGGCTCCGGCCGCGTCCGCTCCTTCGGCTCCGTCAAGGCCAAGCGCCGGTTTTCGCGCTGAACCTGAACGCTACGGACCGCGAATCACGCGGTACATCCGGACCGGATTGGTCGCGGAACCGTCCTCCAGCATGATTTCGCCGCCGGTCCCCGGTTCGGCATCCGCCTGCACCCACACCACGGGTGCCGCCGCGAGATTGGTGGTGTACTGCAACAGGCACGGCACTCCCGAAGGAGATAGGAAGGGAAGGTTCACCGGCAATCCGTTCGTGGCGCTGATGCCGCTGAAGGCCGGGGCCTGGGGCGACGGAGTGTTGTCCAGGGCCAGCGTGGCCATCAGCTTGCCGTAGCCGTAGTAGGTGTTCCATCCGCCCGCGCCGGCGTCCCCTCCGGAATAGGTCACTCCCCCGATCTTGGCGCAGCTCTTGCGCAGCAGCGTGCGGACTTCCCCCGCCGTCAGATTTGTATTCTTCGCCAACACCAGCGCGGCGATGCCCGCCGCCAGCGGCGAGGAAGACGACGTGCCGCCGAACGCGTCGTCATAATCGCCCGACACATATCCGTCCGTCCCCGTGCGATCCGTGGTGGAAATCCCGTTGGTGCCGCCGGAGCTGGCCGTCACGAAATCCAGTCCCGTGCCGTACTGGCTGTAGTCGGAGCGGTAATCGCAATCCGTGCTGGCGCCCACCGCGATCGTGTCCGGATGGCTGGCGGGATAGGCGATGGTCGTGGTCGTGCCGTACACGCCCCCTGGATCCGTGTAGCCCTCGCCGTACCCATACGGATCCTGCAAGGCGCCGTCCACATAGAAATTGAACACGTCATATCCGGCTTCCGTGCTGGTCCACAGCCAGAAGGAGATCTCGCCCGTCCCGGTGGTCCGGATGGTTTGCAGCCATGTGGACTGCGAATGCGTGATGGTCCCGCTCCGGGCGGATTTTCTGCCGGTGCCGATGGCATGCAGATCATCCGCCGCCTGGGTCCAGTTGGCGTTTCCTCCCCTCGTCCAGCCCGTCGGAGGAAACACCGCGCCCTCGAAGCTTTCGGTGCCGACGCCCGGAATGAACACGTCGTCCAGCCAGAGGCAGTCTTCGCCATCGGAAACGGAATCGTCCTTGATGTACTCAAACCGGAGCGTGTGCGATCCGGCAGACACCGGCACCGAATAGAAATACCACCCCCCCCGTCGTTTCCCGAGGACACCATGATCGGGCAGCCCAGGCCGCCGCGCCCGTTGGCCGCCGCATCGGCCAGCGCCGAATTCAGCGTGGTGGATTCGGTCCACGACCAGGAGAAATTGATCACATCCGCCCCCGTCCAGCCAGGGCCGCCGACCAACCCGGCCGCATAGCGGAACGCGGCAGCCAGCTGGACATCCGACGCATAACTGCTCTCCCCCGTCGCCATCTTGATGGGCAGAATCCGGCTTTCAAACGCCATGCCCGCCACGCCGAGCGAATTCTGCGCGACGGCGGCGGCCACGCCGGCCACGGCCGTGCCGTGGTTGTCTTCGGCCGCCGCGGGAGCGGCGTTGGTGCTGCCCGCCACCACGTTGGTCTGGCCCGGAGCCAGGTTGGCCAGCAGATCGGGATGCGTGAACTGCACCCCGTCATCCACGATGGCGATCACCCGGCCGGCGCCCCGGCTGGCGTCCCAGGCCGTCTCGGCATCCACGCCGCCCGGATGACCGTCCTCCAGATGCCATTGATTCCCGAACAGGGGGTCGTTCGGCGTGTAGTGCCGCACGCCTTCGCTGCGGAAATTCGGTTCGGCCCAGGCCACCCGGTCATCCGCGCTGCGCCGGACGCAGTCCGCCAGGATTTTCTCCGCCGCCAGGTCTCCCGCGGACAGCACGAACTGGTTCCGCGTGCCGGGCAACGGCGAAACCCGCGGCCATTCCGCGCCGAAAAACGCCGCCGGATCCACGCCGTCTTTCAGGCCAATCAGGATCTCCGGCTCCATCACCATCAGCAGCCCCGAATCGGGATCCACGAATACCGGATCCACCGGCACATCCGATACAGCCCGCAGGCTCGCCATGTCCGGCGGGGGTCGCATGGATGCGGCTTTCCTGCCGGAAACCTTCATCGGCGCGAATGCCGGCGCGTCGCGCAAGATAAGCATTTGATGGCCCTCTCCCCACGGGGTTTCCGCTGCATCGCGCCAGACGGCCGACGCCGACTTCACGGCGGCGACGCGCTCCGCCTGCTGGCGAGGCGTGTACCCGTGAACCACCACCCGGTTCACACTGCGTCGCAGCGTCCGCATCCCCCGCGGCGTGGGATAAGCATCCCCGGCGTCCACGCTCTGCAGCCACTGCCGCAGTTGGCGGACCCCCGCCGGCCGGGCAGGCCTGGAGGCCGGTGCTGTGAACGCTTCCGGCCCCTTTGGCTGCGCAAAGGAAGGATCCGCCCCCCGCAAGATCAGCCCCATCCCCAACACCGCCATCCAGCAAATGGGCCTAGTCATAAACGGTACTCCCTTCAGCCGCCAGCATACTCCCCGCAGCCCCGCGTGTCACATCCTGTGTTTGAAGGAATGCAAAAAGGTGAAGAACACCACTCCCGCCGCAGCCGGCCCCGGCGGCGGGCCGGGCCCGCTACAACGAACGGGGGTAGTCCCCGGTCTCGACCAGCGCGCGAATCGATGCCTGCACCGTTTGCTTGTCCTCGCGGTAGGTCACGCCAAACCAGCGCGACGGCGTGTCGAGCACCTTGACCGTCCCCCTCCCGGACCGGATCAAGCCGTCCACCACCGAGGGAATCGTGAATTCCGCCTTCGGGGACTGCCCGCCTTCCCCGCGCAGGAAGGTGTTGAATGCCGCATCCAGCTCGCGGAACATCGAGGGCATAAAGCCCCAGCAATTCATCGAAACCGGCTCCTTGCCGGTCAGCCGCACCGCCGGCCCGCCTTCCGGCTCGTCCCACAGCGATCCGTCGGCATGGCGCGTGATCCTTGTCCGCTCCTGGATGCCCGTCAACAGGCGGTCGTCTCCGCACAGGCATACGCCGCGGCTCACGCTGCCGTGCTCCGACAGCGTCTGGCCGAGGCGGAACGCCACCATGGCCTGGGCGGCCGGCCCCGGCTCCGCCGCGAAAAAGTCCGCCAGCGCCCGAAACGACGCCGCGCCGTAAAAATCGTCGGCGTTGATCGCCGCGAAAGGCCCCGTGATGTCGCGCCGACCGGCGCGGATCGCATGCGCCGTGCCCCACGGCTTGGTACGCTCCGGCGGAACGGCAAACTCCTCCGGAAGGTCCGCCAGTTCCTGGAAGGCAAAGGCACAGGGAATGCGCGCCTCCCATTTCGCGGCGACCTGTTCGCGGAACGCCGCCTCGATGTCCCGCCGGATCACGAATACCACCCGCCCGAACCCGGCCCGCAGGGCGTCGAAAATCGAATAGTCCAGCACGATTTCCCCCGAAGGTCCCACGGGATCCATCTGCTTGAGCCCGCCGTAACGGCTGCCCATCCCCGCGGCCAGTATCAGCAACGTCGGTTTGTTCATGGTCCGCACCGTACCAAGCCCCGCCCCCCGCCGCAATTTGGAAAACCAACCCCCGCGGGGTCCATGCGGCTGTTTGTCTGCCGCTGCCCGCGATGCAACGGCAGTATCCCGTCGTCCATGCGGTCGCCGGCCGACTCGGATTTCGCCATTGCCAGCCGCGCCGGAACATCCCATGCTGGACTTCAGCCGGAGGACACCCATGAACGACGCCCCCTTCATTCTGGCCCTCGACCAGGGCACCACCAGTTCCCGCGCCGTCCTGTTCGACCGCGACCTGCAGATCGTCGCCTCGGCCCAGCAGGAATTCCCCCAGCTCTATCCCCGCCCCGGCTGGGTCGAGCACGACCCCGAAGACCTCTGGCAGTCGCAGCGGGCCGTCCTGCTCGACGCCCTTTCCCGGGCGGACTGCCCCCCCTCCCGCGTCGCCGCCATCGCCATCGCCAACCAGCGCGAAACCGTCGTGGTCTGGAACCGCCGAACGGGACAACCCGTCCATAACGCCATCGTCTGGCAGTGCCGCCGCACCGCGGACGCCTGCGAAGCCCTCAAGGCCCGCGGACTGGAAGACCGCATCCGCGAAAAAACCGGCCTCCTTCTCGATGCCTATCTGTCCGCCACCAAGATCCAGTGGATTCTCGACCACGCGGACGGCGCGCGCGACGCCGCGCGACGCGGCGACCTGCTCTGCGGCACCGTGGATTCCTGGCTGCTGTGGAACCTCTCCGGCGGCGCCACCCATGCCACCGATTACACCAACGCCTCGCGCACCCTGCTGTTCAATATCCACGACCTCCGCTGGGACGACGACCTGATGGAGCTGTTCGACATCCCCGCCGCCATGCTGCCCGCCGTCGTGCCGTCCTCCGGCCCCGCCGCCGAGTGCCGCCTGCCCGAATTCGGCGACCGGCCGATCCCCGTCCTCGGCGTGGCCGGCGATCAGCAGGCCGCGCTGTTCGGCCAGGGCGCCTTCGCCCCCGGCCAGGCCAAAAACACCTACGGCACCGGCTGCTTCCTGCTCATGAATACGGGCAGCGAACCCGTTCGGTCGCGCCAGGGGCTCCTGACCACCCTCACCGCCCAGACCCGCCCCGGTTCGCCGGCTTACGCCCTCGAAGGCAGCGTGTTCATTGCCGGCGCCGTTCTCCAGTGGCTGCGCGACGAACTGCAGATCCTCGCTTCCGCCGCCGACTCCGACGCCATCGCCGCCTCCATCCCCGACACCGGCGGCGTCTATCTGGTCCCCGCCTTCACCGGACTCGGCGCCCCCCACTGGGACATGTACGCGCGCGGCGCGCTCGTCGGCCTGACCCGCGGCGCCGGTCGCCCCCAGATCATCCGCGCCGCCCTCGAATCCATCGCCTACCAGTGCGTGGATGTGGTGGACGCCATGCAGGCCGATTCCGGGCGCCTTATCGCCGCGCTGCGCGCCGACGGCGGCGCCGCCGCCAACGACTTCCTGATGCAATTCCAGGCCGACCTGCTCCGCTGCCCCGTCGAACGCCCCCCCTGCATGGAAAGCACCGCCCTGGGCGCCGCCGCCCTCGCCGCGCTTCATCTCGGCTGGCACACCCTGGACTCCCTCGCCGCCCGGCCTCCCGCCCGCGTGTTCACCCCTTCCATGGACGCCGCCCGCCGGGACGAATGCCTCGCCGGCTGGCAAAAAGCCGTCGCCCGGGCCGCCCGCTGGGCCGATCCCGCCGCCCCCTGACCACGGCGATCCCCTCCTTCCCCGGCGGATGCGCCGGGGCTCGATTGGAAACCGCCTCAGGACAGCAGGCCGGCAAGAAACCCCGGCCCGAGGCCTTCGAGGGATTCGACGGCGGCGGACGCTCCCGCCGCCAGCAGTTCGTCCGCGGCCAGGTGGGTGGCCACACCCAGCACGGCCAGCCCCGCCCCGCGGGCCGAGGCAATGCCGTCGGCCGTATCCTCGATCGCCACGCAGGATTCCGCGGCAATACCCGCCTCCGGAAAGGTATCCGCCAGCCGCGCCACGCCCAGTCGGTAGCTGGCGGGATCCGGCTTGCTCGTCTCCACGTCGTCGGCCGTGACCAGGACCGCAAAACAGCCGGCCAGCCCCAGCGACGCCAGCACCGGCTCGATATCGCTGCGCAGCGCGCCGCTGCACAGCCCCAGGGGCCTCGCCGCGGCGCACGCGCGGACGAACTCCGGCGCGCCGGGCAGCGCCGGCACGCGGCCGGCCGCGGCCTGCCGCGCGAACCGCTCCGCCTTGCGCGCCACCCGCCGGCGGATTTCCTCCGCCGACGCCTCGAGGCCCGCGCGCTCCAGAAGCCGCGCAAACGCCCCGCGGTCATCCAGTCCCATCAGGTTCTCGCGATAATAATCCCAGTCGAGCGCCGGCCCGTCGCCGTCCATGACCTCGGCCATCGTCTCGCAGTGCAGGCGTTCGCTGTCCGCCAGCACGCCGTCGAAATCAAACAGGATGGCGGCGGGCACGCGCATGTCAGCGCAGATCCCCGCTGCCGTGGAGCTTGCCGGACTGCTTGCGGGCGGCCAGCTTGGCGAGATTGCCCGCGGCGATCTCGTCGAGATCGAGCCCCAGTTCCGTCGCCAGCGTGGACACGTACCACAGCACGTCGCCCAGTTCCTTCGCCAGCAGCATCCGGCGCTCGTCCGAAATCACCCCGCCCTCGTCGCGGATGGCCTTTTTGATTTTTTCGCAGATTTCGCCGGTTTCGCCGGCGAGTCCCAGCGCGGGGTAGATGAAGTTGCCTTCGCCGCGGTTCGGATAGACCGCGGTGGTCTGGGCCTGCTGCTGGTAGGTGGCAAAGTCGGGCATGGTCAGTCTCCTGGGGGGTTGGCGTAACTCGGGAAACCCTCCGGCGACATCCCCGCCGGGATGTGGCGCCAGCGCTTGTAGCTCCACAGCCAGCCCTCGGGGCGGGCGCGGATGGCTTCCTCGTAAAACTTCGTGACGCGCCGGGTGATGTCCTGCGCGGCGTCCGCGCGGTCCAGCGCCGCCACCTCGGCGGCGGGGATCACATGCGGCATCTCGCCGAGATAGGTGCCGTCCGGCTGCGGCAGGGCGTAGCCGAACAGGACGCTGGCCCCGGTCATCGGCGCCAGCAGTCCCGCCGCCGGCGACACCGCCACCGGCTTGCCGAAGAACTCCACAAACACGCCGCCTTCGTCCGGCGCGGTGTTCTGGTCCAGCAGCAGGCCCACCGTGCCCCCCGCGCGCAGATGGCGCACCAGTTTCTTCAGCGCCCCCTCGCGGGGCACCACCTGCTGGCCGGTGTTTTCGCGCATGCGCTGCAGCAGCGCATCCACCGCCGCGTTTTTCAACGGCATCGCCACGCTCATCGTGGAACCGCACTGCAGCGCCCAGTAGCGGCCGATCAGCTCCCAGTTGCCGAAGTGCCCCGTCACGCCCACGCGCGCCGTCCGCCCCGCCATGGTTTCCCGGAACCCCGGCGCCGGCAC
>Ga0123328_1001605_pt1 | contig 21696 bp, 17 predicted proteins | sample BioC12SIPDNA_2_FD_89702 | JGI IMG/M metagenome (GOLD analysis project Ga0123328, IMG submission 89702) | Anaerobic biogas reactor microbial communites from Washington, USA - Biogas_R1_A C12 SIP DNA | ecosystem: Engineered > Bioreactor > Anaerobic > Unclassified | place: Washington, USA...
CGTGGCCGTGCTGGGCTGTCTGGGCGCGTGGTTCATGATCACGACCGTGGGCGGTGGAGCGCCGCCGCACATTCTGAGCGCGGCTGCCGGGGATGCGGCGCCCGCGTTGCACACCATCGTTCTGCAGGACTTCGAGAAGGCCCGAGCGGACGACTGGCTGAAGGTGGCCCGATCGGGGCAGATGCAGTCCCTGGCGGGCGGTCACGAGCTGCGGGTGATGGACCTGTCGACGGGCCGTTGCGCGCTCTGCGTGGGGCGGTTCGACGATCCGACCGAGCCGCGGGTGGCGGCCCTGCTGGAGGGATTTGCGGCCTACAGCCTTCCGAACGGAAGTCGCCCCTTCGAGCATGCGCGGCTGATGCCCATCGCGCGCTGATGCGGGTCGACGGAGCCATTCCACAAGGGATTTCCAGGAGGGAATCATGTCGCTGCACAGGAGTCTGAAGCGGAAGGACGCCCTGGTACGGCGGCGCAACGTGCTCTCGCGCGCCGAACGGGTGGAGCGTCTGAAGAAGGACGAGAAGTGGGAGGAGGGCATGTCGGTGCTCGGGCTGCCGAAGCTGAAGGTGGCCGCCGCCCCGAAGGCCCAGAAGGCCAAGGCGCCTGAGGCCGCCGAGGCGGCCGAGGGGGATTCGAAGGAGTAGTCACGTCCGGTCCGTCGAGAGGACCGTCGGAGGTGCGCAGTGCGGACGGAGCCGCTGATTGCCGACCGTATGGGTCTGATCGATTCGTCGGGGATTCGCAGGGTTTTCGATCTGGCCAGGAGCCTGAAGAACCCCATCAACCTGAGCATCGGGCAGCCCGACTTCGACGTGCCCGAGCCGGTGAAGGCCGCCGCCATCCATGCCATCGAGAGCGGCCAGAACAAGTACACGCTCACGCAGGGAATCCAGTCCCTGCGCGACGAGGTTGTGCGGTTCGAGAAGCAGCACAGCGGCGTCCGGCACGAGGCGGCCCTGATCACCAGCGGCGTCTCGGGCGGCATGCTTCTGGCCATGATGGCGCTGGTCAATCCCGGGGACAGGGTGGCCATCGCCGATCCGTACTTCGTCATGTACAAGCATCTCTGCCGGCTGCTCGGGGGCGTGCCCGTTTACGTGGACACCTACCCGGACTTCCGGCTCACCGTGGAGCGGCTGGAGGAGGCCGGGGCCGGCGACGCCAAGTTGCTGATGCTCAACAGCCCGAACAACCCGAGCGGCGTGATCTCGTCCGAAGACGACCTGCGGGCCATCGCGGAATGGGCGGGGCGCAAGGGCGTCTTCATCATCAGCGACGAGATCTACCGCTTCTTCTGCTACGACGGGGCCTTTGCGAGCATCGCGCGGTTTACGGACGACGTGCTCCTGCTGAACGGTTTCAGCAAGCTGGCGGCGATGACGGGCTGGCGGCTGGGCTACGCCATCGGGCCGGAGCCGCTGATCGAGGAGATGAAGAAGCTGCAGCAGTTCAGCTTCGTCTGCGCGCCCTCGATCGCGCAGTATGCGGGGTTGGCCGCCCTGCGGCTGGACAACGCGAACCGCGTGCGCGCCTACCAGGCCAAGCGCGACATCGTCTACGAGGGTCTGCGCGACAAGTTCCGGCTCGAGAAGCCGGGCGGCGCATTCTATGCGTTCGTCGAGGCGCCGGGCGGGGACGGCGATGCCTTCTGCGCCCGGGCCATGCATCACAACGTGCTGGTGATCCCGGGCAGCGTGTTCAGCGAGCGGAAGAGCCACTTCCGGCTCTCATTCGCCGCCGAGGACCGCGTCCTGGAAGAAGGCGTGCGCGTGCTCAACTCGCTCGCGTAGGCCGGCGGATCAGCGCACGCCGTACTTGTCCAGCTTCCGGTAGAGCGTGGCGCGGCTGAGGCCGAGCTTGCGGGCGGCCTTGCTGATGTCGCCGTCGCATTTCTTGACGGCGCCGAGGATGGCTCGGCGCTCCACCTCTGCAAACGGCAGCACCTCGTCGGGCTCCTCGGCCGGCTCGGTTTCGCGGTCCTGCAGGGCGGCCCGGATGCACTCGAGCGCCTCTTCGACGGCCAGCGGGGGCACGGTGCGTCCGACGGTGGCCTTTCGGATGCGTTCGGGGAACATCTCGGGCGTCACGCGGTCGGTGTTGGCCAGGACCACAATGCGCTCGATGGTGTTGCGCAGTTCGCGCACGTTGCCGGGCCATTCGTAGCAGAGCAGGAGGCGGACGGCCTCGGGGCTGAAGTCCCAGAAGTACTTGTTGTACTTCTCCCCCATGATTTCCAGGAAGTGCTGCGCCAGCACGGGGATGTCCTCGGGGCGTTCCCGGAGCGGCGGCAGGTAGATGGGGACGACGTTGAGGCGGTAGTAGAGGTCATCGCGAAGGCGGCCGGCTTCGACCTCCTGGAGCGGATCCTTGTTGGTCGCGGCGATGACGCGGCTGTCCACCTCGAAGTTGTCCGTGCCGCCGACGCGGGTGAAGGTGCGGTTCTGGAGGAAGCGCAGCATCTTGGACTGGAGGCCGTGGTCCATCTCGCAGATCTCGTCCAGGAACAGCGTGCCGCCGTGGGCGCGTTCGCAACTGCCGATGTGCTGCCGGTCGGCGCTGGTGAAGGCGCCCTTCTCGTGGCCGAACAACTCGCTTTCGAGGAGGTCCTTCGGGATGGCGGCGCAGTTGACGGGGACGAAGGCGCCGTGGCTGCGGGGGCTCAGCATGTGGGTGGCATGGGCCACGAGTTCCTTGCCCGTGCCGCTCTCGCCCCAGATCAACGCCGTCGCGTCCGTCGCGGCGATGCTGCGGATGGTCCTGTACACCTCGTGCATCACGGGGCTGATGCCGACCAGATCGCCCAGCCGGCCGCCGCGCTCGTAGGCATCGTTGAGCTGCTTGACCTGCACGGACAGGCGGTGCTTCTCGGCGGCGTCCAGCAGGCGCCGGTCCAGGTTCGGGTCGCCCGCTTCGAGGGCCACGACGTCCTCGGCCCCCATGCGCATCCACTCGACGACGTCGGAAACGGCGGGGTTTCTGGCCGCGACGATCACGGGCAGGTCGGGGAACGTGCCGCGCAGGCGCTCCAGGGGGCCGCGGCCGGCCTGGCCGGCGTCCATGAGGACGACGTCCGGCACGCGCTCGGCCGTGCAGCGCATCAGGGAGGCGGTGTCTTCGCACAGGGATGTCGTCACCGTGCGCTGAGCGAGTTCGGCCGGCACGAGTCGCCGGAGCCTCTGAGGGCCAACGACGCACACGTGGACTTCGTTGTTCGTGGCTTGTTGCGCCATACTGCTCCGTTCAGTCCTGCGTGCCGCCCCTCAACGGCTCGCCTCCACCTGGTGGAACCGGCTCCGTCACGGTCGACGTCGGCCACCCCGGGCGCACGTGCGCACCGGACCCAGACGCCCATGGGTGCGCGTCGACCATGCCTGTGTTGTGTTCATCGGATCCGGCGCTTCGGATCGTGCGGCCGCAGACCTATCGGCGGTCGGTCGCCTCCTGGGCCATCGCCCGAAGCGTCTGGTCCAGCGCGCGGGTTACGTCGAAGACCCTCGTCAGGCCCGTCAGCTCGAATATCGAACGGCAGAAGGGCGGAACGTCGGCCAGCCGCAGAGTACCGTTCTCCAGGGCCGTCCGGCGCAGGCAGCTGACCAGGACCCCAAGCCCCTCGCTGTCGATGAAGTCCATCCCCTGAAGGTTGAGCAGCAGCCGGGTGTGGCCGGCGGCGATCAGTTCGTGCAGCCGGGCCTTCGTCTTGGAGGCCGACACCGCGTCAAACCGTCCCTCGATGTCCACGACCGTTATGCCATTCATCTGGCGGACGTCGGCAATCACGGATCCATCGCCTCCTTCATCCTATGACGGAGCGGCTGCCCGGCGCCGTTGCGCCATGATATCGGGCGATGGTGCGGGAAGTCAATTCCCGGGCCGGCCGAGGCGTCTGCGGCGCCGGCCGGCGGGCGCTTTCGTCGCCGGCCGCCGCATGGTATACACTGCGGACGGAGGAGAGCATGGATGCCGCCGTTCCCGTGCTGCTGGATACCGACATCGGGTCGGACGTCGATGACGCCGTCTGCCTGGCCTATCTGCTGGCCGAGCCGCGCTGCGACCTGCTGGGCATCACGACCGTCACGGGCCGGCCGCAGGAGCGGGCCATGCTTGCCGACGCGCTCTGCCGGGCGGCCGGCCGCCACGGGGTGCCGGTCTACAGCGGCTGCGACGTTCCGTTGCTCTGCGAGCAGCGGCAGCCGGAGGTCCCCCAGGCCCGGGTGCTCCCGCGATGGCCGCACCGGGACGACTTCGAGCCCTATGCGGCCGTGCCCTTCCTGCGCCGGACCATCCGCGAACGCCCCGGGGAGGTGACGCTGCTGGCCGTCGGCCCGCTGACGAACGTGGGGCTGCTGTTCGCCACAGACGCCGAGGTGCCGCGGCTGCTCAAGCGGTTGGTGCTGATGGGCGGCCGCTACTTCGGCTCGTGTGGGGAGGAGTGGAACACGGGGGGCGACCCGATCGCGAGTGCGCTCGTGTTCGGGGCGCCTGTGTGCGAACTGACGGCCTATGGGCTGGACGTGACGCTGCAGTGTTCGATGCCGGCGCCGGAGTGCCGCGAACGGTTTCGGGGCGGTGCGCTGGACCTGGTCCGGGAGATGTCCGAGGTCTGGTTCCTGACCCGGGAGCGCATTACGTTCCACGATCCGCTGGCGGCTGCCTGCGTCTTCGAGCCCGATCTCTGCACCTACCGTACGGGCCGCGTCGCGGTGGATCTGCAGGGGGCGGGGCGGGGCGCGACGCGCTTCGAGGAGTCCGCCGGCGGGCCGCACCGCGTGGCCGCCGACGTGGACGTCGGTCGCTTCTTCCGCCGCTACTTCGAGACGATCGGCGCGCCCGCCGGGTGAGGGGCCGATCACGGATGCGCGGGAACGACCTCCTGCAGGGCGGCCATGAGGGCGGATGTGCCGTCGATCAGGTCCAGGTCGGCCGTGAGGGCGTAGATGGGCGGCGTGGGGGGGGCGGCCAGGACGCGTTCGACCTTGGCGGCGTCCTTCTCGGTGGTCAGGACGCCGGTGCAGCCTTCGGCCCGCGCCTTCCCCAAGACGCCCTCCAGCGTGCCGGCGGTGTAGGGCGCGTGGTCGGCGAACACGTCGAGGAAGGCGGGCGCGCAGCCGGCCTTCCTGAGCGTGCACGCGAAGCCCTCGGGGTTGCCGATGCCGCAGAAGGCCGCCCAGCGCCCCTCGCGCATGGCGTTCGGCGGCACCGGCTTCGGCGCGCCCACCGCCGGGTCGGTGGGCCCGACCGGGCGCAGGCCGGTGACGATCGTGCGGCAGCAGGCGATGGGCACGCCGGGCGCCAGCCGGCCGAGCCGGTCCCTGATGGCCTGGAGCCGCTCCGGCGCGACCAGGTCGCAGCGCGTGACGATCAGGAAGCCCGCGCGCTTCAATCCCCTCAGCGGCTCGCGCAGGAGCCCTCGGGGCAGCATGCGGCCTCGGCCGAACGGCCAGAGGGCGTCGATCAGCACGATGTCCAGGTCGCGGGCGATGCGGCGGTGCTGGAAGCCGTCGTCCAGGATCAGCACGTCGGCGCCGTGTTCCCGCACGGCCCGGCGGGCCCCCGCGACGCGGTCCGGATCGACCACAACGGGCACGTCGGCGACGAGGCGTCCGAGCATCTCGTTCTCGTCGTCCATGCCCGTGCGGCGGCTGCCGCCGTATCCGCGCGAGAGGATGGCCGGGCGGTGCCTGCGGATGACCAGCAGGCGGGCCAGCCAGGCCACGAAGGGCGTCTTGCCCGTGCCGCCCGCCGTGATGTTGCCGACGCTCAGGACGGGCACGCCGGCCGGCCGCGCATGCAGTGCGCCCACCCGGTAGAGACCGTTGCGCGCGGCGGCCACCACGCCGTACCCGGCCGCCGGGACGGACAGGGCGCAGCGGGCCGCGCACAGAAGGGGACCGCGCCGGGCGGGATCGATCACGGCCCGGTGAAGGCGGAACAGTGCGGTCCCTCCGACCAAGGGAATCCTCCCTTGCATTGGGCCAGTGCCTGGAGAACAATGAAGCCCTCAGCCGGCCGCCCGGGCCGGCCGCCGCTGCATACGATACATCACGGCCGCCTATGCGGCAAGACCACGGGAATTCCAGAAGGAGCGACCATCATGCTCAGGGTGGGCATCATCGGATGGGGGGGCATGGGCACGAGGCACTTCAGCCGGTACGGGCGGCTCAAGAACGCCGAGGTGACGGCGATCGCCGACACGCAGGCGGAGCGCCTGTGCCCCGGGGGCGGACCGGTCCGGACAAACCTCGGGGCCAACGAGACCGGGATCGACCCCGAACGGCACCGGCTGTACACGGACCCGCAGGAGCTGATCGACGACCCCGGCGTGGACCTGGTGGACATCTGCCTGTCGACGTTCCTGCATGCCGAGTACATGCAGAAGGCCCTGCGGGCCGGCAAGCACGTGCTCTGTGAGAAGCCGATGGCCATGAGCTACGCCGAGTGCCGGTCCGTTCTGGAGGTGGCCGAGCAGGCGCCTGGCAAGCTCATGGTCGCCCAGTGCGTGCGCTTCTTCCCCGCCTACGAATACCTGTATGAGACGGTGCGTTCGGGCCGGCTGGGGCGGCTGCTGCACCTGGACATGTGGCGGGCCAGCACGCCGCCCACGTGGTCGTGGCAGAACTGGCTGCAGAAGAGCGACCGTAGCGGGGGGATGATCCTGGACCTGCACGTGCACGATGCGGACTTCGTCCATCACCTGCTGGGGCGGCCCCGCGCGGTCTGTTCGACCGGCGCCGTCGGCCCGACCGGCGGCTACGACATCGTCGACACGCAGTACATCTACGAGCAGAAGATGGCCGTGCGGGCGGCCGCCAACGCGGCGATGCCCCCGCCGTTCGGCTTCGAGGCCGGTTACCGGGTCGCGTTCGAGCGGGGCAGCCTGCGCTATGAGGCCTCCGACGAGCACGGAGTGACCGAGACGACGGGCGAGGGCGTGCGGCACCCGGAGCTTTCGCCGATCGACGGCTACGAGAAGGAGATCGCCTACTTCGTCCACTGCATCCTGAACGACGAGGGGCCGGCGATGGCCGAACCGGAGTCGAGCGCGTTCTCGGTCCGCCTGGTCGAGGCCGAGAAGGAGTCCATCGAAACGGGCCGGTCGGTGGAATTGTAGCGCGAGGAGGCAGATGCAGGTCGCAGCCGCCTGCCCGTCCCAGTCATTCTGAGGAGCGCAGCGACGAAGGATCTCGCCCGTTCAGCCGGCGGCGCCGGCATGAGCAAATGACAGTGGGCCGGGCGTCCGCAGGAATCAGGCGCCGGGCGTCGCGAAGCTCCAGCCTTTGTCCAGGCGGGTCACGGGCTGCCAGCCGAAGCGGCGGTAGAAGCGGCCCGCGCCAGCTTCCTCGCCCTCCCGGGCGACTGCCAGGACGATCCTCTCTCGCCCGGCCAGGCGCAGCCACGCCACCGCGTGCCGGACGAGCCACGTGCCGATGCCGCGGTTCCGCCACTCCTCGTCGAGCAGCAGGCTGGACAACTCCGACCATCCGGCGTACGCGGGAAGCTCGCCGCCGAGCGTCATGTCGGCAACCACCTCACAGTGGGCGATCTCCTTGCCATTGACCATCGCCAGGAAGCTCGCGTCCGTGATCTCGATGCCCCGTTGCAGGGAGACCTCCGGCACGGGCGGGTCGCAGGGCGGCTCGATGCCCGTGAGGGGGCCGGCGTACAGGGTGTCCACGCAGTCGGCCTTGAGCACCCAGCCCGCGTTCTTGAGACAGGCAGCGATATGGGGCCACGAGTCGGCGACGCCGTAGCACGGGCCGCCCGGCAGGCCATGGCAGAGACCGGTTCTGTCCGCGCCCCAGTCGACGACCTGCCGGCGTACGGCGGTCAGCACGGCGTCTGCGGCTCCGACGGACTCGGGCCATGCGAAGAACCACGCCACGTCGGCGGCGTTCCGGTAGGCGGGGTTCTCCTGCGGTCCACGGTAGCGCAGCAGGTGGGCGGCGGCGCAGACGCGGCCCTTCTCGACGCCGCAGAGCGTCTTCCGCTCGACCACCCAGGGATCCGTGACGTATTCCTCCGGATCACGCATGAGCCGGTCAGCGATGAAGCCCGACGGCAGTGCCCAGCCCGGCATGACGGCGCCGAGGTGCCCGTTGACGAGCCTCTGAAGCTGCGGCAGGTGCGACTCTTCGTACGGCACGACATCCGCCATCTGTTGCCTCCCGGCATAGCATGACGCGCGAGAGGCCGGCCTTGCGGCTACCCGGCCTTCGCGCGCTGCCGCTCGCCGACGTCAAGGTGGTGGTCGACCTCGGTGAACTTGACCGAGATCTGCTTGCTGACGCCGTCCGTCATCGTCAGGCCGTAGAGGACCTGCGCGACGCTCATCGAGAGCTTGTTGTGCGTGATGATGACGAACTGGGTGTTCTGCCGGAAGTCCTCGAGCATCATCAGGAAGCGCTCGACGTTGCTGTCGTCCAGCGGGGCGTCCAGTTCGTCCAGCAGGCAGAACGGGCTGGGCTTGGCCTGGAACATGGCGAACAGCAGGGCGACGGTCGTGAGCGCGCGCTCGCCGCCGCTGAGCAGCGTGATGGAGTTCGTCTCCTTGCCCGGCGGTTTGGCGAGCATCTCGATGCCGGCTTCCAGGACGTCTTCCTCTTGCTGTTCGAGGATCAGGTCGGCCGTGCCGCCGCCGAACAGCTTGCGGAAGAGGGCCTGGAAGTTCTGCCGCACCTGCTCGAAGACCTCCCGGAACCTCTCGCGGCTCTTGGCGTTGAGCTGGCGGATGATCTCGCGCTCGTGGCGCCGCGCCTTCTCCAGGTCGTCCTTCTGGTCGCTGAGGAACTGCGCGCGGATTTCCAGCTCCTCCTGCTCGCGGATGGCGGCCACGTTCACGTTGCCGATGCGGTCGACCGTGGCCTTGAGCCGTGCGGCCTCGGCGCGCACCTGCGGCCAGTCCGTCGCCGCGTCGTCGGCCATCTCCAGCACGGCGGCGCGCAGGGCCAGCGCTTCCTCCAGGGCGACGATCTCCGGCGCCTCGTCCTGTTCGGGCTCCTCGTCCGCTCTCTCGGTCTCGCGGTACCACGCGGCCACGGTGGCTGCCGAGGGCTGCTCCGGCAGGTCGGCCTGGTGTTCGCGGATGAGCTTGTTCGTGAACGGCGGCGCCTCCCGCCAGCTTTCCGGGTCGCCGGCCAGGGCGTGCAGTCGCACGCCGGCTTCCTCCTCGTTGCGCCGCTGGAGGGTCTCCAGCTTGATGTTCGTCTCGCTCTCGGATATGTGCAGGCTGTGCAGGGCCTCCTCGACCTGCTGGCGGCGGCGGCCATGCTCCCGGGCCTGCTCGGCCAGGAGGCCGATCTGCTCCTGGGCGGCCTGCACGGCTGCGGCGCGCGCCTCGATCCGGGTCAGGAGTTCCTCCTGCTGCGCGCGCAGTTGCTCCTGCTCGGCATGGGCGGCCTGCAGGGCCTCGCGGGCCTCGCGCAGGCGGCGCACGTCGGCCTCCTGTTCGCCGGCGACGGCCTCGACCTCGTTGTGGAGGCGCATCTCGTCCGCTTCGAGGCGCGCGATCAGCGACTGCACGCTGCGCTGCTGCTCACGGTTGCGGGCGACTTCGCTTCCGAGTTCGTTGAGTTCGGCCGTCAGGGCCCGCTCGCGCTCGTCGAGGCGGTGGGCATCGTCCTGGGCGGCCTCCACGCGGGTCTGCGCCTGGGCGCGTTCTTCGGCGGCGGCGGCGGAGCGGGCCTGCAGTTCGGCGGTCTGCGCATCGAGGTCCGCCACGTCCTGGCGCAGTCCCGTCTCCTCCGAGCGGCCGATCCGGAGTTCCTCGCGCAGTTCGCGGACGCGCGTCTCGACGGCCTGCAGGCGGGCGTTCACCTCGCCGGTCTCGCGGCCGATGGCTTCGAGTTCGGCGGCCGCGTCGTCGCGTTCCTGCGTCCATTCCTGCCGGCGGGCCTGGCATTCATCGCGTTCGGCGGCCAGGCGTTCGAGCACGGCGTTGAGTTGGGCGATCTCGGCATCGAGGGCGGCCAGCTCGCTGCGGCGGGTGATCAGGCTGGGCGTCTCGGGGGTGCCGCCGGACCAGAGTCCGCCGGAGCCGAACCGCTCGCCTGCGCGGGTGACCAGCTGCACGCCGGACGGCAGGCCGGCCTGCAGGAGGGCGGAGGCGGCGTCGGCGTCGCGGACGACGAACGTGTTGAGCAGAAGGGCGCGGACGGCTCCGGCAGCCCGTTCGTCACATCGGACGACGTCCACGAGCCGCGCCTCCACGCCGGACGGGGCGCCGAGGTCGGCCCGGGCCGGCTCCGCGAGGTGCTCCAGGACGATCAGTTCGGCCTGGCCGGCGCCGTTCTGTGAGAGCAGGCGCAGGGCCTCGCGGGCCTGGGACGCGGCCTCGAAGAGCACGGCCTGCGAGCGGTCGCCCAGCGCGGCCTCGACGGCCCCCGCCCATTCGAGCGGCACCTGCACGAGGTCGGCCAGGATGCCCACGGTGCCGGGCAGGCGCGCGTCCAGCAGCCGCCTGACGCCCGCGTGCACGCCCTCGGCACGGTCTTCCAGGTCCTGCAGCACGTCGCGGCGGCCGGCGCGGCCGCTCAGTTCGGCGCGGGTTTCGGTCTGTTGCGCGGCGAGTTCGGCGATTCGGGTGTCGAGGCCGGCGATGCGCGCGCGCAGGGCGGCGACGCGGGCTTCCAGTTCGGCCCGGCGTGCGTGGAGGGCCTCGGCACGGTCGTGGGTGCGGCTGCGCTCCTCCTCGGCCTGGGCGATCTGGCCGCCGAGTTCCTCGCGGCGGCTCTCGATGCGCAGCAGGCGGCTCTGGAGGGCGCGTTTCTCGGCGCTGAGGACCTCGATCTGGTTCCGCAGGTTCGATTCGCGCTGGAACAGCTCGAAGACCTGGGCCTTGGCCGATTCGATCGCGTGCGCGGCTTCCCGGCGTTCCGCGCGGGCGTCCTCGATGCGGCTCTGGCCGGCGCGGAAGGCGGCGGCGTTGCGCTCCAGGTCCTCGGTGACCTCGGCGAGGGACTCGCGGGCGGCCTCGCGTTCGGCGTCCAGCGCCTCGGCGCGACGGCGGAGGTCCTGGTGGCGCTGGTCCAGCTCGCGATTGCGGTTCTGGAGTTCCTCGTCCCGTTTGAGCGCCAGTTCGCACTCGCGCGTGAGCCCGTCCAGGCGGGCGTCCACGCGTGCGCGGTGCTGGCGGGCGTCTGCCAGTTCATCCTGGAGGCCTTGAAGGCTCGTGCGGGCGGCCTCGAGGCGGCCCTCGGCCTCGCCGGCCTGCTGCGCGAGCGCGTCGCGCTCGGCCGAAGCGCTCCGAATGCGGCTGCCGAACTCTGTCCGGTCGGCTTCCAGACTGCGGACCGAGTGCAGCGCTTCGGCCAGGCGCAGCCTCTGGAGGCGTTCGGCATGGCGCTTGAACGTGCGCGCGCGGGCGGCCTGGTACTTGACGCTCCGGAGCTGCCGCTGGACCTCTTCGATGATGTCGGTGACGCGGGCCAGGTTCTGCCCGACCCGCTCCAGCTTGCGCTCGGCCTCGCGGCGCTGCTGCAGGAAGCGGTTGATGCCGGCCGCTTCCTCGAAGACCTGGCGGCGCTCCTTCGGGTTGGCCCGGAGGATGCGGTCGATCTGGCCCTGCTCGATGACGGCGTAAGCCGTCGTGCCGACGCCCGTGTCCATCAGCAGGGCGCGCACGTCCTTGAGGCGGCAGACGCGGCCGTTCAGGTAGTAGTCGCACTGGCCGGTGCGGTCGACCCGCCGGCCGATGCAGACCTCCTCGTAGTCGACCGGCAGGGCGCCGTCGGAGTTGTCGATGGTGAGCTTGACCTCGGCGAACCCGAGCGGCTTGCGCGACTCGCTGCCGTTGAAGATCAGGTTGACCATCTCGGCGCCGCGCAGCTTCTGGGCGCTGCGCTCGCCCAGCACCCACTTGATGGCGTCGACGACGTTGCTCTTGCCCGAACCGTTGGGGCCGACGAGCGCGGACAGGCCGTCTTCGAAGTCGAAGACCGTCCGGTCGGCGAAGGATTTGAAGCCGTACAGCTCGAGCTTCTTCAGCCTCACTCCGTGGACTCCACTAAAAGCGCCGGGGGCAGCCCCCGGCACCGGTGGCCAAGTTCCGTCGCGCCCCGGCTCCCGGGACGCGATACCACGGATTGTAGCCGAAGGCCCCGGCGGGATTCACGATGTGCGCCGGCGGGCGGGCGGCAGGGCGGGCGAGGGCGTGCGTTGCGCGCCGTGGAGGTCGGCCCCGGGGCGGGGCGGTTGCACGCAAAGCATGGAAAAGAAAGGAGTTGCGCGCTACCGGCCGGCCGGGCGGGGGGGGCGGCGGCCGGTCGGCGGGTGCGCGAGGGGGTGCCGCACGCGGGAAAAAGCCCCGCGAAAATCCCGCCTTGCGCTCGGACGGACGGGTCCGGGCCGTCAGGGGGCGCGGCGGGGGCGCCTTGCATTCGGCCCGCCGCGCCGGTAGCATGACGGTCGGCCCCAGGGGGAGGGGCGCATGCGGCATCCGGTCGATAGACCCCATTACGTGGAGGCGTGGCATGGTGAAGGCAACGGCGAAGGCATTGGCGGCGGTGGCGGTTCTGTCGCTGACGTTGGTCTCCTGCGGCAAGGGCGCGGACGGCTCCCTTCGGGACGTTGTGGAGGCCCAGCTCAAGATGATGGAGGAGTTCGCCAGCGCCATGGACAAGGCGCAGAACGCCGACCAGGTGGCGGCGGCGCTGGAGCAGCATGCGAAGCAGGTTGAGAAGCTGGCGCCTCGCGTGAAGGCGCTGGCCGAGAAGCATCCGGAGCTGGCGGGCATGGGCGCGTCCGGTCAGCTCCCGGCGGAACTGAAGGAGTACGAGGCGAAGATCGAGGCCGCAGCCACGAAGATGATGGGCGCCATGGGCAAGATGATGCAGTATGGAGAGGACCCGAAGGTGCAGGCTGCAATGGAGAGGATCGAGGGGGCTTCTCAGAAGATGCAATAAGGTCGCATCCCCGGCGGGGAAGGGCGCCTGTGCCAGACAAGACGACTTCTTCGACGGGCTGCGCGGCGAGCGCGATGCGCTTCACCGGCCGGGCGGGGCGGCCTCGCTGGCGGCCAGTGCGGCGGCGTCGCGGCCGCGCACGACCACCCGGCGCACGTGCGGCCGGACGATCTCGGCCATCTCGTCCAGTTCCTCCGCCGAGTAGGGGGCGATCCGCCGCAGGGCGGGGTCCAGGCAGAGTGCCGGCTTGACGTTCTGCAGGGCCAGCGTGTCGGCGCCGTCCAGGTCCGGCGCCATGCGTTCGACTTCGTCCGGGCCGACCAGGCCGGGGACGACGGTGATGCGGAACTCATGGGGCAGGCCGCTTCGCTTGACCAGGTGCAGGGAGTGGCGCACGTCGTTCACGTCGACCTCGACGCCGGTCACGCGCGAGTAGTCGGTGAGGGTCAGGGGGGCCTTCAGGTCCATGGAGAGGGCCGCCAGGGCGCCGTCTTCGAGCAGGCGGCCGATCCATTCGGGGCGCGTGCCGTTCGTCTCGATCATCACGTCCATGGGGACCGCGCGGATCTCGGCGATCAGTTCCCGCAGGGCCTCTCCGTGCAGGGTGGGCTCGCCGCCGGTGATGACGACGCCGTCGATCCAGCCGCGCTGCCGGCGCAGGTGGTCGAAGACCGTCTCCCGTGGGACGCCCTCCAGGCGGTCGGGGTTGCAGATCAGTTGTCCGGCATGGCAGTAGTGGCAGCGCAGGTTGCACCCGGGCAGGAAGAGGACCGAGGCCAGCTTGCCCTCCCACTCGATCAGGCTGGTCGGTATGAACCCCTTGATGTCTGCGGACGCCTGACTCACCGGCGGGATTCCCTGTCTGGTGTCATCCTGTGGGGAGACCGCGCTCGCCCGCCGCCGTGGTTCGGACGGCGGCCAGGAGGCAGAGCCGCGGGGCCGTGCGGCTTCCGTCCCTACGCGCTGAGGCGCTTCTGGAGTTCGTCGCTCGGGGGGGCCTGGCCGTCCCAGCGGGCGATGACCTGGTCGTCCTTGTCCTTCAGCAGCACGGACGGGATGTCGAAGACGTCGAAGTAGTCGCCCTGGGCGGCGCCGTCGATCGTCTCCATGTCCTGGAAGACGACCTGCACCTTGTCCGTCTGATCCCACTGTTTGAGGAAGTGGGCGATCTTCTTCTTGGCGCTCTCGCAGAGGGCGCAGTTCTGTTTGCCGAATATCTCGATGATCATGGGATTCTCTCCGGATCGGCGGCCCGGATCAGGCCAGGGCCACGCTGTAGTTGCCTTTCTGGCGGTCCTTGAGTTCGCCGTGCTTGGAGGGATTCCAGTTGTGGACGCGGCTGAAGTAGCCGACCACGCGGGTGATCCCGTAGACGTCGGCGCTGCCGCAGTGGCCGCAGGTCGTCCGGAGGCCGGGGGTGGACTTGTGGCAGCCGTTGCAGATGGTGAACTCGGGGCTGATGGTCAGTTGGGCGGCCTGGGTCTGGCGGAACGTCTTCTCGACCAGGTTGAAGATGCCGGCCGCCGGGGGGCGCTCTTCGCCGACGAAGGCGTGGATGATGGCGCCGCTCTCGATGGCGCGGTGGAACTTGCTCTGCACCTGGATGCGCGTCAGGAGGTCGACGGGGGCGTCGGCGCGCAGGTGGATGCTGTTGGTATAGTACATCTCGTTTTCTTCGATGCTGCCGCGGACGACTTCGGCGGCTTCGGGGAAGCGCTGCAGGTCCACCTTGGCGAGCCGGCGGGCGGCGCTTTCGGCGGGGGATTCCTCCAGGGCCACGCGCATGCCGTGCTGTTCGCCCAACTGGCGTGCGCGGAACTGCATGTGGCGCACGAGCCGCAGCCCGCGCCGGATCATGTCGTCGTCCTGGTGGAGCTCCCGGCCGGTCATGTGGAGCATGCACTCGTTGAGGCCGATGAGGCCGATGATGTAGGTGGCGTCGTTCAGATCCACGTATGGCCGGCCGTCGGCGGCGATTCGGCCGATCTCCCAGAGCGGCTGGCTGGGGTCGGTCATGAGGCTGCCGATGAACTTGCGCTTTTCCAGGTGGGCGCGCATGGCCACGCCGATCATGTCGTCGATCTCGGCGTAGAGGGCGTCCCAGTTGCCCCTGCCGGCGCGGTAGGCGGCCTGCGGCAGGTTGATGGTCACGTTCTGGAACCCGCAGAAGCGCATGCTCTCCGGGTGCCGGATCATGTGGTCGTCTTTGATGGTTGTGCGAAGGCGGCAGCAGGCGCTCAGGGTCACTTCGTCGCGGTCGAAGATGAAGTAGGGCACGCCGTTCTCGCCGGCGAGCACGGTGGCGTACTCCAGTATCTCGCGCTGGGCGGGGTCGTTGAAGGTCTCGGCGCTGATGTGCAGGTCGCACTTCGGGAAGGCGAAGAGGTTCCCGTACTGGTCTCCGGCGCGCCAGACGTCGAGCATGGTCTTGCAGAACCGCTGGGCGGTCCGTTCGTAGTCGCCGTAGGTGCGGCCGGTGTAGCGGCCGCCGGGGCCGATGGCGGGGACGTTCTTCAGGTAGTTGGGCACGCCGGTGTGCACGTTGAAGTCCAGGAACAGCGTCTGGCCGCCGCGGCTGAAGGCGTTCTGCGAGGAACTGAAGATCAGGTGCTGGGCCTCCTGGAGCATCTCGCGGTAGGGCATGTCCTCGACGAACGGGGCGTAGAGCACGTTGATGTAGCCCACGCCGAGGGCGCCGGCGTAGTAGGCCTGCATGGAGGCCAGGAACGTGTTCAGGTGGCCGGTCAGGGTGCGGGCATGCTTGGCGGGCGCGCTGGAGGTGTCCAGGTTCTGCAGGTGCAGGCCGTATTTCTTCAGGTATTCCAGCGAGTGGCTGGAGCAGTAGACGCGCGTGGGGTAGCCGAGGTCGTGGACGTGGATCTTTCCGAGCAGGTGGGCCTCGGCCACCTCGTCGCTGAAGACCTCGCGCAGGGCGTACTGCTTGAGGGTGTGTTCGGCCACGGCCAGGTTGATCGCCTCGGGGTTGTTCTGGGCGATGTTGGCGTTCTCGCGGCTCTTGCTGCGGATGACCTGGTCCAGGTCGTACTTCGGCATGCCGATGACGGCCTGCTTGCGCAGGCGGGCGGTCAGGCCGCGCTCGAACAGCTCGTTGTCGACCAGTTCGCGGATCAGGGACGTGGAGATGCGGGTCAGGCGGCTGTCGAGCACACGGCGTTCGACGGCGCCGGCGACCTCGCAGGCCAGTTCGGGCGAGAGGTCGGCTTCGACCTCCAGGGCCGTGGCGATCTTCACCTTGTCCCATTCGGCGATCTGGTCGTAGGTCTCGGTGCTGACCAGCAGGGCGATGTCGGTGGAGTTGCCGGCGCGGCGGACGGGCTTGCGGACCTGGAGGGACTGGCGCACGCGGGCCCGCTGGTCGCGGTAGAGGATGTAGGCCTTGGCGGTGCGGGCGTGGCCGGTCTCGATCAGGACCTTCTCGACGGTGTCCTGGATCTCCTCGATCGTGGGGGGGCTTCCGAGGAAATCGCGTTCCAGCAGCACGGCCACCATGGCCGCCAGTTCGTCGGCCAGGACGCGGTCGTCGCCGCCGACAGCCTGGGCGGCCTTGAAGATGGCGTTGGCGATCTTGCCGCGATCGAAGGGGACCATCCGGCCGTCGCGCTTCTTCACGTGCGTGATGCGGTTGCGATGGTTCTTCTCTTCCCGGGCCTCCAACTCGACCGACATATCCACTCCTCCCGTGTCGCCTGCGGCGTTGTCTGCGTTGTCCAACAAGGCTTCGGCCTCCGGCCGGCCGCCTACCGGGCGGGCCGGGGGCGCGGAGCGCGCCGACCACCGAGCACGGTGTCGGCCTCCTCCACGAAATCGGTTACGTCCGTGAACTCCCGGTAGACGGAGGCAAACCGGATGAAGGCCACGTGATCCAGTTCCTTGAGCAGGGCCATGACCCGTTCGCCGATGGCCCGGCTCGGCGCTTCGCCCTCGAAGCGCTCGTGCAGTTCGCGTTCCACGGCGTCGACAAGCTCCTCGATGCGCTCCCCCGGGATCGGCCGCTTGTAGCATGCCTTGTGGAGGCCGCTCAGGAGCTTGCGCCGCGAGAATTCCTCGCGCGTCCCGTCCTTCTTGACGACGCGCAGCACGCCCAGCTCGATGCGCTCATAGGTGGTGAAGCGCCGATGGCAGTCGTTGCACTCCCGGCGGCGCTTCACGTGCGTGCCGTCGGTGGCGGGGCGGGAGTTGACGACCCGATCGTTGTCCGTGTGGCAGTATGGACACCTCATGGCGCGTGCTCCCCGGACGGCTCCGCCCCAGCTAAGTCCCTGGTCGCCATGGTCTTAGGCCGTACCCCCTGGTAAGGCCGCATCGTGCTATATATTGAGCACCGGGGTATGATACCGCCCTACATGTAGCATGTCAAGGCGAATCCCGCCGGTTTCCTTAACTCCTTGCCTGGGCAGTGTTAGCGTCATGGCCCCGCCGCGCGGAGGCGGCCGGAAATCGGGCGGCATGCGCCACGGGCGGCGGGCCGTTGACTCGCCCGCCCGGGCGCGGGACAATGCCCGGGTTCCACATCCGAGAGCCGAAGGGCCAGACCATGCACGAAGACGAGCACGACATCCGCCCGGCCGCCGAGTTCGACCTCTCCGGGCTTGTGGACGCGGTTGTGGCGCGTCTGAGGCGGCGCGACCCCCTGCCGCTGGTCTGCCGGTGCCGGCTGCCCAGCGAGGAGACGGTCGTTGCGATCCTCGACCTGCTGGCCGAGGCGCTCTTCCCGGGCTACTTCGGCAACAAGGCCCTGGACGCCGCCAGCCTGCCGTTCCACGTCGGGGAGGCCGTCGCCACGGCGGGGGACCTGCTGGCGGTCGAGGTGGCCCGCTGCCTGGTCCACGAGTGGAAGGGCGCCCCGGAGGACGTGCGCGCCGATTGCGAGCGGGACGGCCGGGCCGAGGCCCTGCGGCTGCTTGCGGGCCTGCCGGAGCTTCTGGACGTCCTGGAGGGCGACGTGCGCGCCGCCTACGAGGGCGATCCGGCGGCGACGGGCTTCGACGAGGTCATCTTCTGCTATCCCGGCTTCCGTGCCGTGCTGATCCACCGCATCGCCCACCGCCTGCACGTGCAGGGCGTGCCCTGGCTGCCGCGCATCATGACCGAGTACGCGCACCGCATCACGGGCATCGACATCCACCCGGGCGCGGAGATCGGCAGGCGGTTCTTCATCGACCACGGCACGGGGGTCGTCGTCGGCGAAACGACCGTCATCGGTGCGAACGTGCGCATGTACCAGGGGGTCACGCTGGGCGGCTTCCGCTTCCTGAAGGAGGAGGACGGTTCGATCCGGCGGGGCTACAAGCGGCATCCGACCATCGAAGACGACGTCATCATCTACTCGAACGCCAGCGTCCTGGGGCCCATTACGGTGGGGCAGGGCTCGGTGATCGGGGCGAACGTCATCCTCACCGAGTCGGTGCCGCCCGGCACCCAGGTGACCATCGAGCCCCCGCGCCAGCGCTTCCGCCAGCGGCAGCAGTAGGGCAGGCTCGTTCTCTCAACTGCGAGGGCATTCGGGATGAAGGAATCGTTGCGAACGGGGCTTTCGTTCGGGCTGACCTCGGCGGTGATCACCACGCTGGGGCTGATGGTCGGGCTGCACTCGGGCACGCACTCTCAGGCCGTCGTCCTCGGCGGCATCCTCACCATTGCCATCGCCGACGCCTTTTCCGACGCACTGGGCATCCACGTGTCGGAGGAGGCGGAGAACGTGCACACGGTGCGGCAGATCTGGGTGGCTACGATCGCGACGTTCCTGGCGAAGTTCATCTTCTCCTCGACGTTCATCCTGCCGGTGCTTCTCCTCCCGCTGGGCACCGCCATCCTTGTCAGCCTCGGCTGGGGATTCCTGATCCTGACGGTGCTGAGCCATGCCCTGGCGCGGTCGCAGGGCGAGGCCCCCTGGAAGATCATCGGCGAGCACGTCGGCGTCGCCGCCGTCGTGATCGCCGCCACGCACTGGGTCGGCGACCTGGTGGCGCGAATCGCGGCCTGAGGGTACGGGCGCGATCCACGGAGTGGCGTAGCGCCGGCGTCCCGCCGGCAGTGCCGGACGCATCCTGCGTCCGGGACGTTGTGACAGAGAGGCACGCGTGCAAGCTCCAACGAAGGGGGCGGGCAAGATGCCCACCCCACAGCCGGCGAGACGCCGGCGCTACGTTCCGCGCGGCGCGCACGCGGCTACCCGAGGGGGGGGAGGCGAGTCAGGGCACACGCGAGTGGAAGAGGCGGCCCTCCCCGGCGTGGCCGCCGGCCTGCCAGGGCAGGTTCCACTGCATGTGCTGGTCGACGTAGACGTCCCGCTGGCCGTCGATCTCGATCTCCAGGCCCGTGGCCTCCCACGGCGAGAGCGTCCGCCCGTCCGCCTGCACGTCGATGGTCCGCACGGCGACGTCGGGTGCTTCCTCACCGTCGAACGGCACGAGCAGCGTGACCATGATCTGGCCGCCGGTGCCGTGGCGCGTGTAGGTCAGGTGCTCCGGGTTCTCGTAGCCGTCCAGCGGGTAGGGGCACGGCTCCAGCCGGGGCGTGCCGGCCAGGCCCTCGACGGGCACGATCAGCAGGTTGCCACCGCTGGTGGCAAGCCGGTTGCCACCAGCGCCGCTCGTGACGAGCCGGCCGCCGTCCAAACGGCACGGCGCGCCGATCTGGAAGTGGAGCGTGTAATCGTGCCCGGCGTCCGTTTCCGGCGTGAACCGGTCGATCAGGATCCAGTACTTGCCGCGCAGGTAGAAGAGCTTGCGCCGGCCGGCGGCCACTTGATCGGCCAGGTACCGGTAGCCCTCGTGCGCGCCGCTGAAGTAGGCGTAGTCCGGCTCGCTCCGCCAGGCGTCGACGGTGGGGATCACCGCGCCTTTCCAGCGCCACTCGTCCTCGATCGGTATGTGATCGGCGCCGTCGACGGTCGCCACGTTGTGCGCGGCGCTGCTGACGCGCCACATGCGCTCCGGGCTGTCGCCGTAGGGCGCGTTGCCGTTGTCGATGAGGATGGGACGGCCGCGGCTGTAGAGTTCCAGGTTGAACACGTGCGTGTGGTTGTGGCTCTGCACCGCCGAACCGAGCGGCCCCGCCTCGATGCACACCCAGTCGGACGCGCGCGTCCAGTCCTGGCGCATGAAGTAGTAGCCGGAGCGCGGGAGGACGGTGTCCGCCGCCGAGCCCTCCGGCGCGCGGGCCTGAAGGCGCTCGTATTCGGGCAGCACGTTTCGTCCGCCGTCCATCAGGAGACCGCCATAGGGCGCCCGCCAGTCCGGGGCCAGCGCTTCGGCGACGAACTTCGCCTCGGGCATTTCGAACAGGGCGGCGAGCCGGCGCAGCCGCTCGAGCGAGCGATCGGGGCGATAGCGCGCGTTCGTGTCGCCCATGTGCGGGAACTCGCCGCTCGGCGCCATGGTCTTCCACTCCGTCTCGGCGACGCGCCGGAGTCGTTCGTGGAACTCCGGGCTCAGTTCCACCCCCGCCACGTCCGCCAGGCGCTGCACCTGGAGCCAATGGTTCAGCGTGCCGCTGTGGTAGCCGGAGGCCCGTTCGCGCGTGTAGCCGTCCTCCTCCATGAGGACGTTCATCTCGAACTCGAAGTAGGTCGGCATGAAGGCCCCGAACTGTCCGAACCATTCGACTTCCGGGAAGAACAGCGCGGCTTCGTAAAAGCCCATGAACGTGTGAAGCCACCAGTTGTGGCCCGAGGTGCCGAGCGAGCGTTCGCTCCACGTGCGGGACCATTCCCATTCGGCCCGCGACTGGTCGAGCAGCCAGCCGAGCAGCGGCACGAAGGTCTCGTCCGGGCACTCGGGCACGGGCAGCAGGTCCGTGATCAGCTCGCAGAGGCTGCGCGTGACGCCCCATGCGCCGCCGCCCCATTCCGCCCTGGCGGCCAGCACGGCCTCGCCGATCCGCCGGTACAGGGGCTCATCCTGCACGAGGATCATCGCGTCCGTGCCGATGGCCGAGAAGGGGTTGCTGTGGTATCCGGCGCGGATCAGGGTCCGGCCGAAGGCATCTTCCAGCCTGGCCCGAGCCCGCCGGCGCTGCTCGTCCGTTGCCCGGCTGCGGATCAGCTCGACGTATTCGCTCCCGTGGATCAGGCGGGGCTCCGTGCGGCTGCGCAGGCGCTGCACCAGCGCGATCGCCGCCGCGCGCGCTCCGTCGGCCTCCCTGACGGCCGCAACGGCCTGCAGTTCGGGCCGGTCCCAGTCCAGTTGTTCGCAGATACGCTCCGCCACCTCGTTCAGTTGGTCTTGCACTGCAGGGGGCTCCCCGTCCGGTCTTTCGGCGGCCGAAACGACCGCCGCCAGGCAGAAGGCAGATACGATGGCCAACGTCCGAATTCCGACTCGCATGGAAAACGTCCTCCGTCTGTCCGCTTCGCTCACGCACGTTCCGTCGTGCGGAGGATCTGACCGTAATAGAGGCGATGGAGATTGCCCTGGGGATAGGCGCCGGCGCGGATGTCGTCGGCGATCTCGGCGTCGAGCACGTCATTCCGATGCACCACGCGGCACTCGTAGTGGCGCACGCACTCCGCGATGAGGGGCACGGACACCGTGGCGGCGTCGACGGGCGTCAGGCCGCACCGCTCGAACTTGTCGACGTCGCGACCGGACTCGGTGCCGCAGAAGTCGCAGACCTCGCCCATGTCCTGATCCGGCACGCTGACGACGAACTCGCCGTGGGCGCGCAGGTTGGCGAACGTGTGGCGGGACGGCCGCACCAGGACCGTGAAGACGGGGCGGATCCAGATCACGCCGACGCTGCCCCAGCCGATCGTCATGGTGTTCGGCCGGCCGGTCTC
>Ga0123328_1001617_pt1 | contig 21592 bp, 20 predicted proteins | sample BioC12SIPDNA_2_FD_89702 | JGI IMG/M metagenome (GOLD analysis project Ga0123328, IMG submission 89702) | Anaerobic biogas reactor microbial communites from Washington, USA - Biogas_R1_A C12 SIP DNA | ecosystem: Engineered > Bioreactor > Anaerobic > Unclassified | place: Washington, USA...
ACAAAACGTCAAAAGAAAAAGGCTCCGCGAAACCGCGAAGCCGATCCCAATGACCCCGACGGGATTTGAACCCGTGTTGCAGGGATGAAAACCCTGTGTCCTGGACCTGACTAGACGACGGGGTCAGTCATCTTAAGATTCATAAGTCTAAAGCCCGAGCCGCCCAAGGTCAAGCCAAAAGAGCGGCCCAAAGTCCCCAAAGTATAGGAATCTCTGTGTGTGCTGTCAACCGATCCGGCGTCGTTTAATACCACGCGCAGCGGTCGAATTCGTCCAGCATGGCCAGGAAGTTCTCATACGGCATACCGTAGGCGATCGAGTGGCTGGGGCCGAGAATGACGCCCCCGCGCTTGGCGATTTTGCAGGCCCGTCGGACGTCCCGACGGACCTCGTCGGCTGTGCCTTTGACCAGCGTCTCGACCGGAATGCCGCCCCACCAGACCAGCTTGGTCCCGAACTTCTCCCGCAACTTGTCGATATCCATGCCCGCTCCGGTCTGGAGCGATTGATAGCCATCGAGGCCGGCCTCGATGAACATCTCGATCAGCGGCCAGGTGTTGCCGCAACTGTGCAGGAACGCGTACTTCGTGTGCCGCTTGACGTGCTGCGTCCGCTCTCTGATGGCGGGAAAGCAGAACTCGCGGAACATCGCCGGCGACATCATCGGCGCCCGCGTCGTGCCGTAATCCTGCTCGAACAGCACGCCGTGCTGGCCCGGCCGAATCGCCCTTGCATCGCGAGCGTTGGCGTGACGAACGTTACGCCGTGCAGCCGCCCGCACCGCCTCCGGATTGGTCACGTACTCCATCAGCCCGCGCTCCATGCCTCCCAGCAGCACCATCGCGCCCAGATGCCCTGGCCCCAGAATGAACCGCTCGCCGCCCAACTCGGCGATCAGCCGGTCGAATGCGGCGAATTCGGTTTCGTCCACCTCGCCAGGCACGTCGTCCTCCGGAAAATCCTCGGGCCGAAACTCGCGCTCGGCGTCCCCGGTCGGGTCTTCGACGCATACGAACTCGTTGCTGAGCTCCGAGACCTTGTACACCCGTCCCTGCTCGTCCCGCCAGACGTCGTCGGCCAGTCGCTCGACCTTCTGCGGCTGATAGTTGGCCGACGGCAGGATCGCCTCCTTGTGCGTCAGCACGTCACACAGGTCGATCTTGCGGTAGAAATCGATCACGTCGCCCATTAGGCTCGCGACGATCTCGTCCCGCCGGCCTTCCCACAACGCCACCTGCTGGCCGATCTTGTCCCGCGCGTACGTCTTGCGCCCGATCACGTGGCCGATGATGTCGCAATCGGCCAGATAGAACCCCAGCGGCACCCGATCCGGCTGCCGTCCTTCCATCACCGCCACAACCCGCTCAAGCCCGTTCATCAAAATCTCCTACAGATCAGCGAACGGATCCATTCTGCCCGCCCCGGCCACCCAATGCAAGCTTCCAAGCCAATGGTCGGATGCCAGAGGGCAAAGTGCGAAACGCAGGTCCGCCGCCTTCGGCGGACTCTTCCTGGTTCTGGCTTCTTGCTTCTGGCTTCTTCCACCGCTCCGCGTGTTCCGCGTGCTCCGTGCCGTGCCTTTTCAGACCGGATCGCGGCCCGCCCGGTCCGGCAGGGGGGCGAACGGCTTGTGCTCGGGCCGGTCCAGGTACCAGTACGCCACGCTCGACCAGTCGTCGCTGCGGTTGTTCGCGTGGCCGTGCTCGATGCCCATCACCAGCGACTTTTCGAACGGCACCGGATCGACCACGTGCAGCCGATAGCACGTGTAGCAGCCGCGCCAGTCGCCCGGCCCGCCGGCCGGTACGTTCTCGAACGGTCCAGCCGAGGTCGAAACCCCGCAGTACATGTGGGCGCTCTCCACCTGCATCCCCCACGCATGGCAGAAATAGTCCTCCGTCCCAGTTCCGTGCAGGTCCGGCGGAAACGCCTGCCCGTCCACGAAGAACATGTCATCCCCTTCGCCCCACCAGCCGTGCGAGAGGTTGCGCACCGACACGTTGCAGCCGACGAAATGCCCGCGCCCCTCGGTGTCCAGAACCACATAGTTGCCCTTGCCGTCCAGATTCTTGCCCTCCGGCCCGCCCATCCGCGCCGACCACTCCGGACTGCCCCACACCGATCCCTTGCCGGTCCAACCAGCCGTCGGCAGATCCCGTTTCCATTGCGCGTGGAAGTACATCAGGTCCTTGGGCGCCTCGGGCAACTCGCGGTAATCGACGTAGTAATAAAACGACCCGACGTCCTGCTCACATTCGTTGACGATCTCAAGCCGCGCCGACTTGGCGAACGGCATCGGCACCCACGAGTTCATCGCCATATGCCCGCCCTGTCCCGGCCGGGCTGCGCTGGTCGAGAAAAACGCGCACTGGTAGCTGTCCGCCCGACCGTGCCCGATCCCGAAAAAATCGCCCACCGGCGTCTCGATCGCCGGCGTCTTCGCCCCGTCCCAATACGCCCGAAACACCAGCCGCCGAAGATAATTCCTGTCGCCGCACGCGATCGTGAACCACAGATGCGCGATCTGCCCCGGCCCCTTGATCTCCGCCAGCGTCAACGTCTTGCCCGGCTTGATCGGCCGCGCGTCATAGTTCCCGCCCGTCCGGTCATAGCTCGAAATCCGCTTAGCCCGATAGTCCTGCGCCCGCGCCAGATGATCCAGATACATCGCATATCCTCCAAAACCATTTCCCGCACCATACCCGCGCCGCCGCCGCATGTCTTTGACGAAAATCGTGAAGATTTGGCCGGAATCGTTGATTCGCTATACATCCTCGGGCGGATTGTGTAGAATCTACTTTGTCTGCCGAGGGCAACCGATGGACTTGAGGACCGCCATTCTGACAGAGCACGCGACGGCTCGTATGGCCAAGCGTGGGATCTCGTCGGACACGGTGCGAGCACTGTTGGAGGGGTGTGAGTCCGTCACGCCGGTTCGGCTTGGACGCGTCGTTGTCCAGGGGGTGATCGGTGGGCAGTTGCTGCGCGTATTTGTTGATGTGGACCGTCACCCACCGGAGGTAGTCACCGTCTATTCGACGAGCAAGATTGAAAAGTACAGGAGATCGCCATGAAGGTGAACTACGACGCTCATACCGATACGCTGACCATCGAACTGAAACCGGGCAAGGTGGCAGAGAGTGACGAGACCAAGCCGGGGGTGATCCTGGATTTTGACGAGGAAGGCAACTTGCTCACCGTGGAGGTCCTGGACGCCTCGAAACGGGCGGAGAATCCCAAGGCCCTGGAATTCGCCGTCTCGTGACAGCCGCTACTGGTTTGACGTCCCGCTCATCGGGCACGCCTTGGGGTTGGGCGGGGCTTCCGGGCGGACGCCTCGCAGGAAGTCGCTGGGACTTGTTCCCGTGACCTCCTTGAACGTCCGCGAAAGGACGTGGACGGATGAGAAGCCGCACTCAGCCGCGATCTGCGTCAGGCTGCGGTCGGTGGTCAGCAGCAGTGTTTTGACCTGCTCGATCCGGTAGTTCCGCAAAAAGTGCATCGGCGGCGACTCGTAAAACTGCTTGAACAGCGAACTGAAGTGCGACGGGCTCAAATGCACCGCCGCCGCCAATTCCTCCAGCGTGATCACCGTGGCAAAGTCCCGCCGGATGATCGCCATCGCCTCCTCCATCGCCCGGATGTGACGCGGATTGTCGAACACCTCGCGGGCCTGGCACGCCCGCAGCAATGACGCCAGCAATTGCAGAAAATGCCCCCGTTGCTCCAGCCGCGCCGCCGTCGTCCCATGCCCCTGCAACCCGATGATCCGCATCAGGCTCTCCAGGGGCTGCTCGTAATGCAGCGGTCGAATGATCGGGTCCAACGCCAGTTCCGGACACTCGCGCCGGATCGGCTGGCGAAACAGGTGCCCAAATGCCGTCAACTCCTCAGCCGGCCGAAAACTCACAAAAACCTGCTCCGCGTCCTCCCGCTCAAAAAAATCGAAGTGGATATGCGGCAGCCGCACGCCGAGGTTGTCGTAGCAACGAAACGCATGCTCCGCCCCCGGCTCGATCAACAGAAACGTCCCCGCCTCCAGTTCCTCCGTCCGCCCGCCCATCTCGACCAGCAGCGTCCCCTCGGCCACGCACGCCAGATAGTGGTCCAGAATCACCCGCCGTCCCAGTCGATACCCAGCCGGACAACGCTGGTTCACCGCCACCCGAAAGTACGGATTGACGCTGCCGATCCCGTCAGCCATGCCCGCATCTTACCAACCCCTGTCCGCCGCGCCAACCGCCGCCCCCCGTTGCGAATAATGGAACGCTCGCCAACCAAATCCGTCATCCGCGCTAAAAGTTCGCAATCCGCGCTAAAGACTTATACGTATAAGTGCGGTAACGTTAATATATCCGTAATAAAAATATCATGTCATACCGTCGGCGCCGCTGGGTCAGGTGAGGGTGCCTTTTTTGAACCGGCCAGCACCGACTGCCAACGGTATGACCGGTTCCAGCTACATGGCTATCTCGGCTAGGGCGCGGGATAGCCATGTTTGCTTAGGACAACCCCGAACCTCCTGTGGAGAAACTCCCATGTCGCTTCCATTCGGTCTGAACTTCGGTCTGGGCGCCATTCCCATGCTCTCCGACGCCGAAACTCGTTCCATCTCAGCCGAGAACCCCGACGGTTCCAAAGGCGGCGGCGCCATGGCCGAACCCGCGTCCGGCGATCCCGGCCGGCGGCTCGGCAAGGGCTGGAAATCCCGGGCCTGCATGGCCGTCAAGGCCGGCGAAATCGCCGTCCTCGCCGACATCAAAGGGCCCGGCGTCATCCAGCACATCTGGATCGCCGTCGTCCCCGAGGCCCTGACCGGCTGCGTGCTGCGGATGTACTGGGACGACGAAAAGACTCCCTGCGTCGAGACGCCCTTGGGCGATTTCTTCTGCTGCGGCCACGGCATGCGGGCCAGGTTCGGCTCGATTCCCGTCGCTGTCAACCCCACCGGCGGCATGAATTGCTACTGGCCCATGCCGTTCCGCCAACGCGCGAAGATCACCGTCGAAAACCAATCCCACCAGGATGTGCCGCATTTCTTCTACCAGATCACTTACGCCCTGACCGACGTACCCGAACAGGCCGCCCTCTTACACGTCCAGCACCGCCGCAGCCTGACCACGCGGGAGCTTCCCGAACACACCATACTCGACGGCGTCACCGGCCGCGGCCACTACGTCGGCACCTACCTGGCCTGGACCCAGATGTCCAACGGTTGGTGGGGCGAGGGCGAGATCAAGTTCTTCATCGACGGCGACGACGAATACCCGACCATCTGCGGCACCGGTACCGAGGACTACTTCGGCGGCGCCTGGTGTTTCGGCGATACTTACGCCACGCCGTACCTGGGCTATCCGACGTGGGACAAAGGCGAAGGCAAGGTGCCGCGCCACGGCCTCTACCGCTGGCACATCCTCGACCCGATCCGATTCAAGCGGGATCTGAAGGTCACCATTCAGGCCCTCGGCTGGTGGCCCGATGGCACATTCCAGCCGTTGACCGACGACATCGCCAGCACCGCCTACTGGTACCAGACCCTCCCGCACGGGACGTTCCCCCAATTGCCGGAGATACACCAGCGGTTTCCACGATAAACGTAGACACCCGGTACAACTTGGCCTTCCAAGCGGCAGCAACCCCGCGCATCGCCTCTTTTCCCTTGAAACGCACCGCTTCTGCCGATAGTCTGCTTGGGTTATTTACCGACGACGGGTCGCCTCGACCCGCCGCAAACTCATGACCATTGACGGAACTCCACAGGAGCCGAAGAAGATGAACGATCCCAAACGCGACCAGCTCAAGTCCGCCCTCGCCTCCCTCGTCGCCGAACGCCAGTTCGCCGCCGAACGAATCCTCTCCGAAATCGAGTTCGCCGAAGGCCTCTGCGACCTCCACAAACCCCAGGCCGCCAGGTGGCGCAAGCTCATCGACCAGGCCTGCGAGACGGTTCGCAAGCCCATCGGGTCCGGCAACTTCGACGCCTTCGCCGACGCCATCGCCCGCGCCGAACGAATCCTCGCCCCCATCGGCGAGGTCGCCAAGCAGTACACCATCCACTGCGCCGGCCACGGCCACATCGATATGAACTGGATGTGGTCCTGGCCCGAGACCGTCGCCGTCACCAACGACACCTTCACCACCGTCCTGAAGCTCATGGACGAGTTCCCCGATTTCTGCTACACCCAAAGCCAGGCCTCGGTCTACCAGATCGCCCGCCAATACCACCCGGAGCTCTTCGAGCAGATCAAACAGCGGGTCGCCGAGGGCCGCTGGGAAGTCGCCGCCGTCCACTGGGTCGAGGGCGACAAGAACATCGCCGCCGGCGAAAGCCTCGCCCGACACCTGCTCTACACCCGCCGCTTCTTTCGCGAACACATGGGCCTCTCAGCCGCCGATATCCAACTCGATTGGGAACCGGACACCTTCGGCCACGCCGCCACCATCCCCTCGATCGTCTCCCGCGGCGGCGTCACCCGCTACTACATGTGCCGCGGCGGCGCGTTCGAAAAACCGCCCGTCTTCTGGTGGAAGGGGCCCGACGGCCGGCGAATCCTGGTCAACATCGAGACCGTCTGGTACAACAACCACATCGGCCCTCACAACGCCGCAACCATGCTGGCGTTCTGCAAAAAAACCGGCCTCAAGGATTCCCTCAACGTCTACGGCGTCGGCGACCACGGCGGCGGGCCCACCCGCAAGGACATCCTCTACGCCCGTGAGATGAACGCCTGGCCGATCTATCCCAACTTCAAGCTCAACACCACCCGCGACTACTACGCGACGCTCGAAAAGGGCGGCTCCAAGCTGCCGGTCTTCGAAGGCGAACTGAACTTCGAGTTCACCGGCTGCTACACCTCGCAGGCCTTGATCAAGCAGGCCAACCGCTACGGCGAAGCCCAGCTCATCGACGCCGAAATCGCCGGCTCGCTCGCCTGGACCGCCCTCGGCCGCGACTATCCCGAAGCCGACCTGCGCGAGGCGTGGATCAACGTCCTGTTCGGACACTTCCACGACATCCTGCCCGGCTCCGGCGTCGCCGCCACCCGCCACTACCAGCGAGGGCTCTACCAGAAAGCCGCCGCCACCGCGAGCATGGTCAAGACCAACTCGCTGCGGGCCATCGCCCGCCACGTGGACACCTCCTTCGCCGCCGGCGAAACCGCTCCGGTGCCGCCGTCGCTCGAGTCGATCGCGATGGGCGCCGGCGTCGGTCGCGGAACCTACGACGGCGGACTCTCCGTCGCCGGACACATCGCCGCCGGCCCTCGGCCGTTCGTCGTCTTCAATCCCACCGGCTCGGACCGCGACCAGGTGATTACTGTTTCCATCTGGGATGCCGGCGGCGAGGACATGCGAGACAAGGTCTTCCGCGTCCGCACGCCCGACGGCAAGACCATTCCCGCCCAGCGGGTCGGCCACGGCCACTACTGGGCCCACGAACACGTCGATCTGGCGTTGCCGGTCCGCGTCGGGCCGCTCGGCTATGCCGCGCTCGCCGTCGAGGAAGGCTCAGCCGAACTGCCCAAACCGCCGGTCAAGGCCCACCATCGCACCGTCGTCAACCGGCCCGACGTCATCGGCGACTGGGCCATCGAAAACGAATACCTGCTCGTCGAATTCGACCCGGTCACCGGCGGCATCGTCAAACTCATCGACAAAGCGTCCAAAACCGACCTGGCCGATCGCGACAACCCGCTGGGCCTGCTCGAATACGTCCTCGAACGGCCCGGCCCGATGTCCTCCTGGGTCATCCATCCGCCCCAAAAACGCATCTGCCCGATCGAGCTCCTCGCCTTCCAGCCGGTCCACCGCGGGCCGTATGTTGCCTCGTTCGAAGCCAAAGCGAAAGTCAACGACTCGACCATCACGCTGACCTGGTCCCTCAAAGCCGGCCAGCCGTGGCTCGAAGCCGCCATCAGCGCCTTCTGGCTCGAACGCGGCGGCCCGGACATCGGCACGCCCGCCCTGCGGTTCGTCATGCCGCTGGCCCTCGATAAGGCCAAAGCCTCCTACGAAATCCCGTTCGGCTCCATCGAACGCTCGCTGAACGCCGGCGAAGAGGTTCCCGCCCTCCGCTGGGCCGACGTGGTCGGCAGCCCCGCCGGCAAATCCGGCAAGACCGCCGCCGGCTGTGCCCTCCTGAACGACTGCAAGCACGGCCACTCGCTCGACGGCTCCACGCTGCGGCTGACCCTCATCCGCTCGTCCTACGAGCCCGATCCGCTGCCCGAAATCGCTGAGCATCAGATGCGACTCGCCGTCATGCCTCATGGCGGCAAGCTCGCCGCGTCCGATCTCGTACGCATCGGCGCCGCGTTCAACCATCCGCTCCTGCCCGTCGGAGCCGATGCCCACGACGGCCGTTTCCCCGCCGCCACCGACGGCGTCAAGCTCCAGCCGGACAACGTCGTCCTCTCCTCGATCAAGAAGGCCGACGGCGACGACGCCTTGGTCGTTCGCCTCTTCGAGACCGATGGCAAGCCCGCACAGGCCCGAATCGCCTTCGATCCGAAACTCTTCGGCAAGCCCGTGAAGGCCGTCCAAGTCGATTTCCTCGAAACCGCCGACGACGACTCCTCAGCCCGCGTGGTCCAGGGCGCAATCAACGTCAAACTCGCCCCGCACGCCATCGCGACGCTCAAGATCACCTTCAAGTAGGGGCGATGGACCGCGGATGACGGATTCGGCCCGGACGATCATCGGCGTCATCTCCGATACGCACGGCCTGCTCCGCCCGCGGGCCCTCGACGCCCTTCGCGGCGTCGAGCACGTCATCCACGCGGGCGACGTCGGTTCGCCCGACGTCCTGGCCGAGCTCCGGCGGATCGCTCCCGTCACCGCCGTTCGCGGCAATACCGACCGCGGCCCGTGGGCCGCCAACCTCCGCCCGCACGAACTGATCGAACTCGCCGGCCTGCGCATCTACCCCATCCACGACCTCGACCATATGGCACTCGACCCAGCCGAGTTGCGCCTCGACGTCGTCATCTACGGCCATTCCCACCGGCCCGCCGTCCAACGCAAAGGCAGCGTCCTCTACTTCAATCCCGGCAGCGCCGGACCCAAACGCTTCAAGCTGCCCATCACCGTCGGCATCCTGCGGATCGCCTCGCCCGATCAACCCTCAGCCGAAATCATCCACCTGCCCGAATAACAAGACTCCAACCCGCCACGCAGTTCCATGTGCAAAACGCCCGTCATTGCATGCGGCTTCCAGAAGGGGCGCCATCAGCTTTCCGTGATGCCTCCACATCTGGATCGCCGCGTCATTGTGTGTCGTCCCCGCGCAGACGGGAATCCAGACGGTAGGGTGTGTCTTCGCCCGCAAAAACACACGTTTTCTTTGCGACCTGGCGCGCCGTTGCCGTCAGCGTGCGACCTGGCTGTCCACCCTGACGCCACTCCGGTCGGCAATAGAGATAGCTCGCACCGCGACCTATGGCAATCACGATCTGCGGCGGTGTGACAGATCGCAAGAAGTGGTTCCTGCTCCCAAAAGCCGTCTCCTGTTCCACCCGCCCGAATGCCCCATTTTGTGGCAAACGCTACGCCGGCCGTACCGCCTACTTCCTCCGGTAGAACATCAACCGGCTCTCCCGCGGCCGGTCCATCCGCGTCTCCAGGCCCTCGGTCATCAGCTCTTCTCCGCCAAGCTCGACCACCTGCCCGGTGTCCACGTCCTCGAACGCGTATGTCGCCTTCGCCTCCAGACCCCTCAGCGGGAACCGCGCCGCCAGGAACGGGCTCTTCTCACGCCGGAACGCCACGAAAATCCCCTCGCCCAAATCCTCGCGGTGCATCTGGTACGCCATCCACAACTCCGCCGACACCGAGCACGCCGTCAGCGGATAGTAGTCGCCGAAGTAGTACGGAATCGCACGCCGCATCTCCGCCAGCCGCTCCCGGTGCCACGCCCACGGATAGTTCGGATCGATCGGATTCTTCTCGTACGAAAAAAGCGGAAATTGAATCCCCGTGCACATCGCGCTGCGGAAGTTGTACGTGTCGCCCGGACGCATCTGCGCGCCCGTCGTGCTGCACGGTACCCAGTGCGCCAACCCGTGCGTGTGCACCTGGCTCGCCGTCGTATCGAAGCTCGGCCAGCACTGAACGTCGCTTCGCCACAGCGGAATGCTCCGTCCGATCGTCTCCAGGTCGATCCGACGGCCGCCGCTCGCGCAGTTGTCGATGATCAGGCCCGGACACCGCGCCAGCAGCGCGTCCCAGAACTCATACAGCCCCTCGATGTGCCGAATCTCCGTCATCCCCACCCGGTCCGGCGCGTCGTTCGACCGCCAGAACGCCAGCGGGTCCATGTTGAAGTCCTGACGGTAACAGTCGACGCCGAACTCCTCGATCTTGCTCACGATCAGATCGGTGATCCACCGCCGGGCCTCGGGAATGCCCAAATTCAGCAGAACCGTCATCAGCTCCTTCTTCTCGCCCAGGAACCACTCCGGATGCTCCTGGGTCAACGGAGTGCCCCAAATCGCCCGTTCCGGCTCGAACCACAGCAGGAACTTCATCCCCGCGTCCTTCGCCGCGTCGCTCAGCGGACGCAGACCGTTCGGATGCGCAGCCGGATTCACCGACCAGTTCCCAACGTGCTTGTACCAGTCGCCCTCGAACTCATCCGGCGAGTAGCTGTCCGCCGGGCCGTACCAGCCCGCGTCGATCCAGTAGTAATCGTGATCCAGCCCGTGCTCCTTCATCACCGCGATCCGATCCAGGTGGCACGACGATTTCATCCCGCCCCACGTCGACGTCGTGATCGGAGCCGGAATCGTCCTGCCGTCCGGACGGTACGTGTGGTACTTCAAAATGAACTGCCGAAGCTCGTTGTGCCCGCGCATCGACTCGCCTTGCCAGTACAGAATCAGCATCCGCGGCGTCCGAATCTCCTCGCCCGGATGCAGCGTCAGGTGCGTCCGCTCCATGCCCGCCTCGACACGGACCAGGCAGCCGTCAAAACTGAACCGGCTTGCCCACTGACCCGTCCAGCCGACGCCCACGATCAGCCCTTCGTCCTTGCCCATCAGATTGAAAAACGGCAACACCGCCTGCGACGACCGCCCGCCGCCAGTAACGAACTCCCGCGCCTTGCCCGTCTCGATCGTCTCCTCGTTGAGGATGAAATCGTCGATCCGGCACAGCGAGCCCTGCGAATACCGCACCGTCGGCGCCGCGCCCATCGGCCACGTCACGTCCAAGCCACGGATGTCCTCCAATATCGGCGTGTCCTTCCCACCGCCGTTCCTGAACCGCCACACCCATTCCGCCGCCGCGAAATCGGCGAAATGCTTCATCTCCAGCACGCACTCCAGACCCGTCTCCGGATCCCGCCAACGCGTCTCGCACACCGTCACCCCGTCACCCGCCTCGCGAGTCTCAACCCGCTTCTCCCACGCGCCCAGCAGGTTCGCCGCCGGCTTCCCGCCGTACCGGAAATCCACCGGCGCGTCCTGATAGAGCCACTCAGCCGACGGACGACCCAACTCGATCACCGTCCCGTCCACCGTCTCCACCTTCGCGGCGCACCAGTTCGCGTGCGCGGCGTGCAGCACCCCGTTGACCTCCCGGACCTTCAGTACGAACTCCCGCGCCCCGTCCAACGCGACCTCCACCCGCGCCGGTGCGTCCGAGACCTTCAGCGGCCCGGCTGACCAGACCTTCTTGCCGCCCGCCTCCACCGAAAACGCCATCCGAATGTCGTTTACCCGCGTCAGCGCATTGTCGTCAATGCCCGCCACGGCTGAAAAACGTCGAATCGGAGCCGAACTCCGAACCACCAGCTCGCTGTCCGCGTGCGTCCCAAGCCCCGCGTCATATTCCTTGCCCGCCAGCCGAAGCGGGCCCGGCATGATCGACCGACCCCACTGCAGCGACCCGAACCCCTGCTTGCGGCATTCGATCCGCACGAACGGCTGTATCCGGCCCGCTCCCGTGACCGCTTTCGCCCATTTTTGCACCTTACTCAGCTCTTCCGCTCGCACTCTGGCCATCGTCCGTATCTCCGCTGATTTGTCATATCATCATATTGTTAACTGTTAACAATATGGATCCATGGATACCGGTTCCCGGCGACAAAGGCAAGAGTTTTCCGCGATGGTGCAAGGGACCGGCGAGGACTTTGAGGCAGGAGGTATATCACTCAAAGGCCATAACTATAAGTTAAGATTGAGGATTCCCCGGGCGATCCAACCGCTTGTCCGTAAAAAAAGCGGGGGGCAAGGCGGATGCCTTGCCCCTCCCATCGAAACACTGAGAAAAGAGGAGGTCTATGTCCTCTCGGAACTACAAATTATTAATGGCCCTTACTCAATCCAAGGCCGCTCACCGGGTTCGCCCATATACGGGTCCACCCACGTGATTTCCCGCAGCTCGTGCGGGACCAATGCCGCCGTCTCATCTTTTTGTACCACATGGCCAAGCAGTTCGTCAAGTTTTTTCAGGTGTTCTTTTTCCTCGATGTTCAACTGGCCCAGAATCCACTGGAATTCCGGCTCCTCGAATCGCGAAAGGCCCAGTTCGTAATGCCGCTGGGTGGCCAGTTCGCGTTGGCGGTGCTGGTCGAGCAGATCGGCGATCGACAGGCTGGTGGGCCGCGGGGGGATTTCGAGGTCGACCCGCGGCTCGCCGCCGAGGTCGACGATCCGCTTGACCAGTGCTTCTTCGTGCTGTTTTTCTTCGAGCAGCATCCGGTGGAGGGTTTCGCGCACGGGGCTTTCCGGCATGACGCGCAGGCAGCTCTGGAGTTCGCTGACCGTTCCGTGCTCCATTTTCAGGGCTTCGGTCAGGTACGCGATCATGTCGAACTTGCGCTCATTGGCCGCGACGATGCCCGACAGGGACCGCCGCAGGCTCTCGAGGCTTTCCCTGGTCGCTTGGAGCGACGCCGCCAGGGCCGGCTCATGGATGCCGTCCTTCTGGTACAACCGCTGGCATTGCCCGATCTGTTCGATGGCTTCATTCAACTGGCCGTCCAGTTTCCTGACCGCAAAGGCGAACCGCATGCGTTCCTCCATGTTAGTAGGCGTAGAGCTGCCCGTAGGGCCGGGCGCTGACGGGAATGATCTTGTGGTAGCGGCCGAAGTCCATGAGGTCCTCGTCGATCTGGAAGGTCGAACCGAAGTCCTCGAGCACGCTGCGCAGCCGGGCGGCGTCCTGGTCCTCCATCTCGAATCGCTTGACCTCCTTGCCGAGGTAGCTTTCCCGCAGGGCGCCGCGGATGTACATCACGCCGCCGTGCATCCCGGTCGCGCAGTAGTCGCCGACCACGCTCGCGCGTCCCTCGCCGCGCAGACCCAGCAGGACCAGGCACCCTCCGGCCTGGTACTCGCCGAAGAAGTCGCCCGCGCAGCCGCCGATCACCAGGGCCGGCTGCTTGTCCATGAATCCCTTCATGTGAATGCCCACGCGGTAGCCCACGTCGTCGCGGATGAAGACCTTTCCGCCGCGCATTCCGTAGCCGACCACGTCGCCGGCCAGACCGTGGACGATGACCTGACCGTCGTTCATGGTGTTACCCACGCCGTCCTGGGCGTTGCCGAAGACCTCGATTCGCGGGCCGGCCATGAAGGCCGCCATGTTCTCGCCCGGCACGCCCTCGACGGTGATCGTCACCTGCGGCGACTGGAGGCCGCCGCCGATGTACCGCTGGCCGGTCACGTTGAAGATGCGGATGGAGGTTTCGCCGCTGCGGATTGCCTCGCGCACCCGCTCGTTGAGCTGTCGATAGTATACGCCCCTGGCGTCGATGGTGATGGACATTGGTGGTTACTCCGCAATCGCCCTGACCGGGTCATCGTCCAGCCGCCGCACGATCGGGCGGCCCGCCTGCGGGGCCCAGACCCGATCCAGGTCCGGGCATATCTCGCGGATCGCCGCCTCTTCCGACGACATGTACGTCGTGTTCTTCCGGGTGCCGACCAGCAGCGGGCGGAGCTTGACGCGGTCGTTCAACCCGATCATCCCGTCGGACCAGGCCAGGAGAAACGCGAACGGCCCGTTCAGCGCCGCCGACGCGTAGACCATCCGCAGGTTGGTCTGGATGCGGCGCTCCTTTTCGTCCATCTCGTCGATGTCCTTCCAGAACGGCGGAGCGAAGACCGCGGCGGCCTGTTCGAAGCTCAGCTTGTGTCGGCGGACCAGCAGGTCCATCAGGTAGGCGACCACCTCGGTGTCGGTCTGGAGCGTGCACTTGTAGCCGAACATCTCCAGGTACCGGCGGTTGGTCCCGTAGCTGGAGATTTCGCCGTTGTGCACGATCGACCAGTCCAGCAGGGCGAACGGATGGGCCCCGCCCCACCAGCCGGGCGTGTTGGTCGGAAACCGGTTGTGCGCGGTCCAGATGTACCCTTCATACTCGTCCAGCCGGAAGAACTCGGAGAGGTCTTCCGGGAATCCGACGCCTTTGAAGACGCCCATGTTCTTGCCGCTTGAGATGATGTAGGCGTGCTGGGTCTGCGTGTTCACCTGCATCACCAGCGAGACCATGTAGTCGTCGTCGCCGTCGTCCGCGGGCCGATTGGCGGGCGGGCTGACGAAGTAGCGCTTGAAGTAGGGGTGGCTGCCGATCTTCTTGGTCTCGAAGATTGGAATTTCCTCGGCCTGGTGGATCTGCAGGCAGCCGTCCAGGAGGGTTTCCAGGTCGCGGGCGTCGCTTTTGGCGTCGTACATCACGTGGAGGGCGTAGAGGTCCTTCATCGACGGGTAGATGCCGTACGCTGCGAACCCGCCGCCCAAACCGTTGCCGCGGTCGCGCATGTTGCGCATCGCCCTGGTGATCAGCGACCCGTCCACCCGCCGTCCGTCGTGGTTGATCAGCCCGATCACACCGCACGCTGAGATATCCTTGCCGTAGCTTTCCGGTCGTCTGACAAATTGTTCGCGGCTCATCGCATCGTCTCCAACTTTCAGTCCTGCGGCCTATCAGGCCTCCTGCGGTTCGGGTCGCCGGACGGCGATCCGGCTTTGAGGCTTTTCGAACATTTCGCGGCGGATTTCCTCCGGCAGTGCCGCGGCGCCAAACTCGTCCGAGATCAGCTTGGAGGTGAAGGCCGAGACATCCACCTTGTCCTCGATCAGCCTGCGGAAGACGCCCGCCCGGTCGATTGCCCGCACGAACAGGGTTCCGGTGATCCGGCCGTCCTCGAGCACGATCTTCTTGTAGACCCGCTTGTCCTCGTCGAGCAGGCTGACCACTTCCTGGCCGTCTTTTTCCCGCACGTAGCCGTAGCTGACCATCTGGAGGCGGCCGAACTGCAGGGCGTTGAGCGGGATTCCGCCGCGGTACTCGGCCTCCATGCCCGCCATGTTGTAGCCGGCGGTCAGTCCCTGTTCCGACGCCACCGGGATCGTCGCCAGCACCATCCGCGAGCCGCTGATCAGTTCCAGGCCCTGGGCGCAATCGCCCGCGGCGTAGACGTCTTCGAGATTCGTCTGCAGGTGCTCGTCGACCACGATGCCGCGGTCGATCACCAGGCCGCTGTCGCGCAGCCATCCGACGTTGGGCCGGACGCCCACCGCGATGACGAAGAGCTCCGCCTCGATCTCCTCGCCGCTGCGGAGCTTGACCGCCCGCAGGACGCCGTTTTCGCCGAGCAGGGCGGTCACGCTGTTGCCCGTGCGGAATTGCACGCCTTCCTCCTGCATCTCGGTCTGGAGCATCTCGGCGGCCAGGTCGTCGGTCGCCAGCGGCAGGACCTGGTTGGCCAGCTCGACCACCGTCACCTGCTTGCCGAGGTGGGCGAACGCCTCAGCCGCCTGCATGCCGATCAGCCCGGCGCCGAGGACCACCACGCGACGGGCCTCCTGGGCTCGGCGGGACAGTCCCGCGGCGTCCGCCATCCTCGTGAACCCGAAGACGCAGTCCTTGAACGCATCCAATCCCTCGATCCCAGGCGGAACGAACGGCGAGCCGCCGACGGCCAGCAGCAGCTTGTTGTAGACCATCTTCTCGCCGTCGACCACGATCTCGTGGCTCTCGGGCAGCAGCTTTTCGGCCCGCTGGCCGGAGAGGGCCGTCACGTCGAGCCGCGAGTGGAACGCCCGGTCGCGGAGGAACATCTTTGACTCGTCGACCACGCCGGCCAGGTACTCGTGGATCATCGCGCGGCTGTAGAGCCGCTCGGGCTCGTCGCCGATGAGCACGATCTCGCCCTGGCGGTCGATGCTGCGGATGGCTTCGATCGCGAAGGTTCCCGCGAAAGAGTTGCCGACAATCACGTATCGCATGGTCCGTTCTCCGTCTTGGGGCGGCGCTATCGCTCTTCGTACACCAGGGCCCTGGTGGGGCAGACCCGCACGCAGGCCGGTTCGTTGCGGTCGGGGCACAGGTCGCAGTGGTGGTTGATCCCGTTGTTCTCGACCTGCGGCACGTTTTGCCGGTCCACGTTCCGCGTGATCACGCCATACGGGCACGCCATGATGCACATCCAGCAGCCGACACATTTTTCCTCGTCGACGCACACCCGGCCGGTCGCGTCCTTGTAGAGCGAACCGTTCTTGCACGCGAGCACGCACGAAGGGACTTCGCAGTGTCGGCACATCGTCGAGATCACCCGGTAGCCGTCCTGGAGGACGCGGCAGCGCGACTTGGGGGCGGGCCGGCCCGCGTCCCTGGCCTCGGCTGGGTCCGGATACGGCGCCGACTCCCGCCAGTTGAACCGCTGGCCCTCGACGTGGTAGGCGCTGACCGGGTTTTTGGTCCGCGAATGCTCCGTCGTGCAGGCCACCTCGCACAGATGGCAGTTGATGCACCGTTCGGTAATGGCGTAAACCACCTTCATCGTCTATGCCTCCCCGGCGTGCTTGATGCCGAGTATCCGGGCCTCCTCATCGGTCATGCCCACCGCGCGCAGTTTGAGGCGGTTGCCGCGCAGCGACTCGAGCGAGTTGAGGCCCATCAGTCCGAGCATTTCCTTGATTTCGTGGGACCATGCGTGCAGGAGGTTCATGACCCGCTCGGCTGCCACGTCGGCGGGCAGCCTCGGCAGCAGGTCGGCCCGGTTGGTCGTGATTCCCCAGGAGCACTTTCCGCGATGGCACTGCTGGCAGAGCGTACAGCCGACGGACAGGAGCACCGCGGTGCCGATGTAGACGGCGTCGGCGCCCAGGGCGATCGCCTTGACGATGTCGGCTGAGCTTCGGAACCCGCCCGCGCCGATGATCGACGCGCAGTGGCGGATGCCTTCGTCGCGGAGTCGCTGATCGACGGCGGCGAGGGCGACCTCGACGGGGATTCCCACGTGGTCGCGGATGATGGCCGGGGCGGCGCCGGTGCCGCCGCGGAATCCGTCGACGACCACGATGTCGGCGCCGGCCCGGACGATTCCGCTGGCGATCGCCGCGACGTTGTGGACGGCGGCGATCTTTACCGAGACGGGGATGGTGTATTCGGTGGCTTCCTTGATCGCGTAGATCAGCAGCCGCAGGTCCTCGATGCTGTAGATGTCGTGCTGCGGGGCCGGGCTGATGGCGTCGGAGCCTTCGGGGATCATGCGGGTGCGCGAGATTTCGGCGGTGACTTTTTCGCCCGGCAGGTGGCCGCCGATGCCCGGCTTGGCCCCCTGGCCGATCTTAATTTCGGCGGCGGCGGCGGACCGCAGGTATTCGGCTGAGACGCCGAAACGTCCGGAGGCCACCTGCACGATCGCCCGCTTGCTGTATTGATGGAAATTGGGGTGAAGTCCGCCTTCACCCGTGTTGAAGTACGTTCCCAACTTGCCGGCTGCGATGGCCAGCCCATGTTGGAGGTTGTAGCTGATCGAGCCGAAGCTCATGGGGGCGAAGATGATCGGCAGGTCGCAGGCGATGTTGGGATACTCCTTGGCCTGGCCGTTGCCGCCCTTGGCTGGGTCGTAGCGTTCGGGCTTGCGGCCGATGAAGGTCCGCAGCTCCATCGGCTCGCGGAGCGGGTCGATGGACGGGTTGGTCACCTGCGAGGCGTCGATCACCATGCGATCGAAATAGGTGTTGTAGTACTGGTCGTTGCCCGAGCCGGTCAGCAGGACGCCGCCGGTGTCGGCTTGCTTATAGATGCCTCGGATGTGCTTTTCCTTCCAGTGCTCGTTGGCGCGGAAGCCGCTGCCGAACTGGCGGATCTGGATGCAGTTGGTGGGGCACATGGCCTCGCACCGCCGGCACATCACGCAGTTCTGATGGCGGTTGGTGACCTCGTTGGTCTGGGCGTCGTAAAACGTTGCCTCATAAGGACATTGGCGCACACACACCAGGCACCGGATGCAGCGGCTGGCGTCCCGCTCCACGAGGTATTGCGGCATACTGGCGAACACCTGATCGGACCGGAGGCTCTGGATCCCCAGATCCTGGCGATCCGCATCCCGGTCCGCGGGCGGCGCCGCGGTAGTATTACACTGCCTTATCATCGTGACCCACACCTCAATTTTGGCTAACTATTCATCGGCCATCTAAGTCTACTGGGCCACTCAATATTAGTCAAACGCAATGTATGAATACATAAAATAAGAGCAGCTAATTGATATGGCGGCGACGGCGGGCGATCGGCGGGGGACTTCGCGTAAGTAGTTGTTGCCCATGGTCTTGTGGTTGCGGTGGTTTTAGTGGGGTTTTCGCTTGTGGCCCGCCGCGGACTGGAGGTAGACTTTTTCTCTAATCATTTGGAATCTTCAGGAGCAGCAGAATGGGTAGGTATGACTCGGTGGAACTTGTCGGTTCGGCCCGCGATGAGGCCCTGGCCGGTTGCCGGGCCTGCATGGACGGCTGGCATATCAGGATGCCCGATGTAACGCCGCTGGTGCTTCACTTCGGGATCGGCGAGTTTGCGAAGATCGGGTTGATCGAGTATTGGATCGCCAACGAAACGGAACGAGGGTACTGTGGCAAGTTTCTGTTTCTTTTTGAGGGGCAGCGTTGTCCGTGCCACAAGCACGCGATGAAGCACGAGACGTTCTACGTTCTCAAGGGGCGGATCGAGATGCGTGTCGAGGATGAGCCGACGATCATGGGGCCGGGCGACCTGCTGGTCATGCCGCCGGGGAAGCGGCACACGTTTATCGCGTTGGAACCGGCTTTGATCATCGAGGCGTCGCAGCCGAGCATCCTTCGGGACAACTTTTTTGACGACCGTCGGATCGGCGAGGAGGGTGTGATCTGAGCGATCCCGGTGACGAGAGGCGGCCTGAAGGCGAACCGATCGTTCGGCGGCTGACGATGGACGATCTGCCGGCGCTGCTGCGGTTTTACCGAAGCCTGAGTCCGCTGGTGGTTCGGGCGTATCGGCCGTACGGGTATGACGTGACCGAGGCGGCGTTGCGCGATGGGCCGTTCAAGCGGTTGGCTGAGGGTGACGAATACGCGTTTGTGATCGCCGATGCGGTGGGCGAGATCTTCGGCCACGCCTTTCTTTCGAGGGTGCGGTCGCAGGAGGCCCATTTCGGCATCGGGGTCCATCAGTCGCTTCTGGGCAGAGGATGGGGGAGGCGTCTGATGGGTGCGCTGATGGAGGGGTCGGAGCGGGACCTGGCGCTTCGGAGTATCGACCTGCGGGTGCTCAAGGACAACGGCGCGGCGAATCGCCTTTACGAGTCGTTCGGTTTTGAGAGGACGGGCGAGTTGACCGATGCCGCGGACGGGCTTGAGTATTACCTGATGGTCAAGCGTTGCGCAGCGACCTGAGAGGCTGGGGCTTTCAAGGCGGCTGCGGCTGGAAAGCGAGCGGAGCATGCGTATTACCGTCGAGCGTACGAGCTGCAATTTCGAGCGAGAGGCCCTGATCCGGCCGTTTGGGTTCAAGGGCGGGTATATGGGCGAGATGTGGCAGACGGCGGCGCGGCTGACGGGGGCGTCGGGTGAGTTCGGGTTGGGGATTTGCACGCAGAACGTGTTGTGGTCGGATCCGCGGGTGTTCGCGTCGCATTCGGAGAGCGCGGGCAACGTGCTGATGTTCGCGGTGCTGGATTGGGCGCTGAAGCGCGTCGAGGGGCAGTCGTTCGAGACTCCGATCGAGCTGCTGGAGCGGCTGTTGCCGGAGGCGTACGCGTACGCCAAAGGGGTTTGCCGGCGTGACGATCTGAAGCTGACGTTTGTGCTGAATGCGCTGGTCGGGTTCGACAATGCGGCGTGGATGTTGTATTGCCGGGAGAAGGGGTACAAAGGCTTCGATGAGATGATCGGGGCGGAGTATCGGGCGGTGTTGCCGGAGCGGCACGGGCGGGTGGCCTGCATTCCGCTGATCGCGTACGGCATTCCGATCGAGCAGGTGCGGCAGTTGGCGCGGGATGGGTACTTCTTTTTGAAGATCAAGATCGGCAGCGATCCGGAGAAGGATGGGAGCTTCGAGAAGATGCTGGAGTGGGATTGCGGGCGGTTGTCGGCGATCCACGAGGCGGTAGGGGGGATCGAGACGGCGTACACCGACAGCGGGCGGATTGCGTATTACCTGGACGCGAACGGGCGGTACGACAGCAAGGATCGATTGCGGCGGCTGTTGGACCACGCGAAGAGGATCGGGGCGTTCGAGCGGGTGGTGCTGGTGGAGGAGCCGTTCGCGGAGGAGTACAAGGTCGATGTGTCGGATCTGGGGGTGATGGTGGCGGCGGATGAGAGCGCGCACAGCGACGAGCATGCGCGGGAGCGGATCGCGTTGGGGTATGGGGCGATCGCGCTCAAGCCGACCGCCAAGACGATGAGTATGAGTCTGAAGACGGCGAAGGCGGCGCGGTCGGCTGGGGTGCCGTGTTTTTGTGCCGATCTGACCGTCTCGCCGATATTGGTGGACTGGAACAAGAATGTGGCGTCGCGGCTGCCGGCGCTGCCGGGGCTGAAGATCGGGGCGTTCGAGACGAACGGCGATCAGAACTACCGGCGCTGGGATGAGCTGATGAGCTTTCATCCGTGCGCGGCTGCTCAGTGGACGCGGCCGCAGCGTGGGGTATTTCATCTGGATGGGGATTTCTATGCCCGGTCGGGCGGCATTCTGGAGGCGTCGGAGCATTATGGGGAGTTGGCCCGGTAGGGGGTCGGGTAGCCAGGGGGTAGGCGAATCAGGTGGATCAGGGGAGGGGCCGGTTTCTCGTGGATTGTGTGGTATTCGGTGGAGCAGCTCGTGACGAGCAGAGGCAGGTACATTTTTGGGGTTGCCGGTCCGAGGTTCGTGGTTTCGATTTTGTTGGGGGCTGGGTTTTATTTGGGGTGGATGGGTTTGTTTCTGGTTTCGAGGTCGTTTCACACTCCGCTGTTGCGCGGGTTGCTGTGGATTATCGCGCCGGTGGTGACGGCGTTTGGGTTTTATGTGGGCGCGGTGTTGTTTGCGCGGTTGGGCGGGAGTGGGCGGCTGCGGGTTAGGCGGGTTTATCTTTATCCGTTGGTGGGATGTTCTGTGGGGGCGGCGGTGGTTTTTCCGTTTGGGGCGATGCTGATCGTGTTTGGGATGTGTCTCGGTGGGTCGTTGGGGATGTTGGTTTTTGAGATTGTTGGGTTTCGCGGGTTCGCGGCGGGGCGGGAGGAATGAGGCGCGGAGTCCGCCGGGGCGGCGGACCCACACGCGTTGCTATGGTCGGCGATGGTTTTCAGGAGGCGGCCCGTTAGTGCATTTCGACGGCGACGGTGC
>Ga0123328_1001619_pt1 | contig 21560 bp, 15 predicted proteins | sample BioC12SIPDNA_2_FD_89702 | JGI IMG/M metagenome (GOLD analysis project Ga0123328, IMG submission 89702) | Anaerobic biogas reactor microbial communites from Washington, USA - Biogas_R1_A C12 SIP DNA | ecosystem: Engineered > Bioreactor > Anaerobic > Unclassified | place: Washington, USA...
TGGTTGTCACATTGCTGGTGGTCGTATCACTTCTGACTTTTCCCAGTGTTCTACCCTGGATGATCGCCTTCTGGTTGGGTTGGCACACAGTGAGGATCGCACGCGATCAGCCCGGCTGGGCACCGTTGGTGGCGTGTGTGGCCATTCTGTCGGCGAAACGGGTCTACTGGCCACCGTTCCTGATCGCCTTTGCCGTCTTGGCCCTGGTTGTCATGTAGCAAAGTCGCTCGCCCGCATGTACGGCGGCGGCATCCGGCGCTGAAGTCAGGAAGGAATCCCAGCCGGGAACAGGTACGAGACCGCCTGCCGCCTCACTCGTCCTGGTCCTTCAGCTTGTCGTGGAACAGCTGGTTGAACTTCTTGAGTTTCGGGCTGATGTACTGGCGGCAGTACGGCTGCTGGCGGTTGAGGGAGAAGTAGTCCTGGTGGTAATCCTCAGCCGCGTAGAAGCTGGTCAGGGGGGTGATCTCGGTAACGATCGGACTTGGGAAAGTCCGGAAATCGTCCAGTTGCTGCTTGTACGCCTCGGCCACCTGTTTCTGTTGTGCGTTGTGGTAGAACACGACGGAACGATATTGGGTGCCGAAGTCGGGTCCCTGTTGATTGAGTGTCGTGGGGTCGTGGGTCTTCCAGAAAATCTCGAGCAGGTCAGCGTAGCTGATTGTGGCCGGGTCAAAGGCGACCTGAACCACTTCCGCGTGTCCGGTCTGACCGCTGCTCACCTGCCGATACGTCGGGTGCTCGGTGGTGCCACCCGCGTAACCTGAGACGACCTTGGTGACCCCCTTGACCCGTTCGAACATGGCCTCCGTGCACCAGAAACAACCGGCTCCGAACGTGGCCAGTTCCAGCTTCTCGGGCTGGGTCGGTTCGTCAACGTCGCGGGACGGCTGGCGCTGGCGGGGCGCGTCGTCCGCCGGCGCCGCAGCGCCCGGCAGGCAGAGGTATACGGTAGCGAGCAACGACATGTGCATCAGGTGGTGGAACAGTACAGGCATCATGACCCAGTCTCCGGTCTGTGGCAGTTGCCGCGGAGCAACGGCTCCCTACGTTATTTCTAACCGGAGACGGCAAGTTGGCAAGCAGTAATGCCCTGCAGTAAGATGCTATAGTTAAAAGCCGATCGCCCGTTTCCAGCAGCAAGTGCGAGGGTATCACGATGAGCCAAGCAAAGAACCGGCCGGAGCCGTCAACCGCGCGCCAGGGAACCCCTCTCTGGTTGATGCCGCTGAAGATTCTTGCCTGGCCTTTTGTGGCGGTATGCCGTTTCTTCTACGACCACTGGATTTCGTATCTCATCGGTCGCGTGCTGCGGGACGAGGACCGCGTGTACAGCATCAAGTTCATCTGGTACGGGGACTCGGTGTATCTGCACCCTATGGTGTGGGGCAGTCTGGTGCTGTTTTTTGTCACGAAGAGCGCGGTGTTCACGCCGGGATGGCCCCTGTTCGTATGGTTCGTCCTGCTGGCCACCTGTTTTCTGACAGTCATCTACAACTTCGACATCATCAAAGCGGCGGTGCTGCTGGTGTGCGTCGTGGCGGCGTTCAGTCTGGGGTACATTGCCAACGTCCAGTGGGAGTGGAATCCGCTGCGAGGGCTGGCACAGCACATCGAGCGTCTGGAACCGACGGTCACCCCCGGTTTCTATGTCGTCGTGGCGTACGTGTTTGCGGCCCTGTTCTGTGTCGAGGTCCTGTGGGCGTGGCTGTTCAACCGGTTCGAGATTGACGAGTCGTACGTCTACGAGCACCGCTTCATGAAGAGCACGTCGCGTGAACCGATCTTTGCGCGAGGATTGACCCGCGAAACCAAGGACTTGCTGGAGCTGCTGATTCTGGGGGCGGCCGACATCAAGCACCGCACGCGAACCGGCCAGAAGACGTTCAAGAACGTACCAGCCGCTTCGCTCGGCCTCGGCCGAGCTCTCGATTCGCTGCTGGATTTCCGGCGGCCCGGGGAGATCGAGCTGGAACGGCGGATGCGGGGAGACACGTCGGTCTCCGAGATCGAGAAGGCACCGCTGGACAACATCGACAAATCGGAAGACCGTACCACCGACCTGTGACCGCGATGCCAGAGACCCTCCGTGGAACCGTGGAGCGGGTGACGTTCTTCAACCCGGACAACGGGTTTGCCGTGCTCAAGGTCAACGTGGCGGGCCGCCGTGAACTGGCCACCGTCGTGGGCACGATCAGCCTGGTCACCGCGGGCGAATATGTGGAGGCGTCCGGCCAGTGGACGGTGGATCGGGACTATGGCCCCCAGTTCCAGGCCAGCGAGCTGCAGGCGACGCATCCGTCGTCGGCAGAGGGCATCGAGCGGTATCTCAGTTCGGGGGCTGTACGCGGCATCGGTCCCCACCTGGCCGCCAAGATCGTCGCGATCTACAAGGACCGGGCGCTGGAGATCATTGACCGCAGCCCCGATATGCTGCTGCACATTCGCGGTATCGGGAAGCAGCGGCTGGCACGCATTCGTGACAGTTGGCAGCAGCAGAAGGAAGTCCGGCAGATCATGCTGTTCCTGCACGAGCTGGGCATCGGCTCGGGAAGGCGCGCGGTCCGCATCTACAAGACCTACGGCCGGGACGCCATCGCGACGATCCGCGCCAACCCCTACCAGCTGGCTGACGACGTCCGCGGCATCGGATTCAAGACGGCCGATCAGCTGGCCAGCCGTCTGGGTATCGACCCCCACTCCCCGGAACGCGCCCGCGCGGCGGTGCGGTACGCCCTGCAGCAACTGAGCCAGGAAGGGCATTGCGGATTTCCGGAACCGGGGGTCCTCGACAAGACGCAGCAACTGGTCGGCATCGACCTGGCGCTGCTGCAGGACGCGGCCGAGTCGGAACTGGCGGCCGGCCACCTGGTCCGCTAGGCGGTGCTGGACGGGAACTGGTTGTACCTGGCCGCGTTGCACCGGGCCGAGACCGGCCTGGCACAGCATATACACCGGCTGCTGCGCAACGCCGTGCACCCGCTGCCCCAAATCAACCTGGGAGCAGCGCTCGACTGGGTCCAGCAGCGGCTGGACATCGAGCTGGCCGCTGGCCAGCGCGAGGCGGTGCAGCTGGCGTGCCGCCAGAGTGTGGTGGTGATCACAGGCGGTCCGGGTGTCGGCAAGACAACTCTGGTCCGGAGTATCCTCGAGATCTTCACCGCCAAGAAGCTGCAGTGCGTGCTCGCTGCGCCGACCGGGCGGGCCGCCAAACGACTGGCCGAGACCACCGGACGCACTGCCACGACCATCCATCGCCTGCTCGAATTCGATCCGGTCACGGGGGACTTCAAACGCAACCAGCAACAGCCGCTCAAGGGCGACTTGTTCGTACTCGATGAGGTCTCGATGGTCGATGTGTTCCTGGCGTACCAGTTCCTGCGCGCCGTGCCGGACGGCGCGTGCCTGGTACTGGTCGGCGACGTCGACCAGCTGCCTTCGGTGGGTCCAGGCCGGGTGCTGGCCGACCTGATCGCATCCCGCGTGCTCCCCGTCGCGCGGCTGACCGAGGTGTTCCGCCAGGCGGCTCAAAGCCGGATTGTCACCTCGGCCTACAGCATCAATGCGGGGCGGCTGCCCGATCTGACCCGCTCACCGGACCTCACGGATTTCTACTTTCATGCCGCGGAAGAACCGGAAGCGATTCAGCGCACGATCGTCCGCCTGGTCCGCGAACGGATTCCCGACCGGTTTGGGCTGAACCCGCTCACCGACATCCAGGTGCTGGTCCCCATGAACCGTTCGATGCTCGGCGCGCGCCATCTCAATCAGGTGCTGCAGGACGCGCTCAACCCGCCCGATGACAAGCCGGAGGTACAGCGGTACGGCTGGACGTTCCGGCAGGGGGACCGTGTGATCCAGACCGAGAACAACTACCACCGGAATGTGTTCAACGGCGACCTGGGGATCGTGACGAAGATCAACCGCATTGACCAGGAGCTGACGGTCGATTTCGATGGCACCTGCGTGTGTTACGATTTCGCCGATCTGGTCGAGCTGGCTCTGGCGTATGTCTTGTCGATCCACAAGAGCCAGGGTTCCGAGTATCCGTGCGTCATCATCCCTCTGCACACGCAGCACTACATGATGTTGCAGCGCAACCTGCTTTACACAGCGGTGACGCGTGGCAAGCGGCTGGTGATCCTGGTGGGCTCCCAGCGCGCTCTGCGCATAGCCGTGTCCCGCCAGGACATGCAAAAGCGTTACACGCTCCTGGAACAGCGTCTCCGACAGGCATGAGGGGCGGGCCGATCCGCCGGCCGGGCAGGGGGCCGGAGAGGAGGGAGCGTCAGCTACTGCGTGCGCTGGATCACCTGGCCCACGGCGCGCGGACCGGGGAAGCAGGCCAGCAGATAGGTGTTGCGGCCGTCGGCGATGTCGACGGAGATGGACGGGCCCGCGACCGACACGCGGCTGGTGAGCAGTGGCAGGAGCTGGACGTCGTGACGTCCGGCGGGCAGTTCCACGCGGACGACCTGGATCTCGCGCGGCAGCAGTCCCCAGCAGCGTGTGTCGGCCGCCTCGGTCGCTTCCCACGCCACGCCCACTGCGCTCAGCGCCAGATCGGCCCAGGGTTCGCTGGCTTCGACGACGTTCTTGGTGGCGTAGATGGCCGCCTTCTTGACTGCGCGGCGCACCACGGCGCGCGCGACCGCCTTGGGTAATTCAATCTCCTCCTGGCGCAGAGCCAGTTCCGCGACGTCACAGATCGTCTCGGTGCGGCCCCGCGTCTGGTTGTCGACGACCACGGTGAGAGCGTCGACCTCGCGCGGCGGCACGAAGACACGGGGGACCTTGATCGGCGCCAACGTGGGAGTCACATCATAGCGGCTGGTGGCCGACAGGATGCGATCGGCGATCAGCAGCGCTGCGGTGCTGGGGATCTCCAGCGTTTCCTGCTTGCTCGGCCCGCGGTTGACCAGTGCGAAGACGTACAGCACGCCGTGTCCTGGCCGGCTGTGCACGCCACTTTGCGCCCGGGCCAGGTCCTCAGCTCCGGCCTGGAAGCCGGGTTGCCAACTGACGACTTGATGATAGGCGCGCGAGGCATCATCGTAGTTGGCGAACGTCGCTTCGCGTATCACGCCGCGCAGGTAAGGGGCAATGGCCAGGGGAGCGTAAGCGACGGCCGCCTGTTCCTTCTCTTCGTCTTCCACCTGCTGCAGTAGCTCGGCCTGCTTGGCATTGATCTGCAGGCTGTACGCCTCCGCGTCCTGCCCGTCGTGTAACAGATTCGCAAGCGCCAGGAACACGCGAGCCAGGACCCGTTCGTAGTTCTCGCCCGCATACGCCAGCCGCTGGTCGTCCGTCAGCATGCTGAGGCCCGATTCCACCGCATCCGCCTGCTCGTACGCATCCAGATTGTCGCGGACCCCACGCAGCGTCTGCTCCGCCTCCGCCGGTCGGCCGTCGAGCAGTTGGACCATCGCCAGGTCCATGGCGGCCGCATCGGCATCACCCGGATGCCGGGCCATGTACGTGGCCAGCTCCTCAGCCGCCGTGTCCAGCCGGTCCTGATAGAACTGCTCATGGGCCGGCCGGATGCGCTGGGCGTAGGTCGAGCACCCGGCTGTGGCGAGGATCCCCAGCAGGCAGAGTCCTGCACATGCCAGTCGTGACGTGAGATTGGCGTGTTCCATGGCCGGTCGTCACATACCACTCAACTCAGACTCTTCAGCGGGTTGTAGTGGAGGAACTTCCCAGCCCGCGTCTTGTGGTATCCCTTGCTGATCTCGGCCGACTGCTTGTCGTAGGCACCGGTCTGCACGTTGATCATCTCGAGCGTCAACAGGTAGTCGCGCTGCTCAGAGGCGTTCCTGACGGTTGTCCCGGACGTGATCGTGGCGTACAGCAGGAAGTGCAGCGGCTGCCCCTGCTGTTCCAGCACACCGGCGAACATCCGCATGTTCTCGGGGATGAGGAGTGCGTCGGGTCGAAGACGAGTCTCGCGCAGCGCCGCGTCCATCATTCGCCGGCTGATCGGCTGAAACACCTGCGACTGAACCAGCAGCGTGTCGATCTGCTGGTAGATCTGATCCTTGAAGTCCCCCAACTCTTCGATACTCTTGTTTTCCACACCCACAAAGCAGATCGAGCGGGGGGCCGGCAGTTCCTCAGCACCCTGATATGTCACCTCCTGGTAGACCACGCAGTTCCGCTCCAGCAGCTTGGCGACCGCCTCTTCCACCAGCGGGTTGAACACCTCGGCACCGGCCGCGTGGCTGCCTACCAGATCAGGTTGGCCCCCCTGAATGACGTGCCCGAACTGATGCCCTCGACACCCGACCAGCAGACCTGTGCAGGTCGCGCCGGCCAGACTGCCCACGAACGAAAGAAAGGTGCGCCGATCCATCGCTAACCCACCATGTGGAATACTCATCACAATTGTTACAGCCCCACCTTCCGACATCGGCAGGCGCAAATGCTGTGAATGAGCAAAACTGGCACGCTTCAGCTCGCGGCTCCGCCGCCCGCCAGCCGCTGCCCCGCAAACTCCACCACCGCCTCCCAGAATCCCGGACGCCGGCTGTCGCCCACCGCGACCGCCACTCATCGTAACCGGCAGACCTGCCGCATCCGCACCAATTTGCCACGCACCGCGCGGCTGAACTGCCCGCCCCAGAGCCGTTATAATGCCAGGCAGTCGTCATCTGGTCGCTGGGGAACGAAGCCGGCAACGGGGAGAATTTCCAGGCGTGTTACCAGTGGGTCAAGCAGCGCGACCCGTCTGCCCTGGACGGGCCATCATCTCAACCACCGTGCGCGTCATGCGCGCGGAACGCAGGCCGACCGATCCGATCGACTCTGGCAGCTGCTGACCCTTACACGAGCGGCAGCGTCACCGGCCGCCCCGTCTGATAGCACTGCTGCGCGGCGAACACCACCTCGTGCGAAATGATGGCGTCGCCGAGATTGCAGTGCGACTCCACGTCACCCAGGATGCACTCGACGAAATGATCGATCTCCGCCTGAAACGGGTGGTGCGTCACATCGCTCGAATCCGGCAGGATGACGGGCAACGTCACCCAGTCGGTCTGACCTGGGAACTTATGTGACCAGACACGGTTATCGAAGACCGATCCGCGATCGCCGAAGATGCGGAGCGGGAACCGGTAGGGCATGATGCAGTCGGCGTTGACCGACACCTTGCCCATCGCCCCGTTTGCGAACTTGACGAGGACGACTTCCAGCCCCTCGTATTCCATGGGTGGAGCGTTCTCGATCCAGGTGTTGGACAGCGGATTGTACTCGCGCATCAGCCCTTTCCGGTAACCTCCCCGTATCGCAAATACTTCGACCGGCTGCGCGGCCTCGTATTCGCCCGGTGCGGCAAACCAGCGCAGCGCGTCGACAGCATGGCAACCGCCGACCAGCAACGCGCTGACTCCCTGCTCCCGAGTGCGGGCCGCGTTCCAGCCCGACCACCAGCTGCCGTTATGGCTCAGGTAATCCGCTTCCACGTAATAGGGCTGTCCCAGCGCGCCGTCACGCATCAGCGCTTTGATCATCTGGAACAGCGGATTCCAGCGCAGCACGAAGCTGACCACGGTCTTGACGCCGGCAGCACGCACCGCGTCGCGCATCGTGCGCAGTTCGTCGAGCGAGATGCCGACCGGTTTTTCAATGACCAGGTGCTTGCCCGCCCGGGCCGCTGCGACGACGTGCGCACAGTGCAGATGCTGCGGCGTGCAGACAGCCACCACGTCGATCCCCGTTTGCTCCAGCGCCCGGTCCAGATCGTCGTACAGTCCCACGTCACGCAGACCGGACTCGGCAGCACGGTGGCGTGCTTCCTCCACCGTCTTGCTGCAGATCGCGGCGACGTGCGTGTGGGGATTCCGCTGCAACGCCGCAATGTGCTGGGTCGAGACCCAGCCAGCACCATGTACCAGAACACCCAGAGCTTTGGTCATCATGTATCCTCCTCAAGGATCGGTAGGGGACTGTACCAGACGATGCGTCTGCTGGAGACCGCGTTCACCAGGCAGTCTGTCGAGCGGCCAGCAGCAGAGCGTCCACATTCTCCGGCGGAGTCTCGATCGCCAGCGTACAGCCGGAACTGAGTACAAAACGCGCGTGGCCACAGTCGCGCATGGTCTGCACCAACTGCTGAGCCGCTGCCCGCACCACCGCTGCACTGCCCCGCGCCAACACTCCCACAGGGTCCAGATTCCCCCAGATGGTGATCGCCGGCCCGAGGCTCCTGCACGCCTGCCGCATGTCCACCTGCTGGTCCAGCTCCAGGATCTCCGCGCCGGAGGTGGCCATGTCGGCCAGAATCGGCGTGGCATTCCCACAGATGTGCAGCGAAATCGGCGTCGCCGTGTGCCGCCGAATGCCTTCTATCACGCGCTGCTCCGCCGGCAACGCCACCTGCCGGTAGAGCTGCGGTCCCATCAGGCCGGCCGGCGAGTCGCCACCACTCAACATATCGGCCCCCGCCCCCGCCAGCGCCACCGCGTACGCCTGCGTGTATTCACTGCAACGCTCCATCAGCGCTGCCACCAGCGATCGATCATCCAGCAGCGACGTCATCACCGGCTGCATGCCCATCAGCGCGCACGCCAGCGAAAACGGATACTGATCAATACACGCCACCACAAAGGCCCGCTGCCCCAGCGCATCAACTACCCGCTGCACGGCCTCAATCATCAAGGGCCAACGCCCCTGGCTGCGAGGGTCCGGTGGCGGAATCCGGTCAACGTCCGCCCGCGTCCGTACCAGCGGCACACCGGCTCCACCCAGCGGCTGATTATCGCCCGCAAACTCCACCCGCGCGCCCATCGCCTCGGCCGTGACCCATGTGTCCGCTGATACCCAGACCGCGTCCGGCTGAAACCGCTCGTAGTAACGCACAATGCACTCCGCCATCGTGCGCGCATCGGTTGTGTACTGCCGCAGTGTCACGCCGCTCAGGTGCGCACAGTAATGGACCGCAAGTGGCCCGGTGGCAAGGCGAGGCGCAGGCTCGCCCGCTAGCGCCCGCTGTACGATCTGTCGCGAATTGAAGTTCATGGCAGGTCCGTGCTGCCGCAACTAACGTCGCAGCGCAAATCCGCTCGGCACTTCCCCAGTCCACACACACCGCACGTGGACAACAGGCTGCAATTATTCCACATTCACAACCCGCCTGCACCAATACGTCGTACACGTCGCACCGACACCCGTCACCCCCACATGCGGGGGCAGCATGGGTGGTGACAGGCCAGCGCATCGACTAGCCTGGAATCACATCCTACCCACGACGATTTCCGACCTTTGCACGAGTCAAGCCACATGATGAGACGATTTCGCGAGCGGCCTCTCAAGTTCTGGACGATCCTTCTGGCTGGATTAACTGTGGGCCAAACTGTGTTGGCCGACGATCAGCCGCAGTGGGGGCAGCAGTTCTCGCGCAACATGGTGTCGCCAGAAACGGGCCTGCCGGACGACTGCGATCCGGAGACGGGACGGAACATCAGGTGGACCGTGCCGCTGGGCAGCCAGGCCTTTGCTTCACCCATCATTGCGCAGGGGCGTGTGCTGATCGGGACCAACAACGGCGCGCCACAGGATCCGCGTCATGAAGGCGATCGCGGCGTATTGTTGTGCCTGAACGCCACCGACGGCAGTCTGCTGTGGCAGCTGGTGGTCCCGCGGCTGCTGGGTGAGGATGGTTATCTGGACCAGCCCAATATCGGCTTCTGTTCGCCACCAACCGTGGAAGGGAATCGCATGTACGTCGTGACGAACCGATCCGAAGTCGTATGCCTGGACTTGCACGGGCAGTCCGATGGCAACGACGGCCCGTACCTGGACGAAGGCCAGCACATGGTTCAACCGGGCGAGCCGCCACTGGAAGTCACCGTCCGAGACGCGGACATCATCTGGATCTACGATCTGATTGGCAATGCGGGAATTCACCCGCACGATTCGCCGCACAGTTCCATCCTGATTGATGGCCGGTACCTGTATCTGAACACCGGCAACGGCGTGGATCACCGGGATCCGTCGCGCACGTTCATCCCCCAACCGGAAGCGCCCAGCCTGATCGTTCTGGACAAGGAGACGGGGGAGCTGGTGGCACAGGATGACGAGCGGATCGGCCCCAACGTGTTTCACTGCACGTGGTCATCCCCGGCGTTGGGTGAGGTAGACGGCAGGCGGCTTATCTTCTTCTGCGGTGGCGACGGTGTGGTGTATGCATTTGAAGCGCTGCCGCAGGACGGCGACCTGCCGCCGGCCCACAAGCTCCGGCGCGTCTGGCGTTACGACTGCGATCCGGCAGCCCCGAAAGAGGACATTCACAGTTACTATCACAACCGCAAAGAGAGTCCCAGCAACATCATGGGAGCGCCGGTGTTCTACAAGAACCGGGTGTACGTGACCGGCGGCGGGGATTTCTGGTGGGGCAAGACGACGGCTTGGGTGCACTGCATCGACGCGGCGCAGACTGGGGATATCACGCATACCGGCCGCGTCTGGTCCCAGACCCTGCTGCAGCACTCGTGCACCACACCGGCGATCTGGAACGACCTGGTGTTTGTCGGGGATCTCGGACGCCGCGTCTACTGCTTCGATGCACAGACCGGCGAAGAGTACTGGTCCCACGCGATGAAGGGGAACGTCTGGTCGTCGATCCTGGCTGCTGACGGCAAGGTCTATGTAGGATCCTACGGCCGCGACCTGTGCGTGTTCGAAGCTGGACGCGACAAGAACCTGTTGGGTACGACCCGCTTCGATAGTCCCATTTCGACAACGCCCACCGCCGCCAACGGTGTGCTGTATGTCAACACGTTGACGACACTCTACGCCATAAGCCGAGAGGACAAGCCATGACCGCCTTGCGCGACAGCCGATTCCGTACTGATGGCTCCAGACGTGCCACATTGGGAATGTTGTGCCTGCTGGTGTGCTGGATTCCAGGCGGGCAGCTGGTGGCTGCCGACCGCACGGAGGTCCTGGAGAATTCCGCGATCCGCGTGGCGTTCGACGCCGAGCACGGCGGGCTCGTGGCACTCGTTGACAAACAGGCCGGACACGAGCACTTGGCGCCCGGCACAGCGGGCGAGTTGTGGACACTATCGTTAGCCGATGGCACAGTCATCATGCCATCGCAGGCAACGGCCGTTTCGTGCGACCCATCCGCATCGGGCGCGCAGCTGACGATCCAGTGGAGTGACTTCGCCCAGATCCCGGCGCCCCACCTGACCGTGACTGCCCACATCGCGCTTGATCCGGCTGAGAAGGCCAGCCAATGGCGGATCGAGCTGGCGGGACTGAGTGGCCTGGTTGTGCGATCGCTCAAGTACCCAAGACTCACGGGGATCGCGCCGCAGGACGAGGAAGTGCTGGCCGTACCGGTGTGGATGGGGGAGCAGACGCGGCAGGCGCGGCCGCTGTTGAATCCGGCCGGGAAACCTGGTAGACGCTTCGAGTGGTCGTATCCGGGTCTGCTGTCGTTGCAGTGCCTCGCGCTCTATCGCCAGCAGGGTCCCGGGTTGATGATGGCCACGGACGACACGGCGGCGCTGCGCAAGCACTTCGCCGTGTTCGGAGATGGTGCCGGTGGTCTGGGTGTGGAGGTGGAGCATGTGCCGCCCGACGCCGGGGGTTTCGATTCGTTTGCGCCCCCCTATGCGGTCTGCGTGCGGCTGTTTCAGGGGGACTGGTACACGGCGGCGGAACACTACCGGACCTGGGCGCGGGAGCAGTCGTGGGTGCACCAGAGCCGCCTGCGGCGCGGGCTGACGCCGGCCTGGGTGCTGGATACAGGCCTGTGGGTCTGGAACCGGGGGCGTTCGCCCGGCGTGCTCCCCCCCGCGGCGACGCTGCAGGACGCCGCAGGCGTCCCCGTCTCGGTGTTCTGGCACTGGTGGCACGGTTGCCCCTACGACGCCGGGTTCCCGGAGTACCTGCCACCGCGTGAAGGCACCGACCCATTTCGCGAGGCCGTACGCACGGCGCACGAGCGCGGCCTGCACAGTATCGTCTACATGAACCAGCGGCTGTGGGGGATGACAGCGCGCAGCTGGACGGAGGAGGGCGCCGAACGATTCGCCGTCAAGAACCCGAATGGCCAGGTCACCCCCGAAGTCTACAACACGTTCATGAAAGTACCCTGCGCATCGATGTGCATGGGAACCGAGTTCTGGCGCGGCAAGTACGCGGGCCTGGCAACCGAAGCGGTGTGCGATCTCGGTGTCGACGGCATCTACATGGATCAGGCCTGCCAGAGCCTTGCCTGCTACGACGCGACACACGGCCACCCGTTGGGTGGCGGTGCCTGGTGGATGCAGGGTTTCCAGTCCCTGGCGGCTGATATCCGGCACCGCTGCGAAAGCACCCGGCAGGTGGCACTCGCGGGCGAGGGGTGTGGCGAGGCGTGGCTGCCACATCTGGACCTGATGCTCAGCCTGCAAGTGAGCATGGAGCGGTATGCAGCGCCCGGCCTGTGGGATCCGATTCCCATGTTCCAAGCCGTCTATCACGACTGCGCCATGCTCTACGGCAACTACTCGTCATTGACGCGTCCCCCCTACGACGACCTGTGGCCGGCCGAGCATGCTCCGGACAAGCCACTGCAACTGCTGGACGAGAAGTTCGCGCAGCAGTTCCGCCTGGAGCAGGGAAGGGCCTTTGTCTGGGGCCAGCAGCCGACGCTGGCCAACTTCCTGCCGGAGCAATTGGAGTCGCGCCGCGCGGAACTGGATTTCCTGATCCGGATTGCCAGACTGCGCCGCAACGCCGCCAAGTACCTGCGGGACGGCGTGTTCCTGCGGCCACCCGAGACCGGCACTGGTGAAGTCACGATTCCCATGTCGCGACTGAGCATCTACGCGGGGCAGCACGACGCGGTGCAGGAGTATACCAAGAAGGTACCCGCCGTCCTGGCCGCCGCGTGGCAGGCCGCGGACGGTGCGGTCGCCATCGCATTGGCCAATCTCACCAACGAATCCATGCCCGTCAAAATAGCCCTCGCCAGCCCTGCCTGGCCGCTGCCGGAACAGGGTCTCATCCGGCAGATTGAAGAACAGGCATCGGTCGCGGTGGGCACGTTCGACCAGGGTGCCGCGGCGCTGACCGTGACCCTCGATCCGACCGATGTGCGCGTGTACGAGTTCGTCCCCCAGTAAGCGGACGCCCGGCAGCACATGGGAACGTGAAAGAACCCGCGAGATTGCCGTTCTCGCAGTTGCGAGGTCTGTTTCGCAGGTGAACCGATTCCTCATCACCTACGGCTGCTTAACGATAGCAGCCACCCAATGCCCGGGAGCCGGCGCCGAGATCGTGATGCGGTCACCGCCCTGCAGCGTCTCCGTGCGGCCCCACTCCCCCGTCGCAATGTCGATCCACCGCACCTGGAACGGGCCGGCATGCTGGCGGAGGTCGAGTTGCACCGTGCCGCCGTCCGGGAAGTACAGCGCGTAGGCGTCCCCCGGCCGCGCGGCCAGGTACGCTTCATTCTCCTCGCGATCAGTCAGTAGTTCGTTGGCCGCCTCGACATCCCACAGGCGGACCAGCGACTCCAGTTTGCGCGCTGCACGGATGGACGCCGACGCCGGCTCGGATAGCCCCAGCCCGGAATCCGGCCGGTGGAACCGTGCCGCGGCAACGCCGCCGATGACATGCCGCCACCAGCGTTCGATCCCGTCCCGGGTGTTGCCGAACCGTCCACCATCGGCACCGTAGGTCTTCACCGTATTGAGCGGGCGCGGGTGGTCGGCCACCCGCCGCCGCACCCACTGGAAGTTGTCCCAGTGCTGCTGCCCCTTCATCTGGTTGTTCTGCGAGACATCCGCGAACTGATATCGTTCCGGATGGTCCAGCGTGCGACGGTGGCGTGCGGCCCGCAGATCCCAGTCATCCCACATTTCGGTGACGCACACCTGTTTACCCGCTTCCCGTGCGCGGCGCGTGATATACGACGACCAGTACACGGCCCAGGCTTCTTCGCCAGACGTTTCGTTGTCCATGCAGTACAGTACGTGATCGTACTGCAGCGTATAGGAGAGCATCTTGTCAACAAAGCGCTGCTGATACGGCAGGACGACCTGGTTGTTGCGTTGTTCCGGTGTGGTAAAGAAGAACGGCTGTTCGTTCTGCCCGGGATGCTTGGGATACCGGGGCGCGAACCCCGATTCCTCGAACGTGTAGTTGACGTTGTTGGCCGGATTGAACGGGTGTTTCTGCCAGCGCTGGCTGTCGGCGCCGTCGCTGTAGTCGAACCGATCCCAGACCTCAATCTGCACAATGATGTCCAGTTCGCTGGTCCATTGCAGCAGGTTCTCGAAACGCCGCCAGTACTCGTCGTTCCACTGCTGGAGGTCGTATTTCCCGTCGGGCAGCTGGCCAAACGCATAGACTTCGAACTCGTGGTCGGGCCGGTCGCTCATCGTGTTGCGGATGTAGTTGCCGCCTGCGGCGTGGAGCGCCTCCAGGTGTTCCCGCAGGTCGGGGATCTGAAACAGACTGTCATCCTTGCTGCCCCCCAGCAGCAACACCGGCTGCCCCTTGTACTGCCAATAGCTCGGATTCCGCGCGTACGGCTGAATGCGCGCCGTATCGTCCGCCGCTGGCAACGCAGTTGCCAGGATGACAAGACACATACCGCAACCCAGACCACAGATCGTTCGGTGCATGTTCACGTTCCCGTATGACGAATGCTGAAAGGGGGGACCGGAAAGACGTGGGCAGCGTCAGGGCGCCACCCGCAATCCGACTGGACCCGCACATTCTCCCACAGGATAGTGCCGGCCCGCAACAGTTTCTCCGCCAACTGATGGCCCCCGGTACACTCGAACACTTCGAGATTGGCTGCCGGCCTGGGATTTTGATGTGTCGACAACACCCGCGTACCTGCATGTGTCCTCCAGGCCGTTGGCCCGGTTCGCCCGGTTGTGAAGCTCCGGCATTCCAGGTCGGCTGTGGGATTGCCGGCGTCGCCAACCACTTCCGAGACTTTTCTCCCCCGGCTCCGTAGAATTCAGCGCAGGGGGGGTGAAGAGAAGGAGGCAGTCTGATGAGGTACAACAAGCGCGAGAGCCGGGTATTTATGCCGACCTCGCACGACATCCGGCAGGCGTGCGAGAAGATACAAGCGCGCTGGAGCGAACGGGAGCGGCGGAAACGAGCGGGATGGATCGAAGGCGGACACTGGATGCCGCCGCTGGTAGAGACCGATGCACTGTTGGACGACATCTCCCGAGCTACCGATTCGCAGCCCTACTAGACAACCCGGACAGGTTAATCGCCGGTCAACGCAGTCGGTGGTCCCGCGAGTGAGAGCGGCAGGGATGACGGTTTGCGCAAATGTCCACTGACCGCGACAAGCCCGGGTACCACGTACAGGACACAGGGCACCGTGAGCCCATCACTCGGTCGGCATATCGTGTTGCCGCATCGAACCGAGTGCGTGCCACACCGCAAGATCGCTGGAGTCCTGGAAGAAGTGCGTGGATCCGTCAGCGTGCGCGACCTGTACGCCCCCCGGGTGATAGCTGCTGAACGCCAGCTCGCGCCGCTGTTCGCTGCCGGTGCGCAGGTTGCTGGGGTAATAGGTGGACCCCAGCGCTTCGGAGAAGTCCATTCCGTCGCCGCTGTCGGCGTTCGGATGGTAGAGATAGAAGCGATCGCAGATCCAGCAGCCAGCGGCCTCGTTGACGACGAACGTCGCCTCACCGAGCATGACGGTATGAGTTGTGCCGTCGATCACTTCGCTGATCCGTGTGGGCGGCTGCGGCTGGCGGTTGAACAGGGCAGCACGAAACATGCCGTTCGACTGGTCCATGCCGTGTGGACCGAGGTTGTCGTGGGTCGCATCGCTGCCGGCGCATGCCAGGTAGTTCGTCACGTACCGCTGCGTCATCTGATTGAGGTCCGCGGTGAGCGGATCACCCTGCGAGGGGCAGCGGAACAGTGGGATGCGGGTGCGCACCAGCTGCTGGAGCGATCGGCTGTACGGATCCGTGCCGCGCCACCATCCTCGTTCGGTCCACGGAATCTGTTCCGCGAGGGCGGCCTGTTCGACGTATGGGAGCAGGTGTGCGGACCACGAATGTCCCCACCCGGCATTGACACCATAGGGGAACCTGCGATGTGTGTCGTGGTAGGCGTGCATGGCCAGCGCGATCTGCCGCAGATGGTGCTGGCACTGCAGCCTGCGGCCCGCTTCGCGCACGGCCTGCACGGCCGGCAGGAGCACAGCGACCAGCACGGCCACGATGGCGATCACCACCAGCAGTTCCACCAGCGTCATGGCAAGCCGGTGGCGCGGCGGCAAGCGACTGAGAGACACGTCTTCCGTCACGGTTCAGCCTCATCGAGTTCCGGTTCCACGACCAGGTCCCCTTCGCAATCCGGAGGTGGTGCGTGCGTTTCAGCCGGCACCAGCTGCTCCGCGCACCCGATCGCAGAAGCAGGCAGACCGATCAGCCACAGGATCCCGGCGAGAAACCGTCTGCGCGATGTCATCATCGATGGCCCTCAGCGTCGCACCCCGGTCGCGGGCCGCCCGGCGGCTCACGCCGCTGATGGCAGCCCCTGGTGGTGGCCCTCCGGTAATCGCCAACGCGGCGCCGCACCCCTCAGGAATTCCGAAAAAAGCAGGGAGGGGATCGCAGGCATTCGCAGGCGTTGCCGCCGACCACTGGCCTGGCCCAGACAGCCGTCACCGCGGACGGCCGCCAGGTTTGCATGTGCGGGGCAGCAGAGCGACGCGGGGCGGCGGGCCTACGTGGCGCGTGCCTTCCGACGGCGATCGATTTCGTGGAGGAGGATTTTTCGCAACCGGATCTGGCGGGGCGTCACCTCGACCAGCTCATCCTCTTCGACGTATTCGAGCGCGGCTTCCAGCGACATGATGCGGGGTGGCTTGAGCAGGATGTTTTCGTCGCTGCCAGCCGCCCGGATATTGGTCAGCTTCTTCTCCTTGGCCGGATTGACGGTCAGGTCGTTTTCGCGACTGTTTTCGCCGACGATCATCCCCTCATAGATGTCGTCGCCCGGTGCCACGAACATCTCGGCCCGTTCCTGCAGTCCGGCCAGGGCGTATGCCACGGCGCGTCCTTTAACGTTGGATACCAGCACGCCGTTGGAGCGCCGCGGCAGCTCATCTTCCACGGGGCCATAGTCGGCAAACCGGTGATGCAGCAGCGCCGTGCCCTGCGTGGCATTCAGCGCCTGGGTGCGCAGCCCGATCAACCCGCGGGCCGAGATGCGGAAGGTGGCGCAGGTGTACTCGCCCCGCGGCTGCATGTGTTCCAGCTTGCCGCGCCGCTGCCCCACCAGTTCCATGATCCGCCCCAGATACTCAGCCGGCACCTCCACGATGAGTGTTTCAAACGGCTCGTGTCGGACACCGCCCACCAGACGGTAGATGACGCGCGGCTTGCCCACGGAAAACTCGAACCCTTCGCGGCGCATCGTCTCGATCAGCACCGACAGGTGCAACACGCCCCGGCCCGCCACGGCGAACCCGTCGGTCCCTTCCACCGGTCGCACCCGCAGCGCGACATTGCCTTCCAGCTCGCGAAACAGCCGTTCCCGCAGCTGCCGGCTGGTCACGTACTTGCCATCCCGCCCGGACAGCGGCGACGAGTTGATCGTGAAGATCATCTCCAGGGTCGGCTCGTCTACCACCAGACGCGGCAGCGGTACCGGCCGTTCGAGATCGCACACCGTGTCTCCGATCTCCACATCCTCCAGCCCCACCACAGCGACAATGTCCCCGGCGCTGGCAGATGCCACTTCAACGCGGTCCAGATTCTGGAACACCATGAGCGACGCGACGGGCGCGGGCGTGATCGACCCATCTTTGTGGGACAGCCCGACGCGGCGGCCGCTGTGAATCGTCCCGGCCGCAATCCGGCCAATCGCGATCCGCCCGACGTACTGGGACCAGTCAATGGTCGTCACGAGCATCTGCAGCGGCGCCGCCGGTTGGACGGCCGGGCCGGGAACATGTTCCAGGACGAGGTCCAACAGCAGCTGCATCGAGCCGGTCGGCACGTGGGGATCCGTCGTCGCGTAGCCCTCTTTGGCCGTCGTGAATACGTAAGGCAGGTCATTCAGACGCTCGTCGCCGGCCAGCTCCATGATCAGCTCGAATGTCTCATCGAGCACCTCGTGGGCACGGGCGTCCGGGCGGTCGATCTTGTTGATCACCAGGATCGGCTGCAGACCGCAGGCCAGCGCTTTGGAGAGTACGAAACGTGTCTGCGGCATGGGACCTTCCGCCGCATCGACCAGCAGCAAGGCACCATCCGCCATGCTGACCACCCGTTCCACCTCGCCCCCGAAATCGGCGTGCCCCGGCGTGTCAATGACGTTGATCTTGACCCCTTTGTGCGGCAGGGCAATGTTCTTCGCGACGATCGTAATCCCGCGTTCGCGCTCCAGGTCGTTCGCATCGAGTATCCGTTCCCCCTGCAGTTGCGACTGGCGGAACTGCCCGCACTCGCGCAGCAGACAATCCACCAACGTCGTCTTGCCGTGATCCACGTGCGCGATAATCACCAGATTGCGAATGTCGTTGCGCCGCAAGGAATGCTCTTTTCCCTCCGAACAGCCCCCCCCTCGACTCTGCGCCGGTCGGGCCCAGCGACAGCGCCCCTCCGCGCGCTCGTGCCGCAGATTCGGGCTATCAGACTAGAGACGAACCAGCGGGAGAACAAGCCGTCGCGCCGGCGTTTGCAGCCGCCCAGGGAATCACTCGGCCGGGAGCTACGGCAGCGCAAGAGGGCGGTACTCCAGCAGGCGTCACCGCTCCGGAGGCTCCTGCAGGGCGGCGCGGAGCAGCGCGTAGAGGATCTCGTACCGCTGCAGCTGCGGCTCGCCCGGCGGCTCGAGCCAGTGATAACCCATGCTCGCATCATTGAACAACGAGCCGAACCCGACGGCAGTCACCCAGCCGTCTCCAAAGCGGGTCCGCGCGGCAATCGGCACCTCACCCCAGAACGCCAACGGTTCGCCCCCCTGGATCTCGCACGCGGCCTGCAGCGGCGTCTCCAGCGACGGTTCCGCCAGACGCAGAGGCTCGTCCTCCTGATCCGCCGCGTTGTGGATCGATGTCAGCCCGAATAGCTGCAAAAGACTGTTGGCCGTCGACTCCTCCACGTCGGGCGTGTCGAACACCAGCAGACGGCCACCCGACTGGACCCAGTCCAGCAGCGCGTCGCGAAACTGAGGACCGGGCAGCAGCGTCGGGCAGATCACGACCAGCGCATCGCCTGAGAGTACCTCCATGCCGCCGCGCCGCGAAGTGTAATTCCCGACGCGGGGAATCCACTGTTCGAGCAGCCCGTAACCACCTCCTTCCGGGTCGTCGGCGAACGCACCCGTGAACAGCGGTACGGTCGACAGGGACCGGTCGATCACCACGTGTTGCAGCGACTGCTTCTTCGCGGGCAGCGGCAGGGCACGCCCGTGCAGGTGAAGCGTGCCGCCGACCGCTACGCTCCAGGCACACCAGGTGACCGACAACACCAGAATCCAGGCACCGGCCTTCTCACGCAGCCCCAGACAGCCGAGCACGCACGCGACGAGCGCGGTGAGGATCCACAGCGCCCGATTCCGCGGGACGCCGCGGCCCGGGTGGTGATTCAACCATTCGACCATGCTCATGAACAGCTCGGTCTTGCCCGGCTGGTAGACGCAGAAGTTCGAGAACAGCGTGGAGTCGGCGAACGCGAGTACCTTGCCACGCCCGAAGACGGTGCTCCAGAGCTGACACCAGGCGCCGTACTCCATGTATGGCCGATACTCGGCCTGCGGATGATAGTTCGATTCCTGATATGCAGGAGGCAGGTTGAACAACCCTACGTTGCGGATCACCATCGAGCCGCGGGACGATCCCGGATCGATCGAACACGACACGGCAAACGACATGGGCGGCACGTGCTGCAGCAGCGGATGCGCCAGCGCCGGCGGCCGGTACTGCTGGCGGTACGGATCACCGACGCGGAACAACAGGTCATTGCGGAACGTGAACCCGAAGTGGCGGGCAATGTCGTTCAGGTAAGTGTTCATGTTGAACACGTTGGTATGATCGCCGATCAGTAGCAGCGAACCGCCGCGGTCGACGAACCTGACCACCGCCTCCACTTCCTCAGGGGCGTAGCGCGCCGTGGGGGTCTTGATGATCAGAACGTCACACAACTCCAGCGTTCCATCATCCAGCGGGTCGTCGGCCGCGAGGCGCGACATGTCGTAATACTGGCTGCAATAGGCGTAGATGGCCGCATAATTGTAGGATCCCGCCTCGCCATACACTTCCGTACCGTACGGCTCCGTCGTCGGCTCCCAGGCGGAATGCCGCTCGACTACCATCACGCGTCCCGCCTTCCGCTCACCGACCGGCGTCCAACAGTAGAGAAAGACGAGCATCGCCACGGCAATGGCATACGCGGCCAGGACCGCGCCACGCCGCCGGAGGCGCGCCGGACACCGACTGGCCTGCGCCCGGGCGGGGGCGGCGCCAGACAAACGCGGGCCAGGCAGCGGCACGAGGCGGCCGAGCACCACGGCCCACGCGCACACCAGGACCGCGTGCACCCAGGAACTGACCAGAATCTGCCCCACATTGGGGAACGCCGCCACATCGGCCCGCAACTGCTGCTGCAGCACCAGCGCGACCAGCAGGGCCAGCCGCAGCGGCGCCCAGGCGAGCGTCACCAGCAACAGCACCCCTGCGCCGCGCAGAAACGCTCGGCACTGCCCCGGCGCATGCCGGCGCAAGCTGGCCAGGTAGGCCAGCACTACCAACCCACCCGCCACGACGCTGGCCGTGGCCGGGTCCCACAACAGCTCCCAGCTCGCCGCGATCCGATCGGTGACCCCCGTGTCCTGCAGCACCAGCGATGTGCCATCCAGCGCCACGTCCGCGCCGAGCAGTCGCAGGATGCCGGCTACGGGCGCTGCCAGCACGTGGGGCAACGCATGTGAGCGCGCGGTCAGATTCTGGTAGCCCAGCAGCAGCAGCGCCTGGGGCAGGAGAATCAGGCTGGCCAGCAAACACCCGCGCGTCACAAACCGCATGCTCGTGCCCCGCACGGGCAGCAGTGATGCCAGCAGCCCGCAACTCAGCAGAATGGGCATGCTGCAATACGGAAACGGCGCCAGCCAGAGCGCCGGCAGCACCAGCAGCAGTGCCAACCCGCGTTCACCCCGCCGTGGAAGGCGAACGGGCACATCGCCCAGCAGCAGGACCGCGACCACCACCGCACCGATCCAGGCCACCAGGTGGACCGGCGTGAAATAGCCGAGGCCAAATAACCACGCGCTGGCCAGAAACGCTGTCGCGAACCAGATCCGCACTATGCTTCCTCCTCCGGCGCTTCCTCCTCCGGCGCTTCCTCCTCCGGCGCTTCCTCCTGGAACATTTCCTCCTCCGGCATGTCCTCCTCCGGCGCAACCTCAGCCGCCTCGTCGTCCGGTTCCTGCACGCGTGCTGGCGGTCGCGGCGGCACCCACTCCGGCTGACCCTGTAACCGCGTCAGCAGCCAGCGCCAGAAGTGCGCGTTCTCGTACGCACCATGAAACGGTTCACCACCGATGTATTCGAGGTTCTTTTTCATCGCAAA
>Ga0123328_1001620_pt1 | contig 21554 bp, 19 predicted proteins | sample BioC12SIPDNA_2_FD_89702 | JGI IMG/M metagenome (GOLD analysis project Ga0123328, IMG submission 89702) | Anaerobic biogas reactor microbial communites from Washington, USA - Biogas_R1_A C12 SIP DNA | ecosystem: Engineered > Bioreactor > Anaerobic > Unclassified | place: Washington, USA...
CCGGGTATGAAAGCTCCCTTTCTCAGAGCCGGACTGGTTTTTCGAAGCTCTATGAGCCTCTTGCAGAACTCAAGAAGTTCCCGGTCCCAGAGTCTCTCGTCCCATATCATCGACCTCCGGCAGTCCGGATCATTACCGCCTTCGATGCCTATCTCGTCGCCGTAATAGATCGCGGGAACACCCGGGTAGGCGAATAAGAACAATAGTATGAGTCTGACTATCTCCTTCCTGCCATTGCAGAGTGTGGTGATTCTGGGGCGATCGTGGCTGTCAATCATGTTGTACATCGCATAATTCGCCCAGTCGGGATAGCTACGTCGCAAGACATAGAGCTTTTCTCCAAAGGTCTTCGCGTCGATGTTGTTGAAGACGAAAAAGGAGAGAAGATACTTTCTCAATCTGTAGTTCATCGCTCCGTCCAGATAACCTCCCTTGAACCAGGAAGTTCCAAGATGAAGAAGCTCGCCCAGAACGTAAGCCTCCGGCTTCATCTCTTTGGAGGTCTCTCGAACGGCGCGAACGAAATCGGGATGCAGGTATTCCACAGTGTCGAGCCGCCAGCCGTCGATATCGGCCTTCTCGAACCAGTATCGGACCACTCCAAGCAAATACTCTCTCACCTGAGGGTTGGAAAGATCGAACTCGGGCATCTTTCCGTAGCCGGCAAAACAACGGTAGTTCGGTTCAGGGCTTTCGACAACCGGTATCGAGTCGATGTGAAACCATTTCCAGTAGCGGGACTCTTTACCCCTGTTCGTCGCGTCAACGAAGAACGGGTGTTCGACACCGCAGTGGTTGAAAACTCCGTCCAGCAAGATTCTCATCCCCCTCACATGAACCTGCTCGACCAATTCTATGAGAGCCTCGTCTCCGCCCAGAGCTTCGTCTACTTTGAAGTAATTGCGGGTATCGTATTTGTGGTTCGAAGGCGCATCGAAGATGGGAGTCAGGTATATACAGTTGACTCCGAGCTTCTGCAAATAATCCAGCTTATGGATGATTCCTCGCAGGTCTCCTCCGTAGAAGCGATTCCTCTCGGGCGAGGCACCCCAGTTAAGGGTTTCCGGAGGATCGTTGTACGGTTCACCGTTGAAGAAAGAGTCGGGAAATATCTGATAAATGATGGCGTCACTTGTCCATTCCGGTGGTTTTAGCTGCATTCATATCCTCCTTTTTATTCTTTGACCGCTCCACCCGTCAAGCCGGAGACGATTTGACCCTGCAACGAATAGAAGATCGCCACTATCACGAGAGAACCGAGGACTCCGGCCGCGGCGAAGGGTCCCCACCTGTCGTCGTAATGCTGACCTACGAACAGACGCAATCCCACGGCCAGGGTGTACATGTTGTCACCCTTGAGCAGGGTACTCGCGATCATGTATTCGGAATAAGTGGCGATGAATTGAATAATGAAGACTACAACGAGAATAGGTTTCGCCAGGGGTAGCACAATGCTCAGAAACGTTCTGAAGTGGGTGGCTCCGTCAACGAAGGCCGCCTCCTCCAGCGAACGGGGAATACTGTCGAAGTATCCCTTCATGAGCCACGTGTTGAAACCTATCGCGCCTCCCAGATAGACGAAGATCAGCCCTGCGTAGGTGTTGAGGCCGAGCAGGGGAAAGTTCTTGTTGAACCACGCCATAATCAGGAAGATCGCCGTCATTCCCAGTGTCTGAGGAAACATCTGAACCAGGAGAATCATCAACAATCCAGCTCTCCTTCCACGAAAGCTGAACCGTGAAAAAGCGTACGCCCCCAGCGCGCACAGAAACACGCTTATTGACGAGGTCACGAAACAGATTTTCAGGGTGTTCCACATCCACATCGTGAACACTCTGTTGGTGCCGAAGAGAAGGCTCGTGTAGTTGTCGAGCGTCGGTTTGGCCGGGAATATTCCCGTCGAGTTGATCGAATTGGCCGGATTGAAAGAGGTGCCTATTATGAAAAGCGCCGGAAAGACTGCAAACACGATCGCAACCCAGATCACCCCGTGTCGAATCATCCTACCGATAACATATCTGGCGGTCCTTTTATATCTCATTGGCAACATCCTCAAGCACTCTGGTTCTTCTAAAGCTGATAATCGATATAGTAACCACGATCGCGAAGATCACCACAGATACCGCGGCCGAGAGGGCCATTTCGCTTCCCTCTCTTCCCGAGAAGGCCAGTTTGTAGGCGTAAGAGATAAGGATATCCGTCGCTCCTGCGACATCTCCGATTCCCGTTACCGGACGGCCCTCGGTGAGTAGCCAGATCACCGTGAAATTGTTGAAAGTCGTCGCGAATGAACCTATTAGAAGCGGAGCCAGCGTCACGATCACCAGCGGAAAGGTCACCTTCCTGAACTTTTGCCAGCTCCCGGCACCGTCGATCTTCGCCGCTTCAAGAAGATGCGGTGGAATCGCCTGTAAAGCCCCTAACGAAACCAGCATCATGTAGGGAAATGTGAGCCAGATGTTGGTGAGCAACACCGAGAACCTCGCCCAGAAGACCGTGTCCAGCCAGGGTATGGATATACCGGCAAGATATTTAAGCATCCTGTTGAAAAAGCCGAACTCGCCGCTGTAAAAACCGTACCGCCAGATCAGCAGAGAGATGAAGGACGGCATCGCGTACGGAACTATCAGAAGGGATCTGTAGAGTTTTCTGAATCTGAGTTTGCTGTCGTTAAGCATCATGGCCAGAAACAGGCCTATGGCGAAGCTGATAAGAACCGTCAAAAGCGACCATTCGATGGTCCAGACGAAGACCCCGAAGAAGGGCTTTTTGTATTTTTCGGTCTTTATTATTCTTAGATAGTTTTGAAGACCGACATATTCCGTCCAGCCTGGATCAAGAGCTTCTCCGTCGCTCGAGATGAATCGGGCCTTTTCGGGTCTGTAAGTCTTCCCGGTTTTTAGATCGGTCAGCGTGTCGGTAGCCTCGTCGTAAGCGTACTGATGTTCGTACTGTCTGAACTCGCGCAGGGTACTTAGCCTCAGCCAGCCGTTGCCGTAGGGTATTCTCAATTTCTGCAGCAGAGAGATCTTTGAGGCGATTTTTGACGCCTCCATAACTTTCCATTCACCGATCTTATCGGGCGTTCCGTCCAGATCGCTGTCAACGATTTCGAATTCGCCGGGATCGCGAATCTCGCCATTCATATCCACAAGAAGTTCTTCATAGGATTTCAGCAAGAGAAGTATTATATCCGAATCGTTCCCGTACGCCTTGAAGCTGTATTTTTCGGCGTCGGGCCGCAGATATTCGCGGTTGAGAAAGAGATTTATCGCGTCGTCTTTCCCTATGACGTGACCTGTAGAGTAGTTGGTGAGGGAGAGATACACGTTGTAAAGGATCGGAAGAACGACCATGGCCGTCAAGAAAAAGAGTCCGGGCAGTAGGTATCTCAAAGGGTAGCTCTTCTTTTTGAAGACAACTGAATTTACTACCACCAGCAGCACGATTCCCGCGGTCGAAAGGTACAATTCGCCCGAGATCGCGAAGAGTATACATACGAAAATGGCGAACGCATTGAACAGCGATATTACGGTTATTTTCAGAAGAAACCCCAGTAAACGCCTCTCCATTACTTTCTCCATAAACTGTATCCCCCGGAATACTCATCTCAGATCTCTTTTCTATTGAGTACGCCCTCTCTATCCAGTGCCGGGGGATACAGGTCTACTTGCATTCGTCAGTTGGAAAAGGTATCTTCTAGCACTTTTGCAGCCTGCCTCAGAGCTTCATGTGGAGAAAGCGTCTGGCTGCATATCAAAGTCATCGCATCCGTCCAGACAGACCAGACCGTGTTCATTTCCGGAACGTTTGGAAGCGGCATACCGAAAGAGATCGATTCTGCGAAGGCATTCATGACCGGATCGTCCCTGGTCTCTTCAAAGGCCGGTATGAACGCCGACGGCCTCGGGTCCATCTCAAATATCTTTAGCATCGACTCTTTGGTTGCATAATGGTTCTCGATGAAGTCCTGTATAATTGCCTTGTTGGGGGAGTACGCGTTGACCATGATGCCTGACACGCCTACGAAAGGCCGTGGCCGTTGCCCGCATATTGTCGGTATGGGCGCAACTCCTACGTTTACTCCTCCGCTTTCTGCGATGGGGATACTCCAGGGTCCGGTGATTACCATTCCCGCCTTTCCTTCTGAGAGAAGTCCCGTCATAGTCTCCCAGGGTATCTCTCCCGGCATGAGCCCCTCCTCGATAAGCCAGTCTATAAGAGTGGCTCCCAGAATCATTCCGACGGAGTCAAGACCGATATCGTCCATCAATAGCGTCCCCTCCGGACTCTGTCCGAATATGTATCCTCCGAGAGCCGAAAGCACCGGGAAGCTGTTGTAAGGGAAGGGGAGTTCGACGATGAATCCGTACTGCCCGATAGCGGGGTTGGTAATCTCTCTTGTGATAGTGATCAATTCGTCCCAGGTCTGAGGGGGTTCAGGAACGAGATCTTTGTTGTACAGCAGGGCGACCCCCTCCCTGCTGTAAGGGACGCCGTAAAGCTTTCCTTCGAAGGACATGGCATCGATAGTCACGGGATCGAACTGCAAGAGTAGATCTTCGGGAAGGTCGATAGCGGCGATGGTACCGTTGCGGACCAGTCTTCCTATCCAATCATGAGCCCCGACGATCAGATCGGGACCCTCGCCCGCCGGAGAGGCCGTAACCACTTGTTCGGTAATCGCATCCATGGTCATTTCGTAGACCGTCACGGTTATACCGGTCATTTCGGTGTACTCTCTGGCCAGTTCCTTGAAGATCGGAGTTCTCGTGTCATCTGCCCAGATTATCAGCTGTCCGTCGACCGTGGCAGTTATCACCGAACCCAGAAACAACATCGAAACCGCAAGAACGATCAGAACCTTTCTTCTCATATTCTCCTCCTTTCTATACCCTGGAATTATTCCAGGCTCAAGCGGATTCACGCTCCACCATTTCAGGTTTCAAGCAGAGACTTTCGACTTCCTTTCCAGGTCTCTCGAGGCGCTGGAGCATCATATTTACGGCTTTCTCTCCCATCTGCTCTATCGGTTGCCTCACCGTGGTGATTCCCCAGTCTCTGGCGAGCGATTGATCGTCGTAACCGACCAGCTTCACATCCCGACCGATGCGAAGGCCTCTGAGCTGGGCCTCCCGCATAACTCCGAATGCGTAAAGATCGCTCATGGCGAAGATGTTGAAGGGAGGCCGATCGTTGTCGAAGATATCGCGGGCCGCGAGAGCTCCGGCGCTCCAGCTGAAATCGTAGGAGTGAACGTTTCTCTGCGGAAGGCTTTTCCCGCTTTCGAGGAGCGCTTTCTGAAAACCTTTGAATCTTGAGTTGAAGACGGGCCAGAAGCCCGAATCTATCGATTCCTGCATCATTATGACGTGTGTGCTTCCTTCTAGCTGCGAGAACTTCCTTCCCACAAGGTATCCTCCGAGCTCGTTGTCTATGTAGATCGAGTCGTACAGGGGCGAATAGCTGTCAACAAGAACCGTTGGACCTTCGAAGGGTTTACGGAAAGATGAAAAGAGATGCTCGATATCGAACGAGCAAAGAAACATTCCAGCCGCCTCTGAATTGGGAATGTCGTGCATCATGACTTTCGAGAGCCAGTCTCTTTTGAGAACGGGGAAGAGCATCATGGCGTACCATTGCGCTCTGAGCTTCTCTTCCATGCTTTTTATTAGTCTTTCATAGAACTCCGTACCGATCATGGGAATCACTATACCGATTGTGGAGGATCTTCCACCGGCCGTTCTCCGGGCGTTCTGGTTTGGGCGGTAACCGAGTTTTTCTATTACTTCGAGCACTCTCTTTCTAGTTTCGCTGTTAACATTCTGACTTCCGTTGATTACCCTCGACACCGTTCCTCGCGATACTCCGCTGAGTCTGGCGACATCTTCTATCGTTATCGGTTTCATAATCTCACTCCCCTGTCGAAAGATATGAATTGAATATTGTGAGGGCTCACAATAATATATCATAATCGAGCAACAAAAGTCAATTCTCACATTTGAGTGGAAATATCTTACGTTAATGGCCATTAAAAACAATTATAGCGATATACATTTCCTAAGACTATAAATTGGCATTGCCAGCAGTCTCGCCAATATCACGTTATTGTGAGCGCTCACAACAAGAAGATGTCCGTTGAGAGTATTTCCAATTCGAAGCATGGATTCCTCCCTGCCCGCGTTGGGAAGGGCCGAGTCTGGGACACTGGATGTAGAGTCTGGCAAGAATATTAAGACGTCCTTGGAAGAGGACCGGAGAAGTTTATCCAATCATAGCGCGGCTTCGAGATCTCCGATGGATATGCTTTCGGCCGATAAACAATGTCTTTCAAGTATCGAGGGGTACTTCAGCCCAGATCCGGTGATTATCGAGACGATCCGGGCCTTTTTCAGAGGAATCAGTTCTTTCAACTTCTTTATCGCCGCGACCGACGTCACGCCGGCCGGTTGAGCGAACAGTCCCTCTCCGGCAAGTCTCGTCTGTGCCTCCAGTATTTCTTCTTCTTTCAGGCAAAGGGTCAGGCCGCCGTTTTTCTTGAGCATTCGAAGAACGGCATTCCCGCTCGGCGGGAAGGGGTTCTCTATGGCGTGCGCTATTGTGGAGGGATTTGGAACCCTCTCTATTTTCTCCCGGCCAGAATCGAAGGCGTTGTGTATCGGTGCGCAGCCGCAGGCCTGAACGGCCACCATGACCGGCGTCCTTTCCGAAAGGCCGGCCTCTACGATCTCTCTGAAGCCCTTTTCGATACCCCGTATGTTGCCGCCCGAACTGGTCGGAACGATGACGAAATCCGGCACTTTTTCACCGAGCTGCAGATAAATCTCGAAGGCGATGGTCTTCGAGCCCTCCACTCGCATCGGAACGTCCGAATTGGAGAAGTATATACCCTTCGAAGGCCCCGTTTCGAGTGATTTGAGGTAGAGTTCGCCGTAATCTCCATCGACTTTGATCACCCTCGGTCCGTATATGGCGATGGGCCGGATCTTCTCCGCGGGTATGTTTTTCGACACCAGGATCGTCGTATTCATTCCCATCCGCGCGCCGTAGGCGGCCACCGAAGCCGCCATGTTGCCGGTAGATACTGTCCCGAAGCCTTTGTATCCCTTTTCAACGGCGTCCAGCAGAGTGAGATAAGTTCCCCTGTCTTTGAAAGACCAGGTGGGATTGATGGATTCGTTTTTGAGATAGAACTCGAAGTCGCACTCGGAAGCGAACGCAAATGACCGGGACATGGGCGTCCATCCCTCCCCCATTGAAAGGAACGCCTCATCTTTCAACGGGGGAAGAAACGACGAAAAGCGGTTCAGGATACTCTGTCCTTCGGAGGAGAAGCTTTTTGATTCCGGAGCAAACAAAACTTCCAGGGGCTCTCCGCAGCCACACCTGAAAGCGAGAGAGTCGCCCGGATATTCTTTTCCACAGCCCGTGCATATCAACCGATACAATTTCTTCCTCCGGAGGTTCAGATGCTTATCTGGCTGATAGTATACTGGAGAACCTCTTGAAAGCCCAGCCTCTTGGCTATAAGGACAGATGGATTGTTGGAGGCTTCACACTGCCAGTCAACTATCAAACCCTTCGAACAACTCTCTTTCACGCAGGCCAAAGCAACCTTTCTACCAAAGCCCAGTCGTTTGAAGCCTTTCAGCGTTTCGGCCCCAAGTTCTATATGGTTCTTTGACCTGTAAACCCCTATACACAGGCTCACGATCTTGCTGTCCTCCACGGCACAAAAGCCGAGACTGTTCTCAAGGAAACTATCGAGGTTTGGCCAGAAAGATAGGATCCATCCTGTAAGGTGATCGATATTTTCCAGACTGCTCTCCAGCAACTCCGCGGTGATTCTAACGGCCGAATCGCTTTCAAGGGTGCTTGGGCCGAAGCCAGACGGGTTGAGTCTGAACAGGTACCTGAGTATGGGTTTCGGTTCCAGATCGCCTAGAAGATCCCTCAAGCATCTCTTTGCCTTACCGGTCGAGTAGAAGTTGAGCGAAGGAACACCCTTTTCTCCGGCGGCCGGAATCAGGTACTTTTCCAGAAACTCGCCATACTCTCCCTTAGATTCCTCTCCGGGATCTCCGCCTATCAATACCGTGTCGTGGCAATTCCAGACAATAACCGAATCGGGTTTCTCTTCGTTGCAAACGAACAACTTCCCCAATGTGTTTCCTTCTAAAATCGATGGCACGGCTAGATTATAAGAAATCTCACCCAGCAAAGGTCTGACACGGGAGAAGTCCTCGGAACGGAGTTCGACTAACATCTGCAATCTCCTTTCGTCTGGGCTAATTAATCAATTCTACTTCAAACCCACTTTACAATGCAACACAATGAGACATGACAATGTTTTTTCCCAAAAATGGTAAATTATTCGAGGAGGTGATAGTTTGGAGAGTAACGGCTATATCGACGTCGATGGAATAACTTACAAACTCGTGAGCAGACAGAAAAGCAGGCACAAGCAAATCAAGATAAGAACTCGCGGTCCGATGGGGGTAAGATTGGAGAGGGAGGAGAGCTTTTTCAAGAGTAACAGGGAATACTTGAAAACCCTCGTGAGCGATTCGGAGGTGAACATTCCGCTGGAAAAGGAGTGAACCCTTCCCGAATATAGCCGCTTTTGAATCTGAATATACGCAGCCGGAATAATCCGGTCGAATGACGAATCGAGATCTGTGCTTTCTGGCACGGAATTTCATGTAGTGAATTAAGAGAATCCAGAGCATTAATACGATCGAAAGATCTACGGGAACTCGGGATGTGGTATGATGGTTTTTCGATCGATTTTATCGAATATAGGGATATTGGGAAGTCGTTTTCGATTCAGGGAGGTGACTACATGAAGAGAAGTTTTATCCTTGTTTTGCTGCTGGTCTCAACGTTCACGGTACTGTTCTCGATTGAATTGAAAGATTCTGGCAACCAGATGAAAGCGACGCAGCTGGCCGTTCTAGAAATCGATGAAACCCCCGCCACCGGTTACCTGTGGCACATAGGCGCGGAACCTTCCAATGTTCTCCGCAATTTCCTCGAAGAACACATGGCCGGTTCGGCCTTTCCGGGCGCACCGTCCGTCAAGGGCTGGATAATGACGGCCGCGAAAGAAGGAAAGGCGCTGCTTACTCTCAAGCTCTACAGAGACTGGGAGGGAGAGAGGAAGGCCATAGATTTCAGAGCGGTGACTGTAGATGTGAGCGGAGAGGAGAAAGGCCAGGTGGATCTGAAGATAGTGCTGAACGAGATGGCGCTCGGATCGACGGCGACCGTGACTCTGGAAGAGAATGGAAGCACCGGTTACACCTGGAGATATCATATTCTTGGAGAGGGCCTTCAGGAAATCAAGAAAGAGACCATCGCAGACACCAGCGGTCTGGTCGGGGCTCCCGCGAAAGTCATATGGACCTTTCAGGCCGTTGACGAAGGTTACACCACAATTGTGTTCAGATACTTCAGATCGTGGGAAGGGGAAGGATCGGCTGTAGATTTCAGGGCTTTCAACGTGTTCGTCGAGTGAGCGAAGTTATCAAGAAAGGGAAATCCGGGGTGAATTTATCTTGAAAGTACGTTTCAGCTGGTTTCGAGTTTCAGTCTTTCTCATATGCGTCTTTCTTGCGGGAGTATTCATTTTCGTTATACCCTCGGAGAAACCCGCAAGGCTTTTGACCGTTCTCAGCGAGTCGGTTCTGGTCGGCGCATCCCTTGTGGTGGCGTTCGTGCTCAAGAGGAGTCTCGTTCACCCCGGGATTCCCGCGGGGCTCCTGCTCATATCCCTGTCGGTCTATATGGATCTTCTACAGTCCATAACCGGGCTCATCCTCTTCGAGACGCTTGCCGTTGTTTTGTCTATTATAGCGGCAATCGTTCTACTATACTATATTGTGCTGCATGTGAGAAATCTGAGGATTATGATAATCGAACACGAGACCATAATAAACGGTTCCAACGAAGGGGTAATCTTGCGCAATCTCAAAGATAATACTGTTCGTTTCAACGAAGCGGCCCGCAAGATACTCGGCTATGAGCCCGAAGAGCTGAAAAGGCTCTCCATTTACGATATCGTGCTCCCTCAAGAGCTGGAATTTCACGGTGAGATGATGGAGAGAGTTATGAAAGGCGAAACGATATCTCCCTACGAGGCCAGGTACGCCGGAAAGAACGGAAAAGAGATAGACGTTCAGGTAAATGCCTCGCTCGTCAAAAACGATAAGGGAATCCCCGATTATATAATATTCGCCTTCAGAGACATAACCAGGATCAAAGCGATGGAACTATCTCTGAGGGAACTGAACAGGTTCCACAGGGCTTTGAACGAAGTGGTGACGGAAGCACTGGAGAGCGGTCTGGATAACAACGCATACCACGATTTTCTTTTTAGGTGTGTCGAAGCCTTTCCCGGCGCCGATGCCGGTGTTTTCCTGCTGAAGGAGGAAGATGAGAGGTTCCATTACGTTGCGGCCTGCAACTACGATTTTGAAGAACTCAAAAAGGTATCCTTCGCCACCGATGAACTGATCCAGGCCAACAGCGACAGGGTAACGGTGATAAAGGATTACGCTGTTGACTACGAGATGGACGACGAGCGTCAGAGAATAATCCTTACGGCCGGTCGGCTAGGAGAAATCAAGAGTACCATCACCATTCCCATACTCATCGACGGTAAGGTCATGATGTACTTCAACCTCGACAGTCTAAAATCCTCGACCGTTTTCGACAATCCCGAAATCCAGGAAATCGCCGCCAGCTTCGGCAGAGCGGTGGCCGTTCTCCTTTCGAGGCTCCGGCTGGAGAGAGAGCTGAACAAGCAGCGGGAACTTATGGAAAGGCTCTCTATGGAGGATCCGCTCACCGGCCTTCCCAACAGACGGTATTTCTTCGACTGCTCGGTCAGACAGATCGAATACCTCCGCAGAAGGAAAGAAGAAATGACGATTCTCTACCTGGATCTCAACGACTTCAAAGGTGTCAACGATACGATGGGACATGATTTTGGAGATGAATTGTTGAAGGAAGTCGGAAAGAGATTGAATTCAATATGCCGGAGCAGCGATCTACTAGCCAGAATGGGCGGCGACGAGTTCGTTTACGTTCTCCCCTCGACCGGGAAAGAAGAGATCGCCGAAGTTATAAAGAGGATAAGGAACTCCTTCAAAGAGCCTTTCGTCGTTGAGAACAAAAGCATCTATCTTTCGACGAGCATAGGAAAAGCGCTCTTTCCCGAGGACGGTCAGAGTGTACGTGAACTGCTGATAGTAGCCGACGAAAGAATGTACTCCGACAAGGACCGAACGAACGGAAGGATAAATAAATCCAGAATCGAGGAATAATCTCCCCCGTCAGCGCATAACAAGCCTGTATTTATCTCCTGCCGCTTTCTCTATCGATACGTTTTTGAAGAATTCTTTCGCCACGAGAAAGGCGTGGGTGAGAACTATCCCCAGATCCAGCCAGTGATGATTTCCGAGAAGATCGGACCTGGTCCAGATGTACAAGCCGTCCTTCTGCACGCTGAATTTCCAGGGTTGCCTGTTCATGGCCGAGGGCGCGAGCCTGCAGGCTTCGAGTATCTGCAGTAGTTTCTCGTCCTGGGGGACAGGCCCTTCAACCAGAGCCGGTAGCTCCTTTCTCTTTCCCATGCCGGTCAACAGATCGTTCAGAGAAAGTTTGCCCGTCTCTTCTTTACCCACAACTATCCCGGCCGGAGCGCCGTCGTTCTTTATACTTCCGTTCCAGCAACTGGCGAGATTCATTTTGGTGAGTTCCAGCACTATCTGCTCGCCCTGAAAACCGTACTCCACAAGACAGGAGGATTTGTCGGGGCAGGGAGCGTATATGACCCCCGAACCCCTGTTGTGATCAGCGAGAATCCACTCCAGATGGCGGGAGTGGAGGGAAGAAACACCAGCCATGAATTCCTTGAGATGTTTTTTCTCATCTTCGGAAAGGCTGTAAGGTACGAATTTTCTTGTTGAGTGTCTCATCCTTATTGTCTCGATTATCATTACTCCTCCTCCTTTTGCTTAACCAGGCCCCGGCCGGGAGAATTTCTGTAAATTTTAACGACATTCAGAGACTTCAACGGTTCGCTGCAAATTCCCGATGCGTATATTAGATTGAAGCTACCGGGACTTTTGTTCGAGCGATTATTCACCGGCTATATTGAAGCCCTCTATCATCATGGACTTCGGACCCAGGTAATCGCTTTCCAGTTCGACTTCGCGCGATAGATAAAGAGATTCGATGTCTCTCAGATTGCCCGTGATCGACCCGCCGGTCACCGGCACTCTTTTGGTCCCATCGAAATACCAGCCCAGTCTTATCTCTCCTCCGAAATCACCGGTCGCCTCGTCCACTTCGACGGCGGAAAAATTGGGAACTTCCAGGTGCGGGCGGGACCTCATCTCTTCGATGCCCACGCTGCCCGGGAGCAGGGAAAAGTTCATTGCCGATCCGGTGGTTTCGACACCGAGATAGCTGGAGTACCTCAAGTTGCCCCAGTACCCCGCGAGCAGGCCGTTCTTGACTATATCTCTTCTCGACAGTTTGAAACCATCCTCGTCGAAGGGGGCTGAAAAGTAAGATTCTTCAAGGTCTGGAACGAGGCTCAGGTTTATTCTGTCGCCCCTCTCATCTCCCTGTACCGACTCTCCGGGTTCAACCTGCGAGATCCTATCGTACTTCATCCTGGCGCTCGACTGGTTGAGATAATATCGCGCGACTTCTTTGGCCGGGTCGCCGGTGAGTATAACCGGTATCGCCTTCAGGAAGGGAGTCGATACGGCCAGAGATCTATCGATGGCCTTGGCCAGGAGATCATGGATTCTTTCCTCTATGATTCTCTTTTCTGGCAGCGATAGCAACAGCTGGTCGTACAGCTCGACCTCTTCCTTTCCGGAGGCGTTCACGATAGTTTCGATATATGTTCTATATCCGGTGTAGGATACATCGACACCTTCGGAGTTGATTATCCTGTGACTGCTCCTGGTTATGAACAGCTCCATCGAGTTGAGCCAGGCCCCTTCGCGGTTATCGGCCTTGAAGATCGCCTCCATAGCGTTCGATGAGAGCTCCTGAAGATCGCGATCATGCGATCCCAGTCGCTCCACTGAAGAAGAAACGAGAGGATACCACGGGTTCTTGACGAAACAGGCCGCAAAGGCAGCCTCGTCTATCGCGGCCTGTAGTTCGTCATCCGACATCGTGGGCGACAATCTGGTGCTGGAACTGCCCCTGTACTTCTCTCCGGATTCGTAGAAATCTCTGTAAACGGTGAGATCGAAATGCCTTACCTTCTTCGCCCGGCTCAGATCCAGCTCTCTCTTGACGAAGAAGTACTCCTGACCTTCGATGAATTTCTCTTCTATTTTCCAGCCGTTTATATCGGCTTTCTGGAGACGTTTGACTATCTTTTCAAGCATTATCCCAACCTCGCTTTGGCTTTTATGTATGGTCCTCCGGAGGAAACCTTTGCGAATTCTTTGTGACCCTTGCCGCAGGCACCGGTTCCGGAAAGCTCGATTTCTCCGGAGACCATGGAGATCGATTTCAACAGGGTGGGAACATAACCGGTCATCATCACGGGAGACACGACCTTTCCGGTGAATTTTCCATCCTTTATCTCTCTCCCGTAGGCGATCACACACTGGATTCCCCAATTTTTCGGATCTTCCATACCGCTGTAGTAGTTCTCCAGGAGATATCCGGACTCTATTGAGGCGATCATCTCTTCCAGAGAGTCGGAACCCGGGGCGAAATAAGTGTTCGTCATTCTGGCGTACGCTTTGCGTTCGAAAGACTCCCTCTTTCCATTTCCGGTGGGTTCGGTGCCCAGAACCGTCGCCGATATGATATCGGATATACCTCGCTTCAAAATACCCCCGTCGATGATCACAGTGTCGTGGGCCAGAGTTCCTTCATCGTCGAAAACGTACGATGAGACTTCTCTCGCCGAAGCGGCCCCGTCGTGCATCGTGACAAGCCCGGAGGCGACTTCTCTGTCCATGTATTCCACGGCTTTCGCCCTTCCCTTGACGAACATATCCATTTCCACGCCGTGGCCGAAGGCCTCGTGAGCTATCAGTCCGGCCACATCGGGAGAACAGATTACATCGTAAACACCGGGCTCGATTCGCTCAGCCGATAGCAACATGCGCGCGTTGTCAACGACTTTGTCGATCTTGCTTTCCATTTCGTCGAGTATTTCCAGTCCTTTGAGGCCCGAAAAGCCCTCGATACCGTATTTGGTGATTCCGTCGCGCCTGGCCAAAACGTAAAGAGCCGCCTGAGACCACATGTACGACTGATAAAGGTCTTTCCTGGTGGATACGAAGAGCTTGCTGACCCTCACGTTCTCCATAAGCGTCATCACGTTCACTATCTCTTCGGAAATCGCATGGGCTCTGTCCCTTATGGCTGAAAGCTTCCGGATTATCTCGCCCGGACTCGTCTGGCCGGGCAATACCGCCACTTCGCCTTCGAAATCGATCTCGCTTTTCTCCTCCTCAGGCGGTGTCAGAGAAGTGTAAGAGAGCGACAGCTCCTTTATGGTCTTCGAAGCGCTCCCAGTTCTTTCCCTTACGTACTCGGCGATTCCCTCTAGGGAGTCTTCATCTACTTCGTTGAATGAATACTCGAAGTATCTCTGCCCGTCATGCACCCTGATCACGAAGCCTCTTTCCAACCAGTCGCTTCCCTTCACGGCGATTCCGGTTGTAGTGACCCTGTAGGTCTTGCCCGCCACATCGGTTCCGAGAATGGAGACGTATGGATACGTCTCTCCTAGAAGCCCTACCAGCTTCTTCAGAGCGGGCCTTTTATCGAGTAAAAACCGAGACTTTCCAACTTTCATCATTTACCTCCTGATTTTTCGCTGTAACTTGCCCTGTTCTGAAGACCATTATACTATAGTTAATTAATAAATGAAATAACTGAAAATGCCACTTGATATTATTTACTATACGGCTCATAATATAGAAAGTAATTGAAGTCAAACTAAAACAGTGTTTTTTATCGAATGGAGACGATGTTCTTCGGGTTATTTCGACAGCAAGGAGGTGCAGGATGGTCGAGATCAGTTCGATAGAGAAGACCTTCGAAAGCAGAAAGAAAAAAGTGAAAGCCGTCGACAGAGTGAGCTTCAAAGCGCAACCGGGCAGAATATACGGCTTGCTCGGCCCCAACGGGGCGGGCAAGACTACCACTCTGCGCATCATCGCCACTCTTTTGAAGCCGGATTCGGGCAAGGCGCAGGTGATGGGGTTCGACTCGGTCAAAGATGCGACCCAGGTGCGCAAGAGGATCGGTTTCCTTACCAGCGATATGAAACTTTCCGGAAACCTTACGCCCAGAGAGTTGCTCCAGTTCTTCGGAGAGCTAAACCATATGCAGAACGGCGATATAAAGAAGGCCATCATGGAAATGGCCGAATATCTGGATATGGGGGAATTTCTAGACAAACAGGTCGGAAAGCTCTCAAGCGGTATGAAACAAAAGGCCGCGATGGCCGTGAGCCTGATTCACAACCCCGAAGTTATAATCTTCGACGAACCTACGAACGGTCTGGACATACTGACCGCAAGAACGGTAACGGGGTTCTTGAAGGATTATCGCAGACAGGGGAAGACGATAATAATATCGACCCATATAATGGCTGTCGCCGAAAAGCTCTGTGACAACGTCGGCATAATATTCAAGGGCCGCCTGGTCGAGGATGACTCGCTCGAGGGCCTGTACGGGAAGTTCAACGAAGACAACCTCGAGGATCTCTTCTTCAAAGTGGCCGAAAGAGAGGGGGTAATGGAGAATGCTTAGAGACGCCCTCATCATCTTCAGGAAAGAACTGAAAAACGTCTTCAAGGATGGAAGAACCATCTTCGCGGTCCTCATACTTCCCATGCTGATCATGCCGGTTATCTTCCTGGTGATCAACACCGTCAGCACCTCGCAGGCCAAATCCTTCGAAGAGACCGTGTACGAGGTGAACCTGGTGAATCTTCCCGATGAACGCTTCGAAGGGATCCTCACCGGCCTGATTAAGTACAGGGCCGTTCAGAACACAGATAAAGAGGCGGTTTTATCCAGGGACAATTACTTGATCGTCGAGTTCCCTGCCGACAGCGATCAGAGAATAGCGAGGGGCGAAGGGCTGGATGCGAAGGTTTACTTCAATTCGACCTCGAGAGGCTCTTCCTACGGCGCCCAGATGATTAGAAACGCCCTCTCCAATTACTCGAGCCTCTTGCTCGCCGACAGGCTGGCACAGCACGGTTTGACGCTGGCCGATCTCAATATGGTCAGCGTTCAGCAGGAGGATGTCGCCCCCGAAGAGTCACGTGGAACGGAGTTTCTTGCGGTTTTGATACCGTACTTTCTGCTGATATATATCTTCTCCGGAGCCATGAACATAGGCCTCGATACCACCGCAGGCGAGAAGGAAAGGGGCAGCATGCCGGTCTTGCTTGTGAATCAGGTCTCCAGGACTTCGATAGCGATGGGCAAAATCCTCTATGTGATGATGATCGCGGTGCTCAACAGTGTCTTCACCTTCATCGGCCTGATAATCGCTTTCAGACTGGGAGGACCGGCCTTCGGCGCCGGAGAGATGAACTTCTCGTCTCTTTCACCTTCCACTCTGGCCGGGCTTTTCGTAACGCTGCTCACTATGGCGGGGCTGGCCGCTTCGATCATCGTGCTCCTCGGTTCGCTGGCCAGAAACATAAAGGAGGGCGGTGGCTACATACTTCCGATCTACATTTTCGCCGTAGTCCTGGGCGTCGCCACCATGCAAATGGAATCGCCGGACAACCCGCTCCTGTATATCATCCCGCTCATAAACTCGATATTCGTCATGAAGGATATAATAACCTTGCAGTTCGTGAGCTGGCGCTTTTTACTTATGCTCTTGAGCAACCTGACATATGTTTCGGTCCTGATATTCGCGCTGGCGAAGGTATTCAACAGCGAGAAGATAATGGATTCCTCCGGTTCGTAAAACCGGCCGGATCGACAAATTCGAAGCGCCCGATCAGGGCGCTTCGATTACTTTTACGGGTGTAGAGATCAGCAGCTCTTTGCCGTTGAAAGTGAAAACTCCCTCTATGTAGAAAGCGTTGAATGAGACTCTATCGACGATTATCTCCTCTTCTTTCCCGATCGTTTCGTATTCGAAGAAGGCCTTGCGAAAATCCCTGACGGCCGAGAGAGAGTGAAAAAGCCGCAATTCCACGAGCTTGGAGTCTCTCTCATCGACATTTAAACTAATTTTCACGTTCGAGGCGGTCTCTTCGAGAAAGATCTCGATAGAGGGAAATTCCAGCCCGGTGTTCAGATGGGAGATCATCCCCTGGATCGCCTGGGTGACCCTGTAAACTTCGGTGCCGTGACCGGCGTTGGGTGCGTACACCATGGCGGAGTAACCGGGAAGGTCGTCTATATAAAGGTTGGCGGCATCTACGGGCCAGTACGGATCGTTGGTTCCCACAACGATGAGCTTGGGCAGATCGAGCGAATCCCTGTAAGTAAAGGGATCCACCAATTCCAGAAGTTCTCGCTTCTTCGGATCGTCTAGGTCGTTGAGTATGCCGCTATCCACGTACTCTCTAATGGAACGGCTGTAGCTTCCCCAGAAGTCCAGCTGGTGCCGCATCTGGTCGGCGAGATTGAGGTTGTCGTAGGCTATCGGAACGATGCCCTCCACCCTCTCATCGATCGCCGCCGTGAGCCAGGTGGTCCACCCGCGTTTCGATCCTCCGCTCAGAACGAACCCCTCGACAGTGTCGCCGCTGCTCGAGGCGTAATCATGGATTAGGTTCATCGAAACTACAGCCGATTCGACCATCGGTACGAGCGCCGGCCACCGTGGATCACCGGTTCTGAGAAACTCAAGGAAAGTATGGCTGATCAGCCAGTCCTCCCTCTTTCCTCTAAAGAGCGGCTGGTTGGGAACGTCGAAGAGAACGGCCACGTACGCCCTGTTCTGGAGCGCCATCAGCCGGAATACCACCAGCTCATCCTCCGAATAAGAGTAGTCGCCCGTTATGAAGATCAGGGCCACTCTCGACTGAACACTCGGAGGCCGGATGATAAGCAGGTGGTTCTGCCATTGGATGCCCTGCCAGTTGAAAGGATTGAAAAGAAGGGTTTCTATCCTTATAAGTCCCGCCGACGGAGTATCCACGACCCGGGCCCCGGCTTCGGCCAGAGTTTCCGGAAGCGATTCCCCGTACACAAGTTCGCGCAAATTGCCGGCGCACGCAAAAGCGGCGAACAGAAGAAAGAGAAATAGATAAACGATTTTCGATCTAATCACTATCGACAACCTCCAGTAAAGTATTCGCGGCGTTGCGTATCCGATCCACCGCGGAGGCCTCGCCCTTGAGCCTTATGCCTCTGTTGTTCAAGATGAAATCGATCAAGTCTTCGAGATCGAAGAAGTAGTGCGTGAAAAGCTCGCCCGCCTTTTCGAAGACGGCTTTTTCTACCACGGCGTCGACGGGCAGCCTCCTCTTCCAGAGCATAGGCTCTTTCATATACTTTCTTCTGGATTTGCGGATCTCTATTATTTCGCCGACCTGTATGAAGAGAAGCCCGTCTCCCTCTCCCGGACCGGCGAATATCTCCTGCCTTTCGTCCGAACAGGCAGGATGGAAGTAAACGGCCCTTCCGTTTTCCAGCAGGACTCTGAGAGCCTTCTCCTCCTCAATCGCCTTCAGCAGAGTCTGTCGTATCTCGCTTCTGCTAGGGATTTCCATACCTAGCGAACCGGAGAAGAGTGAGGGAATATCGTAAGGCTTCGTATATGAATAACCGGACCTCTCTCTGGAATAAGAGAGAGGAGCCCCGAGATTGGTCCTCAGGTACTTGATATCCCTCTTGGCCTGCCTGGTGGATATACTGAACTTTTTCGCAAAATCGTCTAGCGAAGGCAACCCGTCTTTCGAAAGATTGCTGTGAAGCCATAGAAGACGTACTTCACGGGACATAAGAAACACCTCCTGTCCCCTCAGCGCCGAAACACAAGTAGATCGTAAGCCGGAACAGATGCTAAAATATATATATTCAATTATACAAAAAACGCCCTAATATGTCCACAATATTCATACATAAAAGGAGTCTCTGATGATTAAAGGTATGATTTTCGATCTCTTTGGCACCATAGTTAGCAATCACAGACTCTTCGGACCCGTCTGCGAGAAGATGGCAAACGATGGCACGGCCGATTTTGAAGAGCTGGAAAACGAGTTTGTCAGGCTATACAGAAAGCACTTCAAAGACTATCACAAGTCGGCCTTTCAACCGGAGAAGTTCTATTACTATCTGCTAATAGACGAGATGATAAGGAAATTCGACCTGAGCGGAGACATCGAGTCTTACTGCAACTACATGTACTCTTCCTTCGGCAAGCTCCCGGCCTATCCCGACGCGAAGATCCTGAAGAAACTCTTCAGAGAATACACAATCGCGATAATCACCAACGCCGACACTTCCTTCGTGAACGAAGCGATAAGAAACAACAGAATCCCCCACCACGTCCTATTGACCTCGGAAATGGCGAGATCTTATAAACCCTCTTGCGAGATATTCGACCGGGCGCTTCATTTGATGGGCCTGGAGAGAGACGACGTGATATTCGTCGGAGACAGCATCAGGGTGGATATGATGGGGGCGGCCGGAGCCGGTATAAAGGGAGTGCTGATAGATCGTTCGGGATCTTATCCCGACTACGCTCCCAGGATCACAAGCCTTGAAGAACTCCAGCACATAGTCCTTTGAGATCGCTTTTCGCTTCGAGTCGCGACAAAGAAAACCATTCCTCTTAGCGGTCTTGACTATCACCTTGCGTCATAGTTTATGATTGGAACTGCGAGGAGGGGAGGCCGATGAACGTAAAAGAAGTGGCGAACCTTACCGGTATCAGCGTACGGGCGCTTCACCACTACGACAGGATGGGGCTCCTGTGCCCGCGGCGCAACCGGGAGAACGACTACCGAGAATACTCGGAAAGCGATCTGGACAGGCTGCAACAGATACTTTTCTTCAAGGAGTGCGGCTTCTCCCTGCAAAGGATACGCGACCTTTTGAACAGCCCGTCTTTCGACAGGGAGAAGGCCTTCGAGCTGCAGAGAAAGTACCTGTTGCACGAGAAGAGGCGTATCGAAACTATGCTGGGCACACTCGAAAGAACCATCGAATCTCTGAAAGGAGTGAATATCATGACACAGAAGGAAAAGTTCGACGGGTTCGACTTTTCAAAGAATCCGTACGAAGAAGAGGCGCGCCGGCTCTGGGGAAACGAGACTGTGGAGAGAAGCAACGCCTTTCTCGAATCGAAGTCCGGGGAAGAGAGGGAAGTCATGGCGAAAACTATGGATGAGCTTTTCAAAGAACTGGCCGCGATCCGCAAAGAAGCTCCCGATTCCGAAGTGGCGCAGAGGGCTATCGACAGAATGTACAGACTCTTCAACGAGAGCTTCGGTTATCATTACACGCTCGACGTCTTCGCGGGAATAGGAAAGATGTATGTCGACGACGAGCGCTTCACCAGAAACATCGACAAATACGGGGAAGGGTTGTCTGTCTTTCTCTCGAACGCGATGCGCATATACGCCGAGCGTGGGGAATCGGCACAATGAAGAAGAGAGCCCCGGGGCTCTCTTCTTTTTAATCCGATAAATGTCGATACCTTACTACAGAGTGGAAAGGTTCACAATTTTCACTTGATCGTGAATGCCCATTGACCGCTTCCGGTGTATTGTGAGTTGGAATCGACGATTGCGATAGTGAGAACAACTGCCCGCATCCGCGGGTATTATCGCTTTAAGCGCAGCCTCTCCATCGCTCAGAAGGCACGAGGCCGAGTAATTTTCCGAAGGTACGTCGGTGATGGTGAACTGGATATCCGTCTCGGGTACGGAAACGGCTTCTCCCTCGAACGTGGTGACTCCCGCAAAGCTTATTGATGGAGATGTGCCGCTCGCTATAATGTTATCGTCGTTGATACGGAACACCACGGCCGTTTTTCCCGATGTCGGCGCGTAGTCGTTGACATTGCCGAAACTGTGCTGGTTGGCGGTTACTATGAATTCCGGAGATGAGCTCCCGAACGCGCCGAAGTCTCTCTGCTGGTTACGTCGTTTCGACTGCCCAGGGCCACCACCGTGCCCCCGTTGATCGTAATATCCATGTCGGCGTCGATTCCGTCGTCCTGCGAGTTGATTATGATAGCGCCCCCTTCGATCGTCAGGTGCATTTCGCTGCACAGTCCCTCCGGCGAGAGCGAAAAACACGAGAGAAGGAGCGTCGAGAGTTCGCTTCGCTCACGAGAAGGCGCCTCTCCCTCTCTCTCCCTCTCTTTCTCTCTCTCTTAACGCTCTTACAGCCCGGTTTTGTACGCCCCGACTTTCCTGCGGAGCTCTTCCAGCTCTTTCTGGTGCGAGAAGAGCGCGCAGGGACCATCGCCGTTTTCAAGCATACCTTCGTTTTCGCGAATCTCGACGAAGAGAGGGCTCGAAAGGCCTTCCTTTAAGGAGGCTTTCTTCATGTTGTGAGTCGCTATA
>Ga0123328_1001629_pt1 | contig 21513 bp, 20 predicted proteins | sample BioC12SIPDNA_2_FD_89702 | JGI IMG/M metagenome (GOLD analysis project Ga0123328, IMG submission 89702) | Anaerobic biogas reactor microbial communites from Washington, USA - Biogas_R1_A C12 SIP DNA | ecosystem: Engineered > Bioreactor > Anaerobic > Unclassified | place: Washington, USA...
CCTGGGGGAGTGGCCCGGCGGGTACACCACCTTTACCCACGACATCTCCCACGCGGCGCGCTTTGGCGACGAGGAGAACGTGATCGCCGTGCGCGTGGAGCACGCCCACACGGCGGATTCCCGCTGGTACACCGGCTCGGGGATCTACCGCAAGGTGAGCGTCCTGGTCACGGAGCCGGTCTATATCGGCCAGTACGGGGTGTTCTTCTCCACGCCGGAGGCGGACGCGGATTCCGCACGGATCGCCATCGAAACCCGGGTCCATAACGAGACCGGTGCGTCCGCCTCTGGCGTGATCCGCCACACGCTCCGGGATCCGGGCGGGCGCGCCGTGGCCGTGCTGGAGACCCCCTGCGAGATCCCCGCCGGGGAGAGCGCGACCATCGCCCAGGAGGGCCGCGTGGAGGGGCCGGCGCTCTGGGCACCGGCGCACCCCGCCCTGTACACGCTGACCACCGAGTTGCTGGTGGCGGGCGCCGTGATGGATTCGGAGACGCAGCGGGTGGGGATCCGAACCGCCCGGTTCACCGCGGACGAGGGCTTTGCCCTCAACGGCGAGCCTCTGGTGCTCAAGGGTGTGTGCGTGCACCATGACGCCGGCACCCTGGGGGCCGCCGTCCACCCCAAGGTCTGGCGGCGCCGGCTGGAGGCGCTGCACGGGGCGGGCTGCAACGCCATCCGCATGAGCCACAACCCGCACATGCCCGAGCTCTACGATCTGTGCGATGAGCTGGGGTTCCTGGTGATCGACGAGGCCTTTGACGAGTGGGAGGGCCCCAAGAACAAGTGGTGGCAGGGCCACAACGTCTACCCGCCCAAGCTCCATGGCTACTATGAGGATTTCCCGGCCTGGCACGAGCGGGATCTGAGTCTGCTGGTGCAGCGGGACCGGAACCACCCCTCCGTGATCCTCTGGAGCATCGGCAACGAGATCGATTACCCTAACGATCCCTACGGCCACCCGTACTTTCAGACGATGACGGGCAACAACGACGCCAACAAGCCCGCCGAGGAACGGCGTTACAGCCCGGACCGGCCCAACGCCGAGCGGCTGTTGCCCCTGGCGCGCCGGCTGCGGGAGATCGTCCGCCGTTGGGACAGCACCCGCCCCGTGACGGCTGCGGTGGCCTTCCCGGAGCTCTCCAACCTCACGGGCTACTGCGACGTGCTGGACGTGGTGGGCTACAACTATAAGGAGGAACGCTACGGCGAGGACCACGCCCGCTACCCGGAGCGGCCGCTCCTGGGGAGCGAGAACGGCGGCCACTATGCGGCCTGGCGCGCCGTGCGGGATCACCCCTACATCGCCGGCCAGTTCCTCTGGACGGGAGTCGACTACCTGGGGGAGGCCCGAGGCTGGCCGGTGCACGGCTCGCCGGCCGGGCTGCTGACCACCGCGGGCTACCCCAAGGCCGCCTACCACTTTCGCCGCAGCCTCTGGCTGGACGAGCCGGTGATCCAGCTGATGACCAGCCGCCCGCTGGAGCCCGATTCGCCGCTGCTGCGCGGCCTCCCGCCGGGGGCCCGAGCGCACGTCCGCCGGCTGCAGGAGCGCCCCTCATGGAGCGCTGTGCCGGGGGAGAGCATCGCCGTCACCTGCTACACCAACTGCCCGGAGGTGGAGTTGCGCCTGAACGGGCGCCCCCTGCGCACCTTCCAGTTGGCGGCCTTCCCCGAGACGGGTTGCATCGAAACCCTCGTGCCCTTTGAGCCGGGCAAGCTGGAGGCCGTGGGCCGGGCGGCCGATGGCACGCTCGCGCGCAGCACCCTCGTAACGGAGGGGGCCCCGGCGGCGCTGCGGGCGCAGGCCTGGGGAGGCGCCGCGCTGGCGGCCGACGGCGAGGACCTGGCGCAGATCGAGATCCAGGTGCTGGATGGCGCCGGCCGGCCGGTGCCAGGCGCCACCGACCTGCTGGGCGTGATCGTCGAGGGCCCCGGTGTTCTGCTGGCGCTGGACGGCGGCGACCTTGCCGATACCACCCCCTGCTCTTCGCCCGAGCGCCGGGCCTGCGACGGGCGCCTGATCGCCTACGTGCGCTCCACTGGGGAGGCGGGAACGGTGCGGGTCCACTGCCACGCCCGCGGCGCCCTGCGCCCGGCGGACGTGTGGCTGGAGGCGCGCTGAGGGATGGCCGCCTCCGAGTCTCCCTCGCCAGAGCCGCTCACCGCCGCGGGGGCCCACGCCGCCGCCGCGGCCTGGGTGGAAGAGGTCGCCCGCCGCCAGCCCGGGTTCCGGGGGGCGTACCTGGCGGGCTCCCTCGCCTCCGCGCCGTCGCCCGCTCCCGGGGAACGCGATGCCCCTTGGCCGCCCTACTCGGACGTGGACATCATGGTGGCCAGCGAGGGCGCCGGCGAGACCACGCGGGGCAAGTTCCGCTATCGCGGCGCGCTCCTGGAGGCCTCCCGGATCCCCACGCAGCGGCTGGCGCAGGCCGAGTCCGTTCTGGCGGATTACCACCTGGCGCACGGCCTGTGGGAGGGCTCCATCCTGAGCGATCCGGACGGCCTCCTCACGCCGCTCCAGGAGGCGGTGCGCGCCCGCTTCTGCGAGGCACGGTGGGTTCGCCGCAGGGCCGAACAGGCCCTCCAGAAGGCGGACCGCGGGCTGGCCGGGGTGAACGCGGAGGCTCCCCTGGCCCAGGGCGTGCTCGCCTGGGCCTTTTCGGCCGGCGTGTCCGCTCACGTCCTGCTGGCCGCGGCGCTGCGTAACCCCACCGTGCGGCACCGGTACGCGGCAGCGCGGCAGGTGCTGGCCGATTACGGACACGCGGCGCTCTACCCCGGGTTGCTGGCCGGCCTGGGATGCGAGGGGTTCGCGCCGGCGCAGGCCTCGGCGCACCTCGCCGCCCTGGCACGCGCGTTCGATGAGGCCGCGGCCGCCGCCCGGACGCCCCTGCCCTACTCCTCCGACGTCACGCCCCTCGCGCGCCCGGTGGCCATCGAGGGCAGCGCCGCGATGATCGCCGAGGGCGACCACCGCGAGGCGACGTTCTGGATCCTGGTGACCTCGGCCCGCTGCCAGCAGATCCTCGCGCTGGATGGCACGCCGGCCGCCCGCGCCGCGCACACCCCCGCGTTCCGGGCGCTCCTGACCGACCTGGGGATTCGCAGCCCCGAGGACCTGCCGCGCCGCGCGGCGCAGGTGCGGCGCTGGCTGCCGCGCCTCTGGGCCGTGGCGGAGGAGGTGCTGCGCGCCAACCCGCACGTCCAACATGGCCTCGCGGAGGGTTGACGCGGCCACGCGGCGCGAGTAACGTGAGCGAGGCGTGATCGGGCCGCCCCGCGGCCGCCCGTGCGCACACAGCTGTGAGAGGAGTTGCGAGATGCTCAGGTGGTGCACCAACGTGGACAATGTGGCCGATGGCACCGTCGCCGGCGCCATCCAGTTCGTCAAGCTGATGGGCATCGAGGCCCTGTCCGTACCGTGGGACGCGGTCCCCGGGTTCGCGGAGAAAGGCACTCTGGACCTGGCCACCGTCCAGGCCTGGAAGGACGAGATCGTCGGCGCGGGGATCGAGTGGGGACCGATGGTGGCCTGGGCGCCGCGGGATCTCCCCAAGGGCGCCGAGGCGGAGGCGCACTATGCCCAGCTGCGCCAGTGCTTTGAGGTGATGGCCGCCGTCGGCACGGAGATGGTCGTGATGTTCCCGCCAGGCCAGCGCGATACCCCCTGGGATGAGGTAATCGCCTACTACCGGCCGCTGGTGGCCCTGGCGGACGAGTTCAACATCAAGCTGGCGCTGCACGGCCACGGCCGGTTCATGCCCAGCGAGGTGCAGAAACGGCTCATGGCCGATATCCCCAGCCCGAACAACGGCCTTACCCTCTGCTCCGGCAACCTGTTCCATGGCGATGGCGAAAAGATGTACGAATCCACCCGGGAATTGGTGGAGATGGGCAAGGTGTTCTACGTCCACATCCGGAACGTGAAAAAGGGCGAGGGCGAGAAGGAGTACTGGCTGGACGAGGGCGATATCGATATCCCCCGCTGGATCAAGGTGCTGGCGGATGCCGGCTACAGCGGATACCTGAGGGAGGAACATCTCCCCTCGGACCAGTACCGGACCTTCCAGCCGGGCAAGAACGGCGTCTCCGATGTCGGGAACGCCTTTGCCATCGGCTACCTGCGGCACCTGACGCGCACGCTGTAGCGTCGAGCGCTCCGCACACCGGCTGCGGCGGCCCCGGGCCGCCGGGGCCGCTCCCCCTGCCCACGGGCGACAGGAGACCACCGTGCACCCTCGTTATGTCGATCTTGCCGCGCGCATCGTCCGCTGGGCGGAGCGCGAGCCCGGCGTCCACGGGCTGATCGTCATCGGCTCGCAGGCCCGGGAGGCGCCCCCCGCCGATGAATGGTCGGACCTGGACCTGATGGTGTTCTGCGAGGACCCGGGCCGCTACCTGGGGGATACGGGCTGGCTGCGGCCATTCGGCCACCCGCTGTGCGCGTTCACCGAACGGACGCCCCTGGGCGGCCGGGACTGGGAGTGGCTGGTGCGCCGCGTGCTCTATGCGGACGGGCGGGACGTGGATTTCAGCCTGCTGCGCGAGGATCGGGCGAGCGAGGCGCTGGCCGTGAACGCCGAGATCCTGGCCGCCGGCTGGGAGGTGCGCTATGACCCCGCGGGCACGCTGCCCGCGCAGGTGGCGGGCGCCATCGCGGCCGCGGGTGCCGCGACCGACGGGGAGGCCCAGGACGGCGAGGAGCCGGGCGGCGAGGACCCGCTCGCCGAGGACCCGCTCGCCGAGGACCTGGCGGTGATGCTGTATCACGTCATCTGGGCGATGAAAAAGATCCGCCGCGGCGAGATCTGGGTGGCGGCAGGGTGCCTGAACAGCTTTCTCCGGGAGCCGCTGTGGCGCCTGATCGCGGCCTACAACCGCGCCGGCGGCGCGCCGCAGCCCGCGCTCTCCTACGGTGGGCGCTACCTGGAGCGCACCACGGCGCCCGAGGTGCTGGCCATGCTGCGAGGCTGTGCCATGCCCTACGAAGCCGCCGGGGGGATCGCCGCGCTGCGCGCGCTGCTCAACCTGCTGGCGGCGCTGGGCCCGCGAGCCTGCGTCGCCCGCGGCCTGGAGTGGGATTCCGAGGCCTATGCCGGCGTGCGCGCGATGTTCGAGGAGCTGGCCGCGGGCTGAGAGCCGGCGAGTACGGCGGGGACAACCGGCGAACGCGCCGGCTGGGGACGGGCGAACGCGCCCACATATCGGGGAGTGCGAACATGGACGAGACCCTCTACGAGGCCCTGGCGGCCCACCTCGATCGCCTGCCCGGGGGCTTTGCCCCCAGCCGCACAGGGGCGCACCTCCGCCTGCTCGCGTACCTCTTTACTCCGGAGGAGGCCGCCCTGGCCGTCCACCTGACGCTGGAACCTGACGCGCCTGCCGCCATCGCGGCCCGCGCCGGCCTGCCCCCGGGGGAAGTGGCCCTGCGCCTGGAGGAGATGGCCCGCAAGGGGCTGACCCTCTCCTCCGAGGGGCCCGAGGGACTGCGCTACCAGGCCCTCCCCTGGATCGTCGGGATCTATGAGATGCAGCAGAACCGGCTCAGCACGGGCTTTCGCCGCCGGGTGTACAGCTACTGGGGCAGCATCGAGCCCCGCGCCGAGCCGGACACCCTCCCGCAGATGCGCACCATCCCGGTGGGCGAGGCGATCGCCTTCCAGCCGGAGGCCATGGCCTACCAGCAGGTCGGCGCGCTGGTGGAGGCGCAGACGTACTTCGCCGTGCAGCCCTGCATCTGCCGGCGCATGGCTCGACTGAACGGTCGTGGGTGCGACGCGCCCGAGGAGGTCTGCCTGGCCTTTGGCGATTGGGCCCGTTACGCCGTGCGCACCGGCCGCGCGCGAGAGATCACCCGGGAGGAGGTCCTGGACATCCTGGAGCTGGCCCGGGCGGCAAACCTGGTGCTGCAGCCGAGCAACTCGCGGGACGTGGCCTTTATCTGCTGTTGCTGCAGTTGCTGTTGCGGGATCCTGTCCGATCTCCGGCGGGCACCCCGCCCGGCGGAGGCGGTGACCAACGACTATGCCGCCGTTCTGGCGCCGGACCTGTGCGCCAACTGCGGCTCTTGCCTGGAGCGCTGCCCCATGGGCGCCCTGGCGCCGGGGGAAGAGCACGTCCTGCTGGACGCCGATCGCTGCATCGGCTGCGGGCTGTGCGCCGCCGCCTGCCCCACCGGCGCGCTCCAGATGGCGCTCAAGCCGGAGGAGCGCCGCAGGCCGGTGCCGGAGACGCTGGCCGAGGCCTGGCAGATCATCGCCCGGGAGCGGGCCCGAGAGCGCGGGCTCGCGGCGCAGGCTGGGGCGGACGCCTGAGGCACACCGTATCGGCGAGCAGGGGGTTGCCGGTGCAGCCCCCGATCTCGGCCAGGTGACCCGCGATGGCTGTCGAAGGGAGGCCCGGGGCGCCAGCGGCCGGTGCGTCGATGCCGCGCGGGGGGAGAGCCCCTAGCGCGCCCGCCCCATGCAGGCGCCCTGCAGCGCCTGCTCCACGGGTGGCCCGTACCCGGGGCGGCTGGCGACAAACAAGTACTCTTTGTTGCGCAGGTGCCCCGCCCGGCCCACCCGTTCCCCCTGGGGGTTGTAGATGCCGATCTGCGCCCCCACGTACCGCTTATAATCGCGCTCGATCGTCTCCACCCGTGCGCTCCCGCCCCAGAGCGCACGCAGGGCCGTGAGTATCTCCTCCCGGGTGATGTACCCCTCGTTGCTGAAGGACACCAGGATCACCGGCGCCCGGATGTCGCCGAGCAGCCGCGTGAAGGCCTCCCGAAAACGCGGGCGCGAGTTAAAGACGCTCCGTCGCTTCCGAACGTCCACCCGCTTGCATGCCACGCCGTAGACCTCCGGGCTATCCCAGCGCACCAGGGTCTCCCAGATATGGTAGTTGCCCAGGTACGAATGCTGGTTGTAGGGCGGGTCCACATAGGCCACGTCGCCCTCCAGGGCCGCGGCAGCCTCAAAGGCATCCAGCCCGCAGGCCCGGCCTTTGCCGTGGAGGGAGAGCGGGAGCAGATCGGGGACCCGCAGCGAGAGGTCGTTGTAGGAGCGGGGCGACCACTCTTTGAGATAGGCCATCTGCAGCCCGGTGGTGGAATCCACCCGGTCCGCCGCCTCCATCAAAGAGGTGAGCATGATGGCCTCCAGCTCGGGCTGCAGGGCGAGCCGGGCGATGGCCTCCCGGATGGCATCGATCCGCTCGCCGTTCTGGGGCTGAAAGAAGCGCGAGCGCACGCAGAACGTGTCCGTGAAATAGCCGTAGCGGCCGGGCAACGCGTTGAGCTCCCGCACCAGGCGAGCGGCCTCCGCCAGCCAATCGGCCGCGTCCGCCTGGACATAGCAGCGCGCCAGCGTGGCGGCGTACGCGTTGTGGTCGTTGGCCAGCACGCGGTAGTTGGCCCGCTTGAGGGCGTGGCCCACCCGCGCCGTGCCGGAGAAGAGGTCGATGACGGTGCCCACGCCGGCCAGGCCCGCCACCGTCCGGACGATGAGGGGCACGAGCAGGCGCTTGGAGCCGATGTACTTGATCAAAGCTGTCACTCCCGCCGGCAACGTATGGGCCCGCGTCCGGGCCGGCGTGGACCCAGTGTAGCGGCCGGGGCCCGCATCGGCAAGGGCGGCCTGCCGGGGGTGCGGGCCCGCCTCCGACGCGCTGCGGCCTCGGGCCCGCGCCGGCCTCCGGCTCAGGGACCAGGGAAGGCAGAGACCGGAATCGGCGCGCCGGGCTCACTTGACAGGGACGACGCTATATGCTATAATCTATATGTAGTTATCAGATAGCGAGCGAGCACCTGCCCTCGGCGAGGACGCCTCATGCAAACAGCCGGGGCTTGACAGGGCTCACGCTATTTGCTATAATCTATATGAGAATAACAAATAGCAACAGGCAAGGAGTTCACGATGGGACGGAGAAGGCACGGAGGAGGGTTCGGAGGCGCGAGGCCTAGGCGTATCCGCCGTTTCGTGGAGCCGGCCGTGCTGCTGCTGCTCCATCGCGGGCCCAACCACGGCTACGGCCTGCTGGAGGGGCTCGCTGAACTCGGGCTCGAGCGTTACCCGATCGATGCCAGCGCCATTTACCGGATCCTCTACGATCTGGAGGCCAACGGCATGGTGGTCTCCAGTCCCGATAGCGAGGGCAGCGGCGGGCCGCCGCGCCGGGTATACGCCCTGACGGAGCAGGGCCATGCCTACCTCGCGACGTGGGTCGAGGACCTACGCCTGACGGACGAGATCCTGCATCGTTTCTTCGAGGCCTATCACGCGAGCGAGAGCCCGCACGCCCCCGCAGAGGGGGACGGCGGAGCCTAGCCATATCCGCGCATAAGGAGAGAGCAACATGAAGATCGCCTGCATCACCGACGACGGACGCACCATCAGCCAGCACTTTGGGAGGGCCCCGTTCTATGTCGTGCTCACCATCGAGGATGGCGAGATCGTGCATCGCGAGATGGTGAGCAAGATGGCCCATCCACAGGCCGCTGCGCACGAAACCGAAGAGGAGAGCGCCGGGCGGCACGGGACCGGCGCTGCCAGCCATGAAAAGCACGTGAGCATGGCCGAGGTCATCCGCGGGTGCGAGGCCCTGCTCTGCCGCGGAATGGGGTATGGGGCCTACCAGTCCATGCAGCAGGTGGGGATCCGCCCGGTGGTGACGGATATCATCGAGATCGACGAGGCCGTGCGCGCCTATATCGAGGGCCGCCTGGAAGACCATCCGGAAAAGTTGCACTAGAGGCGGCCACAAACAGACATGGAGGACAGATGCGAGTAGCCATCAGCAGCACAGGGACGGAGCTTTCGGCGGAGGTCAGCCCGATGTTCGGCCGTTGCCCCTACTTTATCCTGGCAGACACAGAGACCCTGGAGGCACGGGCCATCCCGAACCCGGCGATCTCTGCCTCGGGGGGCGCGGGGGTTCAATCGTCCCAGATGATCGTCCGCCAGGGGGTGGAGGCGGTCATCGGGGTCAATGTGGGGCCGAACGCCCTGCAGGTATTCATGGCGGCGGGCATCCCGGTGTACCAGGCGGAAGAGGGAACGGTGCAGCAGGCCATCGAGGCCCTGCAAGCGGGCCAGCTGGCCGCGCTGGGCGCGCCGACGGTGGATAAGGACTTTGGCAAGCCGGGCGGCGCCAGCGCCCGCGGCCTGGGGCGCGGGATGGGCATGGGCGGCGGCCGCGGGAGTGGAGCCTGATGGTGACACAGATCGTCGTCGCCAGCGGCAAGGGGGGGACCGGAAAGACGCTTGTGGCCACGGCCCTGGCGCGGGTCGCCTCGGCGCGGGCGGCCACGGTCCTCATCGACGCGGATGTGGAGGCGCCGAACGCGGCGATCTTTATCCGGCCGACCTTTGGCCACGCCCGGAACGTCGAGACGCTGCACCCCGTGGTGGACGCGGAGCGCTGCACCCATTGCGGGCGCTGCGCCGAGGTATGCGCCTTTAACGCCATCGCCTCGCTGCCCGATCGCACGCTGGTCTTTCCCGAGATGTGCCACGGCTGCGGCAGTTGCACGTTGAACTGCCCGGCGGGCGCGATCCACGAGGAGCCCCACCCGATCGGACGGATCGAGTGGGGTCGCGCGGGCGCGCTGGAATGCGCTCAGGGAGAGCTTCAGGTGGGAGAGGCCATGGCCACGCCGATCATCGGGGCGTTGCACCGGCACGCGGTGGAGGCCGGCTGGCACGCTCGCCCCTTTATGATCATCGACTCGCCGCCCGGCACCGCCTGCCCCGTGATCGAGACTCTGAGGCCGGCGGACGTCGCGCTGCTCATCACCGAGCCGACGCCCTTTGGGCTGCACGATCTGCGCCTGGCGGTGAACCTGGCGCGGGACGTGCTCAAAAAGCCGGTGGGCGTGATCCTCAACAAGGATGACGGCCTGGATCCGGCGGTGGATCGCTACTGCCAGGAGGAGGCGCTGCCCATCCTGATGCGGCTTCCGTACCGGCGGGAGATCGCCGAGGCCTACTCGAGCGGGCGCCCGCTCCTGGAGGCGCTGCCCGAGTACCGGGGCGCCTTTGAGGATCTGCTGGAGCGCGCCGCCGCGATGGCCGACGGGCAGGAGAGGGGGGCGGCATGAAACAGATCGTGATCCTGAGCGGAAAAGGCGGCACAGGCAAGACCACGGTGGCGGCCGCGCTGGCGCACCTGTTCTCTCAGGAGGGACGCGTGGTCCTGGCGGACGCCGACGTGGACGCGCCGAACCTGGAGATCATCCTCCGCCCCGAGCCGGGTGAGCCGCAGGCCTTTATCGGCGGCGAACTGGCCCGCATCGATGCCGAGCGCTGCACCGGATGCAACCGGTGCGCCGAGGTGTGTCGCTTTGATGCGGTGAACGTCGCGGACGGCCGCTACAGCGTGGAGCCGCTCTCCTGTGAGGGCTGCGGCGCCTGCGCGACCCAGTGCCCGGCGGGCGCCATCGAGATGGTCGATCGCCGGTCCGGCTACTGGTACCGGTCCGAGACGCGCTTTGGGCCCTTTATCCATGCGCGCCTGGAGCCGGGGGAGGCCAACTCGGGCAAGCTCGTGAGCCAGGTGCGGGCGGCGTCGCTGGAGACCGCCGCAGAGACGCGGGCCGACTGGATCCTGGTGGACGGATCGCCGGGGATCGGCTGCCCGGTGATCGCGGCGATCACGGGGATGGATCTGGCGTTGCTGGTGGCCGAGCCCACCCTCTCCGGATGGCATGATCTGGAGCGAGCCATCGCCGTGGCCAGGCATTTTGGCACACCCTGTGCCGTGTGCATCAACAAGGCGGACATCAATGCCGGGATGACCGCGCGGATCGAGGCCCAGTGCCGGGTTTCGGGGATTCCCGTCCTGGCGCGGCTGCCCTATGACGAGACGGCCGTGAGCGCCATGCGCGCGCTCAGAGCCGTCACCGAGATGCCGGCGACGCCGCTTACGGCGGCTATAGAGGCACTGTACCCGTCGCTCAAGTCGAGTATCGAACAACCCAAGAGGAAAGGAACTGCAGCATGACCGCACTCCCTGAGAACGTGAGCCAGGCCTGGGAAGGGCACGAGGGCCCGATCGTATTCGGTACCGTGGATTCACAGTGCACGCCGAACCTGGTGTACATGACCTGCGTGCGCAAGATCGCCGAGGACCGCTTTGTCCTGGTGGACAACTTTTTCAACAAGACCCGGGCCAACATCGCCTCCGGCAGTGAAGGCGCCTTTGTGTTCATCACCGCTGAAGGCAAGTCGTTCCAGATCAAGGGACGGCTGGAGCGCCTGACCTCCGGGCCGATCTATGACGACATGAAGACCTGGAACCCGGAGCGGCTGCCAGGCGAGGCTGCGGTTGTGCTTCACGTGCAGGAGGTGTACAGCGGAGCAGAAAAGCTGGCTTGAATGGACAAATGACGTTTCGCAGAGGAGGTGATGAGCATGCCACGCGGAGATGGAACCGGACCGGGTGGACGCGGCCCGTTCACCGGCGGAGGCTGGGGCTTTTGTGCCCTGCCCCTCCCCGATGACGATAAGGACGCGCCAACGGCGCCGGGCCTCGGACAGCCGGCCCGACCGGTCGGGCCGATCCGGAGGCTCTTTGGCCTCGGGCTCGGGGCCGGCCAGCGCGCAGGACGGCGCGGCCTGGGCCTCGGAAGGGGCCGGAGACGCCGGTGGTAACCGATCGGCGCCGGATGGAAGGGGCCACTGCCCCGGACGAATGGATTTGACCACACACACGAACAGGAGCAGGTATGCATTTTGATGATCGATGGGGCCCTTACGAGAGAGGCCCGCAGACCGGAACAGGATACCGACACACTCACCACGGCCGAGGGCACTGGGCGGCGCACATGCACCCCCCGCGCGGGCGCGGTGGGATACATGCCGGCGGTCCAGGCGGACCCCCGATGGGCAGCCCTGGCCGTGTACTCACGGGCCGTGGCTACACGGGCTTGAGGTATGGCGCACGAGGTTGGGCCGGCCGTCCGTCTGGCGCGGGCGCCCGCGCCCCTGAGGTGTGGGCGCGCCGACGTTGGAGGCGGGCCGGCCGGCGGGGCCCCCGCCGCGCCTTTGCGCCGCGCGAGGAAATGGTCCGTGCGTACGCAACCGGCGGGCACTCCTGGCGCCCGGCGCGGCGCGGGCGGCAACACCCCCACGCCGCATGGGGCGCGGGGCGCGCCTTTGCGCCGCGCGAGGAAATGGTCCGTGCGCATGAAGCCGGCGGGCACTCCTGGCGCCCGGCGCGGCGCGGGCGGGCACACCCCCATGCCGCATGGGGCGCGGGGCGCGCCTTTGCGCCGCGCGAGGAAATGGTCCGTGCGTACGCAACCGGCGGGCACCCCTGCGGCCCGGCGCGGCGCGGGCGGGAACACCCCCACGCCGCATGGGGCGCGGGGCGCGCCTGCGGCGACCGGCACGGATGGAGAACACGAAAGGAGAGATCGATGCCGTTCAATGATGGAACAGGCCCGCGGGGTCAAGGCCCCATGACGGGCGGTGGGTTCGGAACCTGCGCTCCCGGCAGCCGGCGCTGGCGCGCCTGGCCGCTGGTGGGCCTGGGCCTGGGGCTCGGTGCCCGCTGGGCCGGCCGTCGCTTTGGCGCCCGTTACTTTGGCCGCCGGGGCCTCGGTGGCGGGGCCGGCTGGGGCTACGTCCCGGCCGACGACTTTACCCAGGGGCCTTGGGTAGAGCCCACCCAGGAGGAGGAAGCGCGCGCGTTGGAGGTGGAGGCTCAGGCCCTCCGCGAGGAGGCTAGCTTCCTTCAGCGCCAGATGGAGGCCCTGGAGGCCCGCATCGCGACGCTGCGCGGTAGTGAGGGCGCAAAAGAGGCCGGTCAGGACGGGTGATCTCTTGAGGGGATAGCGCCCGTCCGGACCGGGACGGAGGGAAGGCCAGAGGCCATCCCCCTCCGTACGCAGAGGGAGGGGAGGCCAGAGGCCTCCCCTCCTCCGTTACCCGGGAGTATACCGCGAACGCAGGAAAAGCGCGTGCGGCCCGTTCGCGCGGAACTTGCCGCGCCTTACGAAGGGTGCGTACCCATCGCGCTACACTCGCGGGGTTGCTATTCCCCGCCGGCCGCGTGGCGAACCCGATGTCGCCTGGCCCGCGCCCGGCGGGCCCATCTGCCGCCAGGGAGCCACACCCTGTATAGCAAACGCCCGACGCCTTCGCCCAGACACGCGTATTGCTCGCTGTCCGCCCCGCTCTGCGCCCTGCTCCTGGTCCTCACCTGGTTTCCCCTGCCCGCCGCCGCCCAATCGCCCGTGGATGGCTTCGCCCCGCCTGCACACCGATGGCACGCCGGATGGGCGCTGCGCCCCGGGCGGTTCCCTTGCGCTATCCAGCAACAGCCTGCAGAGCGATGGCAAGACCATCGCGGCCGGCGGGGATCTCCTGGATCCAGACATCCCTGAAGGCGCCTCGCACATCCACGCGCGGGGAGCGGCAGACCAGGCGGCGCGCCACAACCGGCACCGTAAGCGCAGGCCGGGCGGTAATCCGGCACGCGGCTACGAGCCGTGCTGCACGTGCAGGGCCTGGATCTTGGCGGCCGAAGTGGTGTAGGGTTGGGCCCGTTCCACGCGGAGCAGGCGGCCATCGCGCCAGAGGCTCGCCTGGGCGCCACCGGCCCGCGTGCGCCGGGCCAGCTCCTCCAGGGTGTATTCGACCACGGCGGTCTCATCCAGCGGCCCCACCTCAGGATCGATCACCAGGCTCACCACGGTCTCGCCCCCCACTTCGCGCTCGACGAACTGGTAGGAGGCCGCGCTCCCGCCAAAGCGCGCCGGCAACACCTCCTCCAGCACCTCGAGCAGCGAGCTCCCCATGAACGTCACCCCGGCGGAGGTCAGCTTTTCATAGCTGCGGATGGTGTGCAGCCGGCGGGTGAGGCCGGCGGCCTCCAGCGGGCAGCCGCAGGTCCGCTCGCACAGCGTGGCGTAATCCCCCGTCTCCACGTTCAGCAGGATCTTGGCGTTGGCCGGCGAGTAGACGGTGATCAGCAGTTCCCCGATGGGGGCGTCCAGCCCGGGGTAACGGCGCTCCCGCTGGATGAGGGCGTAGCGATGGGAGAGCACATGCATCTCGTCCACGTGCTCGGGGTTCCCGCAGGAAAAGCCCAGCATCCCGGCCTCCAGCAGCCCGTAGACTGAGCATACCCGCAAGCCCTGGCGGGCCAGGACCGCCGCCTTGACGGCGGTGAGCGGCTCCGACGAGGTGCGCATGGCATGGCCCGAGATGTCCAGCCCGAGCCCCTCGGCGGCGTGGGCGATTCGAACGGCGGCGTTGACGGTGGTATACAGCTGGATCCGCCGGCCACCGGCGGTGCGCTCCGCGAGCCAGCGGGCGACGCGATCGGCGCGATCCATGGGAACGTGGACGGGCCAGTGGGCGCCGTGGCCCAGCAGGGCCGCCTCCCCCAGCGTGATCGCGGTGAGCGGCGCGCTCCCGCCGGCTCCCCGCAGGGGACGCGTCTGGCTGAACCAGCCGGCCAGGGAGAGGCCCAGGCCCTCGTTCTGAATGAGGACGCGCAGGCCGCCCAGCGCCGGCGGGGCCGGCAGCCAGATGGCATAGGGCCAGCCCTCCAGGCCATGGGCGCGCAGATGCAGCGCCCGAGAGGGCAACTCGTCGCGCAAGTCGTCCAGATCCAGCGAAAAGCGGGTCAGCCCGCCGCGCCCTCCCGCGGAGCGGGTGCCGCCGCTCTGCCCGGGAACGTGGCCGCCGCTCTGCGGGTTATCGAAAGAGTGCGCCGTCGTCTCCAGCGCCACGCTCCCCCGCCGCAAGGGCGTGTGGCCCTTGAACTCGTCCAGCGTGAGGTACACGCCCGCCTCGCACAGCCGCGTCAGTGTCGCCTCGATCCCCTCGCGATCCACCAGCGCGGCCACATCGCCCTCCTCGATCCCGGCGGCACGCAAGAGCGCCAGATAGGGGCTGGCGGGGTGCCCGTAGATCGAGCGGTGCATCATGGCCAGGAAGGCCGCCTCGCGCCGCTCGGCGGCGGCGCGCACGTGGGCCACCGGGTCCACCGCGGGGGAGCCGGCGCGCCAGGTGCGGCTGAGCGCCGCGGCGTAGCGCACCGCCTTGAGGGCCTCGGTGTGCAGTGGCATGGTCACCTCCAGTTTCGATGGCTATCGACTGCGTTCCCAGTCTAGGCCAGGGGGGCGCCGGCAGCAATCCAGAGTGCAAGCCGTTGACAGGGCGCCGGAACGGGGCGATGATGCCACCGTTGGCGCGCGCTGCGGCGCGTAATGGCCGAGGCGGCGAAGGTGCGCCGTGCCGTGCAGGGAGGTCGCCATGGGGACATCCATCGTTCTGGGCGCGTCCATCCTGGGTTCGGGCGTGCTGGCCATCCTCACGGACCGGCCGGACCGGCGCCGCTGGCACTATCTCTTCAAGCCGCTCACCACCGCGCTGATCCTCGCCCTGCTCCTGGTGCGTCCGGGGGTGGGCCCGGGGATTCGCCTGCTCCTCGGGATCGGCCTGGCCGCCTCGCTGGCGGGGGATATCTGGCTCATGCTCCCCGGCGACCGGTTCCTTCCCGGCCTGGTGTCTTTTGCACTGGCGCACCTGGTGTACATCATGGCCTTTGGCTGCGGCCTGGCGAGCATGCCCCCCCTCTGGACCTACCTCCCGTACCTCGCGCTGGCGGCGGCGCTCGTCGCGGTGCTCTGGCGCGGCGCGGCGGGGCTGCGTCTCGCCGTGGCGATCTATGCGCTGGTGATCGTCAGCATGGCCTGGGCGGCGGGCGCCCGCGCGGCGCAGGCCGGCGGCGCCGCGATCCTCGGCTGGATCGGTGCGCTCTTTTTCGTCCTCTCCGACGTCCTGCTGGCCCTGGACCGCTTCCGCCGGCCGGTCCCCCGGGCCGGCCTCTGGGTGCTGGCGACGTACTATCTGGCGCAGGCGCTCATCGTGCTCTCGGCCTGATGAGGCGAGGGCGCCCGCGGATACGGGGTGGCTCACCACCCCAGGCGGCGCGCTAGAGCGCTTGCGCCGCCGGGACGCAGGTGATACGATGACGGTACGGCCGCCGAGGGTGGCGGCGATACAAAGCCAGGAGGATCCTGGCGGGAAACCACAAAGGAGTACGAGAAGATGGTGCAAGCGACAAAGATCGGCATCATGGGCTGCGGCGTCATCAGCGGGATCTACATCGAGACCGCCCAAAAGGTGGACGCTATCGAACTCGCGGCTATCGCGGATGTGAACCCCGAGGCGGCCCGCTTCCGTGCCGAGCAGTACGGCATCGAGCGCGTCCTCACCCCGGAGGAGCTCCTCGCCGATCCCGAGATCGAGATCATTATCAGCCTCACGCCCAACCTGCTCCACGGCCAGATCGGCCAGCAGATCCTGGAGGCCGGCAAGAGCTTTTACAGCGAAAAGCCGTTCGCCGTTTACCGTAAAGAGGCGCTGGCCAACCTGGCCCTGGCGGAGGCCAAGGGCCTCCGCTGCGGCGGCGCGCCCGATACCTTCTTCGGCGCCGCCTGGCAGACCGCCCGCAAGGCCATCGATGACGGCCTGATCGGCGAGCCCTACGCCGCCTTCTCCTACCTGGCGGCACGCTGGGCCCCGCCCCCTCCGGGCGCGCCCCTGCCCGAATGGATGAGGGAAGCCATGACGCGCCCGACGCGAAAGGTCGCCCCGGGACACGTGAGCTTTTTCTCCGTCGATGGCGGCAAGTACGGCGTGAGCAACACCTTTGACATGGGTGGCTACTACCTCACCAACCTCATCAACATGCTCGGCCCTGCGAAGTCCGTCATGGGCATGACCAACAAGATGTTCGATGAGGTCGTCCGTGGTGACCGCACCATCCAGGTCGAGTCGCCCACCCACGTCACGGGCATCATCCAGTTCCAGTCCGGCGTGCTGTGCCAGTGGCTCACCAGCTCCGACTGCTTTGGCACCGGCCTGCCGCACATCGAGATCTATGGCACCGAGGGCACCCTGCGCTGCCCGGACCCGAACAACTTCCCCGGGCCGGTCTACCTCCGCAAGCCGGAGAGCCAGGAACTCATCGAGCTTGAGCAGGTGCACTCCATCGTCCAGGACACCCGCGGCATCGGCGTGGCGGACATGGCCGTGGCGATCAAGAACGGCCGCGCGCATCGCGCCAACGGCCGGATGGACGCCCACATCGTGGACATCATGAACGCACTGCACGAATCCTCGGACCAGGGCAAGCGGATCGACCTCGTGACCACCTGCGAGCAGCCCAAGGCGCTCCCCGTGGATCTGCCCAACTGGACCATCGACGACTGAGCAGCGGCCAGGAGGCGCGATCGTGAAGAACTATCTCGTCGGATGCGGGCAGATCACCTGGATCACCGACTGGGAGAACCCGCCGCCGCCAGAAGCCGCCATGGCCGATATCGCCGCGGCGGGCTATGACGGCGCGCCGATCAGCGACCTCCCCGGCCAGAGCGCCGGGGAGGTCGCCACCTTCTACCAGGGCTACGGGCTCAAGCCCGGGCCCGGCTACCTGGGCGCCAACTGGTGGGACCCGGCCGAGAGCGCGGCGCTCATCGAGCAAACCCGTCAGATGGCGGCGATGCACGCCGAGCTGGGGTGCGACACGATGTTCGTGGCGGACAACGGCTTTATGGTCAAGGGACCGCGGGGCATCGAGCGGATGGCGCTGGCGGGCCGGCCTACGCCGGCGGATTCGCTCACGCCGGACCAGTACCGGCGCGCCGGAGAGACGCTCACCCGCGCGGGCGAGGCGGCGCTGGAATCGGGCGTGCGGATCTGCTTCCACAACCATGTGGGCAGCTTTGTCGAGACGCGGGAAGAGATCGACACCCTGTGGGCCCACCTGGATCGCCGGGCGGTCTTTCAGGGGCCCGACATCGGCCACCTGGCCTGGGCGGGGGTCGATACGCTCCAGTTCTGCAAGGACTACGCCGCCGATATCAAGGCCCTGCACATCAAGGATATCCAGCGCGATGTGATGGAACGGGGCCTCGCGGCAGGCTGGCACTATATGGTGTTCAACTCGAGCGGCATCTTTGCCGAGCTCGGCGAGGGCTTTGTGCCCTACCCGGAGATCTTTGCCGTGCTGGATGCGGCCGGGTTCCAGGGCTGGCTGATCGTCGAGACGGACGTGACGCAAAAGGCCTCGGCGCTGGAGAGCGCACGGATCTCGCGCGCGTACCTGCGGGGGCTGGGCATCTAGCTCGGGCCCGGCCGCGGGCGCGGAGGCCGCGGGCGCGGAGGCCGCGGGCGCACGGCGCCGTTGGAGCGCTAGAGCGCCACCAGGTCGGCAGGTTCGAGCGTCGCCAGAGACATCAAGGGAATGGCGGAGGCGCGTCACGGCCAGTGGCCCACGGCGCGCCTCTGCAAGCCGATGGCAGGGCGGCGGAGGCCCAGGGCGGCCGGGACGGCGCCTGCGGGTACAGATCCGTTGCGGCGGCGGGGAGGTTCCCGCCACCACACACAACAGCCATAGGAGGCAACCATGTCGAACTATATCATCGCCTGTTCCGGAATCACCTGGGGGCGAGAGTACGATCGCGAAGCCATGCTGGCCGAGATCCGCTCGGCCGGCTACGAGGGCTCGCCGGCGGGCATCCGCCCGGGCACCACGGTGGCGGAGGTGCGGGCGCAGTTCGCCCGGCACGGCCTGCGCCCTGGGCCGGGATACATCGGCGCCAACTGGTGGGATCCGGCGCTTACCTCGGAGCTGATGGAGCGCATCCGCGAGCAGGCCGGGTACATGGCCGAGCTGGGCTGCAGCGAGATCTTTATCGCGGACGGCGGCTTTCAGACCGTGACGGCCAGCGGACGGACGCGGCGCGATCTCTCCACACACACTACCCCGGCCGATAAGCTCACGCCGGACCAGTTCAAGTACTATGGCGAGACGATCTCCCGCGCCGGCGAGGAGGCCCTCAAGCACGGCGTGAGCGCCTGCTTCCACAACCACGTGGGCAGCTTTATCGAGACCCGCGAGGAGTTCGACGATCTGTGGGCCCAGGTGGATCCCACGGTCGTCTTTCACGGGCCCGATATCGGGCACCTGGCCTGGGCCGGGGGCGACGTGCTGGATTACTGCCGCACCTACGCCAAGGACATAAAGTGCCTGCACGTCAAGGACATCAACGGCCAGGTGCTCAAGGAGGGCCTCGAGCGCGGCTGGACCTATGGCGAGTACTCGCAGGCGGGGATCTTTGCCGAACTGGGCGAGGGGATCGTCCCCGTGCGAGAGATGATCGATATCCTCAACGCCGCGGGGTATGAAGGCTGGTTCATCGTCGAAATCGACCGGACGACCAAAGCCACGGCGCTGGAGAGCGCGCAGATCTCACGGGAGTACTTGCGCAGCATCGGGTACTAGGCCCGCCCCACTACGCTCCGACGTGTGAGGCTCCCCCGGGGGAGCACCCACACGTCGGGGCTTTGATGCACGGCGCGCGCGAGCGGCCGGCGGAGGCCGCACAGGCTGTGTGCGGGGGTTTACAGGCCACCTGGCGCAGGCCAGGGCGCGCCATTTGCACGCCACGCCGGTCCCCATAGAATCGGCGATAGCGGTTACCACCCAGCGGTCGGGAGGTTAGCGCATGGGTCGCAGGGCGATATCCGGGTTCCGGGCGTTCGTGGTCATCTGGTTCGGGCAACTCGTGTCCCTCACGGGGTCCGGGCTCACGGCCTTTGCCCTGGGCGTCTGGGTGTACCTGAACACCGGCTCCACCACGCTCTTTGCCCTCATCCAGCTGGTCTCGGCGCTGCCGGCGCTCCTGATCGGCCCGCTGGCCGGGGCGCTGGTGGATCGCTGGGACCGCCGCCATGCGATGATCTTTTCCGACGCCGGAGCCGCAGCCTGCACGCTGGCCATGGTGCTCCTCCTCGCGGCGGGGCGGCTGGAGATGTGGCACATCTACCTCCTGCTGGGGCTCAGCGCCTGCTTTGCGGCCTTCCAGTGGCCGGCCTATTCTTCCGCCACGACGCTGATGGTGCCCCCGGCGCAGTACGCCCGCGCCAGCGGGATGGTGCAGATGGCCCAGGCCGTGGCAGAGACGATCGCTCCGGCCGTGGCCGGCGCCCTGCTGGGCACGTTGATGATCCACGGCGTGATGGCGGTGGATCTGGCGACCTTTTGCGTGGCGCTGGTGACGCTCCTGCTGGTGCGGGTGCCGGCCGTAGCCAGGGAGGTGGCGCCCGAGGGGGAGCGCACGAGCCTCCTCTCCGAGGTGGCCTACGGCTGGCGTTATATCCGCGAGCGCCGGGGTCTCTTTGCCCTGCTGGCGCTGTTTGCCGTGCTCAGCTTTACCACCGGCATCACCGCGGTGCTCTACACACCCCTGATGCTGGGGCTGACCACGCCCGCCGTGCTGGGGCTGGTGACCTCCATCGCGGGCCTGGGCCTGCTGGCGAGCAGCCTGCTGATGTCCACCTGGGGCGGCCCCAGACGCCGGATCGTGGGCGTGTTCGCAGCCGAGATCGTGCTGGGGGTCGCGGTGATGGCCATGGGCCTCTCGGTTAACCCCGTGGTGCTGGGGGCGAGCCTCTTTCTGGCGTACCTCACCATTCCGGTGGTGAATGCCTGCAGCCAGGCCATCTGGCAGGTCAAGACCGCGCCCGAGGTGCAGGGGCGGGTGTTCTCCTTCCGGCGGGTGATCGCCGGAGCGATGACGCCGCTCGCCTTTGTGCTGGCCGGGCCCCTGGCGGACGGGGTGTTCAACCCCCTGCTGGCCGAGGGGGGCGCCTGGGCGAGCGGGATCGGGCAGCTGGTGGGCGTGGGCGCCGGGCGCGGGATCGGGGCACTGAACCTGATTTTGGGGATCATCACCATCGCGGCGACGCTCGTGGCGATGGCCTACCGGCCGCTGCGCCAGGTGGAATCGGACCTGCCGGACGCACTGCCCGCGCCGGCGGCCGGCTCCGCGGAAGAGGAAGCGCCCCCGCCGGTGGGGGGCGCCGCGCTGGCCACAGACTGAGCTGGCTTTACTTCCGGGGCACGCCCCGCCGCCAGATGCTGCCGCCCGCAAAGAACAGCGCAATCCCCGCGATGGAGAGCCCCCAGGCGATGCGCCCGTCCACGGCCAGGCCCCGCGTGCCGTTGACGATATAGTAGAGCATCCCCGCGAGGAGCAGCAGCAGCCCCCCAAAGATCAACGCCAGGGCGACCCAGCCCTCATCCATCCTTACTCCTCCTCCTGTGCGCGCGACGGGGCGGCCGGCCGGATTCCGGCACCTCGTCCAAGCTAAAGGGCGCGCCGTGCCCCGGATACACCCGCCGCACATCCAAACGACGCAGGCGCTCCAGCGTGATCCGCGCGGCGCTCTCCTGATCCATGAGTGAGCTTAGCATGGGTCGTTTGCGGTTGTCCAGCAGATCGCCGCACAGGAGGTCGCCCTCCGCGGTGAGCACCCCGAGCGAGCCGCTGGAATGCCCCAGGAGGTGCAGCACGGCAGCCTCCACGCCGAACTCCTCCAGGCTGGCGCGGTCCTCCAGATGGATATCCGGGGTAAAGCGCCGGCCACGGGTGTAGCCCATAAAGGTGGCGCCCAGGGGGCCCAGGAAGCAACCGCGGACCTGGCGGCCGGCGCGCATGTCGCC
>Ga0123328_1001642_pt1 | contig 21387 bp, 17 predicted proteins | sample BioC12SIPDNA_2_FD_89702 | JGI IMG/M metagenome (GOLD analysis project Ga0123328, IMG submission 89702) | Anaerobic biogas reactor microbial communites from Washington, USA - Biogas_R1_A C12 SIP DNA | ecosystem: Engineered > Bioreactor > Anaerobic > Unclassified | place: Washington, USA...
CGGCTCGTTCTCCGGCAGGAGCAGCTCGCCGATGCCGCAGCGGGGGCCGCTGCCGAGCCAGCGGATGTCGTTGGCGATCTTCATGAACGACGCGGCGACGGTCTTCAGCGCGCCGTGGGTCATCACCATGGCGTCGTGCGCCGCGAGGGCCTCAAACTTGTTCGGCGCGGAGGTGAACGGCAGTCCCGTGAGCTCCGCGATCTCGTCGGCCACCGCCTCTGCGTAGCCCCGCTTCGTGTTGAGGCCCGTGCCCACCGCGGTGCCGCCGATGGCCAGCTCGGCCAGGCGCGGCAGTGTCTGGTTCACCCGCGCGGCGCCGTTGGCCGCCTGCTGGGCGTAGCCCGAGAACTCCTGCCCCAGCGTGAGCGGCGTGGCGTCCATGAGGTGGGTCCGGCCGATCTTGATGACGTCCGCGTAGGCGTCCGCCTTCTCCTGGAGGGCGTCGCGCAGGGCCTCCAGCGCGGGGACCAGGCGGGTGTGCGCCTGCTCCACGGCGGCGATGCTCATGGCGGCGGGGAAGGTGTCGTTCGACGACTGCGACATGTTCACGTGGTCGTTCGGGTGGACGGGCTTCTTGCTGCCCATTTCGCCGCCGAGCATCTCAATGGCCCGGTTGGCGATCACCTCGTTCACGTTCATGTTCGTCTGCGTGCCGCTGCCCGTCTGCCAGACCACCAGCGGGAAATGGCCGTCCAGTTTTCCCTCAATGACCTCGTCCGCCGCCGCGCGGACCGCGTCAGCCAGCTTCGGGTCCAGCAGGCCCATGCGCTCGTTCACCGAGGCCGCCGCCTTCTTCAGGATGCCGAAGGCGCGGAGCAGCTCGCGGGGCATGCGCTCGCCGCCGATGCGGAAATTCTGGAGCGACCGGGCCGTCTGGCACCCGTAATACCGGTCCGCAGGGACCTTCATCTCGCCCAGCGTGTCTTTCTCGATGCGGTAGTCCATGGGGGAATCCTCTCTGGTGGGGGCGCGCCGCGCGGCGGACGCCCAATGACGGAACGGACCGGTTCCTCGGAGGCCCCATTATCCCCGCCCGCGCCCCGACGCGTCAACCGGGGGCCGGGACCCCGAATCGCCGGACAAGAAACGGTGGTGGACGTGTTCGAGGGAATGCACCCCTTGGGGATTCGCGCTGAAAGCGTCGGCGGTGTGAAAGGGGCGTGTTCACCCATGGGGTGTGGAGAACCTGAGGTCTTCCGACAAGAGATTGCCGCAGCGGCCCGGGGCGGCCGCCTCGCAATGACGCTCGTTTTCCCGTCATTGCGAGCGAAGCGCGGCAATCTTGTTCCCTCCACGGATTCGGTTCTCGCGAGCCCCAGACCGCCGAAGGCGGGAATGTCGTTGAAGAAAGGCGTGTCAGGCGTCAGATGTCGCGGGAGCCCCCGCACGTCCCTGGCGGGTCCGTCTGTTATGTGGAGTGCGGTGGCAGAGCGAAGCGGCGACACCGCTTTGCCCGGGGAGGACCCATGCCGCACCCCGCACGGCAGCTCTTTTCCGGGAACCAAAGCGGCGTCGTTGCCGCCGCACTCCAAAAGGAGACGCCGCGCGACCCTCTCGCCACGGCTTCGGCTCCCTCCATCGCCCAAACCGCGCGCCCCCTGGGATCGCCAAGCTCCAGCTTGGCCTCTTGGGTTCTTCCGCGCGGGCCTGTTCGATCCGTATTTCCCCGAAAGCCAAGGGGAAGCTTGGCGATCCCAGGGGCGCGGCCTCTCCAGCGAACCCGGTACTTTCTTAGCAGGTCTTATCCGGCGGTCAGGCCGGGACGGGCCTCCACGCCTCCTGCCTTTTCCGGCAGAGGTAGACAGCAAGACTCTCGGCGGGGACGGCCTGCGAGACAATGTCAAACCCCGCCCTTCGCAGGAGGCCCTCCATGATCCAGTCGTAGGTGCTGAACTCTTGGGCCACGTGCCGCGCGGCGGGAATCCGCATTTCCGGGAGGGACGCGGCGAAGCGCTCAAAATGGGGCTCGGGCGCCTCGTCGGCGGCGGGGGCGAACACCACATCCCGGAGGACAAATCTTCCCCCCGGCTTGAGCGCGCGCGCGACGTTGCGCAGGGCCGCCAGCTTCCACAGGTCGGGCAGATGGTGCAGCGCCAGGCCGGAGACGGCGCCGTCGAAGGCGCCGTCCGGCAGGTCCATGGTCAGGAATCCGGCGTGGCGGGTGGCGACGGTAGTTCCCGCGTCGGCGGCCTTCCGCCGCACGTAGTCGAGCATGACGGCGGAGACGTCCACCGCCGTGACGGCCATTCCCGCCGCAGCCGCCGCCCGGGCAAACCGCCCCGTGCCGCAGCCGATCTCAAGCACGGCGGCCCCGGGAACCAGGGCGAGCATGTCCAGCGTCTCCCGGTTCTCGCCGTCAATGTCGCGGAAGGCACCCATGCGGGCGTCATAGGCCTCCACCTCGGCGAGGTCCGCATAGTCCGTCCCCACCTGGCGCATTTCATCCCACAGCCAGTCTTTTTCTGTCATGTTGGGGCTCCTCCGGCCGCGCGCGCGGCGCGCCCCCGGGCGCGGGGGCGGCCCATTGTACCGCACCCTCCCCGCCCGCGCGCATCCTGGGGCGTTCCGCGTCCGTGTGCCGGTTGCGCGGGGCGGGGCGCGGCGGCTACACTGGGGGGCCGTTTCCAAAGGACCTTGATCGCGAGGTTTTTCCATGGTTTCCCCGCTCATTCTGGTGACAAACGACGACGGCATCGGCGCGCCGGGCCTGGCGGCGCTGGCCGCCGCGCTGGCGCCCCTGGGCGAGGTGCATGTCTACGCCCCCGACCGCCAGCGCAGCGCCGTGGGCCATGCCGTGTCGCTGCACACGCCCCTGCGCGTGACGGAGGCGGGGGAGCGGCGGCGCATGGTGGACGGCACCCCGACGGACTGCGTCATGCTGGCCGTGCGCGGGCTGCTGCCCCGGCGGCCGTCGCTGGTGGTGAGCGGGATCAACTCGGGCGCGAACCTGGGCGACGATGTGACCTATTCCGGCACCGTGGCGGGGGCCTACGAGGGCATGCTGCTGGGGATTCCCTCGCTGGCGGTCTCCAACACCGCCCACGCGCCGGAGCACTACGATGCGTCCGCCGCCGTGGCGGCGCGGCTGGCGGCGCGGGTGCTGGCGCGGGGGCTGCCCGCCGGGGTCATGCTCAACGTGAACATCCCCGACCTCCCCGGGGACCAGATCGGCGGCGTCGCCGCCACGCGCATGGGCCGCCGCAACTACCAGGATGAGATCGTCGAGCGCGAGGACCCGCGCGGCGGACGCTACTACTGGATCGGCGGCGCCCAGCCCGACCACTACCCGGAAACGGGCACGGATTTCGAGGCCGTTGGACGCGGCATGGTGAGCGTGACACCCCTGCAGCGCGACCTCACGGCCCACGCCGCCCTGCCGGACCTCGCGGCGATGCTGGGCGGCCCGGACGCCTGAACCGGCGGCGGGCGTGATTTTCCCGGTGCCGGGGGGGTACCATACACGGCCATGCACGCGTTTCCGGGCAACCACGGGGCGGCCGCCCCGCAACATGACAGGAGAACAGGGCATGTCCATCACGCTGATGAGCACGATCAAGGGTTCGCTGCTGGAGGGGTTCTTCCCGGAGGGATGGGACTTGGCGAAGCTGGACGCCCTGTGCGGGCGCAAGCCGGAGACCCTGGCGAAGGCGGAGAAGTGGTGGAGCAAAAAGTTTGAGGCGGTTCCCTGCGCGTCCCTGGCGGACTTCGACATGATGATGGGCCACGAGATCGCGTGGGAGATCGCCCAGGCGAAGAAGGCGGGCAGACAGATCCTCTTCATCCTGCCCGTGGGCCCCATGGGCATGTACCGCTGGGCGGTGTATTTCCTGAAGGAGTGGAACGTGGACTGCCGCCATGTCCACGGCTTCAACATGGACGAGTGGAGCGACGCGAAGGGCAACACGCTGCCGGCGAAGGACCCCGGGGCGTTCCAGAACGCCATGGAGCAGGCCTTTTACGGCCCCCTGGGCAAACTGTCCGCGCCGAAGAACCAGCGGCACTTCGCGACGAAGACCTCGCTGCCGAAATACGCGGACGCCATCGCCGCACTGCGCGCGAAGGGCGCGCGGCTGGTCACGGTGTACGGCATCGGGCGCGCGTGCCACATTGCCTTCTGGGAGCCGCACTTTGCGAAGGAGTACGCCTCGGTGGCGGCGTGGAAGAAGGCGACCCACCGGCTGGGCGCGCGGCTCTGCCCGCTGACCATCGAGCAGAACGCGATCACGAGCTTCAAGAGCCGGACCACGCTGGTGCCCGCGACGGCGAACACCGTCGGCCCGGGCCTCTTCCTCCAGTCCGACCGGTGCATCGGCGGGGCGGACGGCGCGCTGGGCCGCGGCATGATGTGGCAGGGCATGTCGCTGTGGGCGACGCTGCACCACGAGCCGACGCCGTGGATTCCCAGCACGTTCATGCCGACCCTGCCCGGGCGGCTCTTCTTCCTTCAGGAGCTGGCGGGGCCGCTTGAGCCGGAGTGCAACTGATCGGTGGTCATTTCCCGCGCATACGGCAGGCGCCCCGAGAAGCGCTTTGACGAGCGGTACCCCGTCGTGGTGGCGGGGGCCGGCGTGACCGGCCTCGCGGCGGCGCGCCTGCTCCAGTCCCTCGGGCTGGAGTGCGTCGTGTTTGAGAAGGGCGCCCGCGTGGGCGGCCGCTGCGCCACGCGCACGGCCGGAGACGCCGTGTTCGACTACGGCGCGCAGTTTTTCACGGCGCGCAGCGCGGAGTTTCAGCAGCTTGTGGGCGAGTGGACGGCGCGCGGCGTCGCGCGCGAGTGGACGCGCAGCTTCCCCTCGCTGGACGGCGTGGCCGAGCAGCCGGGCTTTCCCCGGTACATCGGGGCGGACGGCATGTCGGGGGTGGCGGAGACACTGGCGGAGGGGGTGGACGTGCGCTTTGACCGGCGGGTCAAGCGGATCACGGAGGCGCGCGGGTACTGGGACATGGAGATGGAGGAGGGCCCGGCGGTGCGCGCGGACGCGCTGCTGCTGACGATGCCGCTGCCGCTGGCGCTGCGCCTGATCAACGACGAGAACACCTGGCGCTTCGGCGCGCTGCTCGCGCCGGTCGCGGGGGCCCGCTATTTCCCCTGCTTCACCGCGATGGCCGTGCTCGACGGTCCCAGCGGCCTGCCGGGCCCCGGCGCGCTGCGGATGGACGAGGGCCCCGCCGCGTGGGTGGCCGACAACCGGATCAAGGGCGTCTCGAAGGCCCACGCGGTGACCATCCACGCGACGCACGACTGGTCCGAGGCGCACCTGGACCTTTCGCCGCAGGAGGCCGCCCAGGCGCTCCTGGACGCCGTGCGGCCGCATCTGGCCGCCAGGGCCGCGCAGGTGCAGGGATACCGCTGGCGCTACAGCGCGCCGGCCGCCGTGCTGCCGACCATGCATTACTATCTGGACTGCCGCGCGCCCCTGTGCTTCGCCGGGGACGCGTTCGGCGGCCGCCGTCTCGAGGGCGCCGTGCTCTCGGGCCGGTCGGCCGCGCGCGCGCTGGCCGCGCGGCTCTCCGGGGAGAACGACACACCATGAGCTTTACCAGGGAAGAGATGGCCGCGCGCGCGGCCGACACCGGGACCGAATGGGACTTCCTCGTCATCGGCGGCGGCGCGACCGGCGCCGGGGTGGCGGTGGACGCGGCGTCGCGCGGACTCAGCGTGCTGCTGGTGGACCGCGGCGACTTCGGCAAGGGCACGTCGAGCCGCAGCACGAAACTGGTGCACGGCGGGGTGCGCTACCTCCAGCAGGGCAACATCTCCCTGGTGATGGAGGCGCTGAAGGAGCGCGGCATCCTGCGGGACAACGCGCCGCACCTCGTGCACGACCTCCCCTTTGTCGTGCCGAACTACACCTGGTGGGAGGCGCCCTTCTACGGCATCGGCCTGCGCATCTATGACCTCCTCGCGGGAAAGCACGGCTTCGGGCCGTCGCGGAACCTGTCGGTGGAGAAGACCCTGGAGCGCATCCCCACCATCGAGACCGAGGGCCTGCGCGGCGGCGTGGTCTACTACGACGGCCAGTTCGACGACTCCCGGCTCCTCATCAACCTCGTGCAGACGGCCGCGGAGCACGGCGCCGCGGCGGTCAATTACATGGAGGCCGTGCGCATCCTGCGGCGGGACGACCTCGTCTGCGGCGCCGTGCTGCGCGACCGCGAGACCGGCGAGGAGCACACGGTGCGCGCGCGCGCGGTCATCAACGCGGCGGGGCCCTTCGTGGACGGCGTGCGCCGCCTCGACGAGCCGGACGCGGCGCCCATGATCCGCCCGAGCCAGGGCGTGCACATCATCCTCGACCGGTCCTTCCTCCCCGGCGACAGCGCCATCATGGTGCCGCACACCGACGACGGGCGCGTGCTCTTCGCCATCCCCTGGCGCGGGCGCACGCTGGTCGGCACGACGGACACGCCCATTGACGACCTGCCCGGCGAGCCGCGCGCCCAGGACCAGGAGGTGGAGTTCCTGCTGAGCCACGCGGCGCGCTACCTCACCCGCGACCCCGGCCGGGACGACGTGCTGAGCGTCTTCGCGGGCATCCGCCCGCTGGCGGCGGGCGACGCGGCCACCACGGCGGCGCTCTCGCGCGACCACACGCTGCACATCTCGCGCAGCGGGCTCGTGACCATCACGGGCGGCAAGTGGACCACCTACCGGAAGATGGCGGAGGACACGGTGGACCAGGCGGCGACCATCGCGCGCCTCGACCCGCCCCCCTGCGCCACGAAGACCCTGCGCATCCACGGCCACGTCGAGCGCGCGGAGGAGTTCGGCGAGCTCGCCGTCTACGGCGCCGACGCGCTCTCGGTCCTCAACCTCGTGCGGGAGTCGCCGCAGAACGCCGAGCAGCTTCACCCGGACCTCGAGACCATCGAGGCCGAGGTCATCTGGGCCGCGCGCCATGAGATGGCCCGCACGGTGGAGGACGTCCTCTCCCGACGCACGCGCTGCCTGCTGTTCAACGCGGCGGCCAGCGTGGAGGCGGCCCCGCGCGTGGCGGCGATCCTCGCGAAGGAGCTGGGCCGCGACGCCGCCTGGCAGGCCGCGCAGGCGCGCGCCTTTGAGGAAACCGCGGCGGTCTACCGCCTCTGACCGCCCGACAACCACGGAGACCGGCGACATGAAAGCCCCCACGCGTCTTTGCCAGGTGCTCGCGGCGGCCGCCGCGCTGCTTGCGGCGGGGTTCGCCGCCGCGCAGGGCAAACCCTACGAACTGGTGAAGGACGTGCAGTACGGGGAGGCCAGGGGCGTCCCCCTGCTGCTGAACGTCTACAAACCGACCGGACAGAACCGCAACCCGCTCTACAAGCCCGGCGACACGGGGAAGGGCCTCGCCGTCATTGACGTGATCAGCGGCGGGTGGAACAGCAGCCCCGCGCGGGAGAACGAGCACGCGGCCGCCGGCATGTTCGACGTCGTGTGCGCGCGCGGCTACACCGTCTTCGCCGTGCGCGTGGGGTCGGTGCCGGAGTTCGACGGCCTGGAAATCACCGGGAACCTCCAGCGCGGCGTGCGCTGGGTGAAGGCCCACGCGGCGGAGTACGGGATCAACCCCGACCGCATCGGCATGGTGGGCGCGTCGGCGGGCGGGCACCTCACGCTGCTCTCAATGGTGAGGGAAGAGCCCGGCGATCCGAAGGCGGAGGACCCGCTGCTCCGTTTCAGCACGCGCATCGCGGCGGTGGCGGTGTTTTTCCCGCCGACCCATTTCCTGAACTGGGGCGGCGGCAGGGCGCCCATTACCAGCGAGCCGGGGCTGCTGTTCAACGGCGGCGTGGCGGGGAGGACGGAGGCCGAGATTGACGCGCGCCTCAGGGAGCTGTCCCCCGCGCTCCAGGTGAAGCCCGGCCTGCCGCCCGCGCTGCTCATCCACGGCGACTCGGACCCCATCGTGCCGCTGGACCAGTCGGAGCAGATGGTGAAGGCGCTCAAGGACGCCGGGAACGGCGCGGAGCTGGTGGTGAAGCAGGACGGCGGGCATTTCTGGCTCACCATCACCGAGGAGATCATCCTCATCACCGACTGGCTCGACAAGCAGCTGGCGGGCGCGCAATGACGGAGACGCGGGACGACGGGGAGCATCCTGTCGAGATGCTGCACCGGCCGGGGGCGCTGCTGCACGCGCGCCCGAAGACCCCGGGGCATTTCCGCCGCGCGCGCAACCGCGTCTACGCCGAGGCCCTCGGCGTCGCGCTGGTGATGGACGTGTTCCAGCCGGAGGGCCCGTCGAACGGCCTCGGCGTGGTGGACGTCATCAGCAGCGGCTGGCGCTCCGACCGGATCGCGCTCAACGAGCATGTGGGCTTCGGCCTGTGCGACGCCCTGTGCGGCGCGGGATTCACGGTCTTTGCGGCGTCGCCCGGCGCCGCGCGCCTCTTCGAGGGGAGGGACCTCGTCCTGCATGTGCACGCGGCGGTGCGCCATGTGCGCCACCACGCGGGGGAGTGGGGCGTGGACCCCGGCCGCCTCGCCCTCGCGGGCACCTCGGCGGGCGGGCACCTCGCCGCGCTCGCCGCGCTGTCGCCGCAGAAGGGCCGCCCCGCGGCCCGCGAGCCCCACCGCAGGCACGACTCGTCGGTCGCCGCCGTCGCGGCCTTCTTCGCGCCGTCGGACCTCGAGGGGCTGTTCCGGGGGGACGCCTCCCTGGAGGCCGCGCGGCAGGGCATCGCGTGGGAGGAGATGCTCTTTCACGGAGGCCTGCGGGGAAGGACGCCGGAGGAGGTGACAGAGCGGATGCGCGAACTCTCGCCCGTTCACGCGGCCGCATCGTTCCGCGCGCGCCATCCCGGGCAGGCGCCGCCGCCCTTCCTGCTGGTCCACGGCGACGCGGACCCCGTGGTGCCCCTTGTGCAGTCGCTGCGGCTGGCGGACGCGCTGCGCGCGGCCGGCGGTGTCGCCGACGTGCTGGTGCGTCCGGGCGGCGGCCATCCCTGGCCGGACGCCGGCGCCGAATGCGCCAAGGCGGCCGCGTGGCTCGCCGCCCGCCTGCGCTGACCCGCCCCGGCGCCCGCGCACGACCCTTTTGAAAACGCCGCATCTCACCCCCAAGGCGCTCCAACGACAAAACGCCCATGCCTTGTCTCCGGAAGGGTGTCTTTCGGCAGGCCCCGAAAACAAAGGCACGGGCGTTGTCGCGCGGGACTTACCTCCCGTGCCGCGCGGGCCCGGGAGCGCCTGGCTGTGGGAGATTACTTCTTCGCGACGGCCTTTTTCGCGGCCGGCTTCTTCGCGGCCGGCTTCTTCGCGGCGGCCTTCTTCACCGCCGGCTTCTTCGCGGCGGCCGGCTTCTTCGCGACGGCCTTCTTCACCGCGGGCTTCTTCGCGGCCGGCTTCTTCGCGACAGCCTTCTTCGCGGCCGGCTTCTTCGCCGCAGGCTTCTTCGCGACAGCCTTCTTCGCCGCGGGCTTCTTCGCCGCAGGCTTCTTCGCCGCAGGCTTCTTCGCCGCCGCTTTTTTCACATCCGCCATTGCTCGTTCCTCCTGTCTTGAACGACCTCGTCTCTCTTCCGCACCGCGCGGAGGCGTCATCCCGGACAACAGGTCCGCGATGCGCCCGCCGTTCATGCACACCATGAACGGCGCACTTCCACAGATGCGCTGCGCATCCGCAAAAGGCGTGGGAAAAGGCTCCGGGCTGGAAGGGGCCGCCGCGTCTTCCGCAAGCGCGGCGCCCCTTGACTCCGACGTGTCCGCTTGTTGGTCAGGCCACACGATAAAGAGTTCTTCGTTGCATTTTTTTCCGCGCGCGCCGTCGAAAAAAATGGTCCGCGTTGAACAACCCGGAAACTTGATTCAACTGTGACGCCGAATGTGTAGCAAACAAAGAGGAAAAAATCAAGCGTCAAGCCAAACTTTTTTTCTTTTTTTTGCGGGCGCGCGGCGGCGCTTTATTCGGCCGCGGCCGATTGGGTACCATGTGCGCGTCTGCGGAGATCACCGCAGAGGACGAAAGGAACCCGCGATGACGGAAGACAGTCAACGGCACGGCGAACTGCTTGAGCGCTTCAGGAGCGTGCGCGTGATGGCGGTGGGCGACATCTACCTCGACGAGAACATCTTCGGCTCCGTGACGGAGGTGAGCCTCGAGGCGCCCATCCCCGTCTTCGAGGTGCATGAGAAAAGGCACAACCCCGGCGCCGCGGGCAACGCCGCGTGCAACGCCGCATCGCTCGGCGGCCGGGTCACCATGGTCGGCGTGGTGGGCGACGATGTGAACGCGGGCATTGTGCGGCGCGCCTTTGAGGAGCGCGGCGTGGACACGTCGGGCATTGTCACCGACCCCTCGCGCGCCACGAACACCTACGGAAAGCTGAAGGCCGGCGGGCACAACATCCCCATGCAGGAGGTGCTGCGCACGGACACGCCGAAGCCCCGCATGGTGTCGGGCGGCGCCGAAGCCGCCGTCATCGCGCAGATACGCCGGCTCGCGCCGGAGGTGGACGCGGTCCTCATCGGCGACCAGGTGTCGGCCACGGTCTCCGACGCGGTGTACGCGGCCATCATGGAGTGCGCGGAGAAGTTCTCGCTGAAAACGGTCGCCGACTCGCGCGCCCGCGCCGGATACTTCGCCGGCGTGGACGTGATCAAGCCGAACGACCGCGAGGCCGGGCTCGCCGCGGGCATTGACGTGGTGGACGAGGCGTCGCTGATGCGGGCGGGGCGCTTCCTCACCACGCGCGCGAAGAACGCCATGGTCACGCGCGGCCCCGAAGGCATCACCGTGTTCGCCGCCGGCGGCTCCGTGGAGACGGTGCCCATCCGCCCGGTGCGCGCGGTGGACGTCACCGGCGCGGGCGACACCGTGGCCGCGGCGATCGTGCTCACCCTCGCCGCGGGCGGATCGCTGCGCGACGCGGCCGTGCTGGGCAATCTCGCCGCGGGCATCGCCGTGGCGCAGCCCGGCGTGGTCACCGTGTCCAACGACGAGCTGCGCGACGCCGTGCTCGGCCCGGAGGGTCCGGAGAAGCTCAAGTCGGTGGACCAGCTGCGCGGCGTGGTGGAGCGCCTGCGGCGCGACGGCAAACGGGTGGTGTGGACCAACGGCTGCTTCGACCTGCTGCACGCCGGGCACATCTCCTACCTGCTCAGCGCGCGCGCGTGCGGCGACGCGATGGTGGTCGGGCTCAACACGGACGCGTCGGTGCGCGCGCTCAAGGGGCCGGAGCGCCCCGTGGTGAACGAGATGGACCGCGCGCTCGTGCTGTCGGCGCTGGAGTGCGTGGACTACGTGGTGCTCTTCGGCGACCCGTCGCCCCTGCGCCTGATCGAGACGCTGCGGCCCGACGTCTACGCGAAGGGCGGCGACTACACGCTGGATACCATTGTGCAGGAGGAGCGCCGCGCCGTGGAGGCCTACGGCGGGTCCATCGCCATCATCCCCGGCCGCGAGGGGAAGTCCACCACGGGCCTCATCAACAAGATATCCGGGAAACCCTGACGGCCCGCGCCGCGGGTCAGAGCAGCTTTCCCGTCTCGCCGAAGCCCTCGCGCCTGCAGCCGCCCTCGCAGGCGTCCCAGCAGTAGGTGCAGAGGCTCTCCCTCGGCAGGGTGGTCGCCTCCACCATGTCGTCCAGCCGCTGGTACTGGAGCGTCGTGAGCGACAGGCGCGTGCGGATGCGCTCGACCATCGCCTGGTGGCGGTCGGAGTCCGGGTCGGCGTACTCGTCCAGATGCCGGTCCGACTCGCCCTCCAGCTCCTTCACGGCGCGGCGCCCGGCGAGGTCCATCTCCGACTTCGACCGGGAGAAGTTGAGGAAGCGGCAGCCGTGCACCAGCGGCGGGCAGGCGGGGCGCATGTGGACCTCCAGCGCCCCCACGTCGTAGAGCCGCTGGATCGTGTCCTTGAGCTGCGTGCCGCGCACGATCGAGTCGTCGCAGAAGACGATGCGCCGGCCCTGGATCAGCTCGCGGATGGGGATCAGTTTCATCCGCGCCACCAGGTCGCGCGTCGCCTGGGTCTGCGGCATGAAACTGCGCGGCCAGGTCGGCGTGTATTTGGCGAAGGGCCGCCCGTAGGGGATCTTCTTCTCGTTCGCGTAGCCGATGGCGTGGCCGGTGCCCGAGTCGGGGATGCCCGCCGCCACGTCCGCCTCCACCGTGTCCCGCCGCGCCAGCGCGGCGCCCGAGCGGTAGCGCATGGCCTCGGCGCTCACCCCCTCGTAGGACGACGCCGGGAACCCGTAGTAGACCCAGAGGAAGGTGCAGATGCGCAGGTCGTCGCCGGGGGCGACGCGGGTCTCCACGCCCTCCGCGGTGATGCGCACCACCTCGCCGGGGCCCAGGAAACGCTCCGTCTCGTAGTCCAGGTTGGGGAAGGCCGTGGTCTCCATGGCCGCGGCATGCGCGCCCTGCTTGGCGCCGACGGCCACCGCGGTGCGGCCGTAGCGGTCGCGCGCGGCGTAGAGCACCCCCTTTTCCGTCAGCAGCAGCAGCGAGAGCGACCCGTCCACCGCGCCCTGCGCGATCTGGATGCCCTCCTCAAAGGTGGCCCCCTGGTTGATCAGCGTCGCCACCAGCTCCGTCGGGTTGATGCCCCCGCCGCTCATCTCCGAGAAATGCGTCGTCCACTTGGAGAACGCCAGCGACGCCAGGTCCGCCAGATTGTTGATCCGCCCCACCGTGACCAGCGCGTAGGGGCCCAGATGCGACCCGATCAGCAGGGGCTGCGAGTCCGTGTCGCTGATCACGCCCACCCCCGCGTGCCCCCGCATCTTCACGATGTCATCCTCAAACTTCGACCGGAACTGCGCCGTGCTGATGTCGTGGATGCGCCGGTCGAAGCCCGTCTCCCGGTCCAGCACCGCCAGTCCGCCGCGGTAGGTCCCCAGGTGCGAGTGGAAATCCGTGCCGTAGAAAAGGTCGCTGGTGCAGTCGTCCGCCGAGACGACGCCGAAGAATCCGCCCATGAGACTGAACTCCCGCTGGTTGGGGGACGGTCTGTGCGCCCCGCCGGTCCGGCAACGCGCGCCGGGGCAATGGTACAGAAGCCCCCCCCCCCGCCGCAACGGAAAAACTGCCGGATGCGCCGCCCGCGCCCGGCGGCGGCCATTTGCGCGCATGGCGGGAGGACGGGCAGAATGCCTTTGCCGCCGCGCGCCGGCGAACCGGAGGAACGACCATGCCCGCCCCCGCCTGCCTCTTGCTGCTGGCCGTCCTGGCCGCCGGCGCCGACGCCCCCGCCCCGTCCGTGCGGATCGGCGGCGTGTTTCCCGCCCTCACTGTGTTCGCCCCCGGGGCGGGCAGCGCCAGCGAGACGGGCATCGGCGCGCTCATCCCCTGGGCCGACCGGCTGTGGGCCGTCGGCTATGTGGCCCACATCAAGGGCGAGGGCATCGGCCTCTACGAGATCCGCGACGACATGACCATGCGGCTCCACCCCGGGGCGGTGACGGGCACCTTCGCCAACCGCATGGTCCACTGGGAGACGAAACAGGCGGTCATCGGCCCGCACGTCATCGCCGCGGACGGCACGGTGCGCACCGTGGACGCCCTCAGGGGCCACCGCCTCACCGCCACGGCCCGCCACCTGAAACACCCCGAAACGATGGCCTACTTCCTCACCATGGAGGGGCTGCTGTTCGAGACCGACCTGGCCACGCTGGAAACCACGCGGCTGGCCGACCTCGTGAAGGAGCTGGAGATCGGCGGCCAGCCGCATTTCAAGGGCGCCCACTCGGCCCAGGGCCGCCTCGTCGTGGCCAACAACACCTACGAGGAGCCGGAGTATCTCGGGGAACGGGCGGCGGGCTGCCTCGCCGAGTGGGACGGCGCCGCCTGGACCGTGCTGGAGCGCAACCCCTTCGTGGAGGTGTCGGGCAAGCAGAACCCCGCAGCCGGGGGGCGCTACGGCAACACGCTCTACGCCGCGGGCTGGGACCGGGCGTCGGCCATCCTGCGCGTGCTGCACGACGGCCAGTGGACGCGTTACCGCCTGCCGAAGGGAAGCCAGTCCTTCGACCACACCTGGAACACCGAGTGGATGCGCATCCGCGAGGCGCAGACGGAGCGCTACCTCATGGACCTGCACGGCCTCTTCTATGAGCTGCCCCCGCTGGTCTACGGCGGGAAGGTGTGGGGCGTGCGCCCCATCTGCGCGCACCTGCGCATCGTGCCCGACTTCTGCTTCTGGCGCGGCCTGTTCACGATGGCCGGCGACCAGACGGACAACGCCGTCGGCCAGCCGCAGTCGGGCCTGTGGTTCGGGAACATTGACGACCTGTGGCGCATGGGCAAGCCCGCCGGATGGGGCGGCCCGTGGTGGGACACGGAGGTGGCGGCGGACACGCCTTCGGACCCGTACCTCATGACGGGCTTCGACAAGAAGTGCCTCCACCTCACCCACGGCGCGGCGGAGACCGTCCGCTTCACCGTCGAGGTGGACTTCCTGGGCAACGGAACCTGGGCGCGCTACGAAACCTTCGAGGTGCCCGCGGGGGGCTACGCCCACCACGAGTTCCCGGACGGGTTCTCCGCGCACTGGGTCCGCGTGCGCGCCGACAAGGCCTGCCGCGCCACGGCCCACTTCACGTATTCGTGAGGCCCCGGGTTCAGCCCTCGCGGACCTCGCGCTTTTCGGGGTCGAAGACCATCCGCTTCCCGGAGTCGAGGGCCATCATGGCCATGACCACCGCGACGGCGTGCTGGTAGCCCGCGTCCATGGAGGCGTTGGGCGTCTTGCGGGTGCGCAGGCACTGGAGCCAGTCGAGCATGTGGTCCGGCATCTCCACATGCTCAACCTTGGTGACTTCGTTCTTCACCCCCGGCTTGCCCGCGCCGTCGGTGTAGACGAAGGGGTTGTCCCAGTCCACCAGGTCCATGCTGGCCTCGTTGCCGAAAATCTTGAAGCTGTCCCCGGAGCCGTTGCCGAAGTTGGTGGAGTAGGACACCATGAACCCCTCGGGATAGGTCCACAGCACCTGGGCGTGGTCCGGGCAGGTGAACTTGTACTCGTCGTCCCAGGTGTAGGTGCCGCCGAGGCCCACGGCGCTGTGGGGGAACTTCGCCCCCGTGATGTAGTGGACCAGGTCAATGAAATGGCTGCCGAACCCGGGGACCGTGCCGTCGGAGAAGTCGCGGTAGCCGTACCACCCCGTGAAGTGGACCGAGTTGTACGGGCGCATGGGCCGGTACATGAGGAACTCCTTCCAGTCCACGTCCTGCTCCCTCGCCTCCTTCACCCGGCTGTACCAGTAGGGGCGCGGGTCGTTGCGCATCTGCTCGACGCGCCCCACCTTCCCGAGCACGCCCGTCTTGAACACCTCGCGCGCCCCCGTCATGCTCGGCAGGCTGCGGAGCTGCGTGCCGATCTGCACGATGATCCCGCTCTCCTTCACGGCGTCGTAGGCCACGTTCAGGCTCTCGATGTCCATCGAGAGCGGCTTCTCGCAGTACGCGTCCTTGCCCGCCTTCGCCGCGGCCTCCAGATGCCGCGTGTGCTGGTGGTCGCACGACGCGATCATCACGGCGTCCACGTCCGGGTTGTTGATCAGTTCCTGGTAGTTGGTGTACTGCTTTGCCTCGATGCCGTACCAGTCCTTCGCCATCTTCGCCGCCTCCTCCCGCACCACGCTCCACACGTCGCACACCGCGCGGAACTCCACGTTCTGCGCCTTGTCGTGCGGGTGCACCCCCGTCATGTGGGCGCCCCGGCCCCGGTCGCCGCAGCCGATCATGCCCAGGCCGATCCGGTCATTCGCCCCCACCACGCGGGCGTAGCTCTTCGCGCTCATCGCGACCGCCGCGCTCCCGGCGACGGAGGCGGCTTTCAGAAAATCACGGCGGGTCGGCTTGGTGTCCATGGCAGTGCTCCTTGGGTTGATGGGATGGGCAAACCGCCGTCCAGAATGCCACAACGCGCCGCGGTTTGCAAACAGACCCGCGCGGCCCGCGCCGGGATCATGCGGTGTTTTTGCTACGATGGGGCCATGGGTGCGCCGTTCACAACCGTCTCCCGCCGCAGGCGCCGGGCCTGGCTGCTCTTCGGGCTCGTGCTTTTCTGCGCGCTGGTCCTCGTCCTGTCCCACGCCGCGGGGCGGCTGACCGCCGTTTCCGCCCCTGCGCCCGCGCCGGCGCCCGCGCCCGCGCCCGCAACGGCACCCGCGCCCGCGCCCGCGCCCGCGCCCGCAACGGCACCCGCGCCTGCGCCCGCGTCGGCCGGGCCGCAGGCGGTCGAGACGCTCTTCTTCCCCGCCGACCGCGCGGACCCCGCCGGGCCGCACGCGCGCCTGCTGGGGGCGTTGGCGGGGGCCCGGGAGTCCGCGCTCTGCGCGTGGTACGATCTGGACCTGCCCGAGGCGGCGGAGGTGCTGGTGGACCTGCACCGGCGCGGGGTGCGGACCGCCCTGGTCACGGAATATGACCACCGCGACCGCGCGCCCCTGCGGCGCGCGAGGGAGGCGGGGGTGCCCGTGGTCTTCGACAACGGCTCGGGCCTCATGCACGACAAGTTCTGCGTGATAGACGGGCGCACCGTGTGGACGGGCTCGGTAAACGTGACGGCGAACGGCTTCTTCCGCAACGACAACCACGCGCTGCTGGTGGCGTCGCCGGAGCTGGCGGAGAACTACGCCGCCGAGTTTGACGAAATGTTCACCCGGCGAATGTTCGGGGCGGGGCCCTGCCTGCCGACGCCGCACCGCGAGGTCACGGCGGGGGGCACGCGGATCGAGTGCCTCTTCTCGCCCGACGACGGGGTGGCGGAGGCCCTGCGCGCCTTTGTGCGCGGCGCGCGGACCCGGGTGGACTTCATGGCCTTCTCCTTCACCTCGAAGGGGCTGGCGGAGGCGATGGCGGAGCGGCTGGCCGCCGGGGTGGCCGTGCGCGGCGTGTTCGAGCGGCGCGGCGCGGGGTCGGCGGCGTCGCGCGACGAGTGGCTGGCCGCGCGGGGCGCGGAGGTCTGGCTCGACGGGAACCCCGGCGCGATGCACCACAAGGTGATCGTCGTGGACGCGGCCGCCGTCGCCGCGGGCAGCTACAACTTCAGCGGGAGCGCGGAAACCCGCAACGATGAGAACCTGCTTATTCTCCACGACCCCGGCATTGCCGGGGCCTTCCTGCGCGAAATGGACCGCGTGGTGGCGGCAGCCGCGGCGGCGGGGACCGCAGGGCGGTAACGCGGTGCATGACCCCAGAACTCATTCACGCCAGGCCCGGACGCCGTGAAGCCTGGGCACGGGCGATTTTGAGGCCGCGGGGGGCGCGGGGTGTATACTTGCCCCCGACGGCATCAGGCCGTGAGGAGGGTTATCGCCGGGTGAGCGACGGCCAAGACATCCAGACCCCGCGCACGGCGCCGCCGCTGCGCACACGGAAACTGTCCTTCCTTCTGGGCGCCCTTTTTGTGCTGATCATGGCGGGCGCGCGGGTCGTGGCGGAAACCGCACACCGCCGGCTGCATGCCGACGGCCTGCTGGCACCCTGGGACAGGTGATTCCCTGACGGGCGCGCGGCGGGCTCAGCGCAGCTCCAGGAGCAGGCCCGCCACGGCGGCGGGGTTCACGGGGACGGGGGAGCCGAAATCCATCGCGCCGACGCGGTAGGTGCGCACGGGCAGGTAGCCCATGCGGCCCAGGGGCGCGCGGCACGCGCTGGCGGGCGCCATGACGGCGAAACAGCCCAGACGGTCCCTCGCCGCCGCCTCGACGGCGGACAGGGCCGCCGCCACGGCGGCGGGGTCCAGTTCCGGGGCGAAGACCGCGCCGTCCACGGCGAAGTAGGCATCCCCGCCGCCGACGGGGTTCGCATAGCCGTAGACCACCCCGGCGAGGCGGCCGTTGCGGCGGACGGTCCAGCCCGCGCCGCGGAGGCCGTCCTCGTTCCAGTTCACATAGGCCGCGAGGCGTTCCGGGGCATACCGGCGGCGCAGGCCGACCCCCGGCTGGTGCCGCTCCAGAAAGGCGGCGGCCTCCTCCATATCCTCCTCCTCCAGACGGGCCACGGCGAGCCCGGCAGGCGGCGCGCCGCCCGAACGGTGCCGCCAGGTCATCCAGCGGAGCCCCAGCCCCTGAAAAAACGACAGGCCACCCAGGTGCGCGGCCCTGGCGCAGTCGAGGGCCTTGGCATACAGCGGCACCGTGGCGGCGCGCAGCGCCGTGGGGGCGTCGCGGTCGGCCTCGGGCGCGCCGCCCGCCCGCCAGTACAGGCTGAAGGCGTGCCCCGCCAGCAGGCAGTTCAGCCCGTGGTGGAGCAGGAGGGCGTCCACCAGCCCCGAGTTTTCATATTCCGCCGAGGTGCAGAAGCCCGTGGTGATGGTGACCTCTCCGGCGTCCGGCGGCAGGTCCGCCGCCATGGGCAGGCCGAGAGCCACGGCGCGCACCCGGCCGTCCCGCCGGGCGAGGGTGACCAGACCGGGCGCGCCGCTGAAGGCGCGGGCCAGGCGCAGCAGGGAGGGGGTGTAGGCAATGCGGACGCGCCGCCCGTAGGCGCGCTCCCAGGCATCGGAGATGAGGGCGCAGATTTCGGGGAGCGGCGCGTCGTCCAGGGTGCGGGTTTCCCAACCCAGGCCGCTGAACGTGTCTCCATGGCGCTTTTGCAGGCGCTCCAGCCGCTTCTGGAAGAAGGCTTCGGAGGGCATCCGCGTCAGGAGGCCATTGCGCGGGCGTTCTCGGCGGACGCGCCGGCCGCGGCCTGCGCCGCGAGCACCCGCTGCGCCAGTTCGCTGATGTCCACCATCACCGGAATGGTCTCGGAACCCATGTAGAACTCCGGCTCCCCCATGTGCCGCATGGGAATGCCCCGGCGCAGCAGCCGGTCGTGGAATCCGGCGTCCACGGTGCTCACCGCGTACCGGAGACCGCTCATGATGCAGAACTCCAGGGCTTTGGAGAAAAGCGCGGCGTAGGCCTTGCCGCCCCGGTGCCCCGGACGGATCACCATGGTGCCGACCTCCACCACAGAGGCCAGGTCGGCCCGGGCCAACAGCTCCCGCGCCCAGTCCTCAATGCCGAAATGGGTGAAGGAGGCCAGACGGAAAATGCTCTCGTGCCGGGGCTTCGGGTCAGTGACCAGCCGCAGCGACCCCACGGGCACGCCGTTCTCACTGGCCACAAAGTGGATAAAGTCGGGGTAGTCCTCGTTTTCCAGGACCACACCGTACTCGTTCGCCTCGATGTACCCTTCCTCCAGGTAGATTTCGTATTCCAGCTGCTTCGCCGCCTCGTTCCCGCCGGTATAGGCTTCCACGGTAATGCTCATGACTGTGGGATAACTCCTTGGCTTGCCTTGAGTTGTCCGGACCGAACCGCGCCGGTTCCGGAAAAAACCTCTGCGCACAATACCGGCGGCCCCGGGAAGTGTTACAGGTGCGCGGTTTTGTCAAGAGTTGACCGGCGCGCGCGGGAGGGGATCAGACGTCCGCCCCGGGGACACTGCGGGGACGGCGCGCGATGTCGCCCGCAATCACCCGGGCAATGTCTTCGGCGTCGTGGGAAGTGTGCGCCTCAAGATAGCGCTGGAGGCAGGCGGCGCGGGTCTCGATGGAGAGCCCCCAGCTCTTGCCGGTCGCCTCCCAGGTCTCCGCGCTGAGCAGCAGGAAGGCCTCGAAGGGGGAGGACTTCGTTGCGAAGACCCGTTCCATGGTGCGCGGAAAGGCCCCGCAGTTGAAGTACCGGTCAAAATGGCGCGAAAAGCGCTTCAGCCGCTGAAGGGTGAAAAAGGAGAGTTCTTTTGTCTCAAGCACCTCGTAGGGGGGCTCCGGCGAGAACAGTGCGCCCTCGGGCGGGGCCTGGTCCATCGGCGAGCCGGGCAGGCACTTCAGGATGCCCACCTGGATTTCCGGGATGCCCGTGGAAAGCAGCCGGTCGAACCCCTCGCCAAAGGCGGCCAGCCCCTCGCCGGGCAGTCCGGCGATGAGGTCCGCGTGGATGCGGGCACCGGTGTTCTTGCGGAGCGTATGAAGGGCCGCCAGGGCCCGGTCGGGGCTTTGGGGGCGGTGGACGGCTTCCAGGGTGGCGGGGGACAGGCTCTGGACCCCCACTTCGAGGTGAAGGCCGTTCCTCGGGAACCGCGCGAGCATCTCCACCATGGCGTCCGACAGCAGCTCGGGATGCAGCTCCAGATGCAGCTCCATGCCCGGCTGCCACCGCTCCAGGAAAAACTCCAGCACGGCGTGGAAGCGGTCCAGCCGCGCGTTGAACGTGCGGTCCACGAACTTGAAGCGCCGCGCGCCCCGCGCGAGGAGCGCGCCCATGGCCGCGAAGAGCGGCGGCAGGGGGAAGAAGCGCATTTTGTGCTCCCGCGCCGACACGCAGAACGCGCACCGGCCCAGGCAGCCCCGCGACGTCTCCACATACAGCACCCGGTGGGCGATGTCCTCGTCCGTGCAGGCGGCGTAAGGAAGCTCCAGGGTGTTCAGGTCGCACGGCGGCGGCGTGATCACCCGGCCCGGCGGCGGGGCGTTCTTAAGCAGTTTCACGCACAGCGCGGGGAACGCCGCCTCACCCTCGCCGCGCACCAGATAGTCCGCCGCGTAGTCCGTCTCCGCCGTGTCCGACCAGGTTTCCGGCCCGCCCACCACGACCCACAGCGCCGGACGCAGCCGTTTCAGCAGGCGGGCCAGCCGGCGGACCGTGTCGGCGTTCCAGATGTAGGCGCCCAGGCCGACCACGCCGGGGTTGCACGCCAGAATCGCCTCCGCCATGTCCGCCGGGGCGTCGTCCTGCGTGAACTCGAAACACCGGCAGCGCGGGCGGAGCGGGCCCATGTTGGCCGCGACACAGCGCTGCCCGAACGCGGTGTGCGAATACCGCGCCACCACGGTGGCCAGGACGATGCTGTTTTCCCCGGGAACTTCGGTCATGGATTCCCGCCTCTTCCGTTTTCACTCGGGACACATGATCAGAACACGCGCCCCGGCGGCAAGTCAAGCGCCAAAGGGGCCCGGCGGACTGCTACGGCCACCCCCTGATCGCCGGATAAGATATTGCGAGAACCGAAGCCGAGGCGGGAACGAGGTTGCCGCGCTTCGGTCGCAATGACGGGAAAACGCGCGTCATTGCGGGGAGGCCGCCCCGGCCGACGCGGCAACCTCTTGTCGGAAAGCCCAAAAATTCTCCGCATCTCAATGGGTGAGTTAGCGCCTTTGACAGCGCCGATGCTGTCAGCGCGAACCCGCAAGGCGTGCCCTGCCTCGAACACATCCGCGACCGCCGCTTGTCCGGCGATCCGGGGGGGGGGCGTGGCGGTCTGTCCCCCGTCCATGCCGGCCAACAGCCGGGACTTGACGCGGGGGACGGAACACGCTAGTATTACAGTGCAAGTTATATGCATGGTCGGTTGGTGCGGCACGGTCCCCTGTCGGGGATGACAAGGAGGTCTCTTGATGAACAGAATGTGGGTGCTTCTTGGGGTGGCGGCGCTGGCGGGGGTTGCGTGTCTGGGGGTGGGGTGCAAGCC
>Ga0123328_1001643_pt1 | contig 21378 bp, 19 predicted proteins | sample BioC12SIPDNA_2_FD_89702 | JGI IMG/M metagenome (GOLD analysis project Ga0123328, IMG submission 89702) | Anaerobic biogas reactor microbial communites from Washington, USA - Biogas_R1_A C12 SIP DNA | ecosystem: Engineered > Bioreactor > Anaerobic > Unclassified | place: Washington, USA...
CCTGCGTCTCGTCGCCGCCCATCCCGACCGGCTGGCTATCGCCGTCCATGAGTATAGCCTGGACCCCGACGACGTATCCGAAGGCTATCCCTGGCTGGTCGGCCGCTTCCAGCATCTGTTCGAAGTCGCCGACAGCTATCGCATCCGCCGCCCGACAGTCCTGATCACCGAATGGGGCTGGACCCACGAAGATCTGCCGGGCCCCGAGACGGCGATGGAGCAGATCGCCTGGGCGAGCTGGCTCTATGCCGCCTACCCGCAGGTGAAAGGCGCCGCCATCTGGTATCTTGGCCCCAACTTCGGCGGTATCAGAGAGAAGACCAGGCTGCTCATTGAGCCGGTGCGGGAGTACACGCTACACCACTACTTCGAGGTCGAGCCGGGCTGGGGGCAGATTGACGTGACCCTCTTCTGGCCCTGAGCGCCCGCTGCCCGGAGCGCACCCTACTTGGGCTTGAAGTCGAGCGACGCCGAATTGATACAGTAGCGCAGGCCGGTCGGCCGGGGGCCATCGGTGAAGACGTGGCCCAGGTGGGCGCCGCAGGACTGGCAGACGACCTCGACGCGCCGCATCCCATAGCTGAGATCCTCGTGCTCCTCGATATTGTCCTCTTTTAACGGCGCGTAGAAGCTGGGCCAGCCGCAGTGGGCGTCGAATTTGGTCTCTGAGCTGAACAGCGGCTCGCCGCAGGCCACGCAGGTGTAAATCCCTTCATCGGTGTGGTCCCAGTACTGCCCGGTGAATGGCCGCTCGGTCCCTTTCTGCCGGACCACGCGATACTGCTCGGGCGTCAGCTTCTCGCGCCATTCCTGCTCGCTTTTCTCCACTTTGCGTTTCGCCATAGGACTCTCCTTTTCCCGCTATCGTCGGCGGTGAGATCACACATTATGAAAAAACGACGAAGTTGAGTATAACACGGCGGTGTAAGATTCGCGTTTCTGGGAGGAGGCATGCAACGTTTTGATTACCGCCGCACGCTGATTGTCGGTTTTGGCTTTCTGGGCATCAGCATCATCTGGCCGATCTTCAACCAGTTCATTCCGATTTTCCTGCAGGCCGGCAACCCTGAGTATGAGCGGCAGCTCCTGGAGGCCGGACGCGAAATACCGGATGTCACCGGATTTGCGCTGGCGCCAAGCCTCGCGCTGTTCATCATGACCTGGGACAACCTGATCAACGTCTTCCTGCAGCCCTGGGTCGGCGCGCGCAGCGACCGAACGTGGAACCGCTTCGGCCGGCGCAAGCCCTGGATTCTGCTTGGGGCGCCGATTGCCGCGCTCGGCTTCATCTTCATTCCCCTGGCGCCGACGGTGATGGCGATGGCCGCCTTCATCCTCATCACCAACGTCGGCATGGCGCTATTCCGCTCGCCCACTGTCGCCTGGCTGGGCGACCTCTTCCCCGCCGCGGATCGCAGCAAAGCGAACGGCATCATCAATCTGATGGGCGGCGTGGGTGGCATCATCGCCTTTCTTGGCGGGGGCCTGCTCTTCAACCAGTTCGGCCGGCCCGCGCCCTTCATCGGCGGCGCCATCTTGATGCTAGTCGCCGTCGGCGTGGCCGTTCTCCTCGTGCGCGAGCCGCGCTACCGGACGGAGAGCGCTGCGGGCGACGCCGCCCTGCCGGAGACCGGCGTGCGTGACAGCCTTCGCGTCGTCTGGCGCAACCCGGAGCGCAGCGGCCTCTACGTCTTGCTCGCGATCCTGCTCTGGTTCATCGGCTTCAATGCCCTGGAGGCGGGCCTCTCCAGCTTTGCCGTCTTCACTCTCGGCATTGAGCCGGGCACCGCCTCGATCTACGCCGCCAGTATCAGCGTCAGCGTGATGCTCTTTGCCCTGCCGGCCGGTCTGCTCGGCACGCGCTTCGGCCGGCGGACCATCATCCGGGCCGGGCTTACCGGCCTCGTGCTCTTCCTGATCGCGGGTTACTTCATCATCCAGGGCGCCGCGACCTTTGTCGTCCTGCTCGTCATCTTTGGCTTCTTCTGGGCCCTGATCAACGTCAACAGCCTGCCCCTCGTCTACGACTTCGGCGACGAGCGGCACATCGGCGTCTACACCGGTCTCTACTACTTCGCTTCGCAGTCGGCCGCCGTCATCGGGCCGACGCTTGGCGGCATCGTCGTGGACGTGCTTGGCGACCAGTATCGCTGGCTCTTCTTCTTCGGCGCGCTCTTCATGGCCCTGGCCTGGCTGGCGATGCAGCCGGTTCGCCAGGTCACGCCGGAAGTTGTGGAGGAGCCGGCGTGAGCGCGCTGGTCCTGAGCGAGCAGCGCGAGGGCCTGCTGTGGATCACGCTCAACCGGCCGGAAAAGCGCAACGCGATCAACTTCGACCTCTGGGCGCAACTGGACGCAGCGGTGCGCCAGGCAGCCGTGACTGAGGGCGTGCGCGCCGTCCTCCTGCAGGGCGCGGGGCCCAGCTTTTCCTCGGGCATCGATGTGACCAATTTCATGCTTCTGGCGCAGAAGTACGGCGAGGGCTGGCGACAGCGCATGCGCACGATCACGGCCGATTTCCAGGCGGTGCTCAACCGGCTGGAGCGGCTGGAGCTGCCCACAATTGCCCTGCTGCACGGCCACTGTCTTGGCCTGGCACTGGAGCTGGCCCTGGCCTGCGATATCCGGCTCGCCGCCGAGGGCACGCGGCTCGGCCTGCCGGAAACACGGCTGGGCATGATCCCCGACGTCGGCGGCACGACCCGCCTCACGCGCCTCGTCGGGCCGGCGCGGGCCAAAGAGCTGATCTTCACCGGCCGGGAGATCGACGCGGCGCAGGCGGCCGGATGGGGGCTGGTCAATCACGTCGTTCCGGCCGGGGCGCTCGTGGAGCGGGGCGAGGCGCTGGGCGCCGAGATTGCCGCCGCAGCGCCTCTCGCCGTTGGCATGGCGAAACGGGTGATCGACGGGCTCAGCGACCTCGACCGCGGCCTGCAGCTCGAAGGCTGGGCGCAGAGCCAGCTCTTCCAGAGCGAAGACTTTATGGAGGCGATCCGCGCCTTCATGGAGCGGCGCGCGCCAGAGTTTAAGGGTCGCTAGACGCGCGGCGCCGGCTCTACCCGCTCCACGTCGCGGCGCAGGCCACGCAGCCGGAAGGCGAGGATGATCAGCATCACGCCGAAGATGATCGCGTAGCTGGCGATCACCCAGAGCATGCCCAGTGCGCCGGCTCCGGGGAAGAAGAACAGAAGAATGCCGAAGACAAGGGAGAGGATACCGCTCAGGACCATCAGCCATTCGCCCGTGATCACCCGGCGCAGCTGAATGGCGGCGACGATCTCCAGCACGCCCGTCACAATCGCCCAGGCTGCAATTAAGTAAAGCAGGATAAGCGCCGTGACCTCCGGCCAGAAGAAGGTGATCAGGCCGATGATAATACTGGCAATACCTTCCAGCAGGACGGCCCACCAGCGTTCGCGCTCCCCATAGGCGGCAATGCCGGCAATAACGGAAAAGACACCGTCCACCAGGGCATAGGCGCTGAACAGAATGATCAGGGCTGCTATCGTGGCGCCGGGCCAGACAAAGGCCAGGATGCCGAAGATGATGGCGAACAGGCCGCGCAGGGCGAACAGCCACCAGTTGCGTGCCAGCATAGTGATCATCAGTTTTTCCTCCTCGAACGCCCGGAAAGACGCGCTTGCCAGGACATCGTTGTTGGTTAACGTCTGTTCAGCCATCTTAACATAGCGTCGCCGTCGTCTCAATTAGGGGATCTACTACTCTTTACGTCCCGCGTGGGCCGGCGGAGTGCGGCCCACTTCCTTGTGCCATACGCCGTAGCCGCGGATTCCATCCGCGCTTCCCCGGCCCGCCTCGCCGTCCCCCCACATTTCACTTCCCCTTTACCTCCCGCCGCCCCCTTCCGCTGTATACTGATAGCGAACATCCGTTCTATATTCCGGAGGGTCGCCCATGCCGCCTAAACCGCAACCACGCCTTCTGTCTTTGCTTCCCAGGCCGGCCCTCTCGCCTGGCCTCCCCCCGCGCGCCTCAAGACGGCTCCCACGCGTCCCTGCCGCCGAGCTACCGTCTGCCGATATTTCGCGCGTCTTTCCCGAAGTATCGCTATCCGGCACAAATGAAGGGCCTGCCGCGCTCGAAATATCGTCAAACGGCACTTGCGATACATATCCCAGTGCCACCAAACGATATTTCACGGCCCCAAAAAACAGTCACGAAATACCGGCAGACGGTACTTCCTCCGCGCCCCCGCCCCCCTGCGCGCCCGGAAAGCGTCCTGCGACGCGAAATCTTGAACGCCACCCGGGCCGGCGAACCTGATTGAAGTTATCCCCTTTCCTCTGTTACAATGTCCCTGGAAAGGAGAAAGGTGGACCAACTATGATTCCGATCAGAGACCAGATCCCGACGAAGCGTGTGCCGCTTGTCACCTACGCCCTCATCGCGGTGAACGTCCTTGTCTTTCTAATGGAATGGCTGGCCGGGTCCGGGCAGGAAGCGCTGGTCTACGAGTTCGCCCTGATTCCGGCGGAGGTGACGGCCGGGCTCGACGTGGGCGACGTCAGCGACATCTTCACGAGCATGTTCATGCACGCCGGCCTCGCCCACCTCCTGGGTAACATGCTTTACCTCTGGATATTTGGCGACAACGTGGAAGACAGTATGGGTGGGCTCAAGTACCTCTCCTTCTATCTCATCGGCGGCGTCGTAGCTTCCGTGACGCACATCCTCACCAACCCCAATTCGCAAATTCCCACCGTGGGGGCGAGCGGCGCGATTGCCGCCGTGCTCGGGGCATACCTCATCCTTTACCCCCAGAGCCGTGTCCTGACGATCATCCCGTTTGGTTTCTTCATCCGCATGACCATGGTCCCGGCCATCGTCTTGTTGGGTTTCTGGTTCGTCCTGCAGTTCTTCAGCGGGCTCCTTTCCGTCGGCGCGACGGAGGACGTCGGCGGCGTCGCCTTCTGGGCCCATGTCGGCGGTTTTGTGGCCGGCATGGTCCTGGCCCGGTTGTTTGCGGGCAGTCGCCGTGAGGAATACGCCGTTCGCTGGGAGTAGATGATCGCGCCGGCATACCCCGCCTTTTCTCCGGCTCGATGGAGCCCTTCCCGCAACCCAGACAGAGGGTAGCCCGTGGCCCCACGTAATGACAGCCTGGAACAGCTGAGCGCCGACATCCATCTGCTGGGCGATACCCTGGGGCGCGTCATCCGCCAGCAGGCCGGCATTGCCGTCTTCGATCTCGTCGAGCGCATCCGGGCGTTGAGCAAGACCCGGCGCAGCGATCCCGACGCGGAGGTTGACGACTATCTCGTGGCCCTGGTCGGCGAGCTGACGTTACCCCAGGCCGAAAACGTGGCCCGCGCCTTTACCGGCTACTTCGACCTCGTCAACGTCGCCGAAGATAACCACCGCGTGCGCGTCCTGCGGCAGCGCGAGCGAGAGGCCCACCCGCAGCCGCTGCCGGAATCGATAGCTGCCGCCGTCGCTCGCCTCTGGGAGCAGAACGTGGACGAGAACACGATGGCCGACCTTCTCGCCCGCCTGCACGTCGAACCGGTCTTCACTGCCCATCCGACCGAGGCGAAGCGCCGGACTGTGCTCTCCAAGCTCAGGCGGATAGCCGCGCTGCTCTACGAGCGCGAGGTGCACGACCTGCTGCCGTCGGAGATGGCGGCCCTGGAGGAGCGGCTCCTGGCCGAAGTGACGACGCTCTGGCTGACAGAACGGACGCGCACGCGGAAGCCGGAAGTCACCGACGAGGTACGCACCGGGCTGCATTTCTTCGATACCGTCATCTGGGACGTGGCGCCTCAGGTTTATGAGGCAATGGCTGCCGCGCTGAGGCGTTATTACCCGCGACTGGAGCCGCCTTCGCGCTTCCTGACCTTCGGCTCCTGGATCGGCGGCGACCGCGACGGCAACCCCAACGTAACCACGGCCGTGACCGCGGAGACGCTGCGCCTGCACCGGGGCCTCGCCGTCGAGCGCCACCGCGCCGTGGCGCAGCAACTGGCCCGCTCCCTGAGCATCAGCGACCGGCTGGCGCCGCCCGGCGACGCGCTGGCTCGCTCTCTGGAGCAGCACGAGAGATCGGCCCACCTGCGCTACCTGGCCGAGCGCTACCCCGACGAACCGTACCGGCTGCGCGCCGCCATGCTCGCCGCCGACCTCGCCGAGACCTCCGAAGGGGATATGGTGGCGCGGCTGCTGGGCGAGAGAGACGTGCCCGCGCCCCCGCTGTGGATGGGCGACGAGGTGATTGAGCCGCTGGATCTTATGGCCAATAGCTTGCAGCGCTCTGGCGCCGCGCCGGTTATGGAGGGCGGCCTGGAGCCGTTCCGCATCCAGGCGCGCGTCTTCGGCCTGCACACGGCCCGGCTCGACCTGCGCCAGTACAGCGAAGTTCACGACGCGGTGCTCGCCGAGCTGTTCCGCCGCCTGGGGCTGCACGACGACTACGAAGCGCTGGACCCGCAGAGCCGCGCCGGTCTATTAACGCGGCTGCTGGAGGCGCCCGCCCCGGATCTCGGCAGCCTCGAGGAGCTATCGGAGCAAAGCCAGGAGCTGCTGGCCCTCTTCCGGATGCTGGAGCGCGCGGTCAGCTTCTACGGGCACGAGATCATTGGACCCTACATCATCAGCATGACTCGCAGCGCTGCCGACATGCTGGCCGTGCTCCTGCTCGCCTGCTGGACCGGCCTGAACGGCCGGGATGACAGGGCTATCGAGGGGCTGCGCATCGCGCCGCTCTTCGAGACGCGCGCCGACCTGGCAGCGGCGACAGAGACGATGCGGGCCCTCTTTACCCATCCGGCCTACCAGCGCCACCTGCAGCGGCTGGGCGGGCGACAGATCATCATGATCGGCTACTCCGACAGCAACAAGGACGCCGGCTATCTGGCGGCGCGTTGGGAGCTATACCAGGCCCAGGAGCGGCTGGCTGAGGTCTGCGCCGAGCACGCCGTGCAGCTGACGCTCTTCCACGGCCGGGGCGGCACCATTGCTCGCGGCGGCGGGCCGGTGCACGAGGCGATCCTTGCCCAGCCGCCCGCCAGCGTCAACGGCCGTATTCGCCTCACCGAACAGGGGGAGGTTATCAGCGAGCGGTACGGCCATCCGGCCATCGCCCGCCGCCACCTGGAGCAGATGGTTCACGCCGTGCTGGTAACCAGCTCGCCCGGCTATGCCCAGGCCCACACGCCGGCCCCGGCCTGGCGCGAGGCAATGGAGGAGCTGGCCGCCGCCTCGCACCAGACCTATCGCGCCTTTATCTACGAGAACCCGTCACTCCTGCAATACTGGCAGGAGGCCACGCCCCTCCGGGAGATCAGCCTGCTGCACATCGGCTCGCGCCCGGCCCGCCGCCAGAGCGACGATATTCTGGCCAGCCTGCGGGCCATTCCCTGGGGCTTTAGCTGGATGCAATGCCGGCACGTCCTGCCCGGCTGGTACGGCGTCGGCGCGGCCTTCGAGGCTTATGCCGGAACAGGGGGCAGGCTGGCGCTGCTGCAGGAAATGTACGGCGAGTGGCCGTTCTTCCGCGACGTGGTGGACAATGCCCAGGTGGCGCTGGGCAAGGCCGACATGGGCATCGCCCGCCTGTACGCCGGCCTGGTGGCCGACGAAGCGCTTCGCGGGGAGGTCTACGAGCACGTCGTCTCGGCCTTCAACCGCTCGCGGCGTTGGATTCTGGAAGTGACGGGCCAGCGCGCGCTGCTCGACAACCAGCCGACGCTGCAGCACGCCATCCGCCGGCGCGATCCCTACGTCGATCCGCTGAACTTTATCCAGGTAGGGCTGCTCCGCCGCCTGCGCGCCCACGACGATCCGGAATCGCCCGAGGCGCGCGCGCTGCTCAACGCGGTCTTTCTGACCATCAACGGCATTGCTGCCGGGCTAAAAAACACTGGTTAGCCGGGGCTGCTAGCGCCGCCCAAGCCAGTCAGCAGCCGGCTCCCGCGCCCACAACCAGGCAAGCTGCTGCGTTCCGCTCGCTTCCTGCGGTGCCGCCGTCACCGTGAATTGCAGCGTGTCGGCGGCGGTCTGCTGGTCGCGACTGGTCACCGTCGCCGTAATGGTGTAATTGCCGGGCTGCAGCGGCGGGCTGAACCGGTGGTTGTAGACGCGGTACGGCTCGCTGCCCCCGGGCAGCAGCACCGGATCGCCATACCCGCGCAACGCGACACGGTCTACGCCTTGCGGGTGGGCGGCGGTGATCACCAGCAGGATACTGCTGGCGGTCGTGAACGTAGCTCCATCTTCGGGATAGGCGATGGTGATGTAGGGCGTCTCCAGAGCAGCCAGCAGGGCCTCTCGCGTGGCGCTCTGCGCGACCAGGGTGGCGCGTGATGCGGCCATCGATTCGAGCGTCTGCAGGCCGCTCTCGTAATTGGCCTCACTCGTGGCCAGCGCCGCTTCGGCCGTTGCCCGGACCGCTTCGCTGGTACTGAGATCGGCGTCGCGCGCATCGACGTAGGCGCGCACGGCCGTTGCCGTGCTGTTCGCGCCCGCCACTTCGGTCGCCAGCCCGGCCACGTCGTTTTCCAGTAGCTGCCGCGCCTGCCAGAGAAAAAAGACAGCCGCCCCGAGGACGAGGATGACCATGAGAAAGGTGAGCAACGTGGCGATGAAGGCGCTGGTTTTCATGGGCTTTCCGGCTTAGCAATCCAAAAGAATGGCAAGCGTCTGGAAAACTCCTCGGGTATCGTAGGTGAAGATCGGCAGGAATCAGGATTCGGCGCGAATTCAATTTCCGGTATGCTACCTGAGAGGATAGGGCCGGTCAAGCGGCGCCGCAAGGAGGCCGTGCATGGCGGCAGCAGCGCCGAGGAGGAGTTATCGAGATGATTAACCAGAATAAGCTGGCAATGTTACTACTAATCGGCCTGCTGGCCCTGACGACGCTGGCCTGCGCCGTCGGCGGGATCGATCTGCCGGAGGTCAGCGTGCCCGAAGGGGCGGCGGCGACCGCCGGGGCAGCAGCCCGGGGCGCAGCCACTGCGGCGGCCGAGGCAGGCATTCAGGAGACTGTAGCCGCTGCGGCAGGCACTGTCGTCTCCGGGGCGGCTGATGTGGGCGGCGCGGCAATTGCCACCATCGAGGCGACCGACTTCACCACCGAAATCGTCGTGGACGGAGACGCCCTGCGCGAGAAAGTCGAGAGCGTACAGCCCGACGCCAGCGGTAACATCACCGTCGTCATTACCGACGACGAGCTTAACCAGGCCGTCAGTGTCAACCCGGAAGCCAATGGCGAGCCGGTCATTCAGGATGTCTCCGTGGCGTTCACCGGCGGTAATATTGTCCTGAGCGGCACCCTGCAGCAGCCGATGACCGCCGACCTTGTCGCCGCATTTTCGGCGGCGTCCGTCAACGGCGAGCTGGCCCTGAATCTGGACCGCGCCACCGTGGGCGGCGTGCCCATACCGGTGACGATGCTCGCCCCACTGGAGAATACGCTAAACGACAACCTGCAGCAGGCACTGGACAGGCTTCCGGAAAACTACACCATCGCCAGCGTCACCGTCGGCGAAGGCCAGATGACTATCGTCGCCACACCTTGATCGGCCGCTCCTACCGCTTTCTGCAGAGCGGCAGGATAAGGCGGCCCAGAGCTAGGGCAGCGGAATCTGCACGGCATCCTGGCCGGTTTCGGTTTCCCAGCGCTGCCCGGTGAGCGGGTCATAGAGACCAACGGCGACTATCGCCGCCGCACCGCCCGCCGGTTCCTGTAGGCGATGCTGCTGCCGGAAGACATCGCCCGGCCGCAGCATCTCCGGATCGACCCACAGGCCGTCGTCGCCCGCGAGAAACGCCCCGTCACGATCCAGCAGGTGGGCAAAGACCGAGAGGCGAGGTGATGCGTCGGCATCGGGCGGCGGGGGGATGCTGAGCAGCGGTATTTCGGGAAGGTCCAGTTCGCTAGCCAGCTCCCAGGTCAGGTGCAATACGCCAGTCTCCCTGTCGTAGTCGGCCTGGAGCAGGCAGAGGCCGTTGGCGAAACAGGCCTGGGCGGGTCCCGGCTCCGTTTCTATAGTAACGCGGGACAACTGGTAGCCGCCGGCCGGCGGCACCGGCAGCGGCTCGGTGGCTTCGTCGTAGACCGTCTCCACGCGGGGGTAGCCGGCGAAGGTAACGGCCGGTTCGCCGCCCAGCTTGAGGAAGACGGCCCGCTGCGGGTTGTACCAGCGCGGTCGCGCGCCGGTCACGCCGGCATTGGTCATGTCGATACGTAGCGCCTCGCGATCCCACGGGCCGGCGAGCAGGCCACTGATGGCAAAGTCGCGTATCTCCGGATGTTCGGCCAGGAACCGGGCTACGTCGCGCATGTCGGCGTGGTAGAGAAAGCGAGTGTTGCCGCGCTGGGGCCAGGTCTGGAAGTAGTCGGGCAGATTGCGCGCCGCGCCCGCCGTGACCAGTAGCGAGGCCAGTACGGGGACCAGCCAGCGCCGCTGCGGGAGCCGGCCGAGAGGCTGCAGCGGCAGCGCTGCCAGGAGGTAGGTTGCGGGCTGGGCGACGATTGTGTGCCCCAGACTCGCCGGCGGGACGCTGAGAAAGCCCGGCGTGATCCCCGCCAGCCACCAGAGCAGCAGGAAGCCCGCCGCCAGGTGTACGGGCTGGGTGGAGCCCGATCGTCGCAGTGGCTGAAGGGCAGACCACGCCGCCAGAAGCAGCCCCGCCGCCAGCGCCAACGCGCCGAGCGGGCCAAAGACCGGCCGGCCGGGGATGTTGTACAGGAACTCGTCGTCGCCGTCGGCGTGGAACATTTGCAACGTGCGGCTGACGTGGTGAAGCAGTGGCTCGAAGTCGCCTGCGCGCGCCGCCGCGAGCGGCACGCCGACCTCCGCCACCCGCGCATCGGCTCCCTCCTGGCTCAGCACAGAGACGGCGAGCGGGATCGCCAGTACCAGCGCCACGAGCAGGGTCAGGAGCTGCCCGCGCCACGTCCGCCGCCAGCGCGGCCGGTCGGCAAGCCAGAGATAGAAGCTGAAGGCGATCAGGATGAGAGGCACGCCGCGAGCGGCGAAATAGGTGTAGAAGCCCAGCCCCACCCATAGTCCGGCGACGGCGAAGGAGCGCTGCCGTCCCGTCTGGATTCCGTGCCAGAAGAAGTAGACAGTCCCCAGGACAAAGACGGGCAGCGAGATGTGGCGAATGTTGACGCGCGAGTAGATCAGCGCCCAGAAACTGGTGGCAAGCAGGGCCGCCGCGAGCAGGCCCACACGCCCGGAGAAGGCGCGCTGGCCCACCCGGTAGATCAGCGGGATTGCCAGCGTGCCGAGCAGCGCCGAAAGCAGGCGGATGCCCAGCGCATTGAAGCCCAGCACCCGCAGGAAAAGGCCCGCGACCATAAAGTACGGCGCCTCCAGGCCTGTGGCATCGACGTAGTAGACGCTGAAATCGCCCTGGAAGATCTTCTGCGCGATGACGAGGATATCGCTCAGCTCGTCGTCGCTCCAGCCCGGCGGCACGTCGTGCAACCGCCAGACGCGCAGGAAGAAGGCCAGCAGCGTGATGCAGGCGACCAGCCAGCGCTCGCGCCGTTCGTGTTTAGCCATCAGGGGACAACCTCCAGCGGCGGCAGGAACAGCGTATCGCCCGCAGGCGCGCCGTCAATCTCCAGGGGCAGGCGCTGCCGCCAGTCGAGCTGCGGGTAGAAGCCCACTGCCAGTCGGTACTCCCCACCCTCCAGCGCACAGGGTAGATTGATTTCGTGTAGTTGGACGAAGACGTCGCCGGCCTGCCACTGATCGCTGGGCACGTCTAGCCGGTCGGCCTGGACCAGAGGCATGCCGTCCTCGCCAAGCAGGTGTGTGAAGAGCACAAGATCGGGCGGCGCAGCGCCCGTGACGCGCCACAGCGTGGCGACGGTGACCGCGTCGCCGGCCCGGACGGCGGTTCGTGGCGACGCCGCGCCCAGGAAGCGCACCGTGTCGCCAAACACCACTTCTGTGGATAACTCTGTGGATAAGTTGTGCATGGAAGGGGAAAACTGTGGATAAAGGCGCTGAAAACCACCCTCGTTGTCCACATGATAATGACTACCCTGTGGCAAATCGATCCTGTCTTCCGCTACGGCTTCAAGGTACGGGGCGAGCGCGGGGGCCGGAGGCGCATCCGGCGTGAAGAAGAGCGTCGCGGACCCTGGCGCCGCCGGCAACAGAAGGCTGTGGCGCCCGTCGAACCAGCGCAGGGAAATCTGCTCGTTGCGCTTGAAGAGGGGCGCCGCCGCCGCATCGTGGAAGCGCCCCGGCGCGTCCGTGGACACGGCGACTGTCTGCGCCTCCTGCCTGTCCAGGTAGCGCACCGCAGAGACCAGATTCTGCTCGTACTGCACAGCTACCTCCGGCTGCTGCGCCCAGACGTCGAAGTAGGCGTGACTGCTGGCGAGCAGCCAGCCGCCGTAGAGCGGCAGCGCTGCGACCAGAAGCAGACGCGACGCCGGCTGGCGAAGGAGGGGGGCCAGCCGGCGGGCGCCCGCAACCAGCGCCAGCGCCGGAAAGAGGAAGAGGACCGGCTGCAGGGCAATCGCCTGCGTGGTGCTCAGCTCAGGGCCGGTGACCAGCGAAGGCGCCAGCCCGAGCAGGAGCCAGAGCAGCGCCGTGAACGCCGCCATGCCGCGCCAGGGCCGCTTCCGCACCGCATACCAGGCGGCCACAAGCAGCCCGGCATAGAAGAGCAACGACGGGAGCAGGGGCAGCCAGGGCCGCCCGGCGATGTTGTAGCGCCACTGGCTATCGCCCCTGACGCCGAACAGGCCTAGCGCCCGCCAGGCGTTCGTGAACAGCGGTTCGAAGTTTCCTTCGGATGCCTGTTGCAGTGGGCTGGCAAGCTGCCCGATACGCACCTCAGCCTCGGGATGGCTGGCGAGAAAGGTGAAGAGCGGCAGCCCCACGAGCAGCGCCAGCAGGAGCGTCACTGCCGCGCCCCTGAGCACACGGCCGGCTGCCCCCTCGCGCCGCAGCAGGAGATAGGCGGCTGCTCCCGGCGGCAACAGCCAGGTGATGCGCGCCGGAATGTAGGTATAGAAGCTCAGTCCCAGGAGAAGGCCGGCCGTTATCCAGGCGGCCCAGAGCCATCCGCCCCGCCGCGCTGCCGCTGCCCCACGCCAGAAAGCGACCAGGGCGGCAACCAGCAGCGCCGGTAGGGTCACCGTGCGCAGCGCGTGGCGCGCCGTCATCAGGGGCCAGAAAGCAACGGCGAGGCCGGCGGCGGTCAACAGGGCCGCCGGGCCGCCGAAGGCGCGTCTGGTCCACGCCGCCATACCGGCGATCAGCAGGAGGCCGAAGTAGACCGAGGTGATGCGCCCGGCCAGATAGGTCGGGCCGAGAAAGGCCATCAGCAGCGCCGTGCTATAGTCGTAGAGCGGCTCCCGCCCGTAGCCGACGGTGAAGTAGATCGGCCGCTCGCCCTGCACCACCCCCCAGGCGTCGAGGCCGTGATCGGCTTCGTCGTGGGTCATTCCCGGCGGGATCTCGGGCAGGGCGTGAAGGCGAAGCCCGGCTGCGAGCAGGAGAATGGCGACAATGGCAAGGCGAAATTGCAGCCTGGGAACCATACGGCGATCATAAATGAAAACGCCACGGCGGGCCATGCCGCCGTGGCGTTCGTTTGTTCAAATGAAGTGAAGCGATCAGGCGAGCGCGGCCTGAGCAGTCTCCACGATGCTGGCAAAAGCCTGCGGATCGCGCACGGCAATGTCGGCCAGCACCTTGCGGTCGAGCCGCACATTCGCGAGCTTCAGGCCGTGGATCAGCTGGCTGTAGCTCAAACCGTTGAGACGTGCGCCGGCATTAATACGGGCAATCCACAGACGGCGCAGCTCGCGACGACGGTTGCGCCGGTCGCGATAAGCGTACCAGTACGACTTCATCATCGCTTCGTTGGCGCGGCGGAAGAGCTTGCTGCGCGTCCCCCACTGCCCCTTGGTCATATTGAGAATCTTCTTGTGGCGACGGCGTGTGACCGTCCCGCCTTTTACTCGCATGATGCAATACCTCGCGTTTGACCGGCCTGGACGCTCCGTAGAGGCCAGGCAGCGATTGGGTGGATAAAACTAACCGTACTTCTTCAGATACGGAGCCAGCCGCTTGATCCGGCGCTTGTCCCCAGCCGTGGTAACCTCGATCATCTCGCCGAACAGGCGCTTCGTCCGTTCAGACTTCTTGCGGCGAAGGTGGCTCTTACCGCCTTTGGTGCGCATGACCTTACCGGTCTTGGTAACCTTGAAGCGCTTAGCAGCCGCCTTGTAGGTCTTCAACTTATACTTCTTTGCCATCTACCTCACCTCACATAGAAAAGCCCCTGCCGGGCTTTCCTCCAACCTTCTGTCTATTCGGCTGCCTGCTTCCGGTCAGAGCAACCTCAGGCGTTTTCAGGCACCAGCATCATCACCATGGTCCAGCCTTCCAGGTTTGGCTGCTGTTCCACAGTAGAGACATCGCGCAACTCCTCGGCGATGCCATCCATAATCTCCCGGCCGATTTCAGGGTAGTGGATCTCGCGTCCCTTAAACTTGACGACGACCTTGACCTTCTTCCCTTCTTCCAACCAACCGCGTGCCCGGCGTACGTTGATATCGCGATGAAAATCCGCCGTCTTCGGGCTCAGCTTGATCGTCTTGATCTCAATCTGTTTCTGGTGTTTGCGCGCCTCTCGCTCCTTCTTGGTCTGCTCGTACTGGAACTTACCAAAGTCCATTATCCGTACGACAGGAGGGCGAGCATTTGGGGCGACTTCTACGAGGTCCAGGCCGGCCTCATTGGCTATGTCCTGCGCTTCCTGCAAGGAAACGATACCCCGGTTGCTTCCAGTATCGTCAATCAGACGTACTTCGCGAGCCCGAATTCGATTGTTTACGCGGTAATCTGTGCTTATGGTCCCTATCCTTGTTTAAGAAAAAAGTGCCACCCAGGTGGCAAGTCGAAATTAGCCTCTGGCTAAGGGCCAGAGCGAAAAAGATGATAGCACATCTCCACTCCAGCGTCAATAATCGGCGGAGGCCGGCGCGGCGGGCCCAACCTGGCGTTAAGCATGGCGCTGCCAGAGGGGTCAACGGCCGGCCTAGAGGAGCAGGTTCAGGACGATGAGCAGGAGGAAGAGCGCCGCGGCGAGGATGGCAATCTGGCGCAGATCTTTCAGCACGTAACCATACTCTTCACGCAGGGCTTCCTCACGAGGCGGCGTCGGTGGGGTCGTCGGCGTGACCGGCTCCGGTGAAGCGGCTCTGGCCGGCGGCGATTTGACGCGCCTTACTTTTCGGGCCATTGGTTCCTCAGGGCGTCGTCCCGGCCAGATCGGCGAAGACGACGATGCGCTTGTTGTCAACCATATAGGGATAGCAGGAGATCAGCGTCACGCTGGGGTATTCGGTCGGGGCCATGACCCAGGTATCCGTCGGCGCGACGATCTCCGTCTCGCGCACGACGTAGACATATTGCTGCCGCTCGGTGGAGATGAGGATCTCGTCGCCGGGAGCCAGCTTGTCCAAATCGCGGAAGATCTCGCCGTAAATGTCATTATGCGCGGCGAGCGACAGGTTGCCGGCTTCGCCGGGCGGGGGCGAGCCCGGGTACTGGCCAACCCCCTTGCGCAGTTGCTCCCATTCCTGCCCCTGGTAGATGCTGCTGTCCACGTCAATCGCCGGAATCTGGATGCGGCGGGCCTGTTCGGGACCGGGCGTGGGGATGGGCGGCGGCTCGTAATTGTTCACGGCCGGCAGCAGATGGGCCGGGATGTAGCCCGCCTCGCCAGGCTCCGGTGGGCGCCCGGCGACAGGCGGCTTGTGGCCGCCAGGCAGCACCACGAGGTCGATGACCGGGGTTGGCGTGGGAGTGGGCAGGGCTACGGCTGCCACCTCAGCCTGCTGCACCACGGCAAGTTCCTGATTCAGCTCCTGCCGGGTCTCCAGCAGGCTGAGCAGCGCCCAGATCAGGCCCGCAACCAGCCCAATCTCCACCAGCAGTAGAGCCTTGTTCGCCACCCAGCGCCAGGTAACGCCGGAGCGCGTTTTCGGCTCGGATCGGGCCGGCGCCTCGCCCGTTCCGTCGACCAGAGTCAGCCGCTGCATGGCGCCGCTGGGCACGGCCTGCGGGCGGCGCAATGCGGGCGGGCCCGGCGGCGGCAGGCCCGCCACGTCAACCACGCGCCCCTGCTTCTTCAGCCGTTGCAGCCGCTGCTGGCGCTGGGCGCGCTTCCGTCGGTAGAGAAGCTCTTCCAGATCGTCGATAGAAAGCTGGCTGGCGGGTTTCCGATTACTCATTGTCCATCGCCGGCGCCGCTGTTCCGGGCACGCTGGCGTTTCTATTCTAGGGGATTATCTCCAGCGATTCCACTATTGCGGCGTCACCCGGTACTATTTCCCCACTCCCGACACGGGGCAGGCGGGCCCCACTGACCCGGTCGTAGAGACCCACGCGCGTTTCATACGTGCCCGGCGCACTGCCGGCCGGCACCTCGACGCGGTGAATCTGCACGACGAGATCGCCGGTCTGCCAGTCCCACGACGGAGCGTCGATGGCGTCTTGCTGGGCCAGGATCTCTTCCGGGCCGGCGAGCACGTGGGTGAAGAAGACGACGTCGGTCGCCTCGATCCCGGCCTGCCGGGGGCCTACGTCGGCCGGGTCGATGACCTGCCAGACGAGCACCATTTCCACCACTTCCCCCGGCCTGACGCTGCTATTGCGCCAGCCGGCGTCAAGCAGTGCTAGCGCCGGCTCGCCCGTTCCAAAGAGCGCGGGCTCTGCGGCGGGCAGGGCGGGCGGAGCGACCTGATAGACTGTGAACGATGGATTGAGATCATTCGGGCGCAGCTCTACCGTCTCTACCGGCTCGCTCCAGGCGGTGAAGAGGGGGTGGAGCGGCGTAGCCGGCGGCGCGAGAAGCAGGGCCGGCTCGCCGCCGGGGAAAAGCAGCGCGCCGCGGGCATCCACCCAGCGCCATTGTGGCCGGTCGCCGGCGAGCACCAGGCCGATGCTCGGATTGTGCGCGGCTCCCGGATAGACGCTGGAGATCATCGCCGGCTCTGTGGGCCGGTCGTCCAGATAGGCCATCTGCCTGACGAGCGTGTGCTGGTAGGCCTCGCGAACGTCGGGGTCCTGGCCCCAGCGCCGGAAATAGGCATCGGCCGTCAGCCCGGCCGTGACCAGCAGCCAGAGTGCCGCCGCGCCCAGGACGGCCGGGGCCAGCCGCGGACGCCTCTGCCTGAGCATCTGGGCGAGGCCGACAAAACCCACGCCTGCCAGCAAGTAGGTGGCCGACATAGCGCCCACGTTTCGGGTGGTGTTGGCGGTGGCGCCGGTGAGCAGCGACGGAATAATGCCCACGCCGAACCAGAGCAGCAGAAAGGCGTAGGCCGGCCGGCGCCGGCGGGCCAGCGAAACGCCGAGCCCGGCGACGAAAAACAGGGCGCTCAGGCCATTGAGAACGGGCCTGCCGGGGAGGTTGTAGGCGAGAAACTGGTCACCCCAGCCGGGCCAGACGAAGGCGAGCAGGGCGCCGGTCATATTGCGCAGCAGCGGCGCCAGCTCTCCGCGTAAGGCCCGGCTCAGCGTGCTGTCCAGCATTTGCAGCCGTGTTTGCGCCTCGGGGTGCTGCTGCAGATAGAGGAACATGGGCACAGTCAGCAGCCCGGCGAGCAGCAGGCCCACCAGCGTCGGGCGCCAGAGCCGGCGCAGCTCCGGGCGATGCGCCAGGGCTAGGTAGAGCAGAAACAACGGGAAGAGCAGCCACCAGACCCGCGCAGCCAGATAGTTGTACAGCGTCGCCGTGAGGCAGAGGGTGAAGCCGGCGACGAGCCGCCAGGCGATGGGCCGGCGCTGCCGCGCGCGGCTAACCATCAGCCAGAAGAAGGTGGCAGCCCCGGCAGTAAAGAAGGGCATCATCCCGGCACGCAGCGCTTCCCGCGCCGCCGCGACGGGCCAGAAGCTGACGCCCATGAGCGCCGCAGCCAGCAGGGCCGCCGGCCGGTCGAGTGCGCGGCGCGCCCACCCGTAGGTCAGAGCGACGGCGCCCAGGTTAAAGAAGACGGCGACCAGCCGCAGGGCCAGCAGATTGCGCCCCAGCAGCGCCATGAGCCCGGCAACGGTGTAGCTGTAGAGAGGCTCGCTGCCGTAATTGAGCGGGAAGAAGAGGGCCAGCCGCCCCTGCAGAATGCCGATGGCCTCCCGGCCGTGATTGGCTTCGTCGTGCGTCAGGCCCGGGGGAATGACGAGCAGATCGTGGGCGCGAAACCAGAAGGCGACAAGCAGGATAGCGGCGAGAAGCAGGCGCAGGCGGAGCCGGGCAGTCATGGGCCGCTATGGGCCTCTACAGGACGTCGCGCGAGGGGATCTTTTCCGCGACGGCAAATAGCTCGCGCTCGAAGAACCAGCGGACGGGCGGCACGTTGAAGGCGAGCCAGCGCAGGCCGTCCACCAGCACGTTCTCGCGCCTGTCCTGCGGCGGCGAGTCGAGCCAGATCTTCCCGCGGAACCCGGCGGTGTTCAGCGCGCGCCGCATACTGACGATGTCCTGCTCGTTGACGTGGACGTGCTGGTTCACCGGCGTTATCGCGCGCGGGTCCACCGGGTAGCGGTCACCCTGTCCCAGCAGGGCCCGGAAGCGGCGCACCCAGGGATAGGCGTAACGGTCGTACCAGCGGTTCGGCGCGGTGTGGACGATGAAACGCCCGTCGGGCCGCAGCACGCGATAGACCTCGCGCATCGCCTCGTGTAGCTCCCAGGGGTAGAGATGCTCCACCACATCGAACATGAGCACGCGGTCAAAGCTATTGCTGGGGTAGGGTAGCTTTTTGGCATCGGCGCGGGCCACGGTCGCAGGAAAAACGTGGAGCCCGGCCGCGTCGTCGAGGTTGTTCAGCTCTGCCGTCACGGCGTTCAGCGACATCGCCGTCGCTGCCTCAGCATAGTCGATGCCGTGCGCTTCGACTCCCAGGCGCATGCAGTGGCGCAAAATCTCGCCCCGGCCGCAGCCTACGTCCAGGACGCGCATGCCCGGCCGGACCTCGGCTACGGCGAAGGCGTCACGCAGGCGCCGGGAGAGATGCTCCCCCTCCGATTCCAGATAGACGTCGTAGCCTTCGCAGGCAGTGAGGAAATATTCTTCGGTGTATAGCTCTGACGGCAGGGACTGCCGTTCTCTTTCTCGCTCTTGCGCCATCCTGGCGGCATTATCTAGTTTCCCCGGAGGTGTGTCAAATAGTCTATGTCCGGGTTCGCTTGACAGAGGCCGTGGAGCGCTCCACACTGAGGGCGTGCAACCTTTTGGCGCTTGCTGCGTAAAGCCCAGTGAGCAGTCAGGAGATCTCGAACGTGAACGACGAAGAACAGGTTTGGCTGGAACGGGCCAGAAACGGGGATCGGGCGGCTTTTGGCCGGCTGGTCGAAGCGTACCAGGGCCCTGTCTATAACCTGGCGTACCGTATGTTGAACAATCGTGGCGAAGCGGAAGAAGCGGCGCAGGAGGCCTTCATCCGGGCTTATACCCGGCTGGATTCTTACGATCCCCAGCGCAAGTTCAGCACCTGGCTGTTGTCGATCACGTCGAACTACTGCATCGACCTGATCCGCAAACGACGCGTCACGTTGCTTTCGCTGGAGGAGCCCTTGCCGGCCCACCCGGCGCTGATGTCTGACCATGCGGACGGGCCCGAGGCGCAGACGTTGAATCATGAACGTGAGGCGCTTGTCCAGTCGCTGCTGGCGACGCTGCCCGAGGAGTACCGGGAGACGGTGGTCTTACGTTACTGGTACGACATGAGTTATGAAGAAATCGCGGAAGTGATGGATACGACAGTCAGTGCGATCAAATCGCGACTCTTTCGCGCCCGGCGCCAGCTGGCCGAGGCCACGACCGATGGCGAGGTTGCGGAACGCCTGCAACCTCATCTCAATTGAGACGTACAGGGTGACAGGAAGAGAGAGAGAAGGGATGGAAAAGCGTGATGGAGCATGAAGAAGTTTATGCACTGATGATGGACGCGCTCGACGGTGAGCTTTCAGCAACCGGGCTGGTCGAGCTGGAATCTCACCTTCGCGCGCGTCCGGAGCTGGCCCGCGAATGGGAAGCGCTGCAGGCAGTAGAGCAGTTGCTGCGGGAGACGCCGCCGGTTCCTGTGCCGGCCGGTTTCGCCCAACGCACCGTGCGCGCCCTGCCGATGACGCCGCGCCACCTGTGGCTCGGCGCGGCGGTCTACGTCCTGTTCCTGGCCGCCGGCGTGATCCCACTGCTGGGGGTGGCCTGGCTGGCGATTCAGCTATCGCCTGCCCTGGGCGAGCCGGCCTTGTGGAGCGGCTTCTGGCAGGGCGCCCTGGCCCAGCTTAATGCACTCGGCGTTATCCTGAGCGCCGCAGCCGGAGGGATGGCCCAATGGTGCCTGCAGCACCCGGCTGCCGTCGGCCTGCCGATGCTCATGGTCGCTATTGTCCTCCTCTGGGGGGGCGTGGTGAACCGACTGGTACTGCACCGGGATAGCACCTGAGCCGCTCGCGGAGAAGTTAAGATGAAGCAAAAACTGGTTGTACTTATTCTGCTTGTCCTGTTGTTCCTGCCGGCCGGTATGGCCAGCGCGATCGGCTACGACCGTATCATCGGCGCCGGCGAGGTGGTGGACGAGGACATTAACGTCTTCGACAACGACTTGCTGATCGAAGAAGACGCCGTCGTCAACGGCAAGGTGACGGTCTTTGACGGGCATGTGGACGTTGGCGGCACCATCAACGGCGGCCTCACCGTCTTTGACGGCGACGTTACCGTCGATGGGACCATCATCGGCGACCTGGTTATCTTCGCCGGCGATATCCATCTGACCGAGAACGCCACGATTGACGGCAGCTGTTTCAGTCTCGGCGGTAACGTGGTGGACGAGAACAACGGGACCGCGTGCTCCGCTTACGGCTCTCGTTTCCGCCAGGTAGTGCCGGTATTGCCGGAGATACCGGCGATGCCCGAGATGCCGGCAATGCCTGAGATGCCCGAGATGCCAGTCTTGCCGGAGATGCCGCGGATGCCCGAAGTCCCCACTTTCCGGGAGAGCCGGGCCCGCGTGTTCATCGGTAACGTCAGCGAAGTGATTGGCCGCAGCCTGCTGCTCGGCGTCCTGGCGCTGGTTGTGGCGGCGGTCTTCCCCCGTCACCTCGAGCAGGTCGGGCAGGCCGTGCGCGAGCGGCCGGCTGCCAGCGGCGCCGTCGGCTTCCTGACCGCCATCGCCGTGCCTTCACTGGTGCTGTTGCTGGCGTTGGTCCTGCTGGTTACCTGTGTTGGCATTCTGCTCTATCCGGCGCTCGGGCTGCTCACCCTCGTGCCCGTCGCGGCCCTGCTCATGGGCTGGGTCGCCGTCGGCGAGCGTTTCGGCAGCGCGCTGCTGAGCACGTTCAAACGGAAGCGGCGCAGCCTGATGACCACCGCCGCC
>Ga0123328_1001653_pt1 | contig 21300 bp, 13 predicted proteins | sample BioC12SIPDNA_2_FD_89702 | JGI IMG/M metagenome (GOLD analysis project Ga0123328, IMG submission 89702) | Anaerobic biogas reactor microbial communites from Washington, USA - Biogas_R1_A C12 SIP DNA | ecosystem: Engineered > Bioreactor > Anaerobic > Unclassified | place: Washington, USA...
CGGCAATGTGCTGCGGCTGTCGCTCCTGCGCGCCCCCGTGGACCCCGACCCCCACGCCGACGAGGGCTACCACGAGTTCACCTACGCGCTGCTGCCCCACACGGGCGACTGGCGCGGCGCGACACAGGCCGAGGGCCTGCTGCTCAACCGGCCCGCCTTCGCACTGCCCCTTCCGGCGCGGTCCGGCGCTGTCAAGCCCGCGCTGCCCGCCGCGGCGTCCTTCGTCGCCGCCGCGCAGGCGAACATCGTCGTGGACACGGTGAAGAAGGCCGAGGACGGCAACGCGGTCATCGTGCGGTTCCACGAAGCCCACGGCGCGCGCGGCCCCGCCGACCTCCGCTTCTGCCGCACGCCGAAGACCGCCCACGAATGCGACCTCATGGAGGAGAACGACACCCCCGTGCCCGTCGCCCCCGACGGGACCGTCCGGCTGCAGGTGACCCCCTTCGAGATCCGGACGCTCAAGGTGACGTTCAAATAGGGGGCACTGGACGGGCTGCGGTTGTTCACCGCACGCGTGCCGTTTCGGTTTTGGGTATAATGGGCGCGCTTTTCGCGGCGCGGCGGAGCGCGGCGGCAACCGAAGGGAAGAGACACCATGAGCGAGCGGTACACCATCGGGCTGGATTTCGGGACGAACTCGGTGCGGGCGCTGCTGGTGGCCGCGGCCACGGGCGAGGAGGTCGCCACCAGCGTGTTCGACTACCCCACGGGGGACCGGGGCGTGATTCTGGACGACCGGAACCCCGACCTGGCGCGGCAGCACCCGAAGGACTATCTGGACGGCACGGTGGCGGTGGTGCGCGACGTGCTCGCGCAGGCCGCGGAGCGCGGGGACTTCTCCCCGGAGCAGGTGATCGGCATCGGCGTGGACACGACGGGCTCGACGCCCCTGCCCGTGGACGCGCAGGGCGTGCCGCTGGCGTTCCAGCCGGAGTTTGAGGACAACCCCGCCGCGATGGCCTGGCTCTGGAAGGACCACACGGGCCACGCGGAGGCGGCGGAGATCACGGCGCTGGCGGCGGAGACGCGCCCGCAGTACCTGCTGAAGTGCGGCGGGGCCTACTCCTCCGAGTGGTTCTGGTCCAAGCTGCTCAAGATGAAGCGGGCGGCCCCGGAGGTCTTCCAGGCCGCGCACTCCTGGGTGGAGCACGCCGACTGGATGACGGGCCTCCTCACCGGGACGGACAACCCGGCCCAGCTCAAGCGCTGCGTCTGCGCGGCGGGGCACAAGGCCATGTTCAACCCGTCGTGGGGCGGCTATCCGGACGCGGAGTTCGTCGGGGCGCTGGACCCCGCGCTGGCCCGCATCCGCAAGACCCTGCCCGACACGGCGTATGACGTGGGCGACCGCGCGGGCCTGCTGACGGTGGGCTGGGCGCAGCGCCTCGGCCTGCACGCGGACATCCCGGTGGCCATGGGCGCCTTCGACGCGCACCTGGGCGCGGTCGGCTCGGGCATCCGCCCCGGCGTGCTGGTGAAGATCATCGGCACCTCCTGCTGCGACATGATGGTCGCCCCCATGACGAAGGACATCCCCGGCCTCTGCGGCATCGTGCCCGGGTCCATCCTGCCCGGATGCTTCGGCCTCGAGGCGGGCCAGTCCGCCGTGGGCGACATCTTCAACTGGTTTGTCGGCGGCATGCGCCCGGAGGGCGACTCCCACGAGACCCTCACGGCGAAGGCGAGGGCCATGAAGCCCGGCGCGTCGGGCCTGCTCGCCCTCGATTGGCACAACGGCAACCGCACCGTGCTGGTGGACCAGCGGCTCACGGGCGGCCTCGTCGGCATGACCCTTCACACGAAGCCCGAGGAGGTCTACCGCGCGCTCATCGAGGCCACCGCCTTCGGCGCGCGCGTCATCATGGAGCGCTTCATCGAGTACGGCGTCGCCGTGGACCGCGTGGTCAACTGCGGCGGCATCTCGGGCAAGAACGCCCTGCTCATGCAGATTTACGCCGACGTCCTCAACCGGCCCCTGGAGGTCTCCGCCAGCAGCCAGACCTGCGCCCTCGGCGCGGCCATGGCCGGCGCGGTCGTCGCCGGACCGGTTGCGGGCGGCCACGCGGACTTTGAGGCGGCGGCGGACGCCATGGTCCGGATGGACGACAAGGTCTACACCCCCATCCCGGAGAACGCCGCCGTCTACGACCGGCTCTTCGGCCTGTACCGGCGCCTGCATGACAGCTTCGGCGTGCGCGGCCACCAGGACAGCCTCTTCGACGTCATGAAGGGGCTGCTGGCCCTGCGCGACGAAGCGCGGGCCTGACCGGCCGGAGCGGGATTCCGCAAACCCCGGGAGAAGCGCATGAAGATAGTCGTTGCGAGGCCGCGCGGGTTCTGCGCGGGCGTGGACCGCGCCATCCGCAGCGTGGAGCAGGCCCTGGAGCGCCACGGCGCGCCGGTGCACGTGCTCAACCACATCGTCCACAACGCGCACGTGGTGGAGGAGCTGCGGGGCAAGGGCGCGGTCTTCGTGCGCGACCTGGACGAGGTGCCCGAGGGCGGGCTGGTGCTCTTCAGCGCCCACGGCGTCGGCCCCGACCGCTGGGCCCACGCGAAACGCCGCGGCCTGAACGTCATTGACGCCACCTGCCCCCTCGTGGAAAAGGTCCACAACGAGGCGCGCCGCTTCTCGGAAAAGGGCCGCACCGTCATCCTCGTGGGCGAGGCGGGCCACGACGAGACCGTGGGCACCATGGGCTGGGCGCCGGGCCACATCCTCCTCGTGCAGACGCTGGAGGAGGCCGGGCGCGTCGCCGTGCCCGACCCCGCCAACACCGCCTACATCACCCAGACCACGCTCAGCGTGGAGGACTGCCGCGCCATCGTGGAGGTCCTCAAACGCCGCTTCCCGGAGATCCAGGCCCCGCCGCGCGAGGACATCTGCTACGCCACGTCCAACCGCCAGGCCGCCGTGGTCGCCCTCTCGCCGGAGGCCGACCTCGTGCTGGTCGTCGGCGACGCCGAAAGCGCCAACTCCAAGCGCCTGCGCGACATCGCCCGCGGCATGGGCAAGCCCGCCCACCTCATCCCGGACGCGGGCGCCATCCGGCCGGAGTGGCTGGACGGCGTGGAGAGCCTGCTGCTGACCTCGGGCGCGTCCGTGCCCGAGCGGCTGGTCGCCGAGGTCATCGAGTATGCGCGCGCGCTGGGCCCCTGCGAGGTCGAGGAGCGCACGCTGGTCGAGGAGGACGTTGAATTCCGACTGCCCAAGGAGCTGCTCAAATGAAGAACGCCATTAACTGGTCCGTCCTGATGCTTGCGGGCGCCTGCGCCCTGTCCGCCCAGGCCTACGAGGTCGCCGCCTACTACTTCCCCAGCTACCATCCGAACCCCGTGTACAGCGAACGCTACGGGAGGGACTGGACCGAGTGGAACCTGGCGAAGGCGGCCACGCCGCGCTTCCCCGGCCACGACCAGCCCAAGGTGCCCGCCTGGGGCTACGAGGACGAGTCGGACCCCGCCGTCATGGCGCGGAAGATAGACGCCGCCGCCGACAGCGGCGTGGACGTGTTCCTCTACGACTGGTACTGGCACGACACCGGGCTCTTCATCGGCGACGGGCTGGAGAAGGGGCTTCTCAAGGCGCCCAACCGCGACCGGATCAAGTTCGCCCTCATGTGGGCCAACCACGACTGGATCGAGATTTTTCCCGCGAAGGCCGGCGTGAAGCCCGAGACCCTGCACCCCGGCCCGGTCACGCGGGAGACCTTCGTGAAGGCCACGGATCACATCATCCAGACCTACTTCTCCCAGCCCAACTACTGGCGCGTTGACGGCAAGCCCTACTTCTCCGTCTACGAGCTGATGACGCTCATCCAGGGGCTCGGCGGCGTGGAGGCGACCCGCGCCGCGCTCGACGACTTCCGCGACCGCGCCCGGAAGGCCGGCGTCGGCGAGCTCCACCTGAACGCCGTCATGTGGGGGGTGCAGGTGCTGCCGAACGAGCGGACGGTGAAGAACCCCGAGGAGCTGCTCGGCAAACTCGGCATGGACTCCGTCACCTCCTACTGCTGGATCCACCACGTGGTGCCCGAGGGCTTCCCGGCGGCGGAGTACGCGCCGTGGATGGAGAAGTCCGCCGCCCTCTGGCCCGACTTCGTCAAGCGGTGGCCCGTGCCCTACTACCCCAACGTGAGCATGGGCTGGGACTCGTCGCCGCGCACCACCCAGTCCGACGTCTTCGAGAACCGCGGCTACCCCTACACCCCCGTGGTTGTGGGGAACACCCCGGCGGCGTTCAAGGAGGCCCTCATCCGCGCCCGCGCCTTCCTCGACACCCAGCCCGCCGACCGCCGCATCCTCACCATCAACGCCTGGAACGAGTGGACCGAGGGCAGCTACCTGGAGCCCGACACCAAGAACGGCACCGGCTACCTCGACGCCCTCCGCGAGGTCTTCGGCGGGAAATAAGATTCAACGCAGAGACGCAGAGAGCGCAAAGACCGCGGAGGGGAAGGCATGCGGGAGAATGAGGTTTCCGAGCGCGTCATTGGTGCGGCGATTGAGGTTCATCGCGCGCTGGGGCCGGGACTGCTTGAAGGGGTTTATGAGGAGGCGCTGTGCCATGAGTTGCACCTACGCGGCATGGCATTTGAACGCCAGAAAGCGGTTCCCATTGCCTACAAGGGCGTGAAACTCTCCACCGATCTGAGGCTGGACCTGATTGTCGAAGGTCTTGTGATTGTTGATGTGAAGGCGAAGGAGGAGATGACCAAGAAGGACCACGCCAAGACGCTCACGTATCTGCGGCTCACAGGAGTCCGGCTGGGGCTGAATATCAACTTCCACGAACCCCTGCTGGTGGACGGCGTCAAGCGCATCGTGAACAGCCTGATCTGACTCTCCGCGCCCTCCGCGTTCTCCGCGTCTCTGCGTTGAAAATCTTCCGCAGGGATGCGGGACCTACCGCTGGCCGAGGAGCACGGAGAGGTCCGAGGTGCCGCGGTTGAGGGTGATGAAATCGGGGATCTGGTCGCCGTTCACGTCCTGGTAGAAGCTCACCAGCGCGGTGTCGCCGGTGAGGAAGTGGCGGGACGCGTCGTAGCGGCCTGCGCCGCGGCTGATCCGCACCACGGCGTAGCCCGCGGCGTGGGTGGTGAGGATGTCCGCCTTGCCGTCGGCGTTCACGTCGGGCAGGAGCACGGCGACGGGGAGGTCGCCGACGCCGAGCTTCTCGCCCTTGGCCAGGCGGCCGCCCTGGGCGCCCGCGGCGATGTAGACGCCGTCGCTGCCGGGGTGCGCGGTCACGGCGTCGGTCCGCCCGTCGCCGTTGGGGTCGCCGAGGGCCAGGTCCGCCGGATAGGAACCCGTGGCCACGCGGAGCATGCTTTCCGTGTTGAAGGTGCCGTCGCCGATGCCCAGCAGCCGGACAATGCGCGGCTCCGCCTGGTCCGACGACTGCTCCGGGTCGCGCGAGCTGGTGGCGATGATGTCGGGGGTGCCGTCGCGGTCGAGGTCGGCCAGACCCGCGCGGAGGGGGTAGCTGATGTTGCGCATCTCCGCCGGGGCGGCGAAGGTGCCGTCGCCGCGGCCCAGGGCCACGCTGACACTGTCGGCCCCGCTGTTCGCCGAGAGCAGGTCCGGCCGCCCGTCGTTGTTCACGTCGCCCAGGGTGAGCGAATACGAGATGGGCAGGTACGCCGACCCGTCGGGCAGCAGGTTGACCGCGGGCCCCGCGACAAACTGCCCCGTTTCGGAGCCGAGCAGGAGCAGGGCGGTCTTCTGCCCCTTGAGGGACACCACCACGTCGGGCGCGTCGTCGTCGTTGAGGTCCGCGGCGGCCAGGGCGATGGGGATGCCGCCCACGGGCACGGGCGCGGGCTGCGCGGTGAAACGGCCCGCGCCGTCGCCCGCCATGAACACCAGCGACCCGCCGCCGGCGTTCGCCACCAGCACGTCGGTGTGGCCGTCGCCGTTGAAGTCGCCCGTCACGCCCGCCGAGGGGACCACGCCCGTGGCGAAGCGCCGGTCGCTCTCGAAGGTGCCGTCGCCGCGCCCGCGAAGCAGCGCCACGGCCTTCATGGAGGTGTCCGCCGTGACGAGGTCCGGGGCGCCGTCCAGGTCCATGTCGGCGGCGCACAGGCCGAAGGACTGCCAGCCCGACCCGAAGAAGAGCGGCGCGGCGAAGCCGCCCGCGCCGTCGCCCAACAGCACCGCCACCACGCCCAGCGACCCGGTGTCGGCCGAGTCGAAGAGCAGCGCGGCGGCGTCCAGGCGGCCGTCGCGGTCGAAATCGCCCAGGGAAAGGCGCGTCGGCGGCTTGCCAAGGGCCACGCGGCGTTCCGCCGCGAAGGCGCCCCCGCCCTGTCCCAGCAGCACCGAGAGGTCGTTGGTGCCCGTGTTCGACACCACCAGGTCCGGCAGCCCGTCGCCGTTCAGGTCGCCCGCCGCCGCCATGCGCGGCGCCAGGCCGCACCGCAGGGACACCGCGTTGTTCAGGTTGGCCCCCGACCGCATAAAGAGCGAGAGGTCGTTGGAGTCGCGGTTGACGCTGAGGACGTCCGTCTGGCCGTCCCCGGTCAGGTCCGCGGCGATCACCCAGCGGGGGCCGGTTCCCGCGGGGAAGGAGCGCGCCGCCTCAAACCCGCCCTCCGCCGTCCCCAGCAGCACCGAAACTGAGTTCAGGCCGGCGTTCGCCGTGACAATGTCCGGCAGCCCGTCGCCGTTGACGTCCGCCACCGCCAGACCGCGCGGCGTCGCGCCCGCGTGCAGCTCCCACAGCGCCGGCTCGTTGAACTCGCCGTCGCCCCGCGACGTGAGCACGGTCACCTGGCCAAAGGTCTCGTTGCAGACCAGGATGTCCGGGCGCCCGTCGCCGTTGGTGTCGCCCACGGCCAGGGCGCTCGGCGTGTCCCCCAGGTCGTAGTCCTTGGCCTTCACATACTTCGTTGCCCCCTCCGACAGGAGCACTGACACGTTCTGCTGGTCGTTGTTGATCGCCGCCAGGTCCGGGATGTTGTCGCCGTTGAAGTCCGCCGCCGCCACGTCCGTGGCCTCGCCGGACACGCCGTACACATAGCGGCTCTGGAACAGGCGGAGGTCCGAGTTGCTCAGGGGGCCGTAGGCGGTGCCCGTCGGGCACCCGGTCAGCAGCGCGGCGGCCAGACAGGCCGCCCCCGCCGTGAGGACGGAGAACCGTCCCCGGAAACTGCGGAGACGCGTTTCCTGGTTCATCGGGCATTCTCCCATGTTCTGCCCGGCTGGAGACGCGCCGCGTCCCCTGCCCGGCCTGCATCCCGCCATTATACCCCCATTTCCCAGATTGTAAACAGTTTCCCCTAGGAACGCGCGCTCCGGGCCGTTCTGTCCACATCGTCCATCTCGTCCATGCGGTCCATGGGCGTCTTGCCATGGCGGGGGCGGTTCTGCGACACTGGTCCGGCCCGCGCGGGGCTGCGGGCCGGACGGAACAGGTGAAGATTCTCCACGTCTACAAGGATTTCGACCCGCCGGTGCGCGGGGGCATTGAACGGCACATGGCGCTCATGTGCCGTTTTCAGCGCGCGTGGGCGGAGGTGGAGGCGCTGACGTGCAGCGGGGGGCCGCGCTCGCGGATGGTGGACCGCGACGGCACGCGGGTGACGGAGGCGGGGGAGTGGGGCCGGGTGCAGGGCGCGCCGGCGGCGCCCAGTTTCCCCTGGCGCATCCGCCAAAGCGGCGCGGACGTGGTGGTGGTGCATGTGCCGAACCCGACGGCGGAGCTGTCGTGCCTCATCGCGCCGCCGCGCGGGGTCATCGTGGCGCGGTACCACAGCGACGTGGTGCGGCAGGCGTCGGCGATGCGCTTTTACCGCCCCGCGCTGATGCGGTTTCTGCGGCGGGCGGCGGTGGTGCTTCCGACGTCGCAGCGGTATCTGGAGACGTCGCCGGTCCTTCGGGAGATTCCGGAGCGGTGCCGGGTGGTGCCGCTGGGCATCCTGCCGGAGGAGTTTGACGCGCCGGACCCGGCGCGGGTGGCGGCGCTGCGCGCGGAACACGGCGGCGACTTTGTGCTGTTCTCGGGCAGGCACCGGTACTACAAGGGCCTGCCCGTGCTGCTGGAGGCGGCGAAGGCCATCCGCGCGCGGGTGGTGGTCGCGGGGGACGGGCCGGAGCGGGAGGCGGCGCGGGCGCAGGCGGCGCAGCTCGGCGTGGACGCCGTGTTTCCCGGGCCGCTGGGGCACGACGATCTCGTGGCGCACCTGCACGCGTGCGCCGTGTTCGCGTTTCCCTCGGTGGAGCGGAGCGAGGCCTTCGGCATTTCCATCCTGGAGGCGCACGCCTGCGGGCGGCCCGTGGTGGCCACAAAACTCGGAACGGGTGTAGAGTATGCGAACCTCGACGGGGAAACGGGCGTGAACGTGCCCCCCCGCGACCCGGCGGCGCTGGCGGAGGCGGTGAACGCCCTGCTGGCGGATCCCGCGCGGCGGGAGGCGCTGGGCGCCTTCGCGCGGGAGCGGGTCCGCCGCGAGTTTGACGCGCGCAACGTGGCGCGCGCGGAGTACGAGGAGTACCTGCGCGCCCTGGAGAGCACCCGGACGTGACGGTGAACGAATACCTGCTGCACGGCTATTTCCTGGCGCTGTCGCTGGCGCTGTCGCTGGCGCTGACGGCGGTGGCGCGGCGGCTGGCCCTGCGCTGGGACCTGCTGGACCACCCGGCGGGCCGCAAGATCCACGTGGAGCCGATGCCCCTGATGGGCGGCGCGGCCATCGTGCTGACCTTCTACCTCGTCGTGCTGGGGCACCTGGCGGCGGTGTATTTGTCGCACCGCTTCGGGCGGGGCTATGTGGAGCGCGAGCTGTTTGGCTTCCTCGGCGAGGACGGCGGCTGGAAGATGGCGGGGATTCTCACGGGCGGGGTGATGATCTTCGTGCTGGGCGTGATAGACGACCTGCACGTGCTCTCGCCGAAGATGAAGCTGCTGGGCCAGATCGCGGTGGGGCTGGTCCTCGTCGGGTCGGGCATGCGGATCGAGCTGTTCTTCTTCACCGACCCCTTCACCTCCTCCGCGGTCACGCTGTTCTGGGTGGTGCTGGTGATCAACAGCATGAACCTCCTGGACAACATGGACGGCCTGAGCGGGGGGGTGGCGGTGATTTCCGCGGCCACCTTCTACCTGTGCATCCAGCCCTTCGCGGACGAGCGCATGGCGCGCATCCTCCTGGTGGTGTTCATGGGCGCCGTGGGCGGGTTCCTGTGGCACAACCTGCCGCCGGCCCGCATCTTCATGGGCGACTGCGGCGCCATGTTCAACGGCTACTTCCTGGCGACCATCTCCGTGGTGGGCACCTTCCACGTGGAGGGGGCCGGGTCGCGGGTGGCCGTGGCCGCGCCGCTGCTGGCGCTCAGCGTGCCGCTGTTCGACACCTTCAGCGTAATCTGGATCCGCTGGCGCTGCGGCGATTCGATTTTCCTGGGCGACAAGCGGCACTTCTCGCACCGTCTCGTGAAGGCGGGCATGAGCAAGTCCTCCGCCGTGTGGTTCATCTATTTTGTGGCCGCCGTGGTCGGGCTGGGCGGCGCGCTGCTGCCCCGTCTGGACACCCACGGCACCTTCATCATCCTCGCCCAGTCGGCGGGGGTGTTCATGCTCATCGTGCTGCTGATGAAGGCGGGCGACAACGGGAGGGGGGACCTATGACCCAGAAGACGGCCCCCGCGCCGGGCGCGGCAAAGACCTCCGGCGCGGTGTGGAACTGGCGGGCGGAATGGCCGGAGGACTTCGCCTCCCCCCACACGGCGGCGGTGATGGCGGGGTGCGTGGTCTCCCTGGGCCTCCTGCTCTTCGTGGCCGCCGCCTTCAACCTGCTCGGCCCCGTCAGGACCATGCTGGCCGGATGGGTCGGCGTCTACAATCCCCAGATGATTCCCCCCGGCGATTTCGGCCTCGCCGCGGTGGTCTGGGGGCTCGGCGCCGTGGTCATGGCGGGCATCGTCCACCCCTCGGCGGGCCTCGCCCTGCTGCTCCTGTTCCGCCCGTGGATTGACGGCTACACCTACCCCGTGGCCAACCTGTATTTCATCGCCGGCATCTTCACCGTGGCCGCGTTCTGGCTCGTGCGCTCGGCCCTCCGCGGGGGGGCGTGGCGGGGGGCGGCGGCCGCCGCGCCGCTGGCGGGCTTTGTCGCCGTGGCGGCCCTGGGGCTGTGGACCACCTGGCAGGTGGACAACACGGCGCGCCAGCTCCTGCTCTGGCTGAGTTACCTGCTGCTCTTCCTGCTGTCGGCGAACTGCGCGGGGAGCCCCGCCGCGCGGCGGCTGGTGGTCGGCGCGCTGCTGGCGGCGGTCTTTCTGGAGGCGTGGTACGCCATCCTGCATTTCCACTATCTCCTGCCCGAGGCGCGCAAGGCCGTGCTGAACCCCGAGGTGCTCCGGCAGTACTTCAACACCGACACCATCACGCCGGAGCTCGCCCGCCGCCTCAACCGGAGCCGCGCCTTCGGCACCCTGCTCTTCCCCAACAGCCTGGCGGGCTTCCTGCTCCTCGGCATTCCCCTGATGGTTTCCGGGTGGGCGGACGCGTGGCGCCGCCGGCGCGACACCGGGCCGGGCGCGGGGCGGTGGATGGCTCTGGGTGCGGCCCTGGCAGTCTGGGCCGCCGTGGCGGGCCAGGCCCTGTTCACGCTCCACTTCCGCTCCGTCTTCGTTCCCTCCCCCGCCTGGTACGCGACCCTGCCGGTTTTCGCGGTGATGGCCGCCCTGGCGGGGGCCGGGCCCGGGGTGCTGGTCCACCGCGCGGCATTGCGCGGCGGCCTGTTCCACGCCCTGCGGCGGGCCGCCCTGTGGGCGCTGCCCGTGCTGCTGGCCGTTTCGCTGACCGCCCTCTGGATGACCTACACCCGCGGGGCGATGGTCGCCCTGGCCGCCGCGGGGCTGGCCACCGCCGCGCTGATGTTCGCGCAGCGCCGCGGGCTTCGCCCGGGGATGCGCCGGGCCGCGCGGGCGGCGGCGGGGATTGTGGCGGTGGGCGGGGCGGCCTGGCTGCTCGCGGGACCGGGAATCCAGGCCCAGGAAACGGCGGCGCCGGCGTCTCCCTCCATCGTGAACGAGGGGGTTTCCCTGGGGGTGGAGGACCTGCGGGACACCTCGTCCTTCAAAATCCGGCTCACGTATTGGAATGTGGCGGCGAAAATCTTCGCGGCCAACCCGCTCCTGGGCGTGGGGCTGGGCAACTTCCATGCCGCCTACCCGCAGTACCAGTATCTCGGGGCGGGAGACGTGCGCGAGGCGCACAACGCCTTCCTCCAGCCCTTTGTCGAGACGGGCGTGGCGGGGGGGCTGCTCTTTCTCGCCTTTATGGCCGTGCTGGCCGTGTTCGCCGTGCGGCGGGTGGTTCGTGCGCCGGACGCGGCGGAACGGGGGCTGGCCCTGGGCCTCCTGGCGGCGGCGGCGGCCTTCTGCCTCCACGCGGGCATTGACATCCATTTCTCCAACGCCTCCCTCGCCATGCCCTTTTTCGTGGTGGCGGGAATGCTCTTTGCCGGCCCCGGCGCGGCGGGCGCCCTGTCCCTTCCGGCCGGGGTCCGCCGGGCTGCGGCCGTCGCGCTGCTGGTGGTCATGGCGGGGGCGCTGGGGGTCGCGTCGCGCGTCTACCTTCAGGAGCTGAGCCTCGGGCGCATGAGCTTCGTGAATGTGGGCGACGACAAGGAGCTGATGCGGATGTACCAGACGGCGGGGCGCTGCCTGGCGGAAGTGGGGGGGGTGATAGACGCGATTATCACGGACAAGCCGTACGAAAAGAAGCCGGTGCAGATGCGGCTGGTGGACGCCCTGACCCTGAACCCCGACATCCGCGCGTGGGCGGAGACGGGGGACTTCTACGGGCCCGTGCCCGGGGTGCAGGGGTCCTACCGGCGGCTGCCGCCGGACGAGGTGCCCGGCCTGGACGCGGTGCTGCTGATGGACCGGTATTTCAGGGCGAGGGTCTGCGGGCTGAAGGGGATGCTGGCGCAGATCGCCTGGCTGGAGGCGGAGGCCGCGCGCTGGCCCCACAACCAGCAGCTGGCCTACCACCTGCTCCGGTGCTACGGCCTGGTCGTGCGGACTCCGCACCTGGGCAAGGACTGGCTCCCCCAGCGCCCCGACTGGCTGGTGCGCTACCGGCACTGGGCGGACCGTGTCACGGAACTGGCCCCCCACAGCGCCGAAATGGCCCGCGCCCGCGCCGAGGCGCTCTTCCACCTCGCCATGAACGACGACGCCACGCCGCGGCTGGAGACGGTGCTGGAGGTGCTCGCGGAACACGGGCGGGCCCGCCGCCTGAGTCCGATCATCCCCCAGTACGGGCATGGACTCGCCTGGGCCCTGCGCGAGTCCGCAACGCTTCTGCGCGCCGCCGGACGCGACGCCGAGGCCGCCGAGAACGAGGCCCGGGCGGAGACCGTCCAACGCGAAACCAAGGAGCTGGAGCAGCGGCGGTGGGGACAGGGGCTGCCCTGAACCCCAACAAGACAACGGGAGACGCCATGAAACACCGCATCGCGGCCCTGCGCGGGCTCGTCGCCCAGCGGCGCGCCGACGGTTTCGTCAGCCTGGACCCGCCGGTGAACGAATACCTCACGGGCTTCCACGGGAGCGCCTCCGCCGTCGTGGTGACACCGCGCGCGGCCGTGCTCCTCTGCGACTTCCGCTACACCGAGCAGGCAAAGACGCAGGCGAAGGGGTGCCGCGTGCGCGAGGTCACCGGCGGCCTCGAAACCGCCGCCGGCGCCCTGCTCGCGGAGGCGGGCTGCGCGTCGGCCCTCTTCGAGCCGGACCGGATCAGCGTCTCCACCCACGGGCGCCTGCGGAAAGCCTTCGCCGGGGGGCGGCTCCGCGCCGCCCCCGGGCTTCTGGACCCCCTGCGCGCCGTCAAGGACGCCGACGAGGTCGCCCGGATGCGCCGGGCCACCGACATCGCCGAGGCCGCGCTGGCCACGGCCTTCCGCCGACTGCGGGAGGGCGTCACCGAGGGGGCCGTCGCCGCGCTGCTGGAGCATGAGTTCCGCAAACGGGGCGCGCAGAAGGCCTCCTTCGACACCACGGTCCTCTTCGGCGCGCGCAGCTCGCTGCCCCACGGAAAGCCCGGCGACACCCCCCTGAAACGGGGGGACATCGTGCTGGTGGACTGCGGCTGCATCGTGGACGGATACTGCTCCGACTTGACTCGCACCGCCGTTTTCGGTAATATTCCCGGCGCGTGGTTCGAGGACATCTACGCCCGCGTGCTGGAGGCGCAGCTCGCCGGACTGGCCGCGGTGCGGCCCGGCGCGGGCGCCGCGGCGGTGGACCGGGCCTGCCGGGACGTCATCGAACGGGCCGGGTACGGTGCCCGGTTCGGGCATGGCACCGGGCACGGCGTCGGCCTCGAAATCCATGAATTTCCCCGGCTGAACCAGCATTCGACCACTGTGCTCGCCCCCGGCATGGCCGTGACGGTGGAGCCCGGCATCTATCTGCCCGGCCGGGGCGGCGTGCGCATTGAAGACCTCGTGGTCGTCACCCCGCAGGGGTGCGACGTGTTGAACAAACTGCCCAAGGAGCTACAGGTAATCCGCCCATGATCTCAACAGCCGACTTCAGAAACGGACTGGTCGTCGAAATGGACAACGACCTCATGGAAATCGTCGAGTTCCAGCACGTCAAGCCCGGCAAGGGCGGGGCCTTCGTCCGCACCCGGTTCAAGAACGTCCTGACGGGGCGCGTGCTCGAGCGCACCTTCCGCTCCGGCGAGAAGTTCGACGAGGCCCGCCTCGAGGAGCAGCCCTGGCAGTTCCTCTACAACGACGGCGACCTGTTCCACTTCATGGACAACGACACCTTCGAGCAGCTCGCGGTGAATCCGGGCGTCGTGGGCGACATCGCGAAGTGGATGAAGGAAAACACCAACGCCACGCTCATGTTCCACCGCGAGAAGGTCATCTCGGTGAAGGTTCCCTCCCACGTGGTGCTCACCATCACCAAGTCCGACCCCGGGGTCCAGGGCGACCGGTCCTCCGGCGCCACCAAGCCCGCCACCCTCGAGACCGGCGCGGTCGTCCAAGTGCCCCTCTTCATCAACGAGGGCGACACCATCAAGGTGGACACCCGCACCGGCGCCTACGTCGAGCGCGTCTGAGCCTGGCCGCCGGACAAGCGGGGGCCTTCGTGTGCGCTCAGGGCGCGGCAAGCAGCGCCCCTACAGGGGAATGGCCGGGGCTTCCGCAAGCGTCCAGAGCGCGGAGCCGTAGGGGCGCGGCAAGCAGCGCCCCTACAGGGGAATAGCCGGGGCTTCCGCAAGCGTCCAGAGCGTGGAGCCGTAGGGGCGCCGCTTGCTGCGCCCTCCTCCCGCGCCTTGGCGTCTTTGCGTCTTGGCGTTAAAGAGGCTTTAACGCAAAGGCGCAACGGCGCAAAGGAAAGGCAAGGTAGGCACCAGCCCTCCCCATGCCCCCAAGGGATTCCCGAAACCGATTCAACTTTCCCGTCCCGCCGACCAGTCTATCAAAGCCCCGGCAGGCCGTCAAGGAGCGTCGTCGCGGAGAGAGAAAGCGCATGCCCTCTCCCGGGACCGCCCCGCGCCCGCGTGGCCGCCTTCCTTCTCTGCACGAAACGGGGGCATCGGCGCAACGGACGGGCATCGCGCCGGGATATCCGGATGCCATGAACCGCCTGTGCGCGATGGTCATGCGTGTTGCTGTATAATCCCCCCGGGACCCCGCACAACACCGGGGTTTCGGAAGGGTTGACGCACCCCATGGTGAGCCTGAACCAAAGCGCCCTCAGCGCCAAGCCCGACGCCGCGCAGACGGCCAAACTGGCCGCCCTGCTCCGCCTGCTCGACGACGCCTCGCCCGTGGTGCGCGGCGCCGTGAAGCGGGAGCTGTGCGGCCTGGGCGGCGCCCTGCCCGAGGCGCTGCGCCTGCTGCCCGCCCCCCCCGCCTCCGGGGACTGGGGGCTCCTGCGCGAGCTCACGGGCGAATCGGTCCGTGAGTGCCTGCCGGAACAGTGGGAATGCTGGCGGGACGCCCCGGACGATGTGGCGCGCCTCGAGCGGGCCCTGGCGGCCCTCACGCAGTTCCTGGGGTGGCCCCGGACACGCCCGGACCTCGGCGACCGCCTCGACGCCCTGGCCGCGGACTTCGTCCAGTCGGGAAGGGAGCAGACCCCCTCGGCCCTGGCCGCCTGGCTGGCCGATGAGCGGGGCTGGAGGCCCGTGCCCGGCGACCGCTCGGAAACCGCGCACGCGGACGCAGGCCGCATCCTGGACACCGGCGGGGGGGTGCCCGCCCTGCTGGCCGCCCTCTTCCACCTCACCGCCGCGCGCCTCGGCGCCCGCGTGGTCTGGTGCAAGTGGACGGGCCACGCCGCCATGACCCGGTTCCACGAGGCCGGCGGCGAGCGGATTGTGGACTGGCAGACCGCCGCGCGCGCCCTGGAGTTGTCGGAGTTCCTGCGCATGCAGGGGCCGTCGGCCGACGCCGCCGAGCGGATTCTCGCCGCCGGCCTGACCACGGAGGAGATTCTGCACCTCGTGCTGGTGGCCACCGCCCAGGCACTCAGCCACAGCCAGGACTACGAGGACGCCCTCGCCGTGATCTCCCTCGCCCAAAACCTCAAGACGGACATGCCCCCCGCCGACGCTCCCCCCGTCTGAGTGCCGCGCACTGCGGCGGCACGGACAAACACGGACCCACACACGGACCCGCACGGACAAGAGCCCCCCAGTCTGTCCACCTCGTCCACCTCGTCCACCTCGTCCACCTCGTCCACCTCGTCCGGCGGCCGCGCGGCATCTTGGCCAGAACGATTTGCATTCCCGCGCGGGCATGGTACAATTCAGGTGGCCTGGCGAGCCGCAGGGCCGGACTCGGGATCCGGCGTGAGGTGATGGGCGAAACGGAGTGAAGACGCCCGGTTTTGGCGGCTGCGGCAGGTGGTGACCCGGTCCGGGCGTTGACCCACGGGCAAAACCGGGGCGGCGACCCTGATCACGGGTGGACGGACAGGCGGCGGTGTTCCGGAGCGCGCCGAAGTTCCCGCAGGGAACGCAAGAAGGGCCGCTCAGCCCAAAAGAGGGCGCAGGACCCGCGGACACCGCGCGCCGGTGGCATTGCGCGGAAGTGGCGTGGCGAAAAGGCCCGACAGTCGAACAAGGGCCCTCACCGGCCCAAGTGCCGACGCCCAGGAGAGGGCGACCGCCTTTCACGACGCCGCTTCCGCGCTCATTTTGTTGCCGGTCAGTGGTCCGGCAGCCCAAACCCGAAATACGCGTTCGCGTTGTTGTGGCAGATGTCCTTGATCAGCGCGCCGTAGGTCTTGTAGCCCATGGGCAGCAGGCCGGCGGTGATGTCCGAGCCGATCATGTTGCACAGGATGCGCCGGAAGTACTCGTGGCGCGTGTAGCTCAGGAAGCTCCGGCTGTCCGTGAGCATCCCCACAAAGCGGCTCAGCAGCCCCGTCTGCGACAGAATCTCCATCTGGCGGATCATGCCGTCCATCTGGTCGTTGAACCACCATCCGCTGCCGAACTGCATCTTGCCGGGCGCCGACCCGTCCTGGAAATTGCCGGTCATGGTGGCCAGCACCATGTTGGCCGCCGGGTTGATGGTGTACAGGACCGTCCGCGTGAGCTGGCCGGTGCTTTCGAGGCGGTCCAGGTACTTCGCCAGGGGCCGGGCGAAAGGCGTGTCGCCCACGGAGTCATAGCCCGCGTCCGCGCCGAGAAGGCCGGCCATGCGCGAGTTCAGGTTGCGGATGGGGCCGATGTGCAGCTGTTGCGCCCAGTCCTTGGCGTGGTTCATGCGCCCCAGCTCCAGCAGGGTGGCCGACTTGTACTGGAGCGCCGCGTCCGCGTCCGGCGTCTTCCCGTCGCGGGCGGCCCGGTAGGCCGCCTCCACCGCCGCCGCGGTGAAGTCCGCCGCATGGGGAACCTCCAGGCCGTGGTCGGCGATGCGACAGCCGCAGTCGTGGAAGAAGTCCTGGCGTTTGCGCAGGGCCTCCAGAAAGGCCTCCCAGGTCGGGCAGTCCATGCCCGCCGCCTCCTCCAGCTTCGCCACCCAGGCGGTGAAGGTTGCCGGATCGTCCACGGCCAGGGCCCGGTCGGGCCGCCAGGTGGGCAGCACCCGGATGTCGAAGTCCTTGTCCGCCGCGATCTTGCGGTGGGCGGCCAGGTCGTCCACCGGGTCGTCCGTGGTGCAGACCAGTTCCACCCGCATCTGGCGCATGATGCCGCGCGCGGAGAACTCCGGCTTCGCCAGCTTCTCGTTGCACTCCTCCCAGATGCTTTCGGCGGTGTCGGGGCCGAAGACGCGGTCCGCAATGCCGAAGGGGCGCTTCAGCTCCATGTGGGTCCAATGGTAGGCGGGGTTGCGCACGCACTTCGGCACGGTCTCCGCCCATTTCATGTATTTCTCGAAATCCGGGGCGTCGCCGGTGCAGTAGCGCTCCGGGATGCCGTTGGCGCGCATGATCCGCCATTTGTAATGGTCCCCGGCCAGCCAGACCTCCGCCAGGTTGGCGAAGCGGTGGTCCTCGGCGATCAGCCCGGCGGGCAGGTGGCAGTGATAGTCAATGATGGGGAGTTCCCGGGCAAACTCATGGAACAGCTGCCGGGCGGGCTCGTTCGTCAGCAGAAAGTCGTCCTTGATGTACAGGCTCTTGGGCATGGCTCCGTCCTCCTTTTCCGGTTGGTCACCGCAACCAGGCGGCGCGGCCCCGCCAAGGGGCCTCCGGCACAATTGCCGGAACCGTCCATTATAGGGACGGAGGGGGGGGAGGGCAAGGCCGGCAGGCGGCGCGAAGGGGCAAGTCGGACCGGTCGGATCGGTCGGATCCGTCGGATCGGTCCGATCGGTCCGATGGCCCGACAAATCCGACCGATCGGTCGGATGGCCCTACCCCTCCACGACGACCTCGATGAACAGGTCCAGGAACTCCTGCGGCTCCCGGCCGGGGCGGTCCTTCCGGTTGAAGGCCTCGACCATCGTGTCGTAGTCCTCATGGTGCATGCGGTCGTTGAGGTAGAGGTCGTAAAGGGGGCCGGTGTCGTAGACGCCGTCGCGGTGGCGGGGGCAGCCCACGTCCTTGTGGAGCGTGAAGCCGCGGAAGTCCCCGTCGCGGGTTTCCTGGAGCTTGAAGGGATAGAGCCGGCAGAGGATGGGGCGCGCGTCGTAGATGCCGCAGAAGCCCGTCTTCCGGTCCAGGAAGTGGCACCCCCGTTTGGCCGTGCGGCGCAGGGCCATCATGTGCTTCTGTCCGCCGGCCAGCAGCCAGGCGGGGTCGTTCTTGGCGACGCCCGTGATCTCGTCGGGTGTGAGGAACTCCAGGAAGTCGTGGGGGTCCTGCCCCGTGGTCAGGGCGATGCGGAGCACGTCCCACGGCGTGGGCAGGCACACGACGTCGCGGCAGCAGTGGTCGCAGTGATGGCATTTGAAATGAACGGTGTTCCGGCCCATGACGCTCCTTCTCCGGTGTTGTCCGCGGGGGGAATGGTCGCATGTTATACCGCATGCGCGGGTCCGGAGTCACGCGGGACGCCCGAAAAAACAAGAACGGCCCCGTGCGGTCGTCCTCCAGCGCCGACGCGGGGGGCTGTGTCGGGTATAATGGCGGAAACTGGGGCGCGCGACCCGTCGGGGCCGCGCGCGGGCGTTTAACGCGAGGTGGCCATGCAGCGAAAACTGGAAAAACGTCTCCGTAGCGACGAGGAAATCATCAAGGACGCGGGGTTCGTTCTGGACTTCGATGAGATGGCCCGCAAGGGGTCCATGGCCCGCGAGGAGCTGTCCATCGCCAAGTGGTACGGCATCTACCAGTCGCGGCAGCCGGGCAACCACATGATGCGCGTGGTCATCCCCGGCGGGCGCATTACCTCGGTGCGCGCGCGCGCGCTGGCGCGGCTCTCGGAAAGCTACGCAACGGGCCTGATTTCCTTCACCACGCGCCAGTGCGCGCAGTTCCACCGTCTCCAGCTCCGGGACCTGCCCCGGGTGCTGCGCGACCTCCATGCGGCGGGCATGACCTCCTTCCACGGCTGCGGCGACGTCACGCGCAATGTGTCGGCGTGCCCCTGGGCCGCCATCTGCCCGAACCGGCGGCTGGACGTGCTGCCCCTCGCGGAGGAGACCTCGCGGGTGCTCTCGGCGGACCGCAGCCTGGACAACCTGCCCCGCAAGTTCAAAATCACCTACTCCGGGTGCGCCGCCGGGTGCGGCCAGCCGCACATCAACTGCGTGGGCCTGGTGGCCGTCGCGCGCGCCGGAAAGGACGGCGCGCGGGAGGCGGGGTTCCGCGTGAAGATCGGCGGCGGCCTGGGCTGGCGGCCCTTCACCGCCCAGACGCTCTACACCTTCCTCCCGGCGGAGCACGCGGTGGAGCTGTGCCGCGCCGTCGGCGTCCTGCTGCGCGACCACGGCGACCGGCGCGTCCGCATGCACTCGCGCCTCAAATTCGTGGTGCACCGGCTGGGCATTGACCGCTGCCGGGAGATCGTGGACGGACTGCTGGACGCCGCCGGCGTGGACCGGGGCGGCTTCGACACGCGGCCCTTTGAAGAGTGCGCCCCCGCGCCGCCAGAGAACCCGATGGCCGACCCGGACCCCCGGGGGGACGACGGGCTGGCCATCCAGCGGATCATGATCCCCAAGGGGGAGATGGCCGCGGCGGCCCTCGCGCGGATTGCCGAGCTTTCGGAAATCTACGGCGACAAGCATGTCTACGCCACGAACCGCCAGAACCTGGAGCTGCACGGCGTGCGGCCGGAGCGGCTGCCGGAACTGCGGGCGGAAATCGCCGCGCTTGGCTTCGCGGCGGAGGGATTCCACGGCCTGCGCGACATCGTCACCTGCGTGGGCACGACCTACTGCCCCCTCGCCGTCGGCGCGACCCACGCGCTGTTTGACCGGTTCCAGGCGGTGGTCCACGACGACAGGTACGCATCCATCCGCGCGCGCGTTTTGGTGAACCTTTCCGGCTGCCCCAACTCCTGCTCGCAGTACAGCATTGCGGACATCGGGTTCCGGGGCATGCGGGTGCGCGACCTGCGCGGCTCCTCGGAGGCGTACCAGGTAACGCTCGGCGGCACGGAGGATGCCCCGGGCACCGTGCTGGGCGAATTCCGGACGGAGGACTGTGTCCGCGTGATGGGGGCCCTGCTGGACACCTTCCTCGCCGCGGGCACGATGGAGCGTCTCGCCGCGCATGTGCGCCGCGCCGGACTGGCCCCCTACCGCGACGCCGTCGCGGCCCTGAACCTCCCCGCCCGTCCCCTGGCGGAAAACCCCGCCGAGCTGTCCGTGACGGAGGGTTTCGGGGAGACGCCGGGCGACCTGAAAACCGTGGCGCGGGACATCCCCTGCCAGGAGGCCTGCCCCGCAAAGACAAACGTGCCGGAGTACATCCGCCGCATCGCCCTCGGCGACCTGGACGCCGCCCACCTCGTCAACCAGGAGGACAACGTGTTCCCCGGCGTGCTGGGGCGCGTCTGCACGCGGCCCTGCGAGAGCCGCTGCCGCTATCAGTGGACCAGCACCCGCGGCCCCGTCCGCATCTGCTCGCTGAAGCGCGCCGCATCGGACGGCGCGTCCGCGCCGCCCCGCCCCCTGCCCGCATGGTTCGGGCCGACGGGCAAACGCGTGGCCGTGGTCGGCGGCGGCCCCGCCGGCCTCGCGGCGTCCCGCGAACTCAAGCGTTGCGGCCACGAGGTCACCGTCTTCGACGGCGCGGACCGCCTGGGCGGCCAGATGCGCGCCATCCCCGCGTTCCGCCTGCCGCCGGACGCGGTGGACGCCGACATCGCGGCCATTGTGGACAGCGGGGTCACGGTGCGGCTGGGCGCCCGGCTGGACGCGGGCGGGGTGGACGCACTCCGGCGCGAATACGACGCCGTATTGCTGGCCGCCGGGGCGTCGCGCCCCATGCGTCTGGACCTGGAGGGCCTGCCGGAAGGCGCGGGCATCGAGGGGCTGGACTTCATGATGCGCTATAACGCGGGCATGCTCTCCGGCCTGGCGCCGGATGTGGCCGTCATCGGTGGCGGGTTTACGGCAGTGGATTGCGCGCGCGCCGCGCGCCGCCTCGTCGGGGACGCGGGCCGGGTGTCCATCCTTTACCGCCGGGGGACGGCCCAGATGGCGGCCAGCGAGGACGAGCTGCGCGAGCTGCACGAGGAGCGGGTCGCCGTGGAGACGCTGGTCACCCCGGTTTGCGCGCTGGTGGAGGACGGGCGCCTCGCGGGCATCCGCTTCCAGCGCAATCTGCTCGGCGAGCCGGAGCCGGGCGGCAAGCCCCGGTTCATTCCCGTGCCCGGCAGCGAGTTTGACGTGCCCTGCCGCAGCGTGATCTTCGCCATCGGCCAGC
>Ga0123328_1001657_pt1 | contig 21279 bp, 20 predicted proteins | sample BioC12SIPDNA_2_FD_89702 | JGI IMG/M metagenome (GOLD analysis project Ga0123328, IMG submission 89702) | Anaerobic biogas reactor microbial communites from Washington, USA - Biogas_R1_A C12 SIP DNA | ecosystem: Engineered > Bioreactor > Anaerobic > Unclassified | place: Washington, USA...
GGCGAACTTCTTCATCACCTTGGCGGCGTCGACGGCCTCGCCCTTGATGAAGGCGACGGCGGTCGGGCCGGTCAGGTGCTCGTCAAGACCCTCGATGCCCTGTTCCTGGGCAGCGATCTTGATGAGGGTGTTCTTGGCGACGGAGTACTGGACGTCGAAGCCGAGAGCGCCGCGCAGCTCAGCGAGCTGGGCAACGGTCAGGCCACGGTACTCGGTGAGGACGACAGAGGATGCCTCCTCGAACTTGGCCTTGAGCTCTGCGAGCTCGGCCTGGTTCTTCGCGTTTGCCATTACTTCGCCTCCTTTCAATGTGCGTGTCATGTTGATCCGCCGGGGCCCTCCCACAAGAAAAGGCCCCGTGCAAGAGCACAGGGCGCGTCTTTCCCCACGAGGAGGGAAGATGCTCGAAAGTGTCTCCTGCGTGGGCCGTTCCAATGACTGGAAACCTTCGATCCTCAACGGATGACCTACGGTCTTCGGTGAAACTTGAGCTCGGCTGAAACCAGCCGTTCAAACTTCGGGAGTTGATGTTAACGGCTCCGGCCCACAACTCCAAATCCCGTGGGACACTGGAACGAGGAGGTGGGCCATGACCACGAGAACGAGCGGCCACGCTGAGCTGGCGGCGGTCGTCGAGAAGCTGCGGCGGCACGACGGTTCCTGGCTGGAGTGGGCTCCGGCCGAGGAGATGGCGGACGGGGTGTACTCGATGGGCTTCGCCAAGATGACACCCGTGATCCGGGAGGCGATGAAGGTTCTCTACGACCACGGGATCGTCGTGTTCGACTGGATGAACTGGCGGGAGGGCTTCGAGCTGCTGGAGGAGCTGACCCCTGAGCGGACCGCCACCCTCGACCGGGAGACCACCCTCAAGCTGCTCAGCGCCGTCGCCCGCCAGGATCGCTTCAGCGACGGGTCCTGGGGCGAGCTCTTCGAGACCGGCAAGGGACTGTGGCTGTTCGAACGCTGGCTGGAACTGAGCGGCTAGGACCCGGCCATCAGCCCCCGGGCCATGGCCTGGAGCATGCTGAGCACCTGGGAACGGTCCATTCCGTCCCGGGTGACCATCTCGGCGCCGCGGTGGACGGCGGCGTCGAGAAGCGGCACGGCCCGGGAGGGCAGATCGGCGATGGCGGCACGCAGGGTGGCGGCCATCGCGTCGTGCGTGTCGACGACGCGCTCGTCGGCGAATGCCTCAGGGTGCAGCTGGGCGGCCGCCATGAGCGGGCCGTGGGTGCCGTCGACGAAGAAGTCGAGGGTCTGCGCCAGATAGGTGTCCACGCGGGCGGCGGGGTTCTCACCGGCCGCGTCGATGGCCTCGGACACCCGGTCGGTCCAGGCGGGGATGGTGCGCAGCAGCAGCTGGATGACCAGGTCGGTCCGGGAGGAGGCGTAGAGGTAGACGCTGGACCGGGCGAGGCCGACCTCCGCGGCGACCTCGGCGAGCGTGGGGACCCGGCCGTCCGACCCGACGATGAGCTTCTCGGCGGCGTCGAGCACCGCACGGTGCTGGACCGCGCGGTGCTCGGCGACGGTGGATTCCGAGATCTTGGGCATGCCCTGAGCTTAGCCCCCGGCCGCCACCGGATCCGTCGCAGGTACAGGATCATCGACATGTGACGCGCACCTCAATTACGGTGGACCGTGACAGACCTGCCGGCCGAGCAGAAAGGACCCGCCTGGCCCATGTCATTCCGCAACAAGGTGATCTACCAGATCTATCCCAGGTCGTTCCAGGACTCGGACGGCGACGGCGTCGGTGATCTCCGGGGCATCATCGACCGGGTGCCCTACATCGCCGAGCTGGGCCCCGACATGGTGTGGTTCAACCCCTTCTTCGTCTCCCCGCAGCGTGACAACGGCTACGACGTCGCAGACTACCGGGCGATCGACCCCACGATGGGCACGATGGCGGACCTCGACGAACTCATCGCCGCACTCGCCGCCCACGACATCGGCGTGATGTTCGACATGGTGTTCAACCACACCTCCACCGAGCACGAGTGGTTCCGGCGGGCGCTGACGGGGGAACAGAGGTACCGCGACTACTACATCATCCGCCCACCCGGCCCGGACGGCGGACTGCCCAACAACTGGGAGTCCAAGTTCGGCGGGCCCGCCTGGTCCCCCTTTGGCGACACCGGTGACTACTACCTCCACCTCTTCGACCCCACCCAGGCGGACGTGGACTGGCGCAATCCGGCGGTGCGGCGGGAGATGGCGGACATCGTCAACTTCTGGCTCGACCACGGCGTCACAGGTTTCCGGTTCGACGTGATCAACCTCATCTCCAAGGACGCCGACCTCGCCTCCTCCCCCGCCGGCGTGGACCCGAGGGTGATGTACACCGACGGCGAGCACGTCGACGAGTGGCTCCGGGAGCTTCACGACGCCTCCTTCGGCACCGTCCCCGCCACCGTCACCGTCGGCGAGATGTCCTCGACGAGCATCGACCGCTGCGTCTCCTACTCCCGCCCCGGCAACCGGGAGCTGGACATGGTCTTCAACTTCCACCACCTCAAGGTGGACTACCCCGAGGGTCAGAAGTGGGCACTGGCACCCTATGAGCCGATGGCACTGGCCCGCACCCTCGACGAGTGGGCGACCGGGATGCAGGACGGGGGCGGCTGGAATGCGCTGTTCCTGGGCAACCACGACCAGCCCCGCGCCCTCGACCGGTTCGGCGACGCCCACACCTACCGGGTCGAGTCGGCGACGATGCTGGCCACGATGATCCACCTGCTGCGCGGCACCCCGTTCATCTACATGGGCGAGGAGATCGGCATGACCGATCCCGAGTACGCGGTCATCGACTCCTACATGGACGTCGAGGCCCGCAACGCGTACAGCCTGCTCGTCGACGCCGGCGCCACCGACGACGAGGCCTTCGCCGTCGTCGCCGCCCGGGCCCGCGACAACGCCCGGACCCCCATGCAGTGGGACGACTCCCCCGGCGCCGGATTCACCACCGGCACCCCCTGGCTGGCCCCCACCAACCAGGAACACATCAACGTCCGGGACGAACTGGCCCACGGCCGGATCTTCCGCCACTACCAGGAACTCATCCGCCTGCGCCGGGAGGTCCCCGACATCGCCGACGGGTCCTACGCGCCGTGGCGGCTCGACCACGAACACGTCTACGCCTACCTGCGGGACTCGGTGTTCGTGGCCTGCAACCTCACCCAGGAACCCACCAGCATCGAGCTGCCGGAACAGTTCCACGGCGCCTCGCCGCTGATCAACAACTACCCCGACGACCCGGACACGGGTCAGTCGGAGCTGCACCTCGCGCCCTACCAGGCCGTCGCACTAGTCAAAGGAGAGTCATGAGTGAACACGTCCGGGTCCTGGCCCCCATCGCGGGCCGGATCATCCCCATCGAGGAGGTCCCCGACCCCGTCTTCGCCAAGAAGACCATGGGCGAGGGTTTCGGCATCCTCGACACTCCCGGTGGTGACGTCGTCGCCCCCGTGAGCGGCAAGGTCATCATGGTGGCCAAGACCGGCCACGCCATCGGCATCAAGACGCCGGAGGGCCTGCAGTTCCTCGTCCACCTGGGCATCGACACCGTCGAGCTGGAGGGCCGGCCCTTCCGCATCGACGTGGCCAAGGGGGACGAGGTCACCGCCGGTGACACGGTGGCGACGATGGACATCGACGCCATCACCGAGGCCGGCAAGTCCACCGCCACGGTCATCGTCATCACCAACTCGAAGAAGAAGCTCGACCACCTCGACCTCAGCGAGGGCGACGCCGACCTCGGCGCCGAGGTGGCACAGGCGTTCCCCGTCGTCGACGAGGAGACACAGGCCACCACCGAAACCGAGCCGGACCGCGACGCCGCACGGGCCGCGGCCCCCGGGGATGCGGCGGCCGAGCCGCAGGAGACCGGGACGGCGGTGGCCACGGTGGGTGGCGGGGACGTCGACACGCAACGGCCGGCGGACCTCACCGGTTTCGACGCCACCGCGTGGGACATCATCGACGGCATCGGCGGGAAGGAGAACGTCCGCAGCGTCACCCACTGCATCACCCGCGTGCGCTTCTACCTCAAGGACGAGGCCAAGGCGGACGACGCGTACGTGGCGGACCTCGACGGCGTCATCGACGTGGTCAAGGCCGGCGGCCAGTACCAGGTGGTCATCGGCCCCGACGTCGAGGACGTCTACAACGCCATCACCGGTCAGATCGGCGGCATCGACGACGCCGCCGACGAGGGCGAGGCCCGGGAGAAACCCACCACCGCCGTCGGCTGGGTCAAGTACGGGTTCTCCGAACTCATCGGCGTGATCACCGGCTCGATGATCCCCATCATCGGCCTGCTGGCGGCCTCCGGCATCATCAAGGGCATCCTGTCGCTGCTGCTGACCTTCGACGTCATCACCGACACGTCGAACACGTACCAGATCATCAACGCGATGAGCGACGCCGTGTTCTTCTTCCTGCCCATCTTCGTCGGCTTCACCGCCGCCCGCCGACTCGGCGCCGACCCGATCATCGTGTCCATCATCGGCGGCGTGCTCTGCTACCCGGCGCTGGTGGAGATGTCCGCCACCGAGGGGGACTCCAGCATCCTGGGCATGTCGCTGAACTCGGACTTCTTCGGCATCCCCATGCACATGGCCAGCTACAGCTACTCCATCTTCCCCATCATCGTCGCCGCCTGGCTGGCCAGCATCGTCGAGCCGTGGCTCAAGCGGGTCATCCCCAACATCGTGCGGATGATCTTCCTGCCGCTGGCCGAGGTCATCATCGTCTCCCTGGCCATCCTGCTGGTGCTCGGGCCGATCGTCATGTTCATCTCCACCGGCATCGCCAACCTCATCCAGGCACTCTACGACCTCTCCCCCACCGTCTCCGGCACGCTCATCGGCGGGCTGTACCAGTCGCTGGTCATCTTCGGCCTGCACTGGGCCGTCATCCCGCTCGTGGCGCAGGACATCGCCGCCACCGGCCACTCCTACCTCAACGCCATCATCTCCGCGACGATGGTCGCCCAGGGTGGTGCGGTCCTGGCGGTGTTCATCAAGACAAAGCTGGAGAAGCTCAAGACCCTGTCCGGCCCCGCCGCGATCTCCGCGTTCTGCGGCATCACCGAGCCCGCCATGTACGGCGTCAACCTCAAGTACGGCCGCGTGTTCATCATGGCGTCCATCGGCGGTGCCTGCGGCGGCCTGCTCACCGGCCTGTTCAACGTCAACATGTGGGGCTTCACCGGCTCGCTCATCGGCTTCACGTCCTTCGTCAACCCGGAGGGCCTGGACTTCAGCTTCTGGGGCTTCCTCATCGCCTCCGCCGTCTCCCTGTCGGTGGCGTTCATCCTCACCTGGTTCTTCGGCTTCAAGGACTCCGACGCCGAGGCCGTCCGTGAGGTGAAGAAGGTCCGTCTCGGCCGCCGCGACCCGGTGGCGAAATAGTGGCGAAATAGTGGCCAAGTAACCCGGACATGAGAAAACCCCGTCGGTACCGCAGTGCGGTACCGACGGGGTTTCGTCGACAGGCAGAGGGGTTTAGGCCTCGCCGGTCCAGTTCTTCTGCACCGACGGATCAACCGGGACGCCCGGGCCGGAGGTGGAGGAGAGGGTGATCTTCTTCATGTAGATGCCCTTGGCGGAGGACGGCTTGATGCGCTGCAGCTCCTCGATGAGGGCGCCGTAGTTCTCGGCCAGCGCCTTCTCGTCGAAGGAGGCCTTGCCGATCGCGGCGTGCAGGTTGGAGGCCTTGTCCACGCGGAAGGAGATCTTGCCCCCCTTGACCTCAGTGATGGCCTTGGCCACATCGGTGGTCACGGTACCGGTCTTCGGGTTCGGCATGAGACCACGCGGGCCCAGGACGCGGGCGACGCGGCCGACCTTGGCCATCTGGTCCGGGGTGGCGATGGCGACATCGAAGTCGATGGTGCCGTTGTTGATCTGCTCGATCAGCTCATCGGTGCCCACGACGTCGGCGCCGGCGGCCTCGGCCTCGGTGGCCTTCTCACCGGCGGCGAAGACGGCGACGCGGACGGTCTTGCCGGTGCCGTTCGGCAGGGAGACGGTGCCACGGACCAGCTGGTCGGCCTTGCGGGGGTCAACGCCCAGACGCAGGGCGACCTCGACGGTGGCGTCGTAGTTCTTGGAGGAGGTCTCCTTGACCAGCTTCGCGGCCTCGATCGGGGCGTAGAGGCGGTCCTTGTCGATCAGTTCAGCAGCGGCCTTGTAAGCCTTGGACTTCTTGCTCATTGGTGCAATTCCTTTTCTGGGATTGATGTGGTCGACGGGCCGGAGCTGGCCCTGCCACGTGATGCGGTGGGGAGGGGATTAACCCTCGACCACGATGCCCATGGAACGGGCGGTGCCGGCGACGATCTTGGCGGCGGCCTCGATGTCGCGGGCGTTGAGGTCTTCCTTCTTGGTCTCGGCGATCTCCTTGACCTGCGCCATGGTGACCTTGCCCACCTTGTCGGTGTGCGGGACGCCGGAGCCCTTCTGCAGGCCGGCGGCCTTGAGCAGGAGCTTGGCGGCCGGCGGGGTCTTCAGCTTGAAGGTGAAGCTGCGATCCTCGTAGACGGTGATCTCGACCGGGATGACGTTGCCGCGCTGCGACTCGGTCGCGGCGTTGTAGGCCTTGCAGAACTCCATGATGTTGACACCATGGGCACCCAGGGCGGGGCCGACCGGCGGGGCCGGGTTGGCGGCGCCAGCGTCGATCTGCAGCTTGATCAGGCCGGTGACCTTCTTCTTCGGAGCCATCGAATTACCTTCTTCCGTGGTACCGGGTCACCGCCACGATGATGACGGCCCCGTCCGGATGCCGGGCCCCGCTACCAGCGCTTCTTGTCCGCTGGATCGTCACGTATCCCGGCCACCGGGGATGAGTAGTTTGTCTCGGGTGCGCACGTGGTCAGACATGAGGAAACCACGGGCACACGCGGAGGACAATCCTACGGCACCCGTGGTCTGCGGCCCAAATCGCGCCTAGGTGATCTTCTCGATCTGGTCGGCGGTCAGCTCGACCGGGGTCTCGCGGCCGAAGATGGACACCAGGGCCTGGATCTTGCCGGTGACCGGATCGATCTCGGAGATCGTGGCGGACACGGACGCCAGCGCACCGGTGAGGATGGTGACGGCCTCGCCGACCTGGAAGTCGATCGCGTGCGTCGGCTTCGCCTGCTCCTCCGGCATCGCGATGACCATCTCACCCTCGGCGTTGGTGGTGGCGGCCTCGCCCTCGACGGTCGGCTCCTTCGGCATGAGGAACTTGGCCACGTCGCGGTGCTTGACCGGGGTGGCGTTGCCCTCGTTGCCCACGAAGCTGGTGACACCCGGGGTGTCACGCACCACGGACCAGGCGGCGTCGTTGAGCTCCATGCGCACCAGGACGTAACCCGGCAGCAGCTTCCGCTTGACGGTCTTGCGCTTGCCGTCCTTGATCTCGATGGCCTGCTCGATCGGCACGACCACGTCGTAGATGTACTCCTCGACCTCGAGGGTCTGGGCACGCATGTCGAGGTTGGTCTTCACCTTGTTCTCGTAACCCGAGTAGCACTGGATGATGTACCACTGGCCCGGCTGCTTCTTCAGCTCGCGGGTGTACTCGCGCAGACGCTGCTTGTAGGCGGCCTCCGCGTCCTCCTCGGCGGTGTCACCCAGGGCGGCGGCGGCCGCGGCGAGGGAGTCCTCCTCCTGCGTATCGACGTCGCCCTGCTCCCCCGCTGCGGCATCCTCCACCTCGAAGCCCTCGGCGGCGGCATCCTCGGCGTCCTCGGCGGCGACCTCCTCACCGTCTTCGGCGGCCTCCTCCGCGAACTGGTCAGCGACCTCCGCAGCCTCGTCGGTGTCGACGGACTCGAGGTTGTCCAGGTCCCGCTCAGCCTCGGCGTCGTCGGTCGGGGTGATGGTCTCCGCCGCTTCGGTCGCCTCGGAGATGTCGGTGTTCTTCTCGTCGCTCATGGGTGTGTGCTCCTGACGTGGTGCCGGTGTGACCTTTCGCGCCATCCTACCGGCGGGGAGGGCGGGCCAATGAATAATCCCGCCGACCCTGGCGGGTCCGACGGGAAACTGATGCTGATCACTCTACCTAAGGAGTGAGGACCTCTTCAACTCCGGCACCGACGAGGAAGTCGACGCCGGAGACCAGCGCGGTGACGATGATGAGGAACGCGAACACCACGAGGGTGTAGATGACCATCTGCCGTGCGGTCGGCCAGATGACCTTGCGGACCTCGGACACGACCTCGGGGAGGAAGCTGGCGACGCCGCCGCCCGGCTTCTCGTCGTCCTGCTCGACCTTGACGACCTTCTTCGCCTCATACGAGGAACTCGACGTCGTGCCGACGCCGGCGAGCTGACGCTTGCCGGTCGGGCGGGCCGCACCGGCCTGGTTCGGCTGTTGATCGGTCACAGCACTCCTCGGAAGAAAGACGACTTGTGGTCCAGGTGGTTCCCGGAACTTTAACGAGCCTACCAGAGGCCCGTCCGGCCAACACGAAACGGGCCGGTCCGGAGGATGACCCTCCGACCGACCCGTCCACTGCTGCAGGGGCGACAGGACTTGAACCTGCAACCTACGGTTTTGGAGACCGTTGCTCTGCCAATTGAGCTACGCCCCTTCATGTGCCGCTGGCGCGGCACGGCTGACCTTACCAGATGAATGGTACGGTCCAGATCCTTTTCGGAACCTGGTAGCGATGGCGGGAATTGAACCCGCGACACAGCGATTATGAGTCGCTTGCTCTACCACTGAGCTACACCGCCTGGTGGCCGTTCCCACCCCGCGGCCACACGGTAACCGCGGGATAAAAAGAACAGAGCCCCCTGTCAGAATCGAACTGACGACCTTTTCCTTACCATGGAAACGCTCTGCCGACTGAGCTAAGGGGGCGCAGCCTCGTTGTGTTGGGCCCGATTTCTCTTGCCCGCTCCGTTGAAGCCTCACAAAGGTTAACCCGACTCACTTTATTTGCACAAATCGCCAGTTCACACCGCATTTTTTGGGGGCGTGTAGCGGGTATGTTCACGCCCCCTTTCGAGCACCGCCGCTAGTGGTTCGCGCCGTACTGGTAGTCGATGCCGAGATGGTCGCGCAGGGTGTCGCCCTCATAGTCGGTGTGGAAGAGTCCCCGCTGCTGCAACAGGGGCACAACCTGGTCGACGAAGGTGTCGATGCCATCCTCGTACACGTCGGGGGACAACCAGAAGCCGTCACAGGCCCCTGCCTCGAACCACTCCTGCATGTGGTCGGCGGTCACCTCCGCCGGACCGATCGGAGAGGGGTGGTAATCGATGATCCCGTGGTAGAGGATGTCACGCACGCTCCACCCCTCCCGCGCGATCTGGAGTGCGGTGCCGGACCGCGGGTCCGCCGGGTTGGCCTGCGCGGCGGCGAGCTCGGCTTCCGTGAGGGGACGGTCGAGGTCGTCCGCGGTCAATCCGAGGCCGAGCATCGTGCCGAGGTAGCGGACGCGTTGCCGGATTCCGGGCTCGACGAACTGCCCTCGCCGGTCCAGGGCCTCCCGCTTCGTGGGGGCGATGGTCGGCATGATGCCCGCGAAGAACTTGATCTCATCGGGGTTTCGTCCGGCCTGTTCGGCGGCACGTCGCACGTTGGCGCGCTGGCATCGGGAGTCCTCGATAGTGAAGGTCGCCCCGATGACCGCGTTGGCGAAGCGTCCGGTCAGGGCCAGGCTGTGGGGGCTGCCACCGGCCTGGAAGATCACCGGCTGGCCCTGCCTGGAGGGCGGGATCTCCAGTGGGCCCCGGGATGCGACGTGCCTGCCCTGGAGGTTGACGGGCCGGATCCTGGACCGGTCAGCGAAGATCTTCCGGTCCTTGTCGGCCACCCAGGCGTCCTCCTGCCAGCTGCCCCAGAGGGCCTGCACGATCTGCACCACCTCGTGGGCGCGTTCGTAGCGGGTGTCGCGGTCGGCGACCTGTGCACCGAAGTTCGCGGCGGAGGCGGGGTCGGAGGTGGTGACGGCGTTCCATCCGATCCGACCGCCGCTGATCACGTCGAGGGTCTTGAAGGTGCGCGCGAGGTTGTAGGGCTCGTTGAAGGTCGTGGATGCGGTGGCGGCGAACCCGATCTTCGTCGTTTCCCGGGCCATGACGGCCATGGTGATGGCCGGGTCCATGGTCAGCAGGGGAGCATCGTGGTCGGTCTTCTGGCTCTGGGCCAGGAAGTCCGGTAGGAACAGGAACTGGAATTTGCCGCGTTCGGCCGCCTGCGCGTACCGCACGTGCGCGTCGAGGTTGGTGTAGTTGCGGACGTCGACGTTGTCCGCCATCCAGCTGGTGGCCTGCGCGCCGTAGCCGTTGCCGATCTGCATGCCGATCAGCATCTTCTTGTCGTTCATGGAAGGGAGTCTCTTTCAGTCGGTGGTGTCAGTCGGTGAGTGCGTGCATCTGGCCGTCGTGGAACACCAGGGGTGCAGCCTCGGTGTTGCGGGCGTGGTCGATGACCTCGAATACGACGATCACGTGGTCTCCGGCGACAAGATCGCTGTGGCGTTTCACCTTCAGGGTTGCGGCGGTATCCGGTAGTGCCAGGGCTCCGTCGCCGATCGCCTGCATCTCGATCCCGGAGAAGCGTTCCGCGGTAGGTCGGCGCAGCAGCAGGGCACGGTCACGGTCCCGGGCTCCGAGCAGCGAGATGCCCAGGCGGTCGGCCCGGGAGAGGACGGGCCAGGTGGTTGACGCGTGATCGAAGTTGATCGACACCAGGGGCGGGTTCAGCGAGACGGAGGTGAAGGAGTTCGCCAGCATCCCCACTGCGCGGTCGTCGATGGTCGCGGCGATGAGGGCGATGCCCGTGGGGTACGCCCCGAAGGTGCGGCGCAGGGCCTGTGGTGAGAGGTCGGCCACGGTGAGTCCTTTCCCGGATGAGAGTCGGCCGCTAGCCTTAACCGGAGAGCCGCTCCGGATATTTCCCACGATACGGAGACGCTCTCCGTTTGGCAATAAGGAGGAGTCACCATGGAGACAGGCACCAAGGGCCGACGGTCGGATGCGACCCGTAACCGCGCCCGCATTCTGGAGATCGCCGAGGAGTGTTTCGCCGAGCACGGCCTGGAGGTCCCCCTGGACACCATCGCCAAGCAGGCCGGTGTGGGAGCGGGAACTCTCTACCGCCACTTCCCCAACCGCGAGACCCTCATCGCCGCCCTCGTCGCCGACCGCATCGGGGACCTGCAGCAGATCCACCACGACCTCGTCGCCGCGAAGCTGACCGCCGGCACGAGACTGGAGCGGTGGCTGGAGGCCATCCGCACGTGGATGACCAGCTACGACGGGCTACCGGACCCCCTGCGGGAAGCATGGGAGAAGGACGCGACGATGCTGGGCGCCCACTGCCGGCCGGTCGTCGACATGACCGACCAGCTCCTGCGAGACGCGCAGCAGCATGGAGACGCCCGGCCAGACCTCTCCGGACGGGACCTGTACCTGGCGAATCTGGGCGCGGCCTGGGCCGCCTCCGCCCCCCTGGCCGACAGCAAGTCCGGAGCGAGCATCGTCGACATTCTCGGTTCCGGCTGGCGGGCGACAACCCCGTAGGATCCGCACCCCCGGGAATCGCAGAAACCCACCAGCAGGATCTCTCCCGCTGATGGGTTCCACCTTGTGCCAGATAGAAGATTCGAACTTCTGTAGGCAATGCCGACGGATTTACAGTCCGCTCCCTTTGGCCGCTCGGGCAATCTGGCGTGCATCACAAGGTGCGTTGAACACTCTACTACGGCCCACCACTACCGGGGCAAATCGGCAGGTCAGGAGGACTATCCGACGCGTTCCATGGTGTAGTTGGCCAGGCGTCGCAGGGCGTCGGTGGCCGTCCCCTCCGGCAGGCGGGCGATCTGGGTCTCGGCCTCGGCGAGGTAGCGCTGGACGTCGGCGAGTGCCTTCTCCCGCCCGGTGGAACGCCCCAGGAGGTCGAGGGCGCGGTCGACGTCCTCGTCGGAGGTCAGCGGCCCGGTGAGCAGTGCGCGGAGTTCGTCGCCGACCTCACCCTCCTCGGCGAGGGCGTGGAGCACCGGGAGGGTGAACACACCCTCGCGGAGGTCGGTGCCGGGGGTCTTGCCGGATTCGGAGTGGTCGGAGTAGATGTCGATGATGTCGTCGACGATCTGGAAGATCATGCCGATCGCCGACCCCAGCCGGTACAGGGCATCGATGTGCTCATCGCTGGCCCCGCCGTGGAGGGCGCCGAGGCGGCCGGAGGCGGCGATGAGGACGCCGGTCTTCTCGTTGATGACCTTGAGGTAGTGCTCGATGGGGTCACCACCCCGCGGACCGATGGTCTCCCGCATCTGGCCGGTGACCAGGTCCTGGAAGGTCTCGGCGAAGTGGGCGACGGTCGCGGTGTCCAGTTCGCTCATGAGCCGGGAGGCGTGGGCGAAGAGGATGTCGCCGGCGAGGATGGCCACGGCGTTGCCCCAGCGGGCGTTGGCGGAGTCGACGCCGCGTCGCAGGTCAGCCTCGTCCATGACGTCGTCGTGGTAGAGGGTGGCCAGGTGGACGATCTCCAGGGAGGCAGCCGCCTTGATCACGTTGGCGGATCCGGCGTCCGGCCCGTACTGGGAGGCCAGCAGTGCCATCATGGGCCGGAAGCGTTTGCCGCCGGCGGTGGTCAGGTGCATCACCTTGTCGACGAGGAAGTCCTCGCCCTTCGCCAGCTCCACCTCGAGGAGGTTCTCCACGGCGGTGAGGCCGGCGGAGATTCGCTCGTTGAGCTCGGCGTCACCCAGGTCCACATGCCCGGCATGATGCGGGTGGGGGGTCGTGCCGTGGGTCATGGTCGACTGTCCTTGCAGGGGTGTGTGGCGAATGGGGATAATCGCACTCAACCGTAGTCCAAACCGGCTCCCCACCACACTCCGGGGTCGCACCGCGTGCCACAATGGTGCCCGTGACTGTCTGTGATGTCCTGGTTGTCGGCGCGGGCCCTGCGGGTTCCGCCGCCGCCGCTCACGCCGCCGAGGCCGGGCACGAGGTCCTGCTCATCGACTCGGCCTCGTTCCCCCGGGACAAGACCTGCGGTGACGGCCTGACTCCCCGCGCGTACCACCAGCTGCGTCGTCTCGGGGTGGCCGACGAGATCGCCGGCGGCTACGTCAATCACGGGCTCAAGCTGCACGGTTTCGGCGGTTCCGTCACCGCCCCGTGGCCGGAGGGACACTACGGCACGGTGGGTTCGGCCATGCCGCGCACGCTTTTCGACGCCCTCCTCGTCCGCACCGCCGTCGCCCGCGGCGCCACGCTGTGGGAGGACGCCACCGCGGTATCGGTGGAGCGCACCGCGGACCGGGTGGACGCGGTGACGGTGCGACGCGGGGGCGTCGATACGCGGGTGCAGGCGCGCTGGATCATCGTCGCGGACGGGGTGCGCTCCACCTTCGGCAGACTCCTGGGCCGGCAGTGGCACCGCGGTGAGGTGTACGGCATCGCGGCGCGCAGCTACTGCACCACCCCGCATTCCCGGGAGCCGTGGATCCACTCGCACGTGGAGCTGCGCGACGAGGACGGTGCGGTGCAGCCCGGTTACGGCTGGATCTTCCCGCTCGGCGACGGCCGGGTGAACCTCGGCGCCGGCGCCCTGTCCACCGACGCCCGCCCGGCGAAGGTGAACACGAAGAAGCTGCTGTCCCACTACGCCGCGCAGCGTCGCGAGGAATGGGAGCTCGGCCCGGAGACCGACGTCGCCTCCGCGCTGCTCCCCCTCGGCGGGGCCGTGTCGAATGTGGCGGGCGAGAACTGGGCGCTGATCGGTGACGCCGCCGCCTGCGTCAACCCGCTCAACGGCGAGGGCATCGACTACGGCCTGGAGACCGCCGAACTGGTCGTCGACCTGCTCGGCACCGGCCCGCTGACCCATGCCTGGCCGGAGCTGCTCCGTGACACCTACGGTGAGGCGTTCCTGCTGGCCCGCACCGCCGCCCGGCTGCTCACCTACCCGCGGTTCCTGCCGCTGGTCGGCCCGCTGGGTCTGCGTGGCCCGGTCGGTGCGCGCCTCATGCCGGCGGCCGCGCGACTGATGGGCAACCTCATCGTCGACGAGGACCGCGATCTCATCGCCCGGGCCTGGCGGGCCGCCGGCGGGGCCGTCTCCCGGGTCCGCCGGGACAGCCCGTTGTGGTCCGCTACGGCTTGATCGCGGAGTGCATCGCCACGATGCCGAACGTGAGATTCTGCCACCCGGCCTCCGACCAGCCGTTGGCGTTGATCTGCCGGGCCAGCTCCTCCTGCCCCGGCCACGCCCGGATGGACTCCGCCAGGTAGACGTAGGCGTCCGGGTTCGAGGACACCGCCCGCGCGATCGGCGGGATCAGCCGCATGAGGTACTCCTTGTACACCGTGGAGAACACCGGCACGACCGGGGTGGAGAACTCGGCGATGGTCAACCGGCCACCCGGCCGGGTCACCCGGGCCATCTCCCGGAGGGCGGCCTCGTGATCGTGGATGTTGCGCAGCCCGTAGGAGATGGTCACCGCATCGAAGGTGCCGTCCGCGAACGGCAGGTACATGCCGTCGCCGACGACCTTGGGCACGTCCCGGTGCCGACCGGCGGCGAGCATGCCCTGGGAGAAGTCGCAGGCCACGCACCAGGCACCGGACTTGGCCAGTTCCACCGTGGACACTGCCGTGCCGGCGGCGAGGTCGAGCACCTTCTCACCGGGGCGCAGGTCGAGCCGCTTCCGGGTCAGCCGACGCCACCGGGCGTCCTGCCCGAAGGAGAGGATGGTGTTGGTGAGGTCGTACTTCTCACCGACCGCGTCGAACATCGACGCGACATCGAAGGGTTTCTTGTCCAGGTCTGCCTTAGCCACACTGCGAGTCTAGTGACTCCGCTCAGGCGACCCGGGCACCGAGCGCCCTCGCCGCCCACAGCGGCAGTTCAGGCCGGGGGCCGAAGAAGGTGAGCGGGACCCGGCGGGTGTTCTCGATGACCTCGGTGTAGTAGCCCATCAACTGGGTGCACAGGGCCTCCCAGGTCTTCGACCGGACGGACACCCGGGCGTTGCGGCGCAGCTGGTCGTGCCGCTCCGGGTGCAGCAGCCACTCGGCGGCGGCCGGCAGGTCCGCGGTGAAGGTGTCCACGTCGAGGAGCATGCCGTTGTAGCGGCCCTGGATGAGGTCGACGGGCCCGCCGGCGCGGGGGCCGATGGTGGGCACGCCCGACGCCTGGGCCTCCTGGATCGCCTGGCAGAAGGTCTCGAACTCGCCGGCGTGGACGAACAGGTCGAGTGACGCGTACGCCGCCGCCAGCTCATCGCCGCCGAGGGCCCCGGTGAACACCGCGCCCGGCAGCATCGACTCCAGCTCCGGACGCGACGGCCCGTCGCCGACGATGACCAGCTGGATGTCGCGTCGCCCGTGCAGGGAGACGAGGCGGTGCACACCCTTCTCCGGGGCCAGCCGACCGACGAAACCGACGATGCGTTTGCGTCCGGTGGGATCCCACTGACGGCGCAGCTGCGGCGAGCGCTTGTCGGGGTGGAAGCGGACGGCGTCGACGCCGCGGCCCCAGTGGCGCACCCCCTGGATGCCGTGCTGTTCCAGCTCGGCGATGGTCAGGGACGAGGGTGCGAGCGTCATCTGGCACATGTTGTGGATCGTGCGGGTCCAGTCCCAGGCGGCGGTCGCCAACGGTCGCAGGTGATACTTCGTGGCGAATCCGGCGACGTCCGTCTGGTAGAGGGCCACCGCCGGGATCCGCAGCTGCCGGGCGGCGAAGGCGCCGGCCGCACCGAGGACGAAGGGGCTGGCCAGGTGGATGATGTCCGGGTTGAACTCGCGCAGCACCTCGGTGACGGTGGCGTTGGGGACCCCGACGGGCAGCGAGTCGATGAGCGGGACGCGGACGGTGGGGACGCGGACGATCTCGAAACCGAGGTAGTCGCCGATCTCCTCCTCGAAGTCCCGGGCACCCGGCGCCACGACGACCGCCTCGTGCCCTTCCCGGTGCAGGTGCTCGAGGACGCGGAGCACCGAGTTGGTGACTCCGTTGACGTTGGGCAGGAAAGACTCGGCAACGATCGCTACACGCATGCGGGTCATCGTCCCTTCCTCAGGCAACCGGGCCCTGATCTTCAGCTTTACTCTGGGCGAACTTCCGGTGAACTCGCCGTCCGCCGGGTGACGCGACTCACCAGCCACCACAATAGCCCCGCCACGACGGCCACGACAGCCGCCATGCTCAACGCGGGCAGCAGTGACAGGGTCCATTCGCGGCCCTCCACCTTCACCAATTCCGGCTCGCTCCGCGCGTAGTTGACCCACACCTGCTGCCCCTCCCCCAGCCCGGTCGGGTAGAGCAGCCCGGTCTGCGGGGAATGGTAGATGCCCTCCTCGTCGCGGTAGTCCACGGTGGTGCGCAGCCAGCCGGTGTCGGTGACGGTGGCCAGTGAGCGCCCCCGGTCGGACTCGATCGTCCGGTCGTTGATCACCGCCCCGCCCACCATGGCGAGGCACCCGAAGATCCCGCCGATGAACAGCGCCATGACCACCTGGTGCAGGCGCCGGCGCAGCATGTCCCTCACAACGCGATCTTCCCCTGCAGTGCCCGGTGCAGCGCGCGTCGCGTGGTGCGGGTGGTGCGTGCCTCGATGACGCTGAGGCCGAGGGGGGCTTCGGTGGTGTCCATGAGGGCGTCGAGAAGCTCCCGCAGGGACGTGACCTCGCGGTGGGCGACGCCGTAGCCGGCGCACAGCTCGCTTATCGACGCCCCGTGGGGCGTACCGAAGGCCCGCTCGAAACTCGCCCGCAGCGGCTCGGCGCCGATCTCCAGGGTCTCGAAGATGCCGCCGCCGTCATCGTTGGCCACGACGATGGTGAGGTTCTCCGGGTGCGGCTCATTCGGCCCGATGAGCAGCCCACCGACGTCATGGAGGAAGGTCACGTCCCCGAGCAGCGCCACCGTCCGCGGGGCGCGCGGCTCATCCGGGTGCGCCGCCTGCGTGGCCAGCGCGACACCGACGGCCTGGGACACCGACCCGTCGATACCCGCCGCACCCCGCGGCGCGTACGTGTCCACCCCGTCGAACGGCAGCCCCACCCAGCTGGCGTCACGCACCGGATTCGACGCCCCCAGCAGAACCGTGTCGCCGGTGCCCAGCGTGTCCGCCACCGCCGCCGCCGCGTGCAGACCGGTGAACCCGAACTCGGGATCCTCCAGCGTCGTCCGCACCGCGTCCGCCGCCAGCTCCGAGGCCGCGTCACAGATGGTCAGCCACTGCTTCGACGGTCGACCCGTGACCTTCACCGTGGTGCCACGGGTGGCGTCCGGGCGCGGATCCGTGAAGTCGTCGGTGCGCGACAGCGTGATCAGCTCGATGTCCGGATCAGTGATCAGCCCCAGCACATCCCGGTGCAGCGTGGGATGGCCCACCACGATGACCTGCTCCGGCTTCGTGTCCACCACGTAGTTGTTCGCGCTGACCTGCTGCTTACGGAAGATCGCCGCCGCCAACGGATGCACCGGCTTGTCCGGCGCCGGTGCCGACGGCTCCGCGATCGTGGGAACATCCTCCAGGCCCTCCACCGGCCAGGCCTCATCACCTGCAATGACCAGGGTGTTACTGTCCAGGTCCACGGCGACCTCGCCGTGATTCGTGGAGGTGGTCACCGGGGAACGCCGCAGCGTCCGGCTGCCCTGGGGTGCCGGCAGCTCCTCACCGACCAACGGGTTCTCCAGCGCCACGTTGATGTGGACCTGGTTGGTCGTGGTGAACGCCTCGGCGATGGCCGGGATGTCCCCACCGGACTCCACCTGGGTGGTCTCCGCGTACACCCCGAACAGGCCGACCTGGTCGATCGTCTGGCTCGCCCCCGTCCCCTGCAACCGTCGGGGCCGATCCGCACTGATCACCGCCAGTCGCGTGTGCGAATAATGGGCCTCCACCATCGCCGGCACCGTGTTCGCCACCGCCGTCCCCGACGTCATCACCACCCCCACATGCCTGCCCTGCACCCGGGCCATCCCCAGCGCCAGGAACGCCGCACTGCGCTCATCCAGCCGCACATGCACCCGGATGTCACTGCGCGCCAGCAGCGCCAGGCTCAACGGCGAGTTCCGCGACCCCGGGCACAGCACCACATCACTGAGGTGACGGGACAGCTGCTCGGCCACCCGGACGGCCAGGTCCATCGAGGACTCGTTTCGCGACGGCTCGTTGTTCGACATGGCTCCCGAGTCTACTGCGGCGGGGCGTGGTGCCGAACTTCCCGGAGCCCTGCGATCCCCGCCCAAGTGCACACGGTTTACCCGCTGGCATCGCACTGATCGGGACAAAGCGTGGACAATAGGGCACCGGGGTTCCGACGTCCCACCCGGTCCGGCCGATTGCACACGCTTTGCCCGTCCACAGGCCCAGGAAACACCCACATCGTGGACAATAGGGCGAGACGGGGAACCTTCTCCCCCTCGGCGGAGTCCAACATGGCATGAGCCACTGGACCACGAAAGAACTCCTGCGCGACGGGGCAACCAAGCATGACATCGCCAGGCGGGTGGCGACCGGTCAGTTGTACCGCCTCAGTCGCGGCCTGTACACCTCAGCCAGACCCGAAGGCCGTGATGCACTGAAGGCGATAGTTCACCAGTACCCGGCGACCATTTTCAACGGACACACAGCTGCGGCCGTCTACGGCCTCGGATCAGTCAGCGCTCCAGCCACAGGACTGGTACCCGGGGATCACCGGTCAATCTCCACGCCTGCGATGACTCTGACCCGCTCCCGTCAGCGTCGCCACCGGATCGTCGACGGGCTGCCGGTGACCACGCCGGCGGCGACGATCGCCGCACTCGGCCGGGATGACCTCACCGCGGTGAAGTTCCTGGAGCGCCACTACGACGGGCTGAAAGGCGCGGACCGGTTCGCCGCGGATCTCCGGGCGATGCGACCGGAGCAGCGCGCCGCCCTGGATTCTGTCCTGTCGAGGGCGGTGATCGGGGCGTCGAGTCGGATGGAGCGGTTGTTCATCCTGGATCTGCGCCGGAAGGGCCTGGACGTGATCCCCAACTTCCGGTTCGGGCCGTACACGTGGGACGGCGGGATCCCGGACGGGACGACACTGTTCGATCTGGACAGTTACCGGTACCACGGGCCGCACGAGGAGGACATGAGGGACATGAACCACCGGACGTTCATCATCGACCGGTGGAAGTCGAACCACGCGGAGATGTTCGGGTGGGGGCATCTGCAGTACACGGATTCGTGCCTGGCGTATCCGGACACCCGGGCCCGCGCGCTGGCCGAGATTTTCAGCCTGGCGGGGCACCGCCGGTCACGTCGTCGGCCGGAGGCGGCGCCCGGAGGTGTCAACTCGGGCGTGTGGACCTTTCACGGGGAGTGGGGCTGATCAGGGTGCCGGTTCCGGGGCGCCGCCGGTGAGTTCGTTGAGCCAGCCCTCGATGTCGATCTCCGGCAGGTCGGAGGGGACGATGTCGGACGGGATCTCCGTGGGGATCTGGGTGGGCAGGGCCGGGGCCTCCTCGGTGGTGGTGACGGTGCGTTCGACGGTGCTGGTGACGGTGACCGGGGCCGGGGGCTCGCGGTCGGCTTCGGCGGCGGCGCCGCGCCAGAGGAAGAAGAAGGCGATGGCGGCCAGCAGGGTGAGGCCGAAGAGGATGCCCAGGAGCATCGGCAGTGCCCCGCCGGACTTCTTCGCCGGCGCCGGGGCCGCAGAGGACGGTGCGTAGGGCTCCTCGTACGGCTGTTCGTGGGCGGAGTCATAGGCGGGGTCGTAGCGGAAGTTCGGGTCGTGCTCTCCCGGGAAGTACTGGCGGGGTCGGCCCTGGTCGCCAGAACTGCCGGAGCCGCCGCTGGTGGGGCCGATGTACCGGGTCTCGTCGTCGGGGTTGCCGGGGTTGCGAGGGTTCATGGGGATGAGGTTACAGATACCGGTGGGCGTCGCGGAGGCGGTCGAACCACCGGTCGCGACGATCGGCGGGGGCGGCGAGTGTCTCGAGCCGGTCCGGGTCGGGGGTGACGGGTGCGACGGGCAGGTGCCCGTCGACGAGTTCGCGGGGTTCGGCGACGTCCTCGAGGAACAGCGACCCGGTGGCGAGGCCGGCGGCGGCGGGCGGGACGTCCATGTCATCGTCGTCGGAGAGCACCGGCAGCGCGGCGACGGCGGCGAGGCCGGCGTTCATGCCGACGGCGGTGTCGAGGGCGGAGGCGACGGTGATGTCCATGTGGCGGGCCCGGAGGTCGGTGGCCAGCTGCAGGACGCGGCGGACCCCGCCGAGGGGGGCGACCTTGACCACGGCGACGTCGGCGGCCTGCAGCTCGGCGACGCGGTAGGGGTCGTCGCTGCGGCGGATGGATTCGTCGGCGGCGACGCGGGCGAAGATGCCGGAACGCATGAGGGCGCGGCGGACCTCGGCGAGTTCCTCGACGGTGGCGCAGGGCTGTTCGAGGTAGTCCAGCGGTCCGAGCTCGTGCGCCGCGGCCACGGCCTCGGTCACGGTCCAGCCCCGATTGGCGTCGACGCGGATGACGGCACCGGGGACGTGGTCGCGGACCGCATTGACGCGGGCGATGTCGTCGTCGAGCGTCTGACCCTTCTCGGCGACCTTGACCTTGATCACGCGGCACCCGGCGAACCGGGCCAGCACCTCCGGCACGGCGTCGGCGGTCACGGCGGGGACGGTGGCGTTGACCTCGACTGTGTCGCGCAGCGGTGCGGGGAAGCCCTCGTAGGCGGCCTCGAGCCCGGCGCGCAGCCAGGCGGAGGATTCCCGTGCCCCGTACTCGAGGAAGGGGGAGAACTCACCCCAGCCCGCGGGGCCGTCGATAAGCAGTGCCTCGCGGATGTCCACCCCGCGGAAGCGCACCGCCATCGGCAGGGCTACAACGTGGGCGCGGTCCAGGATGTCGTCGACGTGCATGGGACCTAGAGTAGGCGGACCTCGTCGTCGTCGATGAGCAGGGCCCGGCCGTCGCGGAGCAGGGCCAGCGGCCAACGTTGCCCGTAGGCGCGGACGGTGTCGGCGATGATGTCGATGGGAAACGGCGGGTCGCCCTGTGCGTGTGGGATGACCACGAGGTCGGTGAGCCCGAGGCCGGTGTGGTCGGTGAGCTCGGGCGCGACCGAGGGCGAGTCCAGCAGACTCACCGGTTCAATGCTCGGCCCGGCGATGACGGAGCCGGCGGAGCAGCCGATGTAGGGCAGGCCGGCGCGGACGTGGCGCAGGAGGATGTCGTCGGTGCCGGTGGAGCGGAGGACCCACAGGAGGTCGAAGGTCTCGCCACCCGCGACGTAGACGGCGTCGACGAGCCCCAGCACCCGGTCGACCTCCGCC
>Ga0123328_1001658_pt1 | contig 21277 bp, 17 predicted proteins | sample BioC12SIPDNA_2_FD_89702 | JGI IMG/M metagenome (GOLD analysis project Ga0123328, IMG submission 89702) | Anaerobic biogas reactor microbial communites from Washington, USA - Biogas_R1_A C12 SIP DNA | ecosystem: Engineered > Bioreactor > Anaerobic > Unclassified | place: Washington, USA...
CCGCAATCGCTGCCTGCCAGTCAGAGCCGTGAACAGCAGCCGGATCGGCCTCCATCAATCCATAGGCCTCGAGCCAAGTCCACTCCGCCCCGGCCGGCATGGGCAAGTGCTCCAACTGCGTCCGCGCCAGCCCGGCCTGGATCTCGAGGTAGGCACGCCCTGGCTCGGATAAGAAACTCTGCCAACGGCGCCCACCATCGCCCATTCCCCAGACGAAGAGCTTGCGACCTTGCAGAAGCGTTGTCGAGACCTGAATAAGGCCCTTGCCAGTCTCGTCGAGCGCCGTGATCCACGGACGCGTGCCGGGTACATCGATGTGGAAGAAGAAATCGGCGGCCTTGCCGATGTTGGTCGGATAAGAGACATCCACACCCTCGATCTCGGGAACCGCTACGCGTGCCAGCCCACCGCCACCATAGCCAAAGCTGTAGGCCGACGCGGCGGGGACGATCACGCGCGTGGAGGGCATCTCGGGCACGGCGATGTTGGACCACCAGTACATCGGCACCGTCTCGGCATGGGGATTGACGATCCGCACCCGGACGAAGAGGACCGGCGAACCATCGGGCAGATAGGCGTCGATCTGGAAGGGGACCTGGCGAATGCGCTCCCACTCGTAGAGGCGCAAGACAGGGACACCTTCGGGGCTCACGAGCCGCGCCGCGAAGAGCGGGGAGCAGGTGAACGGTGAGTGGCCCGTGGTGCCGATGTTCCACTCGACGCCGCCGCTGAACCACGCATTGCGCAAGGCCAGGTTGGCCGGCTGGAAGACGGGGTTGCAGTCGAGAAGCTCACGCCCTGTAGGCTTGTGGACAAGCGACCAGAGACGCCCACCGAGTTCCAGCAGGAAGGTGGCGCGGAGGATCTCGTTCTCCAGGATCGCGACACGGAATTGACGCGGGGTGCGAACCCGGTTGTAGCCATCCTGCATCGTGTAGGGTAGGACGTTGGGGACACGCCCGTAGACAATGTTGCGGAGCATCTCCTCAGGGATGCCGGAGGAGGCGTTATCGACCACGTGTAAATCACGTCCAACACCGAGAGGGGGCAACGGGTTCTCGGGGCCAAGATCAGCCCCGGGCCTTACGAACGTTTCAATGCGCAGATCGGACATGGGTGCTCCTGGCGATCACGGATAGGTCCAGGCCTCGGAATCCGGAAGAAGGCGGTTGTTGTCAGCGTCCCAGTCGCTTTCGACGGTCTCGGGGACCTGGCGCGGGCGGATGACACAACGGCTGCAGGGTGGGAAGCCCGCTTTGCCATGGGCCAGGATGCGCGCCACGACCTCATAGCAATCCCGAAGGCGATAGAGCGTCGCGCGGCAGCGACCGATTGTGGCCACCCGCGCGAGATCGGCCATCTCATCAGCATAACGGTTGCTGTCGGTGAAGGGGCAGGTCCCGCCACGCCACGCCCAGGTCCGCCCCATGACCCGCCGCCCGCCGGGCAGGACAACGGGATAGGCCTCGGTACGCAGGCCCAGGCAAGGGGCACCAGTGGTCATCTCGACGACGTGGTGGAACGTGTTGGACGTGTACCCGACGCCGAGGAGCAGGCAGTAACCGTCATCGGCGAGCAGGAGTCCCAGGGGTGAGTCGTGGCCCATCGTGAGCGTCCGGTGGTGGTTCGCGGTGTAGCGCTCGGCATGGCGCCCCCACGCAGCAAACGCGTGCGTCGGGTTGAGGCTCCGGGCGACGCCGGGCATGCGCCAGAAAGCGTCGGGGATCGCGCCGTTCGTGGTGGGCGTCTCACCAGGATGAAAGTAACCTGGCCCCGACGGCTCGAAGGGTGCGCCGTGGTTGAAACTGGGCAACATGAGCGTGCCCGCGGACGTCAGCACCTCCATCAGGGCGTGAATGACGGCAACAGGCCCCCCCACCACGTGGCCAAAGCTGCGCAACGAAGAATGAACCTGCAGGCCCATCCCCATCGTCAACCCAAGACCGCGGAAAGCGTGAACCAGATCGGCCTGGGTGAGGCCAGAAGAAGGATCAGGGGTCGACGTCATATGGCCTCACTGTCCGTAGACATTGGTGTAGCGATCGTGCAACTTGGCGACATCCTCAGCCGGGATCTCAACGGGGTCGCCCAACTGGAGCGCCAGCCAGACCGTCCTGGCGACATCCTCGGTCATGACCGCGGCCTTGACCGCGGCCTCGGCATTCGCGCCAACGGTAAAGACGCCGTGGTTCTTGAGCAGGACCGCACACGAAGAGCCGATGGCATCAAGCACCACTTTGCCGATCGCCTCGCTACCGATCAGGGCAAAGTCGCCACAGGGGATTGGGCCGCCGAACTCGTCGGCCATCGCCGTGAGGACCACGGGGATGGACTTTCCGACGGCGGCAAAGGCCGTGGCATAGGGTGAATGCGTGTGGACGATACCGCCCACATCGGAGCGATGGCGGTAGATGTAGAGGTGGCTGGCCGTATCCGACGAGGGTTTGAGCGTCCCCTCGACGACGGTACCGTCCAGATCGAGGACGACCATATGCTCGGGCCGCAGTGCCTCGTAACGAATGCCCGAAGGCTTGATGATGACATAGCCGGTCTCCGGATCGCGGGCGCTGACGTTGCCGCCAGTCCAGCGAACCAGGTCATTCCTGGGCAACTCCAGGTGGAGCTGCCAGAGCTCCTCACGCAGGGATTCTAACATCAGCACTCCGGGATAGGTGATCAGGGAAATGAACGGTCACCCCTGGGCAGCAAGGCGCATCTGCTTCAGGCGTTTCATGACATCGTTGGCGCCACGGCCAAAGGTGTCGTGCAGGAGCACGTACTCCTGGTAGAGCTCGTCGTAGACCGCAGTGTGCTCCGGGATGGGCGTGAAGACCTCCTCGCGCAATCGGGACATCGCGGCGCTGGCCTCCTCGATGGTATCGTAGCCGCCCGCGGCCTTGCCGGCAGCAACGGCGCCGAACATCGCGGAACCCAGAGCCGGCGTCTGTGCAGCGGCAGCGATCTTGATCTCACGCCCGGTGACATCGGCGTAGATCTGCATCAGGAGCTTGTTGCGGTCGGGTAGCCCGCCGGTAGCCACGATCTCGTCAACGGCCACGCCGCTCTTCTCGAAGGTCTCGATGATCATGCGCGTGCCATAGGCGGTGGCCTCAATGAGGGCGCGGTAAATCTCCTCAGGCTTGGTCGCGAGCGTGGCGCCAATGAGCAAGCCGGTGAGATCGACATCGACGAGGACGCTACGGTTGCCGTTCCACCAGTCGAGCGCGATCAGGCCGTGCTCGCCGGGCTTCTGGCGCGCGGCCTTGGCCTCGAGGAGCTCATGGACCGAGAGCGCCTTATCGGCAGCCTCGCGAGCATAGGACGCGGGAACGCAGTTCTCGACAAACCAGGCGAAGTGATCGCCCACACAGGACTGCCCGGCCTCGTAGCCGAAGTAACCAGGAATGATACCACCGGCGACGTAGCCGCACATCCCCAGAACCGTGTGCTCTACCTTGCTGAGGACGAGATGGCAGTTGGAGGTCCCCATGATGATGACCATACGTCCGGGCTCGGTGACGGTCGCGGCAGGAACGGAGACGTGGGCATCGACGTTGCCGACGGCGACAGCGGTGCCGGGCTTGAGGCCGGTCCAGGCAGCGGCGGCCTCGGTGAGGCCGCCGGCCTTATCGCCGAGATACTGGATGGCATGCGACATCTTCTCGTCGACAACGTTCTCCAGACGGGGGTCGAGCGCCTTGAGGAAGTCCTTCGAAGGGAAGCCATCGCTCGCAGACCAGATGGCCTTGTAACCGGCGGTGCAATTGTTGCGCGTCTCGTTGCCCGTCATCTGCCAGATGATCCAATCGGCGCCTTCGATGAAGCGATCGGCGGCGGCGTACACATCGGGAGCTTCATCGAGGGTCTGCCAAACCTTGGGGAAGAACCACTCCGAGCTGATCTTGCCGCCATAGCGATCGAGCCAGGCCTCGTTGCGCTCGCGAGCGATCTCGTTGAGGCGGTTGGCCTCGGGCTGGGCAGCGTGATGCTTCCAGAGCTTGACCCAGGCATGGGGATTGGCGCGCCAGTCGGGCAGGAAGCAGAGTGGTGTGCCGTCGGCCTTGGTAGCGACGACGGTACAGGCCGTGAAGTCAACGCCCACGCCGATAACATCGGCCGGATCGACTCCACTCTCCTGGAGCACAGCGGGGACAGCGCGTTTGAGAACCTCGAGGTAATCGTTGGGGTCCTGCAAGGCCCAATCGGGTTCCAGGCGCTGCCCGGTTTCGGGCAAAGTCTCATCGATGACGCCGTTGGCATAGGGATGGACGGCCATCGCGATGATGCTGCCATCGGCCACATCCACCAGGACAGCGCGCCCCGACTCCGTGCCGTAGTCGACCCCGATCGCGTATTTCTTGGTACCCATGGAAGGTCCTCCGTGTCGTTCGTTTGGTGTAGGGCCATTATAGGCACAATCGCAGGGTCCGAAAACCCTACGAGGGGCGGAAGCGCGCTGCCCGACGAGGGCCCTCGATGGTATAATCGCGGGAGAACCAGAATTCAAGGAGGCGGCGTGGCAGAGCGCGGACGGATGGTCTTCCCCTTTACGGCGATTGTGAATCAGGAGCGGATGAAACGGGCGCTGATCCTGAACGCCATCAACTTCCGCATCGGCGGGGTGCTGATCCGCGGGGAGCGCGGTACCGCAAAGTCGACGGTCGCACGCGGCCTGGCTGCGCTCTTGCCGGGGATCAGGGTCGTTGCCGATCACGCATTCAACTGTGACCCGGACCAACCGGCAACGTGGTGCACGAGCTGCCGGACGCGTGTCGAACAAGGCGAAACGCTGACGGCGACGACGCGGCAGGTCCCCTTTGTCGAACTGCCAGTTGGCGCGACCGAGGATCGTGTCGTGGGCACACTGGATATCGAGCGGGCGATCCAAAAGGGAGAGCGGCGCTTCGAGCCGGGCGTGCTGGCGGCAGCCAACCGCGGCATCCTGTATGTCGACGAGGTGAACCTACTCGACGACCACATCGTGGACGTGTTGCTCGACGCGGCGGCAATGGGTGTGAACACGGTCGAGCGCGAGGGGATCTCGTTCCAGCACCCGGCCCGGTTCATCCTCGTGGGGACGATGAACCCTGAGGAGGGCGACCTGCGCCCGCAGCTCCTGGATCGCTTCGCACTGTGCGTCGACGTGACAGGTGTCCACGATGCCAATGCGCGGATGGACATTATGGAACGCAACCTGGCCTACGAACAGGATGGCGAGGCTTTCTGTGAGGAGTGGGCGCCGCAGGAGCAGGTGCTCGCGGCACGCATCGAGGCTGCGCGACGACTGTTGCCCGAGGTGCGCTACACCCGCGCCGATATGGCGACGATCGCCGAGATGATGGCTGGATTGGGGGTCGATGGGCACCGCGGGGATCTGGTGATCCTCAAGACCGCCGTAGCGCATGCGGCGTGGGAGGAGCGCCGGCGGCTCACCGACCGGGATATCATCGTGGCGGCCGAGTTGGCGTTACCCCATCGCCTCAAGCGCCGTCCGTTCGATGAGGTGCAGACCTCGATCGAGCAGCTTGACAAGATGGTGGCGATGGCGCGCGAGCACGCCGAAGAGGCGCAGTCAAAGGACCGGCAGGCTGCGGTCGATGGCGACATCACGGGAAAGAGCCGCGAAAAAAAAGCGTAGAGGTTGAGCCGGGCGACGAGGAGGTCGACACCTCCGGCCCGACTCAACCACAACCCTACGAGCAGGATGGATCACCGGAACCCAACCCGCAGTGGCCCACCGATGGGAAGTGGTGGGAGGGCGGAAAGTTCATCAATCCTGGCGAGATCTTCCAGGCGCGCCGGCTGGAGACTCCCCAGGACCGCCAGGTGCGATCACTCGGCGGCAGGCGCAGCCGGACCCGGACGACGCGCAAGCGTGGACGCTACTCGGGGTTTGAATCCTCGCCAAGCGATGCCTCGGATCTGGCCTTCGACGCGACGCTCCGCGCAGCGGCGCCCTTTCAGCAATCCCGTGAGCACGACCAACGCGCCCTCCTGGAACGCAAGATCCCAAGCAGAGGCGACGCCACCTCCCCCGCGTTGCACCTCAGACCCGAGGACTATCAGAAGAAGGTGCGCGTGCGCCGGGCCGCCAACCTGATCATCTTTGTGGTGGATGCGTCGTGGTCGATGGCGGTATCGGAGCGGATGGAGGCGACCAAGGGGGCGGTTCTCGCGCTGCTCACGGATGCCTACCAGCGCCGCGACCGGGTGGGGATGATCGTGTTCCAGAAGGATCGCGCCACGTTGGTATTGCCACCAACGAACAGCGTAGAGCTGGCACAGAAGATGCTCGTGGCACTGCCCGTGGGGGGCAAGACGCCGCTAGCTGCCGGGCTGTGGCTGGCCTATGTGACCATCGAGCGTGAGGTGCGGCGGGTACCGGAGATGGTGCCGCTGCTGGTGATTCTGACCGATGGAGCGGGGAACGTCTCGATGGGCGATCTGCCGCCGCAGCTCGAAGCGTATCACATTGCGGAGCAGATCCGCGATGAGAAGCTAGGACAGACGCCAATCCGCTCGATCGTGATCAACATGGAGAGCGCTGACTACGACAAGGGTCTTGCCCAGGCGTTGGCCGATCACCTGGGGGGTGTATGCTACAACCTCGCCTCGCTGCAGGCCCACTCGCTGCTGGCAGTGGTGCGGGACGAATTGGCGACGTAGGGCAGCCGCGGGTGAGATAGCGCCCCCTCCAGATCATGGAGGGCGTCTGGGATGACTGATCTATGGCCCTGTGGAGGGATGATGCTGGCTGTGCAGATCGCAGAGAGACTACTCGCGAGAGGCTGGCGGCTTGCGGTCGCCGAGTCCGCGACGGGAGGGTTGTTGGGACACTGGATCACGCGGGTGCCGGGGAGTTCCGCCTACTTCTGGGGCGGCGTGATCGCCTATTCGAATGAGGTCAAGCTCAAGTTGTTGGGTGTGCGTCAGGAGAGCCTGGACCAGGCAGGGGCTGTGAGCCACCAAGTAGCCCTGGAGATGGCACGAGGAGCGTGTCGCACCACGGGCGTTGAGGTGGCGCTGAGTATTACAGGAGTCGCCGGGCCCACCGGGGCAACCGCGTACAAGCCACTGGGGCTCTATTACATTGGGCTCGCGACGCCACAGGAGTGCTGGAGCTGGCGGCACGATTTCCGCGGCGAGCGGGAACAGAACAACGAGAGCGCCGCTCGAGCGGCGCTCTTGCACTTGCTGGAGATGCTGGGGCAAGGCCGTCATCAGAATGACGGCCATCAGGTAGGCTGATGGACGTCAGGGGGCTGACGGAGATCAGTCGCTGGTAGGCTCGGTGTCCGAAGCCTCGTGCCGCCCGACCTCGGCAATCAGGTTCTCGAGGCCGGCGCGAATCTGCTTGACAGCCTTCTGGCCAAGGCGATTGTAGAAGGTCTGCACCAGCTCCTGGGACGTCTGCACCAGGCCGAGGCCGTTTCCGCCCTTGTGGGCCAACGTGCGTGCCGCCCGGCGCATCACGCGCATGAACTCGCGTTGGGGCTCGATCTCCCCGACAGGAATCACAGGGCCTCCCCGGCCAGCCACGATCTCTCGAAGCTCGTGCCGGTGCGAGAGCGTAGTCATCGTGTTGAGCCACGCCTTGGAATCGGGCGTGCTATCCATCAGGGGTACCGCATCAGCCACCACCGTATCGCCGGCGATGAGAAGTCCTTCACCCTTGACCTCGATCCAGAGGCTTCCCGGCGCAGCGCCATGGATAGCGTGTAGCAGCAGGACACGATCGGGAGCATAGAGCGCGATGGCATCGTCGAATACGAACTCCGGCTTTCGGGGCAGCGGGTTCTCGCATGCAGCCATCACATCGGGGAAGGCCCGCGCGAGGTCATCCATCAACTCGCGACGTGCGCGTTCCTCATCGTACGCCTGGAGGGCCCGGCGGGTCGCGGTTGTTGCCACGATGGGAACCATCGCGGCCTCCTGCTGCGACCCCATCACCGTGGAAAACTGACGCTCACGGCGGGCATCGGTCAGGATGATAGCTCGGAGCTGACCCAGCATGGCCCGCGCCTGCGCGATCCAATCGAGGGCGTGCATCGGGTTGGGCGGCAGGTCGACCAGAATCCCTCCCCGCGCGGTCCCGATCAGCACCAAGTTGTAGGGAGCAACCGAAGATTCCACAAACAGGCCGTGCGCGATTTCCTTCATCGGTACCTCCACCTTTGCCTCTTAGGGCACACGAACAGCTCCCCACCATTGGCGTGTGAGAAGCTTATAACACGATCTCAGTGTATCTAGCTGCTCTCTGAGTCACGTGCCTCACACCTGCGCCGCACGCTGCAGAGCTGCACGAAGTGTGTCGGGTGAATGTGACGACGTTCCCCCCTGGGCCAACGTCGCAGACCCACCGCCACGGCCACCGAGCTCATCGAGGGCAGAGCGCAGGATGGCACCGGCGTGGAATTTGCCCAGATCATCGCTGCGAGCGACGAGAAGGCGCCCCGCGCCAGCCTCCGTGACGGCAAACAGAAGCAGGGCACCGCTCCGATCACGCAGGCACCCGGCGAGGGCGCGAACCTCGGCAAAGTCCCGATCAACCCAGTGGGCAACGATCGTGCGCACCCCATCCACAGCAATGGCGCTGTTCCACAGCTTCTCGGCCTCATCATCCAGCGCGGTCTCGCGGAGCCGACGCACGTCACGGCGAAGCGCTTTGGCTTCATTCTCGAGGCGCGTGATCGCCGGAACGAGATCATCGGGTCCAACCGAAAGTGCAAGGCTTGCTGACTGCAGGGTGTGCAGCGAGGTCTGGTAATGGCGCAGCGCTCGCCCACCGCAGACAAAGCCGACCCGAGTTCCACCCTTGTAGCGCTCGAGCGACGTAATCTTGATAAGCCCAACCTCCCCTGTGGCGCCGACATGGGTCCCACCGCAGGCTGAAGCATCGTAGCCCTCAACCCAGATCACGCGGACCTCGCCCTCGACCGCGGGCGGTTTGCGCAGCGGGATGGCGGAGACCTCTTCTTCGTCGACGGCCATCACGTTGATGGGGCGGTTCTGCCAGACGAGGGCATTGACCGCGGCCTCGACGGCAAAGGCCATATCCCAGCTAAGTTCAGGAGAACCGACGCCACCGATGTCGAGGTCGATGGTGCTCGCAGCGACACCCAGATGAAAGCCGATGGTATGGGCCGCGTAGGCATCCTCAAAGGCAGCTGATAGGAGGTGCTGGCCGGTATGTTGCTGCATGTGATCGAAGCGTCGCTGCCAGTCGATCAGTCCGCAGACGGTCTGCCCGACCGCAAGCCCAGGCGTCTCCAGCAGATGCCAGACCTCGCCCGTGGTATCTTCGAGGACCTCGACCACGGGGATCCCCTCCAGGGTACCTGTGTCATACGGCTGGCCGCCCGAGGTCGGATAGAAGGCCGTCCGATCGAGGCAGACTGCGGGATGCTCAGCGCCATCCTCACCAGAAAGCGCGCGCATGTCCCTGACAGTGGCCCGGAACTCCCGCAGCGTTGCGTCGGTATAGTAGAGCCGAACCGTTCGGCCGGACGGCCCGGTCTTCGGGGGGTTCGAAGGCATCACAGGTGGGTCTCCTGATGGAAGACGGCGCTCTTGGGGAGCACCCTGGGGATCGTGAAGGTGAAAGAGGCCCCGGCACCGGGCGCGCTGTCGAGCCAGATTCGCCCACCGTGGGCAGTCACAGCCAATTTGCAGAAGGCTAGCCCAACCCCGGCGCCCTTGGCGCGCTGGCCATCGCCCCGCACGTAGAGGTCGAAGATTGCCGAGTGCTCCTCCAGGGGAATGCCCGGCCCGTTATCGGAGACGGTGAACCGAAAGGCCTGAGCGTCTGCACCCACATCCAGCAGGATCTCGCCACCCTCCTGAACGAACTTCACCGCGTTGGCAAGTAGGTTGGAAAGGACCCGGCTCAATAAGTCACGATCTCCTTGCAGCGGCGGCAGGTCGGGCTGGAGAGAAGTGCTCACGGTTTGACTTCGCCGTGAGGCCGAGGACCCAATCGCCTCGACGACCTCGCTGACCATCTGCGGCACATCGATGGCGGATACGGCCAGGGGGTGTTTCCGGGCCTGTAATCGCGCCGAGTCAAGGATATCGTTGACCAGCTGCTCCATACGGCGGGCGCTCCGCAGGCCGATCTCCAGGATCTGCAGCACCGGGATGGTTAGGTCCTGTTCGCGCCATGCCGAGAGGACAAGGTCGAGGCTATTGAGGATGTTACCAAGGGGCACGCGCAGGTCGTGGACGACCATAGCCACGAGGTCCTGCCGCGCGCGCTCCAGCCTGATCCGATCGGTGACATCGTGCGCCACCCAGAGGTACTCGGCTGCAACATCGGTCTCAGAGCGTGCCGGAAGGCGAGAGAGCTGAATCTCCATAACACGCAATGGCGCGGAGGCGCGGTCAGCCGTACCGGCTACCGACGCACTGAAAGGGTTCGCTTCCCACATCACGACGGCTCCCCTGTCAGCGCGACTGATGGACTCCGCCCAAGACTCGCTGGCAAAGCCCAACACATCCAGATCCAGGACATCGGGGGCACCTTCCCCGAGATCGAGAAGCGCACGCGCCGCCGAGTTGGCAAGCAGGATGCGGGCCGTACCATCCAGTACCAGCAGGGCATCGGGATTGGCGTCAAAGAGCGTGTGGTAGCGACCCTCGGCTGTGTTCATCTGATAACTCTCCCTCAAACGGCAAATCCCGTTGCCTGGCGTACAGTGGAGACCGCGCTCAAGCGGTATCGAACTGCACGACCTCCTTACCACTAAGACGCTCCAGGATGCGGTCAGCGACCAAGGCCAGATGTTCGGTATTCGCGACGAAGTCCAACCGGTCGGCAGGAACGGTCAAGACAGGACAGAGTGAGAAGTGCTGGAACCAGTCCTCGTAGAGGCGGTTCAGTTGCTCCAGATAGGCATCGCTGATCTGGCGTTCGTAGGTCCGGCCACGTTGGCGGATGCGGCCCTGCAAGACAGGCACGGAGGCGCGCAGATAGATCACCAGGTTCGGCGGAGGCAAGATCGAGATTACGGCCCGGTAAAGCTCGGTGTAGGTGGCATAGTCGCGCTCGTTCATCGAGCCCTGCATGTAGAGGTTACGGGCGAAGATCTCGGCATCCTCGTACACGGTGCGATCCTGGATCACCGAATTGGGGCGGTCCAGAAGCTGCCGGTGATGCAGCAGTCGCCGCGCCATGAAAAAGACCTGCGAATGGAAACTCCACTTTTCCATATCGGCATAGAAGTCGGCAAGGTAGGGATTGTCACTCACGCCCTCGAGGAACGGTTCCCAGCGCAGGCGCTGGCTCAGCAGCGACGTGAGCGTCGACTTGCCGACACCGATATTACCCGCAACGGCGATAAAGTATTTGGTCACAGCGGCCCTCCCAGATGCACCAGTCGCCTGCCCTCCGCGTGGATCAGATAGGCCCAGCCATGGTTGGTCGTCATAGCCCGGGATCGTCCGAGCCATCGCCCCCCGCCTGTACATCGAGATGCTGGGCCATCGCGCCCAGAGCGCGACCGGCATCCTGTAGAGCTTCGCGGAGCGACACGGAGCTATCTCCAACATCAGGGGCGGTGAACTGGGAGAGCGCACCACCGATGCGCCCAACAGCCTCGGCCAGGGACAGGAACTCCCCCAGGGCCTCCGGTCGCGGCCCGGGCAGGGGCACGCCGGCCTGCCCTCCCACAGCGCTCTGCGTGGCAGCAAGGTCACGCGCAGGCCGCAGTGGCGCCACCGGGGCGCTGATCTCTCGAATCCTGGGCAATGGCGGCTGGCGAACACCTGCCAACGTCGCACGGATGCGCTGCTCGATCACGTCGAGGTCCTCAGGGTTGCGCACAAAGTCCATCGCATCCGACTCGATTACGAGGAGCGGTGTGGCAGTATAGCTGGAAAACAATCGCTCGTATTCGGTCCGCAGTGCCGCGATGTAGTCGCGGTCCATCTGGCGCTCGTAGGTGCGGTCACGCATCGCGATGCGCGCCATGAGCGTGTCGAGGTGGGCCCGCAAATAGACGACGAGATCCGGCGGCTGCACCTTCTCAGCAAGCGCTGCGTAAAGGCGGTCGTACATCCCCAGCTCATCTACCCCGGCAATGTTGAGGTGGGCAAAGAGCCGGTCCTTCTCAAAGACATAGTCAGCCAGCAACGCGCCCTGGCGGAGCCGCTCGGGGGCGACCTGCTGCTGACGATAGCGGCTCAAAAGGAAGAAGAGTTGGGTCTGGAAGGCATAGCGTGCTCGATCGCCGTAGAAGTCGGAGAGGAAGGGATTCTCATCGAAGGCCTCAAGGATGGTGTTGGACTGAAAGCGGGGTTGGAGCAAACGCGCAAGCGTGGTCTTTCCAACGCCAATGACGCCCTCGATCGCGATGTACGGATGGTCGTGGCTATCCATCAAGCCCAGCAACCTGTCCCTTCAGGGCCTGCGCCCGTGAGATTGATCTAGGACAGAGGATACCCCGGGAGACGGCGATGTCAACAGAGCGGAGCCCCCCTTTGTGTTTCCCCCCAGCCGTTCCGACGGCTGGGGGGAAAGCAGAGGTCCAGGCCCGCCCTCTGGTGTCGGCGCCGGGGTGCGGCTGGGAAGGGGCTCAGGTGTTGGGCTGCGCAGCGGCGGCACCGGCGAGATAGCCAGTGCTGAAAGCCGCCTGCAAGTTGAAGCCGCCAGTGTCGGCGGCGAGGTCGAGGAGCTCACCCACGATGTAGAGACCGCGTACCTTGCGCGACTCGAAGGTCACGGGATCGACCTCCTTGAGCGAGACGCCACCTGCGGTGACCATGCCGGCGGCGATGGGAAGGGAGCCCGTGAGAGTCCAGCGGAAGTCTTTGAGCAGGCGGACAAGGTCAGTGCGCTCGTCGGCGCGGATGCGGTGGACGTGGCGCTCCGGCTCGATGGGGCTGAGGCCGGCAAGCACATCCGCCAGCGTCGCTGGGACCCATCCCTGGAGAAGCGTCGACAGCTGCTGGTGTGGATGGGCCTCGAACTCCCGCTGGAGGCGGGCATGGACCTCCTCCTCGGTCATTCCCGGTTTCAGATCAATGGACAGGAACACCTCATATCCGGCACGCAACGCATCGACGATAACCATGGAGGCCGAAAGGATCAGGGGGCCGGAGACGCCAAAGTGGGTAAAGAGCAGCTCGCCGGTGTCGGGCAGCGGATAGGGGATGTGGAGCTTCGTCTCGCGGTCAGCAGCGCGCTTCCAGAAGGTGCAACTGACGTTACGTAAGCTGACGCCCTGCAACGCCTTGGCCGTGGCGCGCTCCTCGACAGTAAGCGGCACAAGCGCCGCCCGAAGCGGTTCAATGGTGTGTCCCAGTGTCTGCGCAATGACATAGCCATACCCCGTCGACCCCGTATCAGGCCACGAGGCGCCGCCCGTCGCCAGGATGACGGCATCTGCCGGGAGATGCGCACCGCGCGAGACGTCCACGCCAGCCGCCCGGCCACCGGAAGTCGAGACCGCATTGACCTCGGTCTGGTAGCGCACCTGAGCCCCGTGGTCGACAGCATAGCGAAGGAGAGCGTCGCGCACGTCAGAGGCCTGGCCCGAAGTCGGGAAGATGCGCCCACCACGCTCGGTCTGCGTCTCGACCCCGTAACGACCCAGGAGCGCAAGCAACTCATCGCGGAAGAAGCGGTGGAACGCATTGGTCAGGAAGCGTCCCTTGGGACCGTAATAGGAAAGGAACTCGGCCAGGGGAGCGGCATTGGTGATGTTGCAGCGCGACTTGCCACTGATGAGGATCTTCTTGCCGGCCTCGGCCATCTTATCGAGCAGCAGCACCTGGGCACCGAGCTCGGCGGCTCGCCCTGCGGCGATGAGGCCGGATGCGCCGGCGCCAACGACGATAACGCGCCTAGCCATGGGTCACCAGGCCCAAGAGGATGATCCGCAGCGGCGCGGCTGCGTCGACATTCTCGACATCGAAGAGCTCTGCCTCTGCGATAAGCGCGGCGTCACCCGGACGCAGGGGACGTACGATGATTGGGCTACCGGGCGTCGGGCGGTGCCTGAGCATGCCACGGCCCTCGATGACGACGAGGAGGGTATCGAGGCCCGGATGGGCTTCGTGCACGGTACCAGCTGCGGGGTCAAGGGTAAGGTCCTGAAGGTGACCGAAGGTGCGACCCGACAGAAGCCCCTCCTGAGTGCCAGGGGTCTCACTGAAGAGCCAGCGAACAACCATCTCGCCCTGCGCGGGCTTGCCAGCAACACTCATTGAAGCCGCACCCAATTCTGGCGTACAGCGCACGCTCTTGATGGCCGGAGCGCGCTTGAAGACGACACCCGACACACGATCATGGGGGGAGCGGTTGATATTCGCCCATCCGTCGCCGTTGCAGAAGCGCTCGGCAGGGATCGGGTCGGGCAACCACGGTTGTTCGTCGACGCCCGCACTCTGAGGCGCCGCATCCAGGGTGCTCGAGATCTCTTTGGGGCCAGAGGCTACAGGTTCAGAAGGCATAGTCCGTAATTCGTCCATAGGCCTAGGCCGCCTGGCGGTCGCGCAACATCCCGCCCTTTTTGCGATGATAGACCGCGACGACCTCTGCCATGATCGAGAGTGCGATAAAGGCTGGGGTCTTGCCCCCGATATCGAGGCCCACCGGGCCATGAATCCGCGCGAGGTCACTCTCTTTGAGGCCGGCCTGCAGCAGCTCGGCACGCCGGTCGGCCTGCGTCTTACGGCTGCCGAGGAAGCCAATGTAGAACGCCTCACTGTGCAGGGCGAGCGTCAGCGCAGGAATGTCGAACTTGGGGTCATGGAAGAGGACTACGGCCGCGGTACTCGGGCCCAGGTCCTGTGGCGCGATCGCCTCCTGGGGCCAGCCAAATCGCAGAGTCGCATCGGGAAAGCGTTCGGGCTGGGCAAACGTGCGTCGCGCGTCGGTGACGATGACCTCGAATCCGGTAGCTGCAGCGATTTTCGACAAGGAGACCCCGATATCGGTAGCCCCAAAGATCACGAGCACCGGCGGCGGCGGGATCACCTCGATCAGGACCTCACCCTGAGTGTAGGTATAGCGCTGGACGTGTGGTCCCGGCCACGCAGCGGCGACGTCCATCAACACCTGTCCATCCAGGTCTGGATCGCCCAGCGTGCCCATCGTCTGGCCGTCGGCACGATGAAGCAGGTGCGCAACGGTGCCTGCAGTGCGGTCGAGGCGTGAGGCAAATGCGACCGGGCGTTTGGCCTCGACCTCGTCGATGAGGCTGTCGTAGAGCTCACTCCAGCGCTCCACCAACACGTCGATGGCGCCACCACACGACAAGCCAGCGCCCCAGGCCTGCTCGTCACTGATGCCATAGGAGGGGCGTCGAATGCTGGCGCTACCCTTGAGTACGGCCTCCATCTCGGCGATCACATCGCCATCGACACAGCCACTGCTTACGGATCCGGCAACATCGCCCTCGGCCGTGATGGCCATCCGCGTGCCTGGCGGTCGCAGCGATGAGCCGCGCGTCTCGATGATGGTGGCCAGCACAATATCCGTCTTGCCCAAGAGGCGCCAATGCCTAAGCTCGGGGATGATATCCCTCATATCGATGCTCCTCTGTCCGTCGCCAGATCCTCAGTCACCGAGGATGTGCCCCCCACGGGCCAACTCCGCGCGTCGATCGTCCCATCGGCAAGGACGCGTACAACCTCAAAACGCACCCGCCCCTCAGCTACAGCCTCGGCGATGCGACGTTGCTCGCGGGTGAGCGACGCCTGGCCGCGCTTGATGTCGAGGATCACGACCTCGATGTCACCACCATCGGTGTGGTTGTCCTTGCAGGCGCTATAGCCATCGAAGATGACGTAGTCAACCGGATCGCCCAGGAATCGGGCGTCGGCCGGCCAATAGGCAAAGCCAGGAAGGAGCGGGGCAACTTGCTCAGCCATCTTACCCTTGAGGACGGCGCGGCTCTGGTTCACAGTGGCAGTGCGCACCTCGGACACCTCCTCACGGTGGCGCTCTGCCATCTGGCGCATCCGGGCCTCATAGGCACGCACGATGCGGGCCCGCTCGGTCTCCGCGCGGGCAGCCAGGGTACCGGCCACCTCTTCACGAAGGATGTCCCGATCGACGCGCTCACGGTGTCGGGCCAACCAGGCCGCGATAGCCACGCCAATCAGAATGCCCACCAAGATCAGGGCAGCGCTGCCAAGGGGAGTGTCCACAGGGATCAATTCCAGAAGCGCGCACCGCTTCTGAGCGGCATGCGCCTGATGAAGGTGCCGGAGCCAGGGGAAGCCACGGGTTCACCCTCGCGAACGAGAAACTCGCCCCGGCGCATCGTACTGACGACGCGGCCCTTGATAGGCATGCCCTCATACGGCGTATAGCCGGCGACCATATGCAGGTCGTCGGCAGCGATGACGCCTTCCCAAGCCGGATCGAAGAGCACCAGATCGGCATCTGACCCAGGCAGGAGCACACCCTTGCGTGGCCAGAGGTTATAGATGCGGGCCGAGTTCGTCGACATGAGGCGCACAAGATCAGGCCAGGTCAGCCGGCCTGCAGCGACGCCGTACGTCGCCATGAGGTGCAGGGAAGTCTCCGTGCCTGGCAATCCCCCCGGGGTCTTCACAAAATCGTCCAAGGCCAGCTTCTGGGCCTTACGGTAGTCACAGTGGTCGGTGATGATCATGTCCACACACCCACTCGACACCAGGCGCCAGAGCGCCTCAGACTCGGATCCAGCGCGCAGGGGCGGCTGAAGGATGTAGCGCCAGGGTTCACTCCCCTCGTACAACGTGTCATCCAGCAGCAGGTACTGAGGCGCTGTCTCGACGAAGGCGATCTGTCCCGATGCACGGGCCTCTGCCACGAGCTGTGCCGTCTTGCCGGTGGAGGCGTGGGCAACGACGACCGGCGCCCCTACGGCTGCCGCGAGCAATAGCACACGCGACGTGGCTTCCTGCTCCGCCAGTGGGGGACGTGAAGCGCTGTGGTAAGCCCATCCTGTCTGACCGGCTTGAACGAGGGCTGCCGTCTGTGCCGTGACGAGGGCATCGTTTTCGCAATGGACAAGGCTGACTAAGCCGTAGCGGGCCGCAGCCTCAAGGAGACGCACGAGGGTGGCGTCATCGGCATAATAGTTGGGGCGGTAGGTAGTGTAGAGCTTGATGCTCTGGATTCCAAGCTCGGGCAGGACACCAAGTTCATCCTCCCGGCCCTCGGGCACGTCGGTAACCATCATATGGAAGGTGTAATCGATGACCGACTCCGAAGCCTCTGCCAGGCGGTCGGCGAACGCCTCCTCGAAGCTCTGTCCCTGGAACTGCGTTGCGAAGTCGACAACGGTCGTGATCCCTCCAAAGGCAGCAGCACGGCTCCCTTCCAGCCAGGAGTCGGCAGCCTGGTAGATGCCGGTGTCGAGTTTGAGGTGCGTGTGCGCGTCCACGATGCCTGGAAGGACCAAGAGCCCAGATGCATCAATGACTTCAACGCCAGCAGCCGACGGCAGATCCCGGCCAATGGCCTTGATCTGCTCGCCGACGACCCACAGGTCTGCGTCGAACGTCGTCTCGTGTGTTACGATGGTACCACCGCGGATCAGCAGTCCCCCGCCCTGACTTACGGATTTTGGTTGCGCCATAGTCCTACCCCATCTCGTCCGTCCGCTATGTGCAGACAGACCATATCGACAACGATTATATTGTATTCCACGCCTTTGGGTAGGTCAGGGAGAGGTATAATAGGCACATGACGAGCACGGGACGTCCCGGCGCTGCGCGCCAGTCAGTTGCGACGTGGTCCTCACGCGCCACACCCTTTGCCCTGACCATCATCATCCTGTTGGCCTTCGGGCTCCGGCTTTGGGGGCTCACAGAGACCTCGCTCTGGTACGACGAGACCTTCATGTTGCACCACGCACAGCGAGGCGCCGTAGAGGCAGTGCGGGGCCTGCTAGCGGAGGACAACGCGCTGCCGCTCTACGGGCTGTTGCTCACGCTGTGGACGCGGGTTGCAGGGTTCTCGGAGTTCTCGGTCCGGGTTCTCTCGGTCTTCCTGGGAACGCTTGGTGTGCCCCTCGTCATGCAGTTGGGGCGTGCGGTCACACAGCGGCGCACCACAGGCCTGGGCGCAGGCCTCGTCTATACCTTCCTCCCCATCTTTATCTATTACAGCCAGGAAGTGCGGATGTATGCCCTTGCCGTGCCCCTGGCTGCGGCGTTTCTGTGGGCCGGATGGCGGCTTGTCGCGGGCCGCAGAGCCAGAGCTGCCTACGTGGTACTGGGATGGCTGATGCTTGCGGCGCACCCCTACACGATCCTTGCGTGGCTGGTCAACGCGGTCTGGGGAACGCTGAGCACCAGCCCGGATCGCGATGGACGACGCAGGCATGGTTGGTGGAAAGCAAACTTGCTCCTGGCGGCACTCGCCGCGCCCATCGGCATGTGGGCACTGTGGCGCGTCCGAATCGACGCCACGGCGGTATCTGCCATCCCGGTCGCCGCACTACGCTGGCTCCCCGCTCTTTATGGCGTCGGGCAATACCTGGAACCACCGTGGAGTGGGCTCTTCATCGCCATTTCGGCGCTGTCACTGATCACAACGCTGACCTGGGCAGCGAGGGAGGCACATCGTGGGGACGAGCGAGAGCGAGGCCAGAGATGGGTGCTGACGTGGTTCCTGATCTCGCTAACACTGCCCATCATCGCGCTCTTCGTGCTGACGCTGATCAAGGCCAAGTGGAGTGAGCGGTATTTGCTGCCGTCGTGGGGCATAGGGCTTGCCATTGCCATCGGCACAGGATGGGAGCTACTCACGGGAGCGGTACGCCGTGCTGCAGGCATGAATTCGGCGCGCTCGAGATCCCGGCTAGCTATCGCAGCTGCGCTGACGCTCGTTGCGGCATGGCTCGCGCTCGCAACCGTGGCCACCAGGCGCCAGGCAGAAGGCACGTGGGCCCTGGCCATCCGCGATGAATGGCATCCCCGGCCCGACTTTCGAGGGGTGGCGCACGCCATTGAGGCACACGACGCCCCCGATGACACGATCGTCGTGGTTGGCGGGTACGCGACCTCTGCGCTGGACTTCTACTACCAGGGTGAGGCGACGCTGTTCGGCATGCCGACCAGCGTCCAGGTCCTGGATACCTCACTGGCGCTGACCATGGCGGACCTGGGAACGCTGGAGCAGCAGGTGGCCTCAACCAGCCAGCGGCTCTGGCTGGTCCTCTGGCAGGACCACCTTGCCGACCCCACCGGTGTCATACAGAGCGTCCTGGTCGAGCAGTGCCGGCGGCTCCCCATCGAAGGGAGATTCACAAACGTCGGGCTGCTGCTCTTCGACGTCAGCCAATGTCGTCCGCTGGACCGGCTCAGCGAACCGGAAGTAGCGCTCCGTGTCGCCTTCAAGGCTCCCATCGTGCTACAGGGGTACAGGATTCTGCCCACCGGCGAGACCTGGGAAGTCAATCTGTGGTGGGAAGCGGTGGGGGAACTGGAGGATGACTACGGCGTGTTCGTGCACCTGATAAGACTCGCCGGTACAGCGCCGACGGGCGCCATGGTCTCCCAACACGATCACATCGCGGGCGCCGATGCCTACCCGACGAGCGCCTGGCGAGAGGGCGTAGTCATCCGCGACCGGTTCTTCCTGACCGTGCCCGAGGGACGCTGCCGTGACTGCCAGCTGCAGGTGGGCCTGTATGTGCCGGACGGACGGCTGCTGCGCACCGACGGCGCTGATGTTACGGTGATCCCGATTCCGCCTGAGCTCCAGTAGAACCGGGGCTGCCGCGTCAGGCCGCGCCGATTCCCACCAGCGTGGCGAATCGCGCATCGTGGCGAATCGTGGCAAAGTCGGGATCTCGCAGCGCCATCGTCTGATATTCCTCGCGTAGCGCGATGGCTCGTGCCAACCACGTCAACGCGCGCTCAGCATCACCCGCCAGCGCCGCAGCACACGCGGCATTGTAGTAGGGAGTAGCCCAATCAGGCTGGATCGCCATCGCATGCTGATAGGCGTCGATCGCATCCGGGAAGGCGGCGATCCGCACGTAGAGCAGGCCACGGGCATTGTGGACCGAGGCGTCCCTTGGGTTGAGCTCAAGGGCACGAGCATAGTCCGCCAGCGCCTCGCCATAACGCTGCAGCCGTACATAGGCCTGCCCGCGCGAGCTGTAACCAACAGCCCGATTCGGTTTCAGCGCAATGGCACGGTTGTAGTCGCGGATGGCTTCGGGATAGTCGCCGAGCGCCGCGTGGCTGCGCCCCCGGTTCAGGTAGGCCTCGATATGCTCGGGGTCGACCTGCAGGACCTGCGTGTAGTCGTCAATGGCCTGCTCATACGACTGGAGGCGGAAGCGAGCGTTGGCGCGTTCATATGCCACCTCAAAGGCCTGGGGATCGCGATCGAGCAGCACATCGAAGTCTGCAATCGCGCGATCGAGCTGGCCCTGACGTGCGTACACCAAGCCACGCTGCTGTAGTGCCTGCAGCCGGTAGAGTCCGGCAGGGTCCGCATCCAACTCGATGACCCGAGTCAGGTCGGTCAGGGCACTGCTAAGGCCGCCGATCCGGGTATAGGCAAGCCCACGGTGATAGCGAGCAACGATGTTGTCGGGATCAAGGGCAAGCGCGTGGCTGTAAGCATCGATAGCCGCATCGTAGGCCTCCTGTCCCAGGAACAGGGATGCCTTGGCCATGTGCTCTTCGAACATGGCTGCGTCCGCAGTTCGCTCCGTCTCGGTCGATCCAGCTGTGGATGGCGGCAGCTCTTCAGAGGCCACTGTGAGCTCAACCGCGGATCCAGGAGCGGCGGCGGGGCCGTCCGTGAACGTCTCAATCACGGCAGGCACAGCAATTGGTTCCACTTCCACAATGGGTACAGGGGCAACCTCGGTCCCAACGGCAGGTTCCTCGGCTTGAATTCTGACTGGCTCAGGCTCAAGCTGTGCCAGATCCTCGTCCCGGTGGTGTGTACCGGCGTCCCGGTGATGTGTACCGGCGTCCTCCGGCGGCAGCGCCAACCGCCCGGCGACCAACTGGTGCAGTGTACGCACGGCCTGGCTGGTTTCGGCGCTCCAGGGAGCGCCGGCGGCGGAGAGCAGCTGATCGGTGAAGGCAAGCGCAGCCTCCCAATCGCGGCGTGCCAGGGCAGTCCAGCCGTCGCTGACCACTTCAGCCCAATGCGAGACGGTACTCGCCAGTGATTGCCCTGCAGATTGCCGCCCCTCCGCGGCCTCGTGCCACACCTGCGCCACAGCCCCGGCCCAGGGATGGAATTGCCTGACGCCCTGCAAAAAGCTCCACAGGGCCACATCGCAAGCCTCATTCTCGTTGCCGGAGACGA
>Ga0123328_1001660_pt1 | contig 21272 bp, 24 predicted proteins | sample BioC12SIPDNA_2_FD_89702 | JGI IMG/M metagenome (GOLD analysis project Ga0123328, IMG submission 89702) | Anaerobic biogas reactor microbial communites from Washington, USA - Biogas_R1_A C12 SIP DNA | ecosystem: Engineered > Bioreactor > Anaerobic > Unclassified | place: Washington, USA...
AGAGGTAAGAAGCGAACGAACATCCCTTGACCGGGCTTTGCGACGCTTGCAGGCTGGAATATGTTCATAAAGCTTGCACATTATATTTGTCAGGAACGCAACTCTTATATGCGTGCTATAAATTGACACGGCAGGAAGGTGAAAAAGTGCTAGGCAAGAGCGTGAGGATGGAGCGCATCATGGACCGGGGCACCGGGAGGGCGGTAATCGTCCCCATGGACCACGGCATTACCATGGGCCCCATCGAAGGACTAGTTGACATGCGGTCGACCATAGACAAGGTGGCCCAGGGAGGGGCCACTGCCATCGTGCTCCACAAGGGCATAATACCCTACAGCCACCGATCGTTTGGGCGCGACATCGGTCTGATCGTGCATCTCTCGGCCAGCACCAAGTTCAGCAAGCGCAATGACCAGAAGATACTGGTGACCACGGTCGAGGAGGCCCTCAAGATCGGCGCGGACGCGGTGTCCATTCACGTGAACATCGGCAACGAGTACGAGAACGAGATGCTGGAGGACTTCGGGGACATATCCCGCCGCTGCAACGAGTGGGGCATGCCCCTGCTGGTCATGATATACCCGCGGGGCAAGGACATGAAGGACGCCTATGACCCGGACGCGCTGAAGGTGTGCGCCCGCGTGGGGGCGGAGCTTGGAGCGGACATCATCAAGACCAGCTACACCGGGGACATAGACACCTTCCGGGAAGTGGTGCGCGGTGCCCAGGCACCTGTGGTCATTGCCGGAGGTCCGAAGATGGACTCTGACGAGAAGCTGCTGCAGATGGTTCGGGACTCTATCGACGCCGGGGGAAAGGGCGTCTCCATCGGCCGCAACATATTCCAGCACAGGAACGTGATCGGGATCACCAAGGCCGTCAGCGGCATAGTGCTCGAGGACATGGAAGTCGAAGAGGCCATGCAACTCCTGAAGTGATTGTATGTCCGGAAAGGGCAAAATAGTCTGGGTGAGGGCCGATCACCTCACGTCATCCGCCGAGAGGAAGGGAATGGTCACCTCCGCGCTGGAAGCTGGTTACGCCGACATAGTGCTTCGGGAAGAGGATTCCGCCCTGCAGAAGGTCGGTCGCTACTACCCGATAGTCCGAAAGGGAGAGGAGCTGTTCGCCGACGGCAAGCAGGTCGGGGTCGTTCTGACGATACGAGACCACAAGGACGCCGAAAAGGCGTCCCGCTTCAAAGGAAAGCAGGAGTTCGTTCTTGTCGAGTCCCACGACTGGAAGGTCATTCCTCTGGAGAACCTCATCGCCGAGTTCCAGGGGACCAGCACCAAGGTCATCGCATCCTGCTCCTCCGTGGAGGAAGCGAAGCTCTTCGCCACCACGTTGGAGACCGGCGTGGACGGGCTGGCGATCACCATCAGCGACCCTTCGAAACTGGGACAGTTCTCCGCTCTGGCACGGTCGGACGTGGCCGCGGTGGAGCTGGTCGAGGCGACCGTCAAGGCGGTGAGGCCGGTGAGCGTCGGCGACCGGGTGTGCGTGGACACCTGCTCCATGCTCGGCATCGGCGAGGGGATGCTGGTCGGCTCCCAGTCCGCCTGCCTGTTCCTTGTCCAGAGCGAGTCCATGGACTCGCATTACGTCTCGTCCAGGCCGTTCCGCGTCAACGCGGGTGCGGTGCACGCGTACGTGCTGGGTTCTGACGGAAGGACGAAGTACCTCTCCGAGGTGAAGGGGGGAACGGAACTTCTGGCCGTGGATTCCCAGGGGCGAACGAGGCCGGTGGTGGTCGGCCGGGCCAAGGTAGAGGTTCGCCCGCTGCTGCTTCTGGAGGCGGAGGCGGGCGGCGAGACGTACACGACAATACTGCAGAACGCGGAGACCATACGCCTTTGCACCGGGGACGGCTCCATATCCATCTCCGACCTGAAGGAGGGGGACAAGGTGCTGGTGCGCCTGGAGGAAGGGGGAAGGCATTTCGGTCATGCGGTGAAGGAAAGCGTTGTGGAGAGATGACCAGGACCTGCGTGGCGATCTCGGAGGCCGACGAGGCTTCGGCATTGGCGGTGGCGAGGGAGGCGATAGCCCGTGGCGCCGAATGCCTGGAGTTCCGCTTCGATCTCATGCCCCTGCTGCCCGACGACCTCGGCAGCTTCCAGAAGCTGGAGGTCCGTCGCATAGCCACCCTGCGGGAGAGGGCGCAGGGCGGGGAATGGGAGGGCACCATCGAGAAGAAGTGGGAGTTCCTCTGGAGGGCTGCCAAGGCCGGCTTCGACATAGACCTGGAGCTCGGCCATCCCCTGGTGCAGAGGGCCCACCTCCTCAAGCCGTCCAAGGTCATAGTGTCCTATCACGATCTGAAGAAGACGCCGCAGGTGGCCAAGGTGATAGAGTCGCTGGTGGAATGCTCGGCCCGCTCGGACATGGCAAAGGCGGCCTTCACCGTGCGAACCATGCACGACCTGGCGCAGCTGGTGGAGGCGGCCCGCTGGTTCGCCCTCAGCCGGGAGAGGTTCACCCTCATCGGCATGGGGGAGATGGGCGCGGTCACGCGCGTGCTGGCCCACCGCCTCGGTTCCCTGCTCTCGTACGCCTCCGCCTCCAGGGGAAAGGAGACCGCCCCCGGTCAGCTGGACCTGGAGACGGCCAAGTGGCTGGGGAAGGACCCTGTGGTCACCGGCATAATCGGTTACCCGCTGGAGCATTCGCTGTCCCCGGTAATGCAGAACGCTGCCTTCAGGAGCGCCGCGGTGCGGGGCATATACCTGAAGTGGGTGACCATGACGGACGAGCTGGAGGACTTTATGGACGTGGCGGAGGACCTGGGGGTCAGGGGGTTCAACGTGACCATCCCGCACAAGGAGTCCATAGTACCGCTGCTGGACCGGGTGGACCCGGTGGCCGAGCGCATAGGCGCGGTGAACACCGTGGTCTGCGAGGATGGTTCCCTGGTGGGCAGGAACACGGACGTGATCGGCGTGGAGAGGACGTTCGAGCGGCACGGTGTGGACGTTAAGGGAAAGGCGGCCCTGGTCCTGGGGGCGGGGGGCGCCTCCCGGTCCGTGCTCTCCTTCCTGACCGGCAAGGGTGCGGAAATAGACATAGTCAACCGCAGCATGGGCAAGGCCGAGTCGCTGGCCAGGACCTTCGGGGCGGGGGCGGTCACCACCAGGGTGGCTGAGGAGAAGCGCTACGATGTGATAGTGAACTGCACCCCCTTGGGAATGAAGGGGTTCCCGCAGGGGATGTCTATATCCCCGCACGTTCTGCACGAGGGGCAGTTCGTGATGGACACCGTGTACAACCCGGCGGTGACGCCGCTGCTGGCGGAGGCGTCCCAAAGGAACGCGCTGGCGGTGAACGGCAAGGACATGCTGATATACCAGGCCCTGGCCTCCTTCGAGATGTGGACCGGAAAGGCCGTGGAGTACGAAGTGATGGAAAGGGCCTTCCGGGAGGCGCTGCCTTGAAGGGGAGGGGCCTGGCCGGTGGGGCCATCACCATCATCAACGCCATCGCCGCCGGGAAGGGCTGCGCGGTGGGCGTTGACCTCCGGACATGGGCGGAGGTGGAGCTGGTCCCCGGCGATGGCGTGGAGGTGGAGCTGGAAGGGCTTGCGGGGGAACCGACGCAACTGGTGGAGCAGTGCGTGCTATCTGTCCTGGAACGATTCTCGATCGGAGGGGGGGCGAGGGTGCGCACCGGCTCACAGATCCCCGTGTCCAGGGGATTGAAGAGCAGCAGCGCGGCGGCCAACGCGGTCATACTGGCCACGTTGGACGCGCTGCAGGTGGAAATGCCCGCCCTGGACGTGCTGAGGATGAACGCCGAGGTCTCCATAGGAGCAGGCGTTTCCGTCACCGGGGCCATGGACGACGCCGCGGCCTCGCTGCTCGGGGGAGCGGTGTTCACCGATAACAGCGCCGGAACGCTGCTGCGCCGCGAGCGCTTCGGCCTCTGCGACAAGGTCGTCATTTCCGTTCCGGACAGGATGATACGCAAGATCGGACTTCCCGGGGAGCGCATCGCCCTGTACCGCGGGCTGGCGGAGGAGGCGTTCCGCATGGCCTGGGACGGGGAGTATGCGAAGGCCATGACATTGAACTCCCTGGTATACGGGGCGGCCCTGGGCTTGGACCAGGAGATTTCGATCAAGGCCCTTCGCGCCGGAGCCATCGCCTCGGGCATATCCGGCACCGGGCCGGCGGTGGCCTCCCTGGTCCGCGCGGGGGAGGCGGCCCGGGTGGCCCAGGCCCTGGGAGGGAACGCGCTCGTCGTGAACGTGAACCAGGGGGCCGAAGGATGCGATTGAAGGTCAGACCGTCCGCCGCCGAGGGGGGCGTGATGTCCTCCCCGTCGAAAAGCTACACGCACAGGGCCATGACCCTGGCCTTGCTGGCCGACGGGGAGAGCGTGCTGCGCCGGCCGCTGCTGGGAGAGGATACCCTGGCCACCCTGGAAGCGGTCAAGGCCTTCGGGGGACGGGTGATGGAGGGAGATCCCTTGCGCGTGACCGGAGGTGCGCTCGAATGCCCCGATGACGTGATAGACACCAGGAACTCCGGGACCACCATCAGGCTGATGGCCGGGGTGGCGTCGCTGCTTCCCTGCGCCACCGTGCTCACCGGCGACGAGAGCGTCAGGCGACGGCCGATGCAGCCGCTGATCGACTCCCTGGCGATGATGGGGGTTCGCTGCGAGAGCACCCGCGGGAACGGCTTGGCCCCCCTGATCGTCAAGGGACCCAACCTCGGAAGCAGGACGGAGATCCGCGGCGACGTGAGCTCGCAGTTCATCTCGTCCCTACTGATATCCTCGGCCCTGAAGGAGGTGGACACCGAGATCGCGCTCTCCACCCCCCTGCGGTCAAGACCGTACGTGGACATAACCAGGCAGATGATGGAGCGCTTCGGTGCGTCCTGCCAGGTCACCGAGCATGGCTTCCTGGTGCAGGGCGGACAGAGGTATCGCCCCGTTGATTACGTCGTACCGGGCGATTTCTCCTCGGCGGCGTTCCCGTTGGCCGCCGGGGCCCTGACGGGAAAGGTCACCGTGCGGAACCTGGACCCGACGGACGTGCAGGGCGACCGCGCTTTCCTGGACATGCTCGTGTCCCTGGGAGCCAAGGTGGAATGGAAAGATAGCGAACTCACCTGCTCCCGTGCCGATCTGAGCGGTACGGACCTCGACCTGGGGGACGCCCCTGACCTGTTCCCGATAGCCGCTGTGATGTGCGCCTTCGCCAGGGGGGAGAGCCGCATATACAACGCGGCCCACGTGCGTTTGAAGGAGAGCGACCGTATAGCCGCGACGGCCATGTTCCTGAAGGACATGGGCGCCGATATCGTGGAAACGGAGGACGGTTGCGTCATACGCGGGGGGCGGCCGCTGAAGGGAACGAACGTCAACGCTTTCAATGACCACCGCATACTGATGGCCGCGGCGGTGGCGGCGCTGGGGGCGGCCGGAGAGACCGTCATAAGCGATGGCGGGTGCCACCGCGTCTCGTACCCGGACTTCGTGAACGACATGAGGTCCCTGGGAACAATGATGGAGATGATACATTGAACACCATCGGCAGCGAGCTTCGGCTCACACTGTTCGGAACCAGCCACGGGCCCTGCGTGGGCGCCGTGCTGGACGGGGCCCCTCCCGGGATGATTGTCGACGTGGCCAGCATACAGCATGAGGTGGATCTCCGCAAGCCGAGGGCGGGCATAGGCACGCCCAGGGCGGAGGAGGACGTCGTGGAGGTCATCTCCGGCATCGTGGATGGAAAGAGCACCGGCGGGCCGATCACCCTTCTGGTCATGAACCGGGACACTGACTCCAGGAAATACGACAGGTTCAAGAGCGTTCCCCGGCCGGGGCACGCCGACCTCACCGCCCGCTCGAAGTACTCCGATTGCGTGGACCTGAGGGGCGGCGGGCAGTTCTCCGGCCGCATGACCGTGGGACTGGTGGCCGCCGGGGCCATAGCCAAGATGCTGCTGGAGGAGCGCGGCATACGGGTGGCCGCCTTCGTGAGGCAGGTCGGCAAGGTTCGTGACAGGGAGGAGAGGGACGTCACATCCGGCGTGCTCTCGCGCTCCAACGAGCTGCGCGCGGCCACGGATGAGATGGCCGAGGCCATGCGCCAGGAGATAATCTCGGCCAGGGAGGACGGGGACAGCGTGGGAGGGGTGGTGGAATGCATAGCGGACGGGTTGCCCATAGGCATCGGGGAGCCCTTCTTCGACACTGTCGAGGGGGAGCTGGCAAAGATGTTGTTCGCCGTCCCCGGCGTTAAGGGCATAGAGTTCGGGGCGGGCTTCGCCTCCGCCGGGATGCGCGGCTCGCAGCACAACGATCCCTTCGTGCTCGTGGACGGAAAGGTGCGCACGGCGAAGAACGATGCCGGCGGAATATTGGGAGGAATAACGAACGGTATGCCCGTCGTCCTCAGGGTGGCCATAAAACCGACGGCGTCCATAGCCAGGGGGCAGCGTTCCTTGGACGTGAAAAGCGGCAGGCAGACCGATCTCAAGATAGAGGGGCGGCATGACCCGTGCATAGCCCCGCGCGCCGTCCCGGTGGTGGAAGCGGCCGCGGCACTGGTGTTGGCGGACCTGAGCATGAGAGGTGGTACGGTTGACTGATTCGGTAGAGGGCATTCGCTGGAAGATCGAGGAGATCGACAACGAGATCCTGGACCTGATAAAGAGGCGCATGAACATCGCGGTTGACATGGGCCACCACAAGGTGGACAAGGCCATGCCGGTGCGGGACCTGCGGGTCGAGGAACAGGTGCGGGACAGGTATCTGGCCAGGGCCAGGGAGATAGGCATAAGCGACGCGGCGGCCATCGAGCTGTCCTCGCTGCTGGTGCGCGAGTCCGTGGAAGCACAGGCGCGACTTCCCCGGCCCATGAAGCCCAGGAAGGTCCTGGTGGTCGGCGGGGGAGGGGCGATGGGTCAGTGGCTGTGCCGCTTCTTCGCCTCCCGGGGGCACTCGGTGAAGGTGTTCGACGACGTTCCCGGCGGGAGCTTCAAGAACGTGGATCTGGAGCCGGGCGTCAGGGAGGCGGACGTCATCGCCGTCTCGTCGCATATCTCGGCCACGTCGGACATGCTGCGCAGAATATTCGCCCTGCGGCCGAAGGGGCTGGTGTTCGACATCGCATCCGTTAAATCACCCATCCTGGACGTGCTGAAGGAGGGCGCGGACCAGGGGCTGATGGTGTGCTCCATCCACCCCATGTTCGGGCCCAGCGCCTCGTTCATATTCGCCCGCAACCTCATCGTCTGCAATTGCGGCTCCGACCTGGCGGTGAACCGGTTCATGCCCCTGCTTAACGGCACCGGGGCCAACGTCATCGAGATGGCGGTGGAGGAGCACGACCGGATAATATCGGTAGTGCTGGGCATGAGCCACGCGCTGAACCTGGCATTCTTTGGAGCGTTGAAGGAGAGCGGTTTCAGCCACGAGGAGCTGCGCCAGGTCGCCTCCACCACGTTCGAGAGGCAGATGAGCACCAGCGGGAGTGTCGCTGGAGAAAGCCCAAACCTTTACTACGAGATCCAGCATCTGAACCCGTACAATCGGGAGATGGTGGAGAAGCTGATCGACGCCCTGCGCGAGGTCCAGCAGGCCGGTTCCGATGACGATCGGTCCCACATGATCGACCTGATGCTGGAAGGTCGCAAGTATTTCGAGGTGAAGCAATGAAGAAACTGCAGGTGGCGGTGCTAGGCGCCACGGGAATGATCGGACAGAGGTTCGTGCAACTGCTCGAGGGCCACCCCTATTTCGAGATAGGCGGCCTTTACGCCTCCGAGCGCTCGGAGGGAAAGACGCTGGGGGATGTGCTGTCGCTAAAGGGAGTGCGCTTCCAGGAGGAGACGCTGAACACCCGCATAGAGGTGCTGGAGCCCAAGGCGGTGGCCAACCGCTGCCGCCTGGCCTTCTCCGGCCTGCCTGCCGAGGTGGCCAAGGGCACCGAGTCCGCCCTGGCCGGGGAGGGCGTGGCCGTGTTCTCCAACGCCGCCTCGCATCGCATGAGGGACGATGTTCCGCTGCTGATCCCGGAGGTCAACCCTGACCATATCGAGCTGGTGAGAACGCAGGCAACGTTCGCCAACGGCGGGTTCATCACTACCAACGCCAACTGCTCCACGACGGGACTGGCGGTGCCGCTGCAGGCGGTGTACAAGGAGTTCGGGTTGAAGGCCTGCTACGTGTCCACCTACCAGGCGCTTTCCGGCGCCGGTTACCCGGGCGTTCCGTCCATGGACATACTGGGCAACGTCGTTCCCTTCATCAAGAACGAGGAGGAGAAGATGGAGCAGGAGATACACAAGATGCTCGGCACGTTGAAGGACGGCAGGGTCAGGTTCGCCGACTTCGACATGGTGGCAAGCTGCGCCCGGGTGCCGGTGGTCGACGGCCACCTGGAATCCGCCGTGCTCAAGCTCGGCAGGGAGGCCGATGCGGCCGCCGTGGTATCGTCCCTGGAATCCTTCAAGCCGGCGCCGCAGGAGCTCAAGCTGCCCACGGCGCCTGTTCGCCCCATAATCGTGCGCCGGGAGGACAATCGCCCGCAGCCGGCCGCCGACGCTTTGGCTGGCGAGCCGGAACGGGCCAGGGGAATGGCCGTTTCCGTTGGACGCGTTCGTGAGAGCAAAGGATATATCAAGTTCTGGTTGCTTTCCCATAACACCCTGAGGGGCGGGGCTGGCGGCTCGGTTCTCAACGCAGAGCTGGCCGTGGCCAAGAAGCTCCTCTGAGGGGGTGCGGGATGAAGCGGACGGTCGAGGAGATCAACCAGAAGATAAGGGACGGGGACGTGGTGGTCATGACCGCCGAGGAGGTAGCCTCCTACGTCCAGAGCGAGGGCGTTGAGCGCGCCGCCAAGGAGGTGGACGTGGTGACGACCGGAACCTTCGGGGCCATGTGCTCCTCCGGCGCCTTCCTGAACTTTGGGCATTCCGAGCCGCCCATCCGCATGCAGAAGGTCACCCTGAACGATGTTCCGGCCTACACCGGCATCGCCGCCGTGGACGCCTACATAGGCGCCACGGAGCTGAAGCTGGACGATCACAAGGAATACGGGGGCGCGCATGTCATCGAGGAGCTGGTGTCCGGGAAGGCGGTGCGCCTGAAGGCCTCCTCGGACGGCACGGACTGCTACCCGCGCAAGGAGATCGACACGTTCGTCTCCTTGCACAGCATGAACCAGGCCTATCTTTTCAACCCGAGGAACGCCTACCAGAACTACGCCGCCGGGACGAACTCCTCGGAACGCACCCTCTACACCTACATGGGCAAGCTGCTGCAGAACTACGGGAACATCACATATTCCAGCGCCGGGCAGCTGTCCCCTCTCCTGAAGGACCCCTCGCTGCGCACCATCGGCATCGGCACCAGGATATTCCTGGGCGGGGGAACCGGTTACGTGGCCTGGGAGGGCACCCAGTTCCGGACCAACGTGGAAACCAAGTTCGGGGCCCCCGTGGGAGGGGCCCGCAGCCTGGCCACCGTGGGGGACCTGAGGGGAATGTCCCCCGAGTTCGTAAGGGCGCTGAACCTGCCTGGCTACGGCGTCTCGCTGGGCATGGGGGTCGGGGTTCCCATACCCGTGCTGGACGAGGACGTGATGAGGGCGGCGGCCCTGAGCGACGAGCAGCTGTTCGCCCCGCTCATCGATTACTCCGTGCAGTCGCGCAACCGCCGGCCCATCAAGCACCTCTCCTACGCCGAGCTGCGCTCCGGGCGGGTCGAGCTGTTCGGCAAGGAGGTGAGAACGTCGTCGCTCTCCAGCTACCTCAAGGCCAGGCAGATAGCCGAGACGCTTGCGGAGCGCATAGAGAACGGTGAGTTCCTGCTCACCGAACCGGTAGCCCAGCTGCCTTCCGACAGGAGCGTGGGGACGCTAGAGGTGCGCTCCCGGGAGGAGGCGGTCTGATGGCCAAGAAGAAGTACCTGCTGGGGTTCAGCCCGGACATCGTGAACGAAGCGATCGTCTATCGCCTGGTGAAGGACTACGACCTGAAGATCAACATACTCCGCGCGGAGGTGCGAGAGCTGGGCGGAAGGCTTCTCATGGAGGTCGAGGGAAAGGCGGCCAACATCAAGGAGGCGGCCGGCTACCTGAACGAGGCCAAGGTGGACGTTCAGGAACTGGCGACATACGTGGAGAAGAACGAGGAACGCTGCACCCATTGCGGGATGTGCATTTCCATATGCCCGGTGGAGGCGCTGATCATGGAGAGGCCCTCCTGGAAGGTCCGCTACGATTCGGAGAAGTGCATCGCCTGCGGCATGTGCATTGACGCCTGCCCGCCCGGGGCGATCAAGTTCAGGATATGAGAAGGCAGTTCCAGTATCGCGAGACCGCCACCACCCTGGAGGCGGACGACATCTACCTCCGTTCGGCGGAAGAGGCCATGCTCGATGCGCGGGAGGCGGTCGAGGCCTATATCGCCAAGGACCCCTACTTCAGGACCACCTTCGAACCCTATCCCGCTGCACCGGGCATGCCCGAGGTGGTCAGGAACATGTGCGAGGCCTCGCGGAAGGCCGGGGTGGGACCCATGGCCGCCGTCGCCGGGGCCATATCCCAGCAGGCCGTGCGAGCGATGGTGGAGGCGGGCAGCAAGCACTGCCTCGTCGACAACGGGGGGGACATAGCCATGCGCACCAACCGCACGATCACCGTCGGCCTCTACGCGGGGGAGCGCACCCCCAACTACCTGGCGATCGAGGTCCCGGCCACCAAGGGGCTGCTGGGGATATGCACCTCGTCAGGCACCGTGGGGCCGTCCATATCCCTGGGGAGGGCCGACCTGGCCACTGTCATATCCGAGGACGTCGCCCTGGCGGACGCCTGCGCCACCAGGCTGGGGAACCTCATAACCGAGGATGACGTCACGCTCATGGACCGGTCCATACGCGAGGTGCTCTCCATAGAGGGGGTGAGGGGAGCCCTGGTCATGATAGATGGAAAGCTTGGAATGGGGGGCAACGTGCCCAGGTTGGTGCGCTGCGACGTGCCCGAGGACCTGATCACCAAGGTGCGCTTCGAACGCTGAGCCGGGGGAAGATGACGGCTCCGGCAGTGTGTCCGATGTGGGCGCGCGTACGCGACCAGAGTGTCAGTAAATATAAGTAGCAATTGTCCATTGATGGGAAACGCCAAGGGTTATCACATGACACTCAGGCTGGCCATACCCAACAAAGGAAGGCTGAGCGAGAGGTCCGTAGAGATCCTCAAGCAAGCTGGACTGGAGATCGAGAACGGCGACGAGCGCAGGCTCTACGCCAACGTAAAACGCCAAGACCTGGCGGTCATGTTCCTCCGGGCCCAGGACATAGTCAAGTTCGTGCACAAGGGGGCGGTGGACGTCGGCATAACCGGGTACGACCTTGTGATGGAATCGGGCCTTGACGTCGTGGTCCCCTATCACCTCAACTTTGGCCGCTGCCGGTTGTCCGTGGCCATACCGGACTCCATGGACGTGAAGGCGCCTGAGGACCTGCCGGACGGCCTGGTCGTGGCCACCTCCTTCCCGAACCTAACCAGGCAGTACTTCGAGAGGCTTGGAAAGAGCGTGGAGATAACCTCCATATCCGGGGCGGCCGAGATAGCACCTATACTGGGCGTGGCCGACATAATCGTGGACCTCGTGTCCAGCGGTTCCACCCTGAAGATGAACCACCTGAGGGAGCTTTCGGTCATAGCGGAATCGCAGGCGGTGGTCATAGCCAACCGCAAGGCGTACGAGGGATGCGAGCAGCAGGTCCAGGAGATAATCTCCGCGATGCTCAGCGTCACCGAGGCAGAGAACAAGAAGTACCTCATGGCCGATGTTCCCAAGGCGTCGTTGGACGATGTGATAAAGGCCTTCCCGGGCATAGCCGGCCCGACCATAATGAACATAATCGGCAGGGATGACGTGGTAGCGGTGCACGTGGTCATCGACAAGTCCGACGCGTTCGACGCGATAAACAACCTCAAGCGCATGGGCGCTACGGGCATACTTCTAACGCCGATAGACCGCATGGTCCCCTGAGGTGATCCCACGGACAAGAACTGGATACGCTCTACATGCCGGGACCTGCAGCTCTACTACAACCCCAAAGTGGGGGACAAGCTGAGAATGGACACCAGCACCAACGCCCTGGGTGGCAACCCCGCCGGGCTGAGGGCCCTGCAGGAATGCGCCAGCATCAACGTCGGGCAGTACCCCAGCACCTACGGCGACGGTTTGCGCGAGGAGCTGGCCAAGCTTTACGGTCTGAAGCGAGACAACTTCGTGGTGGGCAACGGTTCCGACGAGGCCCTGGACGTGATCATGAAAACGTTCATGGAGCCTGGGGAGACCGTCATAACCGCCCACCCGGCCTATGTGCTGCACTCCTTCTTCGTTAAGATAAACGGCGGGCGAACGGCGACCGTGGACCTGGACGAGGATTTCCAGCTGGACGTGGACAGTATCCTGTCCGCCAAGGGCAAGCTGGTTCTGATATGCACGCCCAACAATCCCACCTCCAACACCTTCCGCCAGGAGGACGTGAGGGCGCTTGTCGAGGGGTCGAACCGCCCGGTGGTGGTGGACGAGGCGTACGGGGAGTACACGGGCAGCTCCTTCCTGCCGCTGGTGGACAGGTACGACAACCTGATCGTCACCCGCACCTTCTCCAAGGCCTACGGACTGGCGGGCATGCGCGTCGGCTACCTGGCCGCGAGCGAGGGTATGGCCGAGGCAATGCAGAAGGTGAAGATACCGTACTCGCTTAACCTTGTGGGGGAGCGAGTGGCCATCGCCGCCCTGAGGGACCGCGAGTTCCTGGAGAGGAGCGTTCGCGTGGTGAACGAGGAACGCCCGTACCTTATGAAGGGGCTCGAGGACCTCGGCTTCAAGGTGTTCCCCTCGGAGGCGAACTACATAATGTTCCGCCCCGACATGCCCTCCGACCTGCTGACGGCCAAGCTCTCCGACCGGGGAGTGCTGGTCAGGGACTTCGGCAAGGTTAGGATGCTGGAGAACTGCATGAGGACCACCATAGGCACCAGGGAGATGAACTCCGTCCTGCTGGAGAGGATGCGGGAGGTGCTGGGAGAATGCCTCTGAAGGTTGCCCTGGCCGATTACGGTGTCGGCAACCTTCACAGCATACGGAAGGCCCTGGAGAACTGCGGCGCTTCCGTCGAGGTGGTGGAGGACATGTCCCTCCTGCAGGAGGCGGAGTGCATAGTGCTTCCGGGGGTCGGCGCCTTCGACAGGACCATGGAGCGCCTGCAGCCATTTAGGGAGGCGATAGTGCAGAGGCTCAACGAGGGAGTTCCCTGCCTGGGCATATGCATAGGCATGCAGATATTGTTCCAGGGCAGCGAGGAGGGACAAGGTCCGGGCCTCGGCTTCCTGCATGGGAACGTGGTCAGGCTGAAGGCGCCGCGCATACCGCACATGGGCTGGAACACGGTGGACACGGACGACGTGATCATGAACGGGGTGCAGGACAATCACTTCTACTTCGCCCACTCCTTCCGCGCCAGCCCGGAGGACGGCTCGGACATCGGACATACCGATTATTACGGGATGATCCCGACATTGATGCGCAAGGCCAACACATACGGCACGCAGTTCCACCCCGAGAAGAGCTCCACGGCCGGCATGGCCTTTCTGAACAACTTCGTGCACTTCGCGGAGGACAGGAAATGAGGATCATACCCGCGGTGGACATCCTGGACCACCGGGTGGTGCAGCTGGTGGGAGGCGTGCCCGGAACGGAACAGGTAACCCTGCCCGACCCCCTGACGGTCGCCCTGGACTGGGAATCGAAGGGAGCGGGACGACTGCACATCATCGACCTGGACTCGGCGCTGGGAAGGGGGCACAACGCCCAGGCGATACGGCGGATCGTCGAGCGGGCCAAGGCGCCGGTGCAGGTGGGAGGGGGCATACGCTCCACCGAGGTGGCCGAGTACTACCTGGACTGCGGGGCAGACCGGGCCATAGCCGGCACCAAGGGGCTCAAGGACCCCGATTGGCTGAGGTCCATGTCCCTGAAGTACCCCGGGCGAATGGTGCTGGCGCTGGACATGAAGGGCGGCAGGATACAGATGCACGGCTGGAAGGAGGACTCGCCCCTGGACCTGAGGGACGTATTCAGCTCGATCGCCGACCTGCCGCTGGCCGGCGTGCTGTTCACCAACGTGGACGTGGAGGGGCAGGCCAAGGGCATCGACGAGGGGGCGGTGCGGGACTTCGTCTCAAGGTGCCCGCATCTTACCATAGTCTCCGGGGGCGTCACTGACGAAAGGGACGTGGATGCCCTCGAACGCATGGGCGTGGAGGAGGCGGTGGTGGGATTATCGCTTTATACTGGAAAACTGAATCATAACGCCATTCGGAGATGAGTCCATGGACCGAAAGACCGAGGTAGTTCGCAAGACCAGGGAGACCGAGGTCCGACTGAAGCTGGACCTAGACGGCGAGGGCGCGACCAGTGTGAAATGCGAGGAGCAGTTCCTTCGCCACATGGTGGAGACTATGGGACGCTACGCCGATTTCGATCTCACCCTCGAGGCGGAGGGGGACGACGTGCACCACCTGGTGGAGGACGTCGCGATAGTCCTGGGAAAGACCCTGAAGCAGTGCCTCGGGGAATACCCCATAGAGCGCACCGCCTTTTCCATGATACCGATGGACGACGCCCTGGTGCAGGTGGCGGTGGACATAATCGAGAGGCCGTACGCGGACGTGGACTGCCCCGACCCCCTGTACGCCCACTTCCTGCGCAGTTTCGCCATGTCCTCCGGGATCACCCTGCACGTCATGGTCATGCGCGGATACGACCAGCATCACATCGTGGAGGCCTCGTTCAAGGCGCTGGGCAAGGCACTGAGATCGGCCGTGCGACCCAGGAAGGAGGAGCTGAGCACCAAGGACCGCCCGAAGGTGATGGAGCGATGAGCTTGACCAAGAGGATCATCCCCTGCCTGGACGTCAAGAACGGGGCGGTAGTGAAGGGCATCAAGTTCCTGGACCTCAAGGACGTGGGATACCCGCCCGAGATGGCCGAGGCCTACGAGAAGCAGGGAGCGGACGAGATAGTGTTCCTGGACATATCTGCCAGCGCGGAGGGCAGGCGGACCTTGCTGGACATAGTCGAGGAGACTGCCAAGCGGCTCTTCGTCCCCCTGACCGTGGGCGGGGGCATACGGGAGAAGGACGACATGAGAGCGGCGCTCAACGCCGGTGCGGACAAGGTGTCCATGAACACCGTGGCGGTGCTGCGTCCCGAAATGATCTCCGAATGCGCCAAGGACTTCGGCTCGCAATGCGTGGTGGTGGCCATTGACGCCAAGAGGCGGGGCGGCGGCTGGACGGTGTACACGCACGGGGGGCGGCAGGACGCCCGTATGGACATGGTGGAGTGGGCGCGGAAGGTGGAGGACCTGGGGGCCGGGGAGATACTGCTCACCAGCATGGACGCCGATGGCACCAAGGACGGTTACGACATCGAGATGACCAGGGCGGTGGCGGAAGCGGTCAACATACCGGTAATAGCCTCCGGAGGATGCGGTTCCCCCAAGCACATACTGGACGTGCTGAGGGGGACCAAGGCGGAGGCAGCCCTGGCCGCCTCCATATTCCACTACGGCCAGTGGACGGTGCGGGATGTGAAGAGCTACCTGAGGGAGAACGGGGTTGAGGTCAGATGAGCGCTCCCAAGTTCGGCGCTGACGGCCTCTTACCGGTCATAGTGCAGGACCACGAGACGAACGAGGTCCTTATGATGGCCTACGCCAACGAGCAGGCATACCAGGACATGCTGAGCACCGGCTTCACCCACTTCTACTCCCGATCCCGGAAGGCCCAGTGGAAGAAGGGGGAGACCTCCGGGCACGTGCAGGAGATCGTCTCCATGCAGCTGGACTGCGATAACGATACCCTGCTCGTACGGGTGAGACAGACAGGGGTGGCCTGCCACCTGGGGCGCATGTCCTGCTTCGACGAGGTGGTGTACGGCGATACGGAGGGGACCATGGCCGTGCTGCCAGCATTGCTGAGGGTAATCAGGGACCGCAGGGACAACCCGACGGATGACAGTTACACCTGCAAGCTGTTCGCCGATGAGAACAAGCGCCTGAAGAAGGTGGTGGAGGAGGCCGGGGAGGTGCTGCTGGCGGCCAAGGACCGCCGGGCGGAGGAGCAATCCTGGGAGGTGGCCGACCTGATCTACCACCTCATGGTGGCGGTGGAGGGCATGGAAGCGGGCTGGGAGGACGTGTACCGGAAGCTTGCGGAGAGGAGGAGATGAGGGCCGAGCTGCACACCCACACCCTGCTCAGCGACGGCGAGCTGCTGCCGATCGAGCTGGCGCGCAGGGCATTGATGAAAGGGACCAAGTACCTGGCCTTCACCGACCACGCTTCCCTGAGCAACCTGGAGAGGGTGATCGAGGAAGGACGCCGGGACGCTGAGCTGGCCGAGGAATGGGGCATGAAGGTGCTCACCGGCGTGGAGATAACCCACGTTCCCGTCAGGCGCCTGGACGAGGTTGTGGCGAAGGCCCGCAGGCTCGGCGCCGAGATCATAGTGGTGCACGGCGAGACGATAAGCGAGCCGGTGGAGAGGGGGACCAACATGGCGGCGGTCATGAACCCCGACGTGGACATACTCGCCCATCCTGGCTTCATCACCCTGGAGGAGGCCCAGGCGGCCCGTGACAACGGGGTGGTGCTGGAGATAACCTCCCGGGGATCGCATTGCAGGACCAACGGGCACGTGGTCAGGATGGCCCAGCAGGCCGGGGCGCTCACGGTCGTCAACACCGACGCCCACTCTCCCGGGGACCTCATAGACCTGGCCACGGCGACGCAGATCGCCCTGGGAGCCGGACTGTCCAGGGAGGAGACGGACCGGGCTTTGATAGAGACGCCCCAGTCCATCATCGGAAGGAGGTGGCACGCCTGAAGGTGCTCAAGTTCGGCGGGTCCTCCCTGAAGACCGGGGAGTGCATGCGCCAGGTGGCGGAGATCGTGGCCGCCGAGAAGGGGAAGAAGGCCGTGGTGCTGAGCGCGGTGACCGGGGTGACCGAGATGCTGGTGCGGTTCATTTCCCGCACCCGCAGCGAGGAGGACGTGGACGCCTTCATCAAGGACATCACGAAGGTTCACACCGACCTGGTCAGGGACGCCCTGCGCACGGAGAAGTGCCAGGCCAAGGCCATGGAGGAGCTGGTCGCCAAGCTGGTCAAGCTGGAACGCATGCTGTACGGCTCCTGCTACATAGAGGAGGTCAACCCGCGCATACGCGATTACGTGCAGTGCTTCGGCGAGAGGCTGTCGGTGATAATGCTGTCGGCCCTGCTGAACGAGATGAAGGTGGATGCCAGACCGGTGGACGCGGACGATCTCGGCATCATAACCGACGGGGTGTACGGAACGGCCATGGTGAACATGGAGGCGACCCGCTCCAACATCCGTCCGAAACTGATGAAGATGCTTCAGGAGGATGCCACGCCGGTCATCACCGGCTTCTTCGGGCGCGCGCCGGAGGGCAGCGTGACCGTGTTCGGCAGGAACGGCAGCGACTACAGCGCCGCCGCCGTCGCCAACGCCATGGGGGCGTCGTCCCTGGAGATATGGAAGGACGTGGACGGCTTCATGAGCGTGGACCCTAAGATCGTGCCGTCGGCGAGGCCCATCCCCCGGCTCAGCTATGACGAGGCGGCCGAGCTCGCCTACTTCGGAGCGAAGGTCGTGCACCCCATGACCATGGAGCCGGCTCGCTCCGGCAACATAGAGATCAGGGTGAAGAACGTGTTCCGTCCCGAGGCGCCGGGCACGGCCATAGGCGGGACGGAGAACGTGGACAGGAGCATCAAGTCCATATCGTGCATGAAGAACCTCTCCCTGGTCAAGGTGTTCGGCGAGGGCACCGGCTATCGGCTGGGGGTACTGGCGGACGTCGCCTCCATGCTGAGGGAGGCGGAGATAAACATTTACAGCGTGGTGACCTCGCTCACCTGCATAGCTCTGCTGGTGGACAAGAAGGACGTGGCCAAGGCCCAGAAGGTGCTGGCGGAATCGGGGGCGACCAGGGTCGAGACCCACACGGACTTCGCCCTGATGTGCATAGTCGGCGAGGGGCTGGGACATCACAAGGGGCTGGCGTCCAGGGTCTTCAAGGCCGTGGCCAAGGAGGGTGTGAACGTCGGGCTGATATCCGCCGGCGCCTCGCTCGTCGCCTACCATTTCACCATAGACGAGGAGGACCTGGAGAAGGCCACCAGGGCCGTGCACGAGGAACTGTTCGGGTGCTGAGATGATCGTGGCGTTCCAGGGCGTGAAAGGCGCGTACAGCGAGGACGCGGTGTTCATGTGGAGCCCGCGGGCAAGTGCCCTGGAGTGCCCCGAGTTCCTGGACCTTTTCGACGCCGTGCGAACCGGAAGGGCCGACCTGGGCATGCTGCCGGTGGAGAACAGCATAGAGGGCAGCGTCACCGCCGCCAACGACCTGCTGTTCCGCAGCGAGCTGCACGTGGTGGGAGAGGTCATGGTGCACATACGGCACTGCCTGATCGGGCAGCCGGGCTCCCGGCTCGCCGACGTCAGAAGGGTGTACAGCCACCCCCAGGCCCTGGCGCAATGCCGGGACCTGCTCAACTCGCACCCGGAATGGCAGAAGGTGCCCGCGTTCGACACCGCCGGGTCGGTGCGCATGATACGGGAAAGGGGCCTGAAGGAGGAGGCCGCCCTGGCATCCCGCCGGGCGGCGGCCACCTACGGCATGCAGGTGCTGCTGGAGGACGTTCAGAGCGTCAAGAACAACATAACCCGCTTCTTCGTGCTGTCCCGGGAACCCTCCGTGGATAGGGGTGACAAGACGGCCCTGGCCTTCACCACCAAGAACAAGCCCGGAGCACTGTTCGAATGCCTGCGGGACTTCGCCTCGCACGAAGTGAACATCACCAAGCTGGAATCGCGCCCCTGGCAGGGTCGCACCTGGGAGTACGTGTTCTACCTGGACCTGGACGGCGATGCCCGGGAGGGGAAGGTCGCCGAGGCGCTGGAGGACCTCAGGAAGAGCGCTTCCTGCGTCCGCATATTCGGCTCCTTCGCCAAGGCGGCGCAGCCCTCAATCGGGCCTTAGGGCCTTGAGCGGCCTGTCCGCGGCGCTCCAGAACTCCCCGTCCCAGTACAGCAGGGCCTGGTTCCTCTCGTAACCCTCCACTATGTCAGTGTGCTTTATCTCCCCTAGGTACCAGGTGTGGTCCCCCACCTCGAAGGACTGGGTCTTCAACACCTCGATGTTGATCAGGCACTCGGCGATGCGAGGGGCCTTGGTCCGCTTTCCCTTGACCGCAGTGAGACCGGTCAGCTCGAACTTGTCCGTGTTGGAGCCGCTGCTCTCCCCGCATGCGATGACCTTTTCCAGAAGCTCCTTGCCGGGGATGTTGATGGTGAACTCGTCGTTCTCCTCCAGCAGCTTGTAGCTGTGGCGCGCCGTGGTGACCGCTATGCCAAGTATCGGCGGGCGCACCGAGAACACGTTGAACATGCCCACGGTGATAATGTTGTTCCTCTTCCCCTCATTGTCCGCCAGCCCCACCAGCACCACCGGCGCCGGGGGCAGGGACATCACAGACCCCATGTGGTCCAGATCCACCTTGTCGTCCATGTTGACCAGGATAACACCCGAAATACTACGGGAGCGGAAGGTTATTAAAGCTTTTCAGCGGCGCCTGATTATGTCCCCCAGCACCCGGAACTCCCCGGACCAGTACATCAGGGACTTCTCCCGGTCGGCCTCCTTGGCCATCTCGGCGTGCACCACCTCGCCCAGATACCACACGTGGTCCCCGGCGTCCACCCTCTGGCGCTTGACGCACTCCAGGTTCACCATGCACTCGTCTATGACCGGGGACCTGATCTTCTTGCCCTGCTTGGGCTCGAAGCCGCAGTCCTCGAACTTGTCGAACTCGCGCCCGGAGTGCTGCCCGCAGTAGAGAGCCTCCTCGACCAGGTCCTTGCTCGGTATGTTGATGGAGAAGTCTACGGCGTCCTCGAGCATCTCATAGGAGTGCCTGGCCGGGGACACGCCTATGCCCAGCACTGGTGGGTTGAAGGAGAACATGTGCACCAGTGCGATGGTGATGATGTTCCTGTTCCCCTTGCTGTCGCTTACCGCCGCCAGTACGATAGGGAAGGCGGGGAAGCCCCTGCACGCCCATATCGGATTAACCTCGCTCTTCTCCATCGTGAAATCCCTTGTGGAGATTTTGGAGGACGATAAATAACGTTTGGTAGCATGGTTCACTTAAATGGAAGTTTATACCCTGTTAATACATCCAGATAAATGCCGGAGGCGGCGGTCAATTTATAATTACCCATTGGACTATCCGGCAGGAGCACCATGAAGGCAAGGATAGGCATTATCGGCGGGACCGGGGTCTACGATCCCGAGATGTTCGAGCTCGAGGGCACGGTGCGTCCGCACACCCCTTACGGGCCGGCCTCGGATGAGATACAGGTGGGAAAGCTGAAGGGCGTTCCAGTGGCCTTCCTGCCCCGGCACGGCCGCGGCCACGTGCTGCCGCCGCACATGATCAACTACCGTGCCAACGTATACGCCATGAAGCAGCTGGGCGTGGAGAGGATCATATCCCCCTGCGCCGTCGGATCCCTGCAGGAGGAGTTCAAACCCGGCGAGATCGTGCTGGTCGACCAGTTCGTGGACTTCACCAAATCACGAAGGTACACCTTCTTCGACGGTCCGAAGACCGTTCACATCGGAGCGGCCGATCCGTTCTGCCCGGAGATGAACTCGCTTTTCGCCAAGGAGGCCGAGAAGGCCAAGGTACCTTTCCACAACGGCGGCACTTACGTCTGCATCGAGGGACCCAGGTTCTCCACCAGGGCCGAGAGCAGGATGTACCGGGCGTTCGCGGACGTGATCGGAATGACGCTTGCCCCGGAATGCGCCCTGGCCCGGGAGATGGAGATGTGCTACACCAGCCTGGCCATGATCACAGATTATGACGTGTGGGCCGATCACCCGGTGGACACCGCCACGATACTGAGGACAATGGCGGAGAACATGGACCGCATAAGGACCCTGCTAGGGAAGGTCGTCCCGAAGATACCGGAGGAGCGGAAGAAGTGCTCCTGCGGGAGCGTGCTGGCGGACGCCGGCGCCTAGAGGGCCGCCACGGCCTTCATTGCCTCCTCGGCATGCTCCTTGGAGCGCAGCGGGGAGTTGTAGACCATGCGTATCTTCCAGTCGCGGTCTATGACGTAGGTGGTCCGCGCGGGCG
>Ga0123328_1001663_pt1 | contig 21265 bp, 14 predicted proteins | sample BioC12SIPDNA_2_FD_89702 | JGI IMG/M metagenome (GOLD analysis project Ga0123328, IMG submission 89702) | Anaerobic biogas reactor microbial communites from Washington, USA - Biogas_R1_A C12 SIP DNA | ecosystem: Engineered > Bioreactor > Anaerobic > Unclassified | place: Washington, USA...
GATCGCCGTCATCGGCCTGGTTCCTCTGTGGGCCTATGTCTACCAGGCGTACACGGCACCGGGGCCCCGACCGACGCCCAGTCCGGAGGTCACGGGCGCCCCACAGACGCCTGGCAGCGTCGAGCGGCAGGTGACCGTGCCCAATCTCACGGGGCTGGGAGTCGCAGACGCTCAACGATTGGCCCAGAGCATGGAGCTCGACATTGAGGTGCTGGGCGAGCAAGAGAGCACCGATGCCCGACCAGGGGCGGTGCTTCAGCAGACGCCGGGCGCCGGGACCCGAGCCGCCGCGGGGTCAGTCGTCAGCGTTCTGGTCGCTGCAGGGCGCGCTCTGGAGCTTCCGGATGTCGTGGGCTATGATCTGGAGACGGTCCAGGATGGCCTGGAGAACGAGGGGCTGCTGCTGGTCATCACGGAAGTACGCAGTACGGAGACGCGGGGTGCCATCCTCGGCCAGGAGCCGCTTGCTGGATCGACGGTCCGGGTAGGCGATGCAATCACGCTGACAGTCAGTGGTGGTGCCAATATCCCAATCCCTCTGGGTGTGAACCTCAACCAGCAGGTGCTGCTAGAACAGGCCTGGGTGTCGGACTTCGGCTATAGCCCCGGGGGAACTGTCCCCGTAACGCTGCGCTGGCGGTGCCTGGCACCTCTGGGTGCGTCGTACAAAGTGTTCGTCCACGTGCTCACGAGTGACATGCAGACGCTGGTCGCCCAACACGACACGGTTCCGCTGAATGGTTTGCGTCCCACGACGAGCTGGGTGCCCAATGAGATCGTGAACGATCCCCACCAGGTCGTCTTGCCCCAGGGCACAGCAGCAGGGAATTACCAGATTCGGGTGGGTCTCTACAGTGACGCGGGCAGATTGCCCGTGGTCGATGCCGGTGGCGTACAGGTCATCGACGACACCATCTTTGTGACAACGATCACCGTCCGCTAGACCGATCTGGTCTGGCCTCGCTGCGTCGATTTCTCTGGTATAATCCCAACGATGGCGATTGTGTGCTTGGTGTGCGGACGCAGTGTGTCCGCTTCTTTGGGGTCCGCACTGCGGATCAGGAGGCGTAATGAAGTCTAGGGGCAGCAGCAATTTCGTCTATCTCATCATCATTGCCGCTGTTCTCTTTCTTGTCTACAGCTACATCTCTGGAGGCAACCAGAGCGCGACCGTGCCGCTCAACCAGGTGGCCGAGGACGTGAACGCGGGCAAGATCGAGAGCATTCAGGTACAGGGCGATGAGTTGGCCGTGGTCTACAAGGGCCAGGGCGGTGCCGAGGATGCGATCGTACTGTCGCGCAAGGGGCCCGAGTCGACGCTGCTGGAGCAGTTGCAGGCTCTCGGGGTTGCCGATGATGCTCTGCGGTCGATCGACGTGGAGTACGAGGAGCCCATGGACTGGGGGACGCTGATCAACGTCGGCATCACGATCATCAGCATCCTCGCCGGGGTGGCGTTCTTCTATCTGTTCATCCGACAGTTCCAGGGCGCTAACAACCAGGCGATATCGTTCGGCAAGAGCAAGGCGCGTATGTTCTCCGGAGACCGCCCGACCGTGACCTTCAACGATGTCGCGGGCGTGGAGGAGGCCAAAGAGGAACTGAAGGAGATCGTGGAGTTCCTCAAGGAACCCCAGAAGTTCGTCAGCCTGGGGGCGCGCATTCCCAAGGGCGTCCTATTGGTGGGCTCGCCGGGCACGGGTAAGACGCTGATGGCCAAGGCCGTTGCTGGTGAGGCTGGCGTGCCATTCTTCAGCATCTCCGGCTCGGAGTTTGTTGAGATGTTCGTGGGCGTGGGCGCCAGCCGGGTGCGTGATCTGTTCGACCAGGCCAAGCGGCACAGCCCCTGTATCGTCTTTGTTGACGAGATCGACGCCGTGGGCCGTTATCGCGGTGCCGGGCTCGGCGGCTCGCACGATGAGCGGGAGCAGACACTCAACCAGATCCTCGTGGAGATGGATGGCTTCGACACGGACACGAACGTGATTGTTGTGGCGGCCACGAACCGCCCTGATATTCTGGACCCGGCGTTGCTGCGCCCGGGTCGTTTCGACCGACGAGTGGTGCTCGATGCTCCCGACATCCGCGGTCGTGCCGCGATCTTTCGGGTGCACACGCGTGGCAAGCCGGTGGCTGCCGAGGTCGACCTGGAGGTTCTGGCGCAGGGTACGCCGGGCTTCGTGGGTGCGGACATCGAGAACGTGGTGAATGAGGCTGCGATTCTCGCAGCGCGCGCGGGCAAGCGGCGTATCGGTATGGTCGAGTTCCAGGAAGCTGTCGAGCGTGTGATCGCGGGACCGGAGCGGCGCAGTCGCGTGATCTCCGAGGATGAGCGCGAGATCTTCGCCTATCACGAAGCGGGACACGCTGTCGTGGCCTATGTTCTGCCACTGTGCGATCGGGTGCGCAAGATCTCGATCGTGGCCCGTGGCATGGCCGGTGGCTATACGCTCACGCTGCCCGAGGAAGACCGCTACATCATGCAGCGCAGCAAGATGGAGCAGGAGATGTCCAAGATCCTTGGGGGGCGTGCTGCTGAGGAGATCGTCTTCGACGAGATCAGCACCGGCGCTTCCGATGATCTGGAGAAATCGACGAAGCTGGCGCGATCGATGGTGATGCGCTACGGGATGAGCGAAAAGCTTGGCCCGCTGGTCTACGGTCGGAAGGAAGAGCTTGTCTTCCTCGGCAAGGAGATCGGTGAGCAGCGCGACTACAGCGAGGCGCTTGCGCAGGAGATCGATGACGAAGTGCGCGAGTTCGTGACTGATGCGTACGAACGCGCCAAGGGCGCGCTACGCGAGCACCGCGAGCAGCTGGATCGTGTCGTGGTAGCTTTGCTCGATCGCGAGACGCTCTCGAGCGAGGAGTTCGAGGCAGCGATGCAGGGGCGCGCGCTCCCGGAACGCAAGAAAGAACCTGTCGCCAGCGCTCCGGAGGCGGAGCCGGCATTGGCGCCTTCGACGGCGGCTGCGTAAGAGCGTCGTGTGCACACCTACGGCCCTCGCCTGAAGCGAGGGCCGTTTCTTGTCGGGATCGTGAAGCTTGGGAGAAGCCAAGGTGGGCCGGTTGTCAGAATGGCGAGCGCGTGCTATAATGCGCCCTGCGTTGGAGAGGTAGCATAGTCTGGCCTAATGCGCGCGCCTGGAGAGCGCGTGAGCCGAAAGGCTCCGAGGGTTCAAATCCCTCCCTCTCCGCCAGAAGTGAAAAGAGGAAGCCCGTCCAACGGGCTTCCTCTTTTTCGTGTGCCGGCCAACGCGGTCAGGCTGCTGGCGCCTTGACCATGGCACGGACCTGCTCCCGGAGCTCATTGATCTGGGCCCGCGTCTGCTGAATCCTGTCAAAGGTCTCGCCCTTGGCCCGGATGCCTTCGGCGAGCAGGGTAGTCGCTGCATCGCGCCGGCTCTTCGCTGCCCCTGCGTCAACCAGCATATCGAGCTGTTCGCGTGTGCCCTCATCGACCTTGATCACCATCAGGTTCGAGATGTCCTGGGCTGCCACCACGATGGCCTTGCCCAGCGCATCGACGAATTTCACGGTCTCGTTGACGACGGCTACCACGGCTTCGGCAACTTCGGACGTCGCTTCATCCTTGCCCTTCTGCTCTGTTACATTGACCTCACTCATCGCTTGCCTCCCGTTCTCTCTCTTCGTGCATGCTTCGCCCGGCGCACCTGGCGCAGGCGGCTATACTGTCAGGCCTGTGGCTCTTCCTTGGCCGGGTGGATGACCTCCTGTCGCAGGAGATCACGCAACTCAGCGATCTTCTTCGTGATGACGCTGATCTTACCGAAGAGCTCCTGGTTTGCCGCGATTCCTTCATTGATGAGGAATGCCGCGCTTTCGGAGCGGCTCTTCGTGACCTCGGCGTCGACCAACATGTCGAGGTGCTTGAGCGCCTCATCGTTGACGCGCACCATGACGACGTTGCCACGGCCCTGCAACGCTTCGCTCACCGCCGCGCCGAAGACCTCAACCTGCTCGATGGCGTCCTTCAGCGTGCGTGTCGTCTTCGGTTTCTTCGGTGCGACTTGCGCCTGATTCTCACCTGCCTGCTCCGCCGTGGGTGTCACCACGTGCACTTCACCCTCAGGTGCCTGCTCCGGATCTTGCGGGATCTCCACGTTAACGCGTTCTTCCTCATTCATTGCTCTGTCCTCCATGGTCACTTGTCCTACCGGTTCCGGTATGTTGTCTGCGGTGTGTCTCGTGTAATGTAATTACATGTAATATTATAGCGGTGATACAGAATCTGTCAAGAGCCTTATGGTACAACTCCCCGACAATCGCCGGGTGCTTGACATGGCGTTCAGGGTACGTATGCTGACCGCGTGGCTGCGCAACACATCTGGAGGAGGGCAAGTGATGGACCAGTTGAGAGTCGCGGGCGCACAGCTCGCGGTCACCGATGACATCGCATCCAATGTCAGCCGTATCGAGCGGGCTATCGATCGTGCTCACGCCTCGGGCGCGGAGATTCTGCTGACGCCTGAAGGTTCGGTGAGCGGTTACCGGCCTGACTTCGATGCTGCGGCCGTCGAGACAGGGGTGAAGCACCTCGTCGCGCGGGCGCGTGCTGCGGGCCTTGCTCTGGCACTGGGGACCTGCTACGTGGAGGATGATGGACGGTGTTACAACCAGGTCCGCTTCTATGATGCCGACGGCCATTTCGGTGGCTTCCACAGCAAACAGCTGCGGTGTGGCACGCTTGTCGAGCCGTCCCGGGGTGAGATCAATGCCTACAGCGTCACGCCGCTGCGGACGTTCACGGTGAAGGGCGTGACGGTGGGTGCGCTTATCTGCAATGATCTGTGGGCCAATCCTGAGTGCACGCCGATGGACGACCCGCACTTGACGCAACAACTCGCCAGGATGGGGGCGCGGGTCATCTTCCATGCTGTGAATGGCGGTCGCGACGGCAGCGACTGGTCCCGGGTGGCCTGGCACTACCACGAGGCGAACCTGCGCATGCGGGCCCGGGCAGGCCAGCTGTGGATCGTGACAGCGGACAGCAGTTTCCCCGTGGATCTGCCGTGTTCAGCGCCGTCCGGCGTCGTCGCCCCCGACGGCAGCTGGGCCTGCCGTGCTGCCGCCCAGGGAGAGCAGCTTTATACCTGGACGCTGACCCTGCAAGGCTAAAGGAGAGGTCGATGATCATAGATGCCCATGCCCACTACTATGGCGACCACGTTGATGCTGTGGCCCGGTTAAGGGCTTCAGATATCCGGATGGTGAATGTCGCCGTCGCAGAGGCCGCAGGTGACTCCTGGCGCGAGCAGGCAACGGTCTACCGCGCCCTGGCGACTCAGTATCCCGACACCTACGCCTGGTGCACGACCTTCGATCCCCCCGACGACGCCGTCTGGGCCGATGTCGAGGGACGGCGTCGCTACGCCGAATCCACTGTCGCTGGTCTACGTCGTGACTTCGAGGCTGGGGCCGCCGCGTGCAAGGTCTGGAAGAGCATCGGCATGAAGCTGCGAAAGCCGTCGGGCGAGTTCGTGCTGATAGACGATGCCGTTTTCGATCCGGTCTATGCGTTCTTGGCATCCATAGGCAAGCCGCTGCTGATGCACATTGGCGAGCCGCTCGCGTGCTGGCAGCCTCTCGAGGCGGCAAATCCCCACGCTGGCTACTACCGCGCGAACCCCGAGTGGTATATGGGCGACAAGCCCGATCATCCCACGCACCGTGCCCTGATCGACGCACGCGACCGGGTGCTCGCCCGTCATCCGCGACTGCGGGCGGTCGGGGCGCATCTGGGAAGCCTGGAATACGATGTCACCGAGATTGCGGCGCGGCTCGACCGTTATCCCAACTTCGCCGTCGACACTTCGGCACGGCTGACTGACCTCGTCCGACAGGACCAGACTGCGGTGCGGTCGCTCTTCCTGAAATACCCTGATCGCATCCTTTTCGGGACCGACATTGGCGTAGAGGACCCCGTCTCGGCGCTTGATGAGGCCCAGCGCACGCAGCATCTGAGCGCCCTCCTCGAGCGTTACGCGCGAGAGGCCGACTACTACAGGCGTGGCAGCTCAATGGCCCTGTACGGGGTCGAGGCACCGGGCCTGGGATTGCCCAGCGATGTGGCGGACGCGGTGCTTGCCGGGAACGCCCTGCGCTGGTACTGGGGGGAGTAGCGTTGTGGGTGAGGCTGGCTTCGCGTAGTACCCGCAAGGCCTGGTGTCTGCGCTTGCCAAGGCAGCCACACCCGTTACAATCGGCGACGGTCAGCGCTCTGACACGGTTTGTTCGCTGATCAGGAGGATAGTGTGAAAGCGATAGCGGTCCTTACGAGTGGGGGAGATGGCCCGGGCCTCAATGCCGTGATCCGGGCGGTCACGCGGCAGGCTCTGGCGCGGGGTGCCGAGGTCTATGGCGTGCGTTGGGGATATCGCGGGTTGATTAATGGCGACATCAGCCCATTGAGCAGCCGCGATGTTGGCGGCAAGATGGGGTATGGCGGGACGATCCTCGGCACAGCTCGCTGTCCAGAGTTCAGGGATGTCAAGGTGCGGCGCACGGCCCTCCGGAATCTGTACCAACATGGCATCGAGGGCCTCGTCGTGATCGGAGGCAATGGCTCGTTGACAGGCGCGCTCGCCCTCAACGAGATGGGGCTGCCCACCTATGGCGTCCCGGCATCGATCGACAACGACATCAATGGCACGGACATGGCCGTTGGGGTTGACACAACGCTCAACACGATCCTGGACGCGATCGACAGGATCAAGGACACGGCATCCTCGCACCAGCGGGCGTTCCTGATCGAGGTGATGGGCCGCGATTGCGGCTACCTGGCACTCGCCAGCGGCCTTGCGGGTGGAGCTGAGATGATCATGATCCCCGAGAGACCGGGCCCCCCGGTCGAGGAGATCGCTGCCGCCGTGTCAGAGGCCTACGTCCACGGGAAGCATCACTGCATCATGGTCGTTGCTGAAGGGTGGAAGCCTGGCACCAAGGCGGTGGAGGAATACCTGCACACCTACAGGGATGATCTCGGTTTCGACGTGCGCGTTACGGTCCTCGGTCACGTGCAACGGGGTGGGCGTCCGTCGGCATTCGACCGCCTGTTGGCGACGCGGATGGGCGCGTTTGCGGCTGAACACTTGCTGAACGGGGAGTTCGGGCACATGGCGGCGCTGCGTGGAAGCCAGCTGCAGGCATTCCCACTCTCCGAGGCGGTGGCGATGCTCCGTCCGCTGGACATGCGTCTGCTCGAGCTGTCGAGCGTGATGGACTAGTGCTCAGCAATGCTGATGGTCTGGGTACGTAGGTGCGACTTCGGTCGTTCCGGTGCCTCAGTTGGCGCGCTTAGCAGCCTGAGCGATAGCGGAACCGCTGAAGCGGTTACTACGAACCAAGCTGACTGACCTCAGGCCTTCTGCTTTCGCCCTCCAGACGGTCCGCCGGCTGGGGGCGATTTGGGGAGGGGGGCTCTGCCGGAGGCTAGCGCTGGCGGGTCAGAAGGCGCGTGGCCAGGCCGGCGAGAGCGTCGCGCGCTGCTCCTGACGCGCCGGATTGCGCGAGTGCCTCGAGGGCTACACGGTGGTACTCGGCAGCGCGCGTCTCCGTGTGGGTGCGACTGCCGGTCCTCTCCAGCTCGTCCAGCGCGGCATGCAGGTCCGCAGTACCCAGTTCGGGCTGTGCCAGCACCTCGCAGAGCGCCGCACTGCGGGCCATGCCGTGGAGGATGGGGAGCGTCTTCTTGCGCTTCTGAAGGTCAGCGCCCACCGGCTTGCCGGTTTCCTGAGGATTACCCCAGAGGCCCAGGATGTCGTCAAGCATCTGGAAGGTCATGCCCAGTGCCTCGCCATAGCGCCGCAGTGCGCGCGTGGCTGCTTCCGGTGCACCGGCGATGATGCCACCCAACTCGGCTGCCAGCCCCAGGAGCCTCGCCGTCTTTCCCTCGACCATCCGCAGGTAGGTACCCTCGTCGACGCGGGGTAGCTCCTCGAAGGCGAGGTCCATGCACTGTCCTTCGGTGATGGCCACAACGGCTTCGGTGTAGCGCTGCGCTGCGGTCACGACGATCCCGGGTTCCACGTCCCGTTCAGCAAGCCCCAACAGCGCGCGGTACGAGATGGCGAAGAGTGCGTCACCGGCGTTGATCGCCTGCGGGATGCCCCAGATGCTCCACAGGGTGGGCCGCCCACGCCGTAACGTGTCACGGTCCTCGATGTCGTCGTGGATCAGCGTGAAGTTGTGGAGTAGCTCCACGCCGGCGGCTGCGGGCAGGGCCTGGCGCCAGTCGCCGCCTACGGACTCTGAGGCAAGCAGCAGCAGTGTAGGGCGGACGCGCTTGCCGCCGTCGCTGGGCGCGGGCTGGAAGTGCGCGTCTACCCATCCCATGTGGTAGCGGATCATTCCCAACAGAAGCGGCGGCTGGCCGGTCTGGAGGGTGACTGTATGCTCCAACTCGGCCTCGATCTCAGGGAGGTAGCTTTCCGGCACCGTCATGCGTGGTCACTCCGTGATGAAGAGGGAATGAGTTGGGCTTGCCTGAGCGATGCGACATCCGCTGACGCCGTCAGGAACATAGCGATGGTGAACTGGCGTCGCAGGGCCTCGATCCTGGTCGCCAGCGCCTCCGGCGACTCGTTGGCAGCCCGCAGGATGGGGGCTGCCAACGCCGCGACGTCGGCGCCCAGCGCGATGGCCTTGGCGATGTCGATGCCCGTGGTCAGGCCGCCGCTGGCGATCAGGGGGATCGTAGCGTCCACGTCGCGGACCATGCGGATGGAGGTCGCCGTAGGAATGCCCCAATCGCGGAAGCCCGCCGCTACCTCGCGATCGACCGGCGCCACCAGCCGGTGCAATTCGACCTGGCTCCACGATGTGCCTCCCGCACCAGCTACGTCGAGCGCGGCCACCCCAGCATCACCCAGCAGGCGCGCCACGCGCTGCGATAGGCCGCTGCCAACCTCTTTGACAATCACGGGGACCGAGAGCGCAGTGCAGACCGCCTCGATGCGACTCAGCAGATCCGCGAAGGCCGTGTCGCCCTCACGTTGCAGGACCTCCTGGAGCGGGTTGAGATGCAGAATGAGTCCATCAGCGCCGGTGAGTGCAACCAGGCGTTCGCAATCAGCGACTGTGACGCCGTGGGCGAGCTGTACCGCGCCCAGGTTGGCAAAGAGCGCGATGTCCGGGGCGAAGCGACGCACCTGAAACGTCGTCACCGCGCCCGGGTCCTCCAGGATCACGCGCGTCGATCCGAGGCCCATCCCGATGCCGGCAGCCTGAGCTGCGGTCGCAAGGATGCGGTTCACCTCGCCGGCCTTGGGGGTGCCTCCGGTCATCGAGGCGATCAACAACGGGAAGCTGAGGCGATGGCCGAGGAACGTCGTTGCCGTGTCCACGTCGGCGAGGTTCATCTCGGGCAGGGCCTGGTGAACGAAGCGATAAGCTTCGAACCCGGACGTCGTTTCGCCGAAGGTGACTTCGTCTTCCAGGGCGATGCGGAGGTGGTCGTCCTTGCGTGCCTGTGTGCTCATGGCTGGCTCACTGTGCTGGTTGCGAATGGTCGGACTATACCGCGGCCCTCGCAGGCGTCAACCTTGACATTTGGCCTGCCCTCGCTAGAATGGCAGATAGTCAAGGGGCGTCTGGACAGCCTGGCCCTTGTGGAGCAGGTGCAACGATCTCAGGAGGAATGGAATGGGTAACGAAGTCTACGAGAAGGTCAAGGCAATTATCGTCGATACGCTGGCTATTGCGGAGGACAAGATCACGCCGGAGGCGCGCTTTCGCGAGGACCTCGGCGCGGACTCCCTCGACCTTGTTGAGTTGATCATGGCCTTCGAGGACGAGTTCGGTGGGCGCATCTCGGATGACGATGCCCGCAGCATCACCACGGTGCAGGGCGCCGTCGATTTCCTGACGTCAAAGCTGTAGCCGGACGATCGATTGCCGAAATCGTGCAGGATAGCGGGGCCGCTCCAGGGCGGCCCCGTTTCGTTTGCGACATCCCGGCGGCGCCGATGGAACGAATAAGCAGACCAGATTTATACGAATCCTTGACGCTGAGTCGCGGCTGTGCTATAATCACAATGTTAGCGTGACACGGGGGGTTTTCCCTGCAATGATAAAGCTGAACCTTTCTACGTTAGCGCATGCTAGGGTCGGAAGGGATCAAACGGTTGAGCTTGAAGTCGATACTGTTTCCCTCGGTGATGGGGAGCTCCGCAACCTCCGTGGAGTGCTTCAGTTGACTCGCGTAGCCGGGGGCGTTCTCGTCCAGGGCGAGTTGACCACTCTAGTCAAGACCGAGTGCACGCGATGTCTCACCCCTTTCTACGAGCCCGTCGTCATTGAACTTGAGGACACGATCAGCCTTCCCGGGGCAAGCTTGACTCCTGAACGCCCGGTTCGCATCCACGAGGATGGTTGGGTTGACTTGGCACCCCTGGTGCGCGAGTATGCCTGGTTGGAGCTACCGACAAGCCCGGTGTGCTCGCCCGGATGCAAGGGACTGTGTCCTGAGTGTGGAGGAAATCGCAACACTGGCGAATGTACGTGTGCAGATGCTCCGCCAGTCGACCCACGTTGGGCGGTTCTGCAGAAACTAGCATCGAAGTCCGATAGCACGTAGTGTGCAACCCCTTGTGACGTCACGCGGCGTGTGACGTGGCAAGTGTGTTTGGTTGCGCTGCATCTCTGTAGCACGTAATGAATCTGGCAACCCAAGGAGGCCTATGGATATCATTGCCGAGCTGCTGGAGAAGGCGGAAGGTCAGGGTTTTCTCGCAGTCGATGATGTACTGGAGGCACTGGCCTCGTTGCAGGGACAGGAGTCGCTGGAGCACGTGCTAGCCGAGCTGCGACAGGCCGGCGTGGAGATTGAGGCAAGCGACGCGGAAGAGCCGGGCGAGGACATCGACGAGGACGACGAGGATGCGGCGGTCGAGGACGATATGGCCTTTCTCGAGGGCATTGATGATGAGGACCTCGAGTGGGATGAGGATGTCTATAACCTCGATGGGATTGGCGTCGATGACACCGTCGCATTGTACCTGCGGGAGATGGCCCGGGTACCGCTTCTCTCAAACGAGGAGGAGGTGTCGCTAGCCAAGCGGATCGAGGCTGGACGCGAGGCAGAGCGCCTCTATGACAGCGATGGACACACGTCCGAGCAGCAAGCGTGCCTCGAGGGGATCATCCAGGACGGGCTTGAGGCCCGCGACCATCTGATCCGCGCCAATACCCGCCTCGTCGTGAGCATCGCCAAGAAGTATATTGGGCGCAACGTGCCCTTCCTGGACCTGATCCAGGAGGGGAATCTCGGGCTCATGAAGGCTGTCGAGAAGTTTGAGTACCAGCGTGGGTATCGCTTCAGCACGTATGCCACGTGGTGGATTCGCCAGACGATCACGCGTGCGATTGCCGACCAGGGTCGTACCATCCGGGTACCTGTTCATATGAGCGACCGGATCCGGCGGCTCTACCGACGGGCGCAGGAGATTGAGCAGGAGCGTGGAACGCGTCCCACGCCGGAAGAGCTGGCTGCTGAGATGGGGTTGGAGCCGCGCAAGGTACAGTGGATGATGCGTGTCTCTTGGCAGCCCCTCAGCCTGGAGCGACCTGTGGGCGAGGATGAGGACAGCGAGCTCAGCAACTTCATCGAGGATGACCAGACGCCGACACCCGCAGACACGACCTACAACGGGATGTTGCGCGACCGCATCGAAGAGGTGCTCGCGACGCTAAACCCGCGTGAGGTGCGCATCCTTCGCATGCGTTTCGGGCTGCACAATGGACGGAGCTACACGCTGGAAGAGGTCGGGCAGAAGTTTGGCCTCACGCGTGAGAGGATCCGGCAGATTGAGGGCCAGGCGCTGCGCCGCTTGCGCCACCCAAGCCGGAGCCGCGATCTGAAGGACTACCTGCGCTAGGCGCGGGCCCTGTCTCCGAATGGGAAGGACCGCCAGCGGTTGGGCGGTCCTTTTTCCTGCCCGGAACGCGGTGCTGCACGTCAGAGGGCGTGCCGGGCACCTGGGATGTGCACCTTATTGGCGCGCCCGAGCACCGTTGGCGTGCCGGACGTGCTCTCCGGTACTGGCAGGCGACCCCGGTCGCCCCGCCGTTTCCGTCATCTTTGGTATACTGCATCATTGTCCTAGGAGGGCACTATGGGAGAGAGAGAGAAGATCCTGGTTTCGGTTGCGTGGCCCTACGCCAATGGCGATCTGCACGTAGGCCACCTTGCCGGCGCGTACCTGCCGGCCGACATCTACGCCCGCTATCACCGGCTGGCCGGCAACGATGTGCTGATGGTCTCCGGTTCGGATTCGCACGGCACGCCGGTGACGCTGCGCGCCGAGCAAGAGGGCACCACCGCAACCGAGGTCTTCGAGCGTTTTCACAGGCGCTTCCTGGAGACGCAGCGCGATATCGGCATCTCATACTCTCTCTTTACGCATACGGATACGGCGAACCACCACGCTGTCTCGCAGGGTATCTTCCTGGCCTTGCTCCGTAACGGTTATCTCTACACGGAACGGCAGCGCCAGTTCTATTCGGAAACGCTGGGGCGCTTCCTGCCCGATCGCTACGTCGAGGGCATTTGCCCACACTGCGGCTTCACCGAAGCCCGCGGCGACCAGTGCGACAACTGCGGCAAGATCCTGGACGCGCTGGAGCTGGGCAACCCGCGGACGAAGATCGACGGATCGGTGCCGGTTATCCGGGAGACCGAGCACTTTGTGCTGGACCTGCCCAAGTTGGGGCCGGCGGTCTTGCGCTACCTGGAGGATGACAAGGACTTCTGGCGTTCGACGGTGCTGAACTTCTCGCGGAACTACGTCAAGGCTCTCAAGGGGCGCGCCATCACCCGCGACATCGAGTGGGGCATCCCGGTGCCGGTGGACGGCTATGAGGATAAGCGTCTCTACGTCTGGTTCGAGGCCGTGATCGGATACCTCTCTGCCAGCATCGAAGAGGCCAGGTTGCGCGGAACGCCCGATGCGTGGAAGGCGTGGTGGTATGCGCCCGATGCCAGGAGCACCTACTTCATCGGCAAGGACAACACCGTTTTCCACACGGTCATCTGGCCCGCGGAGCTGATTGGCGCCGAGCGGCTGTACGAGGAAGACCCAAACGCGCGGCTGAACCTGCCCACCGATGTTCCCGCCAACGAGTTCATGAACCTTGCCGGGGCCCAGTTCTCCAAGAGCCGTGGCCATATGATCACGCTCATCGACCTGTTGACGCGCTTCGATCCCGATGCCCTGCGTTACTACGTGAGCGTGGTAATGCCCGAGACGAGCGACAGCGATTTCCTGTGGGACGACTTCGTCCAGCGCAACAATGGCGAGCTGGTGGCCGTGTGGGGCAATCTGATCCACCGGGTCCTCTCGTTCACGCACAAGCACTTTGGTGAGGTGCCCCATCCGGGGGCTTTGGCACAGGTTGACCTTGAGCTGCTTGAGCACGTTGAAGGTGGCTTCGCGACGGTCGGCGCGCAGTTGGCAGGCTGTCACTTCCGGGCTGCCCTGAGCGAGGCCTTCGCCCTGGCCCGCGAAACCAATCGCTACCTCGAGGTGAAGTCGCCGTGGAGCCAGCTCAAGGTGGATCGCGACGCAGCGGGTACGACGCTCTATGTCGCGCTGCAGGCCATCGACATGTTGAAGACGATGCTGGCGCCGTTCCTGCCCTTCACCGCCGAGAAAATTCACCGTGCGCTCGGCTATGAGGCCCCGCTGTTTGGGGTGCAGGTGATCGAGACGGTGGGGGAGCCCGGTGATGAGCACGATGTGCTCCGCTACGACGACAGCCATGCCAGCGGCAGATGGCAGCGCGAGACGCTCCCTGCCGGTCGCCCACTGCCGCGGCCGGAGCCACTGTTCGTGAAACTTGATGACAGCGTAGTCGCTGAGGAGCTCGCGAGAATGGGCGCGTGACCACGCGCCACCAGTCGCGTGGTCGTGTGCCTGTGCGCGCACCATTCGGTCCTCTCGATTAGTCGGGCAAGCAATCGGCAGGCGGTCAACGATGGCCTTTTCTCGTCGAAACCTGCGCAGGCTCTTTCCGAGTTTCCTGACGTTCGCAGTTGTCGTGCTGACGCTGGAGGCTCAGTCCATCTGGTGGGATGAGGGTATCAGCCTGCACCTCGCCGGCGTGCCCTGGCGCCAGCTCCTGGCGGACCGCGCCGCGAACATCCATCCTCCTCTGTACTTCGTGCTGCTCAAGGCCTGGCTGGCGCTGACGGGACTCACGCCCTTCTCCGGTCGTTATCTCTCGGCGCTGGCCGTCACATTGCTGCCGGCGACCGCCTACCGGTTCGTGTCGCGCCGCGCTGGTAGTCGAAGCGGGCGCGTGGCCGCCGTGCTCCTCTCGCTTGCACCGCCCCTCATCGTGTATGGCCAGGAGGTGCGTGCCTACGCGTTGCTCCCGATGGGCGTTCTCGTCCTCTGGTCGTTGGCGTGGCCCGCCAGCGATGACGGCGATGGCGAACGGATCTCTAAGTCCGTATATCGCCTCGTTCTGGGCGCAGTTCAGGCCGGCTTGGTGCTGACCCACTACGTGGGCGTGGTTGCGTGCGGAGCTGCTGCTCTGTGGGTCATCATCCGGGCGTTCCGGACCTCCGCGCGCGCCGACCGGCGCCGGTTGCTGGGGCGTTGGGCGCAGGGCCTGGCGGTCGCGGCGGCTCTGGTGGCTCCCTGGGCCGGCTTTGTTGTGGCGACAGGCCTGCAGCGTCTGACCGTACAGGCTGGCCTGGCTAACCCGACGGCGACGCCAGTTACCGCGGGCTATGTGGCCGGGATGCTGGGGCTCTTCCACACGACGGCGCAGCCCGCAGCATTGGGCGACCGTACGCTGGTTCGATCCTCGATCCTGGTCGGGCTCTTTCTGCTTCTCGGCGTCCTTATGGGCATGTGGCACCGCCAGGGTCGGGCAGCCATGGGGGCCCGCGCCGTCGGCGCGAGCCTGTTCTTTTGGCTCGTGCCTTTCGCTGTTGCGCCCGCTATCTGGGCGCTCAGCCCTCAATCACATCCCCGCTATCTGTACGCCTTCGTCGTCGGCGGCTGGATGACCGCTGCGCTGGTCGTGGCACGTCCGGTTCGCAGCCGCGGCTGGCTACGGTGCGCTGGGTACGCCCTGCGGCTTGGGCTACTCGCTGCGGTGCTGGTGACGTCCGTGTTGGGGCTGCGGGCGTATGCGGTCGAACCCCGGTACGCGCGCAGCGATGTGCGCGCTGTGGCGGCCTTTCTGCGCGATCAGTCCGGGCCCGGTGACGTCGTCGTGGTCCCTGCCACTGACTGGTCGCTCGAGCAGTATGAAGTGGGATCCGCTCGGATCGTGATGGCGCCGGAGGCAAGCGCATGGGAAGGCGCACTTGGGCCGTTTGCGGCCCAGGTGGGTGCTGCGCCGATGGTCTACGTCATGGACTACGGGCGTGACGCTGTTGATCCACGGGATGCGCTTCGCGCCGCCCTCACTTCATCGGGTGTGTTGGTCGAGCGGCACGCCTTCCAGGGCGTCACGCTGGAGGCGTATGCCCTGGCCGAGACCCTGCGCCAGCCGGCGATGCGTCCGGTGGAGCGCACCTGCGCGGCTGACGAAGGGCTCTGCCTCGAGGCTGCAAGCTATGCGGCGCGCCCGGTGAGCGGCGCAGCGCTTCCCGTGGCACTGCGTTGGGTGGGTGTTACTCCCGGCGTGCGTTTTGGCGTCGCCCTGAGGCTCTATGCCCCGTCTGGGGCTCTCGTGGCTGCGGTAGCCGAGCCGCTGATCGATGCTGGCCTTGCGCCGACGGATGGCTGGGCGGGCGACGGAGCCGTGACCTCGTATCACATTGTCCCGCTGCCGGTGGGGCTATTGCCGGTGGGTTACCGGCTCGAGATCGGCTTGTACGACACTGCTGTGCCGGACAGGACGATCGTCCTGAACGCGACCAGCGGCGCTCCGTTGCCAGCGCTCCGCCTGGGCGAGGTGACGCCACTCCTTGAGCCGTGGCGCGATACGTCGGCGTACGGGCTATCCGATCTGGCACCGGTTGTGGGTGTGGAGACCGCCCCTGGGCTGTGGCTCGATGCAGTGAGCATCGACCGGGCGGCTGCAAGCCCGGGCGAGACGCTCTTCGTGTCGACGCTCTGGCGGGCCTCCGCGGCGTCTGAGGACGTGGTGGGGGCGGAGGTCGCGCTGGAGCAGGGCGACGTGGTCCTGGGCTCGGTGCCGCTGCGGGTCGCCGATTCCAGTGTGCCGGCGGGGCGTCCACTGCTCCACAGCGTTGCGCTGACGGTTCCCGCAAACGCCGAGGACGGTGAAGCGCGCGTCGTTGTGCGCGTCGCCGGGCGGTCGTTGACGGTGGGCGGCGTGACCCTGGCGGCTGTCGGGCATCTGTTCACGGCTCCGCCTGCGGACTACCGCCTGAACGTCCGGGCGGGCGACGTCGCCACGTTGGTGGGTTTCACGCTGGACCCCGACACGACTGTGGTGGCCGGGGCGCCTTTGACGCTCACACTGCAGTGGGAGGCCGGGCCGGCGGCAGCTGGCGCGGACCTGAAGGCCTTCGTGCACCTGGCAGTCGACGATGAGATTGTGGCACAGCACGATGCGGTGCCCGCGAACTGGTCGAGGCCGACGACGGGGTGGATTCCGGGCGAGATCGTCATCGATGAGCACGGGTTGGCGTGGAAATCCGGGGATACGTCTGGCTCGGCACGGCTCCTGATCGGGCTCTACGATGGGGTAACAGGCCAACGTGTCGTCTGGGAGGATGGGTCCGACGCGACCGTGTTGCCCATCGAGGTGGTTGTGCGCGTGCTCAGATGACTATCCTCACGTCGCTGGTATGATTGCGTCGAATGTGACGCGAGGCTGGACGGGATAAGGAGAGTGCATGGCGCGACATGCTCTGGAGCGGTGGGAGCGGATCTTCTACGTTGTGCTACTGATTGCTGCGATCGCGACGCGATTCATGATGCTGGGCGACCGCGCGATCAGCCACGATGAGAGTATCCACACGAAGTTCTCCTGGAACCTGTTTGCGGGCCAGGGCTTTCAGCACAATCCAATGATGCACGGCCCGTTGCTGTTCGAGGCAACGGCCCTAATCTATTGGCTGTTGGGTGCGACAGACTTCACGTCCCGCATCTACGTCGCGTTGACAGGGGTAGCGCTGGTGCTGTCACCCCTGCTGTTTCGCCGGTGGCTGGGACGGTCTGGCGCCGCGATCACCGCAGCGCTGCTGCTGATCTCGCCCTCGATCTCCTACTATTCGCGCTACATCCGGCACGATGCCTCCTTGATGCTGAGCGGCGTACTGCTCCTCTGGTGTATAGGCCGCTATCTTGAGAGTGGTAGACGGAGCTGGCTTCTCTGGGCGGCGGCAGCCTTCTCGGTGATGTATGCAACGAAGGAGGCCTCCTATATCTACACCGCGATCTTCGTGGCGCTGCTTGCGATTCCCCTTGCCGTCTGGGTTTTGGCCACACGTTGGGAGCGGCGGTCGCTGTTCCGGGTCTTTCTGGGGCTCCTCCTGGCGGGCGTGGTCCTTGGCGGCGCGTTCGCGGCCTCGATGGGCGGCGGTGAGGTCACTGAGATAGCGCTCGATGCCGAGGGCGAAAGCCGCGCCTCGACAATGGCCTTTCCCGTGTGGGGCAGAGTCGCCGCTATGGGAGCGCTGCTTGCCCTGGCGGCAGCACTGCTGGTCATACGGCCGGGAATTGGGCGCGAGGCCCTTGCGGGCAATCGTCTCTTCGACATCCTGATGGTCCTGGGGACCCTGACGCTGCCCCTCGGCTCTGCACTACTGATCATGGTCGTGGGCGGCGTCGATATGAACGTGGTCTACGAGGCTGTCCGGACGGGGAACTTCACTGTCGTACCCATACCGACGGTTGTGTCGCTGTTTGCTGTCCTCATCGGCACCCTCGTCGTTTCAATCGCTCTTGGGCTGTGGTGGCATCGGCGTTGGTGGCCTGCCATCGCCCTGATCCATTACACCATCTTCATTGTGCTCTACACGACGATCTTCACCTGGGGCTTCGGTGCGCTGTCAGGGCTTGTGGGGGGGCTGGCCTACTGGATCGCGCAGCACGGCGTGCAGCGGGGTAACCAGCCGTCGTACTATTACGTCCTGATCGGTTCACTCTATGAGTATCTCCCGTTGGTGCTTTCCGGGGTGGGCGCCATCGGGGCGGTGCGAGGTGCCGTCCAATGGGGACTGCGGCCCCCTCCCCAGGAGGATGATAGCCCAGAGCCGTCGCTGGCTCCGGGTGATCAGTCTGCAGCTCCGCTCTCCGTGGGCTTTCCGCTGTTCCTTCTCGGCTGGACCGTGCTGTCATGGATCGGATACAGTGTTGCAGGCGAGAAGATGCCCTGGCTGCTCGTGCACATCGTCCTGCCGAGTGCGTTTCTTGGGGGATGGGGACTTGGCCGGCTTCTGGACCGGGTGTCCTTGCAGGCAGTGGCGAACCGGGCTGGATGGGTGCTGCTCGCTGCCGCTCCAGTCGGCGTTGGCGGCGTTGCCGTGGCCATCCACAACGGCGGTTCAGCGATTCCCGGCCTGCGGATGGGCGTCTCGGCCGCGGGGCCGTCGCTGGCGCAGATCCGTCCGGCGTGGGCAGCGGTTGGTGGCGCCCTCGGCGCCTGTGCCGCCGGCGTTGCGCTCCTCTGGGCCTGGAGGCGCGTGGGACGAAGGCAAGGAGCGCAATGGCTTGGACTGCTTGTCCTTGCTCTGTTGGCCGCTACGACGGTGCGGGCGATGGTCAGGCTCAACTTCGTCACCTACGATCTGGCGACCGAATTCCTGGTTTACGCACACGGCACGCCGGACATCAAGATCGCGCTCGACCAGATCCGCGAAGTCTCCTGGCGCGAGACGGGCACTGCGACTGAGGTGCGCGTGGCTTACGGGGAGAAGGGGTCCTGGCCGATGACCTGGTACATGGCGGAGTTCCCCAACAACTACTTCTACAGCACAACCCCGTCAGCCGACCAACTCCTGGCGTGCCCGGTCATCATCGCCGGAAGCCCCCAGTACGGCGTCGTGGAGGAGATCCTCGGCGACGCGTACGTCCACTTTGACTACCGCTTCCTCTGGTGGCCGATCCAGGACTACTATGATCTGACAATCCACCGGATCGCGGGTGCGCTGCGCGACCCGGCGATGCGGGCGGCCCTGTGGGATATCGTATGGAATCGTGATTACGCGGCCTATGCGGCCCTGAAGAATCCGGCAAACCCGTTCACGTTGCAGACGTGGCCCTATCGCGAGGAGTTCCGGCTCTACGTGCGGCGCGAAGCAGCCCAGCGGACCTGGCCGATGGCTGCCGGCGATGGGCGGCCCGTCTACAGCGAGCCTGTGGCGACGCTTGCTCCCGATCCGTACGGTGCCGGGGCGCGGGTGCTCCTTCTGGAGAAGCAGACACTGTTGCCAGGCGCTGTTGTGCGCGGCGTGGCGCTGGCGCCGGATGGCTCGATCTTCCTGGCCGACACGCTGAACCATCGGATCTGGCACGTGCGGCCCGACGGCACTGTGGCATCGTTTGGTGGCTACGGCGCCGAGCCCGGGCAGCTCAACGAACCGTGGGACGTCGCCGTCGATGCCGAGGGTGCCATCTACGTGGCGGATACCTGGAACCACCGGATCCAGAAGTTTTCGCCCGACTACACGCCCATGGGGAGCTGGGGCGGCCTGGTCCAGGTCGCGATGACTGGACTGCCAACAGCGCAGGGCCTCTTCTACGGCCCTCGTGCGCTAACCATCAGCCCAGATGGCGAGCTGTATGTGTCGGACACGGGCAACAAGCGGGTCCAGGTTTTTGACCTGGACGGAGCATTCCTGCGGGAGTTTGGGGGCAGCGGCGCGCGGGCGGGTGCGTTGGACGAACCTGTAGGAATCGCGGTCAACGGTAACGGCGTTGTGGCCGTTGCCGACACGTGGAACCGGCGGATCCAGCTGTTTACCCCACAGGGCGAGGCCCTGACCCAGTGGACGGTGCCGACCTGGGATGTGACCAATCCGGACGAGAAACCGTTCCTGGCCTGGGGCGACAACGACGATCGCCTCTACGTGACCGATCCGATGCGGCGGCGCGTGCTGGCGTTCGATGCTCAGGGCGGGTACCAGTGGGCGTTGACCGCCGCTGGCGGTACATCCCTCGGCTTCCCTCAAGGCTTGAAGGCCGTCGATGGCACACTGTACATTGGCGATGCGCATGCGGGGGCCCTGTATGCTGTCGAGTTGCCCTAGAGGGTCGCATCGCGGTGCGCAGGGACTACCGCCCGGCCAATCCCCGGTCTACCGACGGGGTTTGGGGTGACTAACTGAGGCCGTAGGCAGGAATCAGCGCGCCGTGAATCGCGGATGCGGCTTCGGAGGCCAGGAAGAGGAAGACGCGCGCGATGTCTTGCGGCGGGACCCAGTTGGCTGTGTCAGTGTAGGGCAACGCTCGCCGATTGCTGTCGGTGTCGATCGTGCCGGGCAGGACGCAGTTGACGTTGATGCCGAGGTGCTTTACCTCGTCAGCAAGCGATTCGGTCAGGCGCGCGACCGCAGCCTTGGATGCGGTATAGGCTGCGGCGTGGTGTTTGCCCTGCAGCGCACCCCGTGCTGCGGTGAGGATGATGCGCCCTCGGCCCTGATCCAGCATCACCGGAAGGACGGCGCGGGACACTACGAACGCAGTGCGCGCATTGAGCGCCATCATAGCATCCCAATCCGATAGGTCGGTGCGCTGCAGAGGCTCTCCGGCCCGGTAGCCGCCGACGGTGTTGGCAAGTACGTCGATGCGCCCGAACCGGTCGAGCGCCTTCCCGACCATCGCCTGTGTGGCATCGGGGTTGTTGAGATCGGTCGACGGTGCTACAAGCGTAGTGGATGCCGCACAGAGTTCGGGCAGTGCCGCACGGACGCTGTCGGCGTTGCGACTGACGAGCACCAGGCTGGCTCCAGCCTCGGCAAAAGCCAGGGCGACGGCTCTTCCCAGCGTGCCACTGGCACCGGCGACGACCACGACACTGCTCCTGAAGTCGAACCTGCAGGCGTCCATCCTGCGCCTCCTTTCGCCTGTACCTTGCACAAGTATAATGCGTGCACCGTCGATATCAACCAGGGAGCGTATGATGGACTACACCTATGAGCAGATCGCCAAGATGATCGACCACTCGTTGTTGAATCCCACCCTGACCACCGCCGAGCTGGAGGCGGGCATCCAGGTGGCGATTGCGTATGACGTTGCGAGCGTGTGTATCATGCCCTACTACCTCAAGCGCTGCGCGGACCTGCTGCGTGCGGCTGGTGGGAGCGTCAAAGCGA